>JAAUYD010264185.1_pt1 | contig 25675 bp, 23 predicted proteins | sample 7278101 | NCBI WGS metagenome assembly JAAUYD01 (sample SAMN14350128, study PRJNA611818) | marine sediment metagenome | isolation source: surface marine sediment (0.6m) | place: French Polynesia: Moorea | collected 2018-08
GACAACCTCGTCGACCTACAAGCAACCCAACGGCACCTGCACCAACCCATCCGTCCCGCACACCACCACCGAGTACGACACCACCCTGAACACCAACGGAACCTCATCGCCGTGGACCGGGCTTGGCGTGTCGTGGTGGAACAACACCACCGCCGTCGGCAAGCTGTACAACCGCACGACCGGATTGGACGGCACCGGCAACACCTTCAGCTACGACTGGGGTTCCGGCCACCCCACTGCGGTCACCGCCAACAACTTCTCGTTCCAAGCCGATGGCGAGATCTGGTTCACGGGCACGGGCGCCTGGCCGATCGAAGCGAAAGGGAACAGCGATGACAAGATCACCGTCACCATCGACGGGCAGACCGTCGTCACCAAGAACACCGGCACGACCATCGCCAGCGGCACCTACACGGTCGTCAACGACCCTACGCTGACTTCCGGCAGCAACCACATCCGACGCCTCGTCGTACGGTTCAACGACACGTCGGGCGACGCGAAGATCATTCTCAAGTGGACACCGCCGGGCGGTTCAAAGGTCAACATCCCGCTCTCGGCATTGCGCCCCGCATACAGTCTGCCCACTCGCACCATCGTCCACGACTCCGGTAACGGCGCACCAACCCAGACCGCGCACGCCAGCTACGACACCGGCGGCCTCGACCCCGCGCTCGGCGTTCCCACTGAGGAGACGCTCGACCCCGAAGGACTTGAGCTCACCACCGCGTTCGGTTACGAGGCCACCGGCTACCGGCGCCGCGTCAGTCGCAGCCTTCCGTCAGGCGCAACCTCGACCTTCGAGCACTACACCCCAGCCGGCACGGGCTCCACAGCGTCGCTCAACGTTGCCTGCACCGCTCAGAACGACACCACCATCCACCAAGGCGGCAACCTCCGAATCGCCGTCGCCGCGCCATCAGCGAACGGCGACCGCCTTCTGACCGAGTACGTCTATGACGTCTGGGGACGCACGGTCGCCACAAGACACGGCGTCAGGAACGGCACGACCGACACCTGGGAACAGACCTGGTCCTGCACCTCCTACGACACCCGCGGCCGAATCGCCAGCGTCACCGTCCCCGCCAACTCCGCAGCACCGGCACGCACCGTGAGCTACAACCACGCCGTAGGTGGCGATCCACGAGCAGCATCGGTCAGCGACGCAGCTGGCACGATCTCAACCACCACCGACATCCTCGGACGTTCCGTTAGTTACACCGATGTGTGGGGCCTCACCACCACCAACACCTACGACCAACGCACCGGCCGCCTGACAACCACCGTGTCCTCCACTGGCACCCACGACTTCACATACGACCGCGGGGGCAGGCTCACCACCCAGAAGCTCAATGGATCAGCCATCGCGACCCCCACCTACAACGGCCCCGCCGACCCCGACCCTCACGCCCTTGCCGGCGTCACGTACCCACCCGGCACCGGCAACAACACCAACGGCACCTTCAGCCGCAACCACAACGGCCGGACCACAGCAATCTCCTGGACGACCGGCGGCTCCAGCATCGTCGAAGACGCCGTGACTCGATCCCAAACCGGTCGTATCATCGACCGCTCCATCGACGGCACCGATGCCCGACCGTCAAACAACAACTTCGTCTACGACGCCGCCGGCCGGCTCACCGAAGCCTGGGCGGACACCAACCATTACGAGTACGCGTTTGCCGCAAGCGGCGGATGCGGCACAGCCACCAACGCCGGCCAGAACACCAACCGCACCTCGATCACCATCAACAGCACGACCGCAGCAACATTCTGCTACGACAACGCAGACCGCCTCACCAGCGTCAGCGCGACCGCGGCGCCGTTCGACCAATACGCCAGCAACTCGATCACCTACGACAGCCACGGCAACACGACACAGCTCGCTGGCCAAGAACTCGTCTACGACCAGGCCAACCGACATATCGCCACCTACGCACCGAGCCAAGGAGCTCCTACTACGTCTGTCGTCTACGGACGCGACGCCCTCGACCGGATAGTGTCCCGCACCGAGACCGTCACGACGATCAGCCCGGTCACCCACGTCGGCACCGAATCGGCAAGTACCGGCGCGGACACCAGTAACTCGCTCACCATCGACCGACCCTCAGCAGCGGCCGAGGGAGACGTCCTGGTGGCCAACATCACCATGCGTGCAACCGCAACCCACGACATCGTCACACCGTCGGGCTGGAGCCTGACCGAGGCCTCCTACCGCTACGGCGTACGAACCAAGGTCTTCGTCAAGACCATGTCCGCAAGTGAACCAGCCGATTACACATTCGACCTCAACGTCACCCAACGCATCGCCGGCTCGATCACCGCCTACACCGGAGTCGACAGCGAGTCGCCTGTCGACACCAGCGCGCAAGCATCATCGCTGACCACCAACTCGCACACCGCTCCGAGCGTCACATCGTCGGCCGATGACGCGCTCCTGGTTGCCGTCTACGGCGTCCGTGCGTCGACTGCGTTCACCATGGCCCCGAACGCAGTCGAACGCTCCGACATCAACACCTCCGGTGCGCCTACCGACAAGAACGTCACTGCCGGCGTGGCTGACCGTCGCGTGGACTCGGGCTCGACCGGCACAACCGTCGCGACAACAGCCGCCACCGGGAACTCGACCCGGATCACCCTGGTGCTTCAACCCGAGACCACGACAACCACGACCGTGACTCGCTACGGCCATACCGCCCCCGGCGACACAGCCGACATCATCATGGATGCCACCGGCACCATCCTCCAGCGCATCATCCCCCTCCCCGGCGGCGCCACCGTCACCCAGACAGTCAGCGGAGGCGAGACATGGTCCTATCCCGACATCCAAGGATCGGTCATCGCAACCGCCGACGAAACCGGCACCAAGCAGGGCGCAACCATCCTGTACGACCCAGACGGCAACGTCACCGACGGCGCCATCCCCGACAACCAGTCGGGCAACTTCGACAACGGCTGGCTCGGACTCCACCAACGACCCACCGAACACGCACCCGGCCTCCACCCCATCATCGAGATGGGCGCCAGGCCTTACGACCCTCTCCTCGCACGGTTCCTCTCCGTCGACCCAATCACCGGCGGGACTGGCACCAACGACTACGCATACGTTCGTGACCCAGTCAATCTCTCGGATCCGTCCGGGATGTTTGTCGGCGACCTGTTCCGTGCACTGCAACGCATTCTGTTCCAGGCCAAGATGCGACTCGCAATCGTCAAATCGGAGATTGCACGGGCGCGGACCGCTGCTAACAAGGAGGGAGACACGGGCGGTGGTTGGAAGGTCGGCATTTCGATCCCAGCTTTGGGTGGCAAGATCGAGGTCGGAATCAGCTCCGAAGGCGTCTACTCTGACTCCGGGATGGGGCTCTACGCGGGTTTGCCCTCGGCGACAATCGACCCATGGGCTGGCCCCGACTGCGGGTTGTCCGAGAATGTTGTCGCCGGCAGGACGGGAGTTGGGGCGTTCGAATGGGGTGCCGACCGGGTTTGGCCCGTGGACGCCGGCGGCATCATTTGCGACGGAGAGTCGAGTGCGGCCTGGCCTTGGGATGCATTCAGTCCATGGTCCCTTGACCCGCCCGATGCGCGCACATCGTGGTCGTTGGAGGGCGGCTTCTACCAGCGGCACGTTTCGTGCTAGAGCCCGGCGTCATGCCAAGTGAGATTGAAGGATGGATGAAGTGAGTGACAGTGACGGCGCACTCGGTCGCGATGACGAAGGCGTGATGATGCCAGCCTCGGCTGCCGAGGGCGGCGAGACTGCGGGGCGGCGCCTGGCGGCGCTTGCGTACTTCACGTTTCCGCTCGCTGGGATATGGGGCCCTCTTCTCATTCGGGCGCTGGCGAAGTCGCTGTACTCTCGACGACACGCAGTTAATGCTCTGGTGATTCAGCTTGCATTTGGCCTTGCATGGATCCCATTGAATCTGTTGATCATCTTTGGGGTCACGCAATCGTTCGGACTTCCCGCTCTTGCCGCCGCCGGGGCGTTCTGCCTCTTTTCGTGGAGCTTCGGCGTTCTCGCATGGCGTGGTAAACCAGCGCCAGCCTTCACGCATCGATGGTCAGGGGTGTCGACCACGTCCAGTCCGTGACAGCTGGTAACAAATCATCAGCGACTCTCGCGATAAGCTTGAACGAGCGTCGTCCGGCCGATCCCGAGACGTTCTGCCACCTCGGTGATTGTCATCCCCTGAGCACGCAGCCGCTCAGCCTGGTCGAGATCAACCTCAACACGTTGGTGATAGCGAGTCGACCTGCCAGTTTGCCGGACTGCCGACGAGATCGTGCCTCGATCGAACCCGAACAGAGCGCCAAGCTCACGCAGCGTCAGACCCGACTCATACGCGGAAGCGATGGTCTCGACCTCGTCTCGGGTCGGCCTTCGCGCGACTCGCCGTCGGTCTGTCACGATCGGCGGGTCCCGTCGCTGCGGCAAGGCAGAGAGTTTGCCCAGCGTATGGGCCATGTCGCTGTGGTTCGAGTAACGCAGTAGCACCCCGACTCGAGTGTCGGATCACGGTCCTGCTCCTGGCGAGACTTGGTTCGAACCGCGGCCCTCAGGCGTCTTCGGACCGCTGACGCGTCGTCGACGCCAGCGTGCGCCCAGCGACGGTTCGTGTGCCTCTCGGATCGCAGCGAGTACGCCATCCTCATCCAATCCGATCTGACGGCGATGTGCGGCGTGCTCTTTCAGGCTTGATCCGGCCTTCCGCCCGGTTCGATCAAGCCCGAGGTGAGCCTGAGCTCATGTCTCGTATGTGCTGCGTCCGTTTCTGCCCTGAGGCATGCCTCACTAATCGTTCCAGTGTGATCCTGATGAGGTCGGGTCGTACGGCCCTGTTGAGGGACGATGGGTAGGCGTACCGTCGCTGGAGATTGGTTGGTTCCCGGCGTGCTCGTTTGGCTTGATTTGTGGTCGCGCGGTGGGGTTGCGTCAACCGGAGATGGCTTGGTGACAGGACGTGGAGGCTTGTGATGGTTGACGGCGGCCGGCTCGTCGTCGTTGCGGCGTTGGTGTTGCCGACTTGGCTGGCTCCCGGCACGACCGCCGCAGCTGATACGTCGCTTGCTGGTGGGTCGGACGCTCTCGCGGGTGGCGCTCTGGTGAGTGAGGATTCGGCTGAGTCGGAGGATCGGGTTCCTGACGAGCCGGTTGAGGATGTACCGGTCGAGCCGGTGATGATCGTGCCCAGTGATGAGGAGCCGACCGTGGTGCCGGCGGATTTCAGTGGGCTTCGTATTGGTGGTGTTGCAGCATCTTCGGATGTGGTCGACATGTCGGTCGACGTCGGATTGCGATCGGTCGGTGGGGGTGTGGTGTCGGTCGAGTTCTTGACGGTCAGCGATGCTCAGATCGCGGCGGCGAACGTCGTGGCGGAGCCGGCACCGACAACGACAACAGGTGTCGGTGTGCCAACGGTGACAACTGCGCTGACCACGGTTGCAGAGTCGCCGACATCGACGACGCTGGCAGCGGCCCCTACGACCACGCCAACGACGATCGCTCCGGCGCCGGTTCCTGAGTCGTCCACCCCGGCGGTGTCGGTCCCGACGACGGCGACCCCGCCCTCGACGACGGTTCCCGCGACGTCGACGACGACCACGACGACCAGCACGACCACGACGAGCACGACCTCGACGACCAGCACGACTGTTCCCGCGGTGGTGACGTCATCGACCGTTCCGGTTCCGGTCGGATCTGGTTCAGAGCCGGCGGCGCGGCGTGTTCCGCAGGCGCGGGTGGATGTGGTGGATGATGAAGTGGCGGTGGCGGCAGGTTTGGAGCGGGTGGCGTTCCTGGTGTCGTCGTTGGATGGGCCGTTCGAGGCGGGGACTCGGGCGCAGTTGTCGGTTGACTATGCGGGGTTTCGTGATGCGTATGGGGCTGATTGGGCGGGTCGGTTGCGGGTGGTGTCGTTCGGGTCGTGTTGGTTGGTGGCCAGGGACAGCGAGGGTTGCCCGGCGCCCGAGGTGGTCGAGGGGTTCGTGAATGACACGGTGGCGGGTCGGATCTCGTTCGAGGTCGATTTCGCTGAGGTCGAGGCTCGGCTGGCGGCGGGTTCGTCTGGGCCGTTTGGTGAGGGTGTGGTGATGGCTGGGTCGACGGGTGGCCCGGGGTTCGGGTTGTCGGCGGGGGCGTATTCGTCGACGGGTAACTATGCGACGTCGGATCTGGATTCGACGGGGTCGTGGTCGGTGGGGTTGCAGGCCGGCAACTTCAGCTACCGATATCCGTTGGAGGTGCCGGCGCCGCCGGCTGGGCCGATGCCGCAGTTGGGTGTGTCGTACAGTTCGCAGGCGATCGACGGGTTGACGTCGGATCAGAACACTCAGGGTGGGTTGCTGGGTCCGGGTTGGTCGACCGGTGAGATGTTCATCGAGCGCCGTTTCCGGACGTGCGCGTCGTTCGCGGGGTATTCGGCGGGGGATCTGTGCCATGTCGATGACAATGCGACGTTGTCGATGGGTGGTGTGAGCGGCGAGCTGGTGTTCGAGGCGAACGAACTGTCGAATCACAACCCGGGGACCGGGGCGTGGAGTGTTGATCGGTATCGGGTGTCGAACGCGCCGGGTGTGGTGGTGAAGCACTTCTACCGGACCGATCTGGGCGGTAGCCGCGGCGCGTATGGGGTGGACAACAACGAGGAGCACTACGAGGTGATCACTCCGGACGGTGTGGCGTACTGGTTTGGATACGGCAACCGTTCGGGGGCGTGGGATCCGGGCACGGCGCTGCAGTCGGTGTGGACGGTGCCAGTCGTCGGCAAGGCGCCCGGAGATCAGTGCTACTCGTTGACTGACTCATGGTGTCATCAGGCGTACCGGTGGATGCTGGACCGCGTGGTGGATTCCACGGGGTTGGCGACCCACTATGAGTACGGCACCGAGCAGAACTACTACGGCACGGTCGGCCAGCCGAACAACACCCAGCCGTATGTCTCGGGCGGCCGGTTGGAGGCCATCTACTACGGACACCCCGAAGCCACGGCCGGCACCGACACCGCGACGCACATGGTCGACTATCAGTACGCGTATCGGTGCGTTGCTGCGAGCACGGCGTGTACGGCGGCGCCGACGGCGGCGACGGCGAGCAACTTCCCGGACATCCCCGTCGACATGATGTGCGCGGCGGGAACCACGTGCGCCAAGCACTCGCCGACGTTCTTCGATCAGCGGATGCTGACCTCGGTCGTGTCCAAGGTGCGGTCGGGTGCGTCGTTCGCCTCGGTCACGCTGTGGGACTTCCAGTTCGACTGGGTCGACACCGACGGCGCCGGCAGCGATCCGGCTCGGTTGTGGTTGCGGGCGATCTGGCCGCACGGCAAGCAGTACTCGAGCTCGAAATCGTTGGGCAACATCCGTTTCGACGGCCCAGCGACGGGGCCGATGCCGAACCGTGTCGACCACGACGTGGATGGCGGGGTGTCGGAGATGTTGTACTTCCGGGTCGGCAAGATCCGCGACGAGATGGGCTCGTTGACCGAGGTCACCTACACCCAACCGCGGAAGTGTCTGCAGAACGTGTGGAACGACCCGAACTTCAACGAGTTCCGCAACAACACGTGGGCGTGCTTCCCCCGCTGGTGGGTACCGCCGTCGGGGTCGGCGGGGTGGTCGGTGTGGCACAAGTACGTCGTGGACACCGTGGAGGTCCACGACCTCACCGAGGTGAACGACCCGCTGCGCACCAGCTATGACTATCCGACCGACGCCAACAACCCGGGCAGCAAGACCACGCCCGTGTTCGAGAACGGTGGGATGGCATGGCACGCCGACACCGACCGCTACACCGACGACGCCCACAAGTCCCATGGTGAGTATCGCGGGTTCTTCGAGGTGCGTGAGACGATCGGCACGATCGGGTCCGACGATGACGTGACAACCGTGTACCGGTTCTACCGAGGCATGGACGGCGACAAGTTCTGCCACGGCACCTGCAACCCGGCAACCAAGTCGGTGACCCTCGCCAACGCGTTGCCGGCATCGACGGGCCTCCACGAACCCGTCGATGCGGACAGCCACTACGGGTTGTTGATGGAGTCGTTCGTCGTCGCCAACCCGAACGATGCGGCGAACCACGCCACCGACGTCGCCGGGGTGGTCCACGTCTACGACGAGACGTTCACGCTCGGCTCGGACCCGACAGCGACCTGGGTGGAACCGTCACGCGAGTATCGCCGCGCGGCGGGCGAGTTCTCGCGCACCGACTACAGCTACGACACGAACCACCGGCTGTCGACGGTGCTCGAGTGGGGCCGGGTCAGCTCGGGCTACGCGAACCTGGCCGACCTGAACGGTGACAGCGATCATCGCTGCACGAAGTACCAGTACACCAACCCGGCGGTGTGGTTCCCGCAGGGGTTGACTGCCCGCACCACGTTGCACGCCAGTCCGGGCTGCTCGACGAATCTGCTGTCCGATGTCTCGACGTTCTACGACGGCGCCACGGCGACACCGTCCCAGGCGGTGAACCAGACGCCGAGCGTCGGGTTGACCACGGCACGGGTGTCGTCCACCGGCGGCGGTGTCGTCGATGACGCCACGCACACCGAGGTGTCGACCATCACCGAACGCTACGGCTACGAGAACGACGGATTCGACAGCCCGTCGGGCTGGGGGCGGCTGGACACGATCACCGACGCACGTGGCCACGACACCACGTTGACGTATGAGTCCTTTGCCGGGTCGGTGCCGTTGTCGACGACCGGGGTCCGGCACCAGCTCCACAAGCTCACCACGATCAACGCCCTGGGCCATGACAGCGTGGCCGAGTTCGACACCTACGGCAACCACGTGTCCAGCACCGGACCCAACGAACGCAGCACCGAGGCCTGCTACGACCAGTTCGGCCGCGTCACCCACGTGTTCGAGGTGCTCGACACCAAGCCGAGCAGCGACCACTTCAGCGGCAACTGCGACGCCGACGACGCCACCGTCGTGATCGACTACCACCAGACCCAGTTCACCAACCCGCCGGTACCGGCGGTGCTCGGCGACCACAGCTACCGGTGGAGCATCGAGCAACACACCAAGATCGACACCAACCAGTTCGAGGAGACATGGACGATCTTCGATGGGCTGGCGCGCCCGGTGCAAACCAAGGCCGCGTCACCATCGGGTGGCGTGATCGCGACCCGCCAGGTCTATGACACCGCTGGCCGGATGACGCACCGCGCCGAGCCGTTCTACACCACGACGGCCACCCTGGGCGAGGGCTTCGACGAGCCGTCGCCGGCGGCGGTGCCGACCGACCATCGCTTCGAGTACGACGGCTACGGGCGGACCGCGGCGTCGACGGTGTTCGACAACGACGTGTTGTTGCGCCGATCCGACACCAGCTATTCGGGGCCGTCGACGACGACCACTGCGTTCCACAACGGCGCCAACCCCTACGGCGACACCACCACGACGATCGACGCCTACGGCAACACGATCAGCGTGACCGAACACGACCCGGTCGGCGGTGACGCGGTGACCAGCTACGGATACACGATGCGCGGCGAGTTGCGCCAGATCATCGAACCCGGTCTCGGATCGAACGACTCGACGATGACCTACAACTACTTGGGGCAGCGTCTCACGCTCGACGACAACGACGCCGGCCACGTCACCACCCGCTACTACCAGACCGGCGAGGTCGAGCGCACCACCGACGCTGCTGGCGACCAGGTGTACACCGAGATCGACGAGCTCGGTCGCGCGACCGCCGCCTACGCAGGTGTCGGCACCTACGCACAAGCAGCACAGCCCCAGAACCTGCTGTCGCGATGGGTGCACGACTCCTACGGCGGTCTCACCGACCACGGCACGACGATCGCGGCGTGGAGCTATCAGCCCGCCGGCACCCAAGCCCACCAGACCCAGATCACGGCGATCGACACCGCCGGGCGCCCGACCAACACTCGGGTCTGGAACTACGCCGCCAACGACCCAGCCGTCACCGGTGACGAAGCCCTCGATGACCCCATCGATCTCGCCACGACCTACACCGCGACCGGGCTCGTCGCGACCGAGACCCTTCCTGGTCGACCCGGCTGGTCGCTCGACACCCCCGAGACCCTGACCTACGGCTACGAGGCCACCGCGGGCGCCTACGGGCGGCTCGACACCGTCACCGGCGACGCCAACTACATCAGCGACACCGTCTACGACAGCCTCGCCCGACCGAAGTACACCTTCCTCGACGCCGGCGCCAACAGCATCCGCAACCACCTCGGCTACCAGAGCTCGGACGGCATGCTGTCGTTGATCTACAGCCGGTTCAACAACGCCGGCGTGCTCGGCAACTACATCAACGCCGACGTCTACGACTACGACCCGGCCGGGATGATCACCAGCATCAGCCGCAACCCGAGCGGCTCGAGCGGCGACGAAACCGAATGCTTCTACTACGACGCACGGCAACGACTCACCCGCGGGTTCACCCTCGCCGACCCCGCCGGCGCCTGCCCAACCAGCGAACCCGCCGACACCACCCCACCGGGCGGACCCGCCGCCTACAACCGCGGCTACGACCACGCGCTCCGCGACGTGATCACCAACAACGGCGACCGGGCCTACACCTACGCGACCGACGTCACCGCCAACACGTGCACCCCCGACACCGACGACACCAAACCGAACGCCGTGTCAGCAACAACGGCCGCCAACGGTTCCACCGAGACCTTCACCTACGACTGCAACGGCTCGATGACCGCCCGGCGAACCAACAACCAGACCACCGTGTACGACTGGGACGAACACCACCGACTCACCACCACCAAGACCGCGACCGCCGAACCGGTGGCGTGGTCGTCGTTGACCGGGGTGAGCGTGGCGTCGGAGCTGCATCGCGTCGATGTGCCGAACGGGTGGACCGCTGGTGCGTCCAGCGCCCAGACGTTGCCCGGCGATGGTGAGGTGAGTTTCCGGTTCTCGCAGGACTCGGGGCATCCGATCATGGTCGGCCTCAACACCACCGACACCGGCACCGGCTACGCCGAGTTGGACTACGCGATCTACCGTGTCGCGACCGGGAAGATCTATGTGTTCGAACACGGCGTCAACGTGCACACCGGGTTCTCGTCATCGACCGCGACCGATGTGTTCACGGTGCAGCGCACCGGTGCGACGGTGACGTACCTGAAGAACGGGGTGGTGTTCTACACCTCCACCCAACCCGCATCAGGCAGCTACCTGGTCGACACCGCGCTGCACACCGGCACCGGCGGGATCACCGACACATCGATCGTCGTGGGGGCGAGTGCGTCTGAGCCGGTGCGGTGGGCCAATCTGGTGAACGTGTCCTCCAGTGGTGTCGCCCGCCAACCCGGCCCGTCGGGGTGGACGGCGGGTGCGTCGAGCAGCCAATCGTTGCCCGGCGATGGTGAGGTGAGTTTCCGGTTCTCGCAAAGCTCGGGGCACCCGATCATGGTCGGCCTCAACGACACCGATACCGGCACCGGGTACGCCGAGTTGGACTACGCGATCTACAACAACGCGGCTGGCAACATCTACATCTACGAACACGGCACCAGCAAACACATCGGCCCCCCAGCAGCAACCGGTGACGTGTACACGATCCAACGCACCGGCACCCAGATCACCTACCTGATCAACGGCACGCTGTTGTACGCCTCCACCCAACCGGCATCGGGCAGCTACCTCGTCGACACCTCGTTGCACACCGGCACCGGCGGCATCACCGACACCACCATCACCACCCACGCCAACCACACCCGCCACGTCTACGACACCGGTGGCCAACGCGTGCTGCGCGTCGACCCCGACGGCACCAAAACCATCTACCTCGGCGCCACCCAACTCCGCTGGACACCGAACGACCCCACCATCGACGTCGCCCGCCACTACCCCGGCGGCACCCACCGCGGCTTCGACGGCACCATCACCCACACCATCGCGGGCCACCACAACAGCATCATCGCCACCGTCAACGCCACCACCGCAGCGGTCACCCACAACCGCTACCACCCCTACGGCCAACTCCGCCACGGCACCACCGTCGACGACACCGGCTTCCTCAACCAACCCCACGACCCCACCGGACTCGTCTACCTCCACCACCGCCACCACGACCCCACCCTCGGCACCTTCACCTCCGTCGACCCCTTGGTGGCGATTACGGGTGAGGCATACATCTACGGATCAGCGAACCCCGTGTCGTTCTCTGACCCGGATGGGTTGTGCACAGGCAGGACCTGCAACGCCGAGGACAACCAGGCGGTACGGGATGCGCAGAGGCGGCGTTTCGCTGAGTGGGAGGCGGCGTTGCTGGAGGCTGAGTCACGTGGACACGGTGGCGATGTGAGGGCTCAGGGGTTCTTCATTGCTCGTGTGCTTGACGCGTACCATGATTCAGTCGGGATCTCGATCGCCAATCAGAGTGGAGCGAGTTTCGAGATCGGATGTGCGATACCAGGGGGATTACCTGATCTATGCCGTCCGGGGATGAATCCGAAGCCGGTCGGCGAACTGAAGTACGGCACACCGTGGAGCGAGGAAGCAGGACAGCGACAACTGTCCGGGTATCGGGCCACTCCTGGCGTTGAGGTGAATCGGGCTGAGTTTGGTTCGGCTGGTTCGACGTTGGCTGGAGTTATTCGGTTGAACTGGTGGGAGTCGACGACCGCAGGGTTGTACTTGTATCGAGTCGATAACTGGAGTATTGGTCAGCTGTTGGCGGGGATGGCAGCGACGTACGAGGCGAATCGGGCGGCTCAGAACGCTAGCCGGACGAACGGCCCGACAGCGACGGCGACAGTGCCAGTCTTGGTGAACTCGTCGACCGGGTGGTTGCCGAGTGTGTCGATACCGCGTATTGAACCGGGGATCTCCACGAACATCGCGGTGATGTGGCTCGGTATGGCATCGATGGCTGGCGGGGCGATGTTGTTGCACGGGCGATGAGTGCCACAAGGGGTCTACAGGGCTGTTCGTCGGCCCGCGATACAGGGGAGTTGTGGTGAGCGGAGCAGCTGAGGTGATCGACTTGCGGCTGTCAGTGTCGTTCCAGACAGATCAGCTATCTGACTGCGAGTTGGATCGACTCTTCGAGGTCCTCGAGGGCCCTGGGCTGCGGAGGGTCGGCACCGAGGTGTTGAAGGCGGTGGCGCCACGCCGGAAGCTCGACACGATGAGCATCTACGGCGTGCAACGCCTCGGAGCGAACAAGATCAGGTTCTTCCGAGGTCGCGAACACGACGAGGCGTTGGCCTATCGCGAACAGCTCCGTTCCCAAGGGAATCTGCGCCTCACATCAGCGGGGTTCGGTATTCGGCCCAGCGATCGAGCCGAGCAGATCGTGAGCTGCGATGCTGCGCTTCAAGTGAGGCCAGATGGGGGTTCATCGATGCCCTTGGCATTTCGTGCCTCGTGGACGTTCTGGGGTGAAGCGTGGCGAGAATGGGCACCAGCAGCATCGGACGCGTTGTTCGACCTGTTTGTCGAGGTTGCGGAGGCGGCCGAGCTGATTTCCGGGTTGGCGACTTGGGCCGACGATCCGAACGAGACCTACAACTACGCTGCGAATTTGTGGCGTGATCGGGGTTCGGAACCATTTGTACCTGGCTATCGCACCATGGTGTTCTTGCCCCCGGAGGCTGCTGCTCGGTTGGGTGGTAGTGAGCGGGTGGTGAGTGAGGCACCGGTGGAGAGAGTTTCGGTGCTTGATAGAGGCGGGGTGGTGGCGATGTTGTGCCATTCCCCCGATCAGCTCACGGAGAACGCGTTGAGTTCGTGGCGCGACTTCCTGCTGCCGGTTGTCACGTTGCCGGACTTCGAGCACGCTCGATCGACTTGGACGCCGACCACCCCGACACGACGACCTCTTGACGTCCTCGCATCCGATTGGCCGCATGACGATTGAACCGCCCTGGGTCTGATGGAGACTCGGGCTATTGGTTTCCAACCCCGGTCGGGGCGGTCTGTTGGGCAGCGTAGAACGCCGCTTCGGACTCTGCTGGCGGGATGTCCCCGCAGTGGCTGTGAAGCCGTTCCTCGTTGAACCAGTGCACCCAGCTGAGCGTGGCGAGCTCGAGCTGGTCGACGTCGTCCCACACCGTCGGCGCGTCAGGTCCTCGGACGCACTCGGTCTTGTAGAGCCCGTTGGTCGTCTCGGCGAGGGCATTGTCATATGAGTCGGCGACGGTGCCGATCGAAGGCCGAGCACCGATCTCGTCGAGCCGTTCGGTGAATCTCACCGATGTGAACTGCGACCCGGCGTCGGCGTGTGTGACGAGCCCGATCAGCCGGCGCCGACCGCGAGAACGGCGAGCCATCTCCAACGCGTCGAGCACCATCGAGGTCTTCATGTGTGACGCGACGCGCCAACCCACGATGCGACGGGAGAACGCATCGACGATGAAGCACACATACGCCATCCCGGTCCGAGTGGGCACATAGGTGAGGTCGGTCACCCACAACGCGTTGGGGCGGTCGGCGGTGAAGTTCCGGTTGACCAGGTCCGGTGCTCGCACCGCATCTGGATCCGAGATGGTGGTGAACACCTTGCGCCGACGCCGGCTGACGCCCTCGATCTCCATCTGGCGCATCAACCGTGCGACCCGGTCGCGGCCGATGTCGTGGCCGGCACGACGCGCCGCCTTCCAGAGCTTGTGAGCGCCGTAGACCTTGCGGTTCGCGACCCACAACACCATCAGGACCTGCATCATCACCGCATCACGGACGGCGCGTGCCGACGGTGCGGTCTCGCGACGCTTGGCGGCGTAGTACGTGCTCGACGCGATCGGCAGCACCCTGCAGATCGACTCGACGTCGAACTCGTCACGATGATCGTCGATGAACCCGACCATCAGCGCGGTGGGCGGTCGAGTTCCGCCTGGGCGAAATACGCCGACGCCTTGCGAAGGATCTCATTCGCCCGCCGCAGCTCACGCAGCTCCTGGTTCAGCTCCTTGTTCTCCGCTTCGAGCTCGACGACCCGCTGCGCGTCCGGCCCAGCGATCCCATCGGCGACGTCGGCGTCTCGCCACCACTTGCGCACCGACTCGACCCCGTAGCCGAGGTGGTCCGCGACACGACGCACCACCCCATGCGAGGTGCCCAACTCCTTCTCGAGCTGTCGGCACATCCGCACCGCCGACAACCGTTCCTGCTCCGAGTACCGACGCGTGGTCGGCTTCCCCGGTGACTGCTCATTCGGCATGACTCCAACCTTGTTTCCAAGATCAGGAGCCTCCAACGAACCCAGGGCGGTTCAAGCAGACGGGCGTGGCGAGCTGCTCGATCAGCTCCACGACGTCACCGCCCAGCGCGACCAACTCGCCGCCGAAGTCGAGGTGTTGCGGGCTCGGGTGCGGCGCCTAGAGGCCGAGCTGCGACAGCATCGCGCCATCCCGCCGCCACCGTCTCCGCCGTCTCGTCGGAGCACTCCCGCATCACCGCCGGTGTTCGACGGGCCGCGGTTGTCGCGGGCCGAACGACGCCGACTCGAACGCGAGCAGCGTCGACGCAAGAGCACGTAGGCTTTGATCATGTCGATGACCGTGAACGTTCCTGACGATGTCGCCCGTCGTCTGGAAGCAGCCGCGGCAGCACGCGGGGTCACGGTCGAAGAACTCGCCGCCGAAGTGCTCACCCAGAACGCCCCAGCGGTCGAGGCGGCACCACGGCGCCGACGGCTCGGTTTCGTCGGGATCGGAGCCAGCGAGCACGGCATCAGCCACCGCGTGGACGAGCTCCTCGCGGACGGTTTCGGCCGCGACTGAGCTGTCGTGTTGATCGTTGACACCGGTCCGCTGGTCGCTGCCGCTGACCGATCCGACCGGCATCATCATGCTTGTGTGGAACTGTTGGAAACGGCGACCGGGCCGCTGGTCACCACCGCGATGGTCGTCGCGGAAGTGGTCTATCTGGTGACACGAGAACTCGGTGCGCATGCCGAGGCGGCGTTCTACGACGCAATCATCGACGGCACCTTGACCGTCGAGCCGATCACCCGGCACGACTGGCAACGCGTCCGCGAGCTCGTCGATCGCTACGCCGACCTGCCTCTCGGCGGCACCGACGCCAGCTTGATCGCGATCGCTGAGCGCCTCGAGGTGACCCGCGTCGCAACCTTGGACCGCGCCCACTTCCACGTCATCCGACCGGCTCACTGCGACGCGTTCGAGCTCGTCCCCTGATCAACAGCTCCCGCCTCGCTGCGCTCGTTGGGCTGATGACCCGCCCTACGGGCGGCCATCGCCGCAGACACCGCCACCCGTCGGCGGAGCTTGTGCGACACTGACCGACGTGACCACCGCACCTGCGCTCGAGTTCCGGGCTGAGAATGCGCGTCCGCGCGTTTTCGGCTCGAACCGGGCTCAACGACGGGCTGCGCGACCCGGCCGCCGGCGGCGTTCGGCCTGCTCACGTGGACTGGCGGGTTCGGGCGCACGAGCTGCCTCGATACGGCGCGTGATCTTCTCAACAACGAGGTCGGGGGCTGTCTGTACGTGTGTGCCGGCGTGAGCTATCAGGATGGACACGTTATGCCGTCGGTAGGAGAGTTCGGCTTCTCCGCCAACATCGGGCCGTCGATCGGCTGGGCCACGAAGAAGGCGGACGAGCGCGAGGGGGCCACGGTTGGTGGGAGCGTCACCTACATCGTCGGCACCGGTGGCACGATCGGGGCTTACTCCGACGACCCCAAGTCTCCCGGTGTCGACTATGAGCAGTACGTCAACTTCGGTCTCGGGTTCTCATTCGGCCCGGCGAAGGTCTGGAACATCAAGCTGTGGTAGCGGAGATCCTAAGGATCATCGCGGGCGTTGCTCTACTTGGCTATGCATGGTGGCGGCGTCGGCGTCGCCCGGACGTCGACATAGGGGGAGCTCGGTTCTGGACGTGGCAGCAGTATGCGGGAAGCGGAGTCATGGCGGCCTTCGGCCTTCTGCTGGTCGGCTCCGGGTTGCGGGACTCGTGTAGCCGGTGACCGTGCAGCGAGTGATCGATGCGAGGAGGTCGGTGTCGTTTGCCTCAACAACCGCCACCACGACCCCACCCTCGGCCAATTCATCTCCGTCGACCCACTCGTCACACAGACGAGTGAGCCCTACATCTACGCGAGTGGCAACCCGATCACTTGGTCTGATCCGTCGGGGCTTGAGACCTGCCGGCTGGACGAGAACAACCAGCCAACGGTCTGTTTCGACGACTTCGAGTTCTATGTCACGCAGGTTGCGTTGGCAGTCGGACAGCAGACCATCCAGGAGTACGATCAAGTCCGAGTCGAGAACGGCTTCGTGCCGACGATCGATCAGACGTGGCTTGATCTTCGAGCGATCAACGAACAGCTCCAAACTCAGCTCAACACGTTCTACCCGCCGGACGAGCCGGTCGACGTCGTTGACTTGGCGAAGAACGTGGGGAAGAACGTTGTCGTCGGTGGCGGATCCGCCGCAGCCGGGGCCAAGTGGTGCCCCGGCTACTGGAAGATCGCCTGCGCAGCTGCCTTCGGCACGGTGGCAAACTATGAACCTCACCGGGTAGTGCGCAGGCTCGATCCCCTGGGAGGATTGGGCCATGACAGATCAGCGACGACCGGGGAAGTATCCCGACGAGCTGCGTGAACGCGCGGTGCGGATGGTCTTGGAGGCGGAGCGCCACACCGGGAGTCAGTGGGAGGCGATCTGTTCGGTCGCCGACAAGCTGGGTCCGACGCCCGAGACGGTCCGCAAGTGGGTGCGCCGGGTCGAGATCGACGAGGGGCAGCGTCCCGGGTTGACGAGCGATGAGCGGGAGCGGTTGAAGGCGCTCGAGCGGGAGAACCGGGAGCTGCGTCGGGCGAACGAGATCCTCAAGTCGGCGTCGGCTTTCTTCGCGGCCGAGCTCGACGGCCCTCGACGATGATCGCCTACATCGACGCTCATCGTGATCGTTTCGGGGTCGAGCCGATCTGCCGCACGTTGCAGTTCGCCCCGTCGACGTATTGGTCCGCCAAGCGCCGGCCCCGTTCGGCGCGTTCGCTGCGCGACGACGAGTTGCGCATCGAGATCGTGCGGGTGCACCGGGAGAACTTCGGTGTCTATGGGGCGCCGAAGATCTGGGCCCAGCTCAACCGCGAAGGCCACCGTGTCGCGCGTTGCACCGTTGAACGGCTGATGCGTGATCTGGGGTTGCGGGGTGCGGTGCGCGGCAAGCCTCGTCGCACGACGATCGTCGATGACGCTGCTGAACGGCCGCAGGACCTGGTCGATCGCCAGTTCGCAGCAACGGCACCCAACCGGCTCTGGGTTGCGGACCTGACCTACGTGCGGACCTGGTCGGGGTTCGTATATGTCGCGTTCATCACCGACGTGTTCTCGCGGCGCATCGTCGGCTGGCAAGCCTCACGGTCGCTCAAGACCGACCTCGCCCTGCACGCCTTGGAGCAGGCGATCTGGGACCGCAACCGTGCCGGCGGTGACCTCGACGGCCTCGTCCATCACTCGGATCGGGGCGTGCAATATCTCAGCGTCCGCTACACCGAGCGCCTCGCCGACAACGGCGTCGTCAACTCCGTCGGCTCACGCGGTGACAGCTACGACAACGCCCTGGCCGAGTCGATCAACGGGCTCTACAAGACCGAACTCGTTCGCAACAAGGGACCATGGCGCGGCCTCGACGACCTCGAACTCGCCACCTTGGAGTGGGTCGACTGGTTCAACCACCGCCGCTTGTTCCACGAACTCGGGCGCATCCCGCCCGCCGAGTTCGAAGACCTGCACTACCGTCAACAACTCTCAGGCCGCGAGGCCGAGACTCACACCAACACGCCTGCGTGAAACCCGGTGAGGTTCATGGCGATTCCGGGTCTTCGGGACGTTGGTGCTCAGATCCTGGCGTCGGTGGCGCCGCGGCGAAGGCTGGACTCGATGCGCATCTTCGGCGTCCAGCAGCTCGGGGCCAACAAGATCAGGTTCTTCCGCAGTCGTGAACGCGAAGAGGCGATCGACTACCGCGCCAGGCTCCGTTCGCAGGGAGCGCTGTGCTACTCGACGGAGGGTTTCAACGTCAGGACGAGTGACCGAGCCGAACGGATCGTCAGCTGCGGAGCCAGTCTGCAGAGTCTTCCCGATGCGGGATCCATGGCGCCACTGGCGTTTCATGCGTCGTGGACGTTCTTCGGTGACTCATGGCAGGAATGGGCCGAGGCGTGTTCGGATTCGTTGTTCGAGCTGTTCGTCGAAGTGACCGGTGTGAGTCAGGTGATGGCTGGCCGAGCGACATGGACCGATGACCCGAACGAGACCTACAACTACGCGGCGAACCTGTGGCGCGACCGCGGTTCAGAACCGTTCGTGCCCGGCTACGGACGATGCTGTATCTGCCTCCAGCCGCGGTAGACGAGTTGGGTGGCGTCGACCGAGTCGTCAACGAGGCACCAGTGACCAAGGCGGTGCCGGTGCGTGGAGGCGTCGCTGCGATGCTGTGTCGCTCGCCAGATGCGCTGACAACCGGAGCCCACGCCGCTTGGCGGGAGTACCTTCTGCCAGTCGTGACGCTGCCGGACTTCGAACATGCTCGAAAGACTCGATCCCCGACCACCCCAACCAGACGACCGCTGGACGCCCTTGAATCCGATTGGCCCTACGGCGAAGACAGCGCCACATAGGCGACGGCAACCACTCACTCCTGGCGACACCCAGTTGCACCGGTCATCCGGTGAGAGGAAGAGAGCAGTCCGTGGTGGTCGAAGGCGTAACGAGTTCGTCGATGACCTCGAGAGTGGCTTCCAGCAACTACTCGGTCCGGTCACGTGCGGGCTGAACGGCATCAATCCCGTCACCGGTGAGTCTGGCAGCTGCAGCCGTGAGCAGCTGGAGCGGAGGGATGCTCTCGGGGAGGCCGGGGAGGCCGTATGCGAAACATCACGAGCGCCGATCATCGGCAGTGCGTTTCCCGAGCCCAACAGGGAGAGCGTCGGTTGGGGTCTCGTAGGCAATTGGTGGGCTCCAGGTGCTCTGCGCCTTGGGGCCGTGGGTGGTGTTCGCGGTGCATCAGGGGCCGCCGCCGGGGCAACCTATGTGGCCGGTGCCGCGACCGCGGTTGATGCCTACTGTCGTTGGGGCCAACCATGATCAGCGGGCTCATTGTCGTGTTCGGCCTAGCTAGCCTGGCGCTCCGATTCTGGGTGTTGTGGAATCGGGACGATGAGTGAGACCGGCGGCGAGTGGGACATCAAGCAGGATCTTGATGCCGACTTCTACGAGACCACCTGGAACGGAACGACGTGGCAGATTCCCAAGGACGTGTTCGGGAACATCCACGACGGTGCGGTGCTCGATGAGGCCGACCTCACCTCGACGGAGGCAACGCACCTGGCCGGGCTCGGCAAGAAGAACACACGGTGGGTGTGGGAACCGGCGGGACGACCGGTCACTGGGGTGAAGAACCGAACTCACCTGGCGTCGACTACGAGCAGTTCGGCAACTTCGGACTTAGGCATCTCATTCGGCCCAGCGAAGACCTGGAGCATCAAGTCGTGGTGACGGAGATCCTCAAGGTCCTTACCGGAGTGGCACTGCTGGTCTACGCGTGGAGGCGTCGCACCGGTCGCCCGGACATCGACATCCGCGGGTCACAGTTCTGGAAGGTTCACCGATACAGCGGCACGCCGCCCAACGGAGCCCCGTTTCAGTATTGCGGTCACGCGGGATGTCCGACGCCTTGACGAAGACTCGATTCGAAGTTGTCGGTGGTGTCGTGTTCTTGGCGATCTTCGTGGGCTGGCTGGTGTGGGAGGGCGTCGTTCCGAAGTTTCGGTCGCTGGGCGCGGATGGGGCGGTGGTGACGTTCGACGTTTCGTTCGACGGTGCTGAGGCTGGATCGACGATCAACGACCGGCTCGCTGGTTCGTTGATCGTCCCGGAGTTGCTGCAGGACGTGGCGGTGTGCCGGAACGGTCCGGACTGGATGAGCGACATCACGTTGAACAACAGAGTGATCGTGTCGACGCGTCCCGATCGGGTTCGGGCCGCTGAGCTCGGTGATTCGGGAAGGTTCGAGTGGGAACTCGTGGGCCAGGTTGAGCGGAATCTGTGGAGGGGCGTCCACCCGCCGAGCCTGCCAGCGTTCCTGGAGGCCGAGGGGCTTGATCGCGACACCGTCGAGGAGTATCTCGTGGCTCGTGAGGTGTCGCCATCAGTTGAGGCGCAGTCACGTTTCGTCGCATATGCGGCCGCGACGGATCTACTCGGGCACGGGCAACTCCGGATCATCGATTCGACGCGGCTCGATTCGGGGACGATCCGTTCGTTCGCGGACGACGTCGGGAGCCCGATGATCTTCGTTGCGGGCGTTGGAGCAGAGCCTCGTCGGTTGCCGCCGTCCTCGTGCCGGGCGGCACTGAGTGAGCTGGAACGCGTGTGATCGAAGATGGCAGTATCTCGGCCGCCAGAAACGACGTGAAGCGATCGGATGAGCTCATACTCCGACGAGTGCGTCTGACCGACCACGACCCACTGCGGAAGATCCGACGCTTGCAGCGTGCTCGGTCGGCGGTGTCGTCACCGATCCCTGTCTCGCACGACGTGCTAGCCGCACGTGCGTTCTATCGGAGGCCATCGGCGCCGGTGTACGGCACTCGCCCGAACGCTGTCCTTCCACAGAACGACAGCAATGGGCATTACTGATGTCGCAGGGCGTTACTCGATGGGGCAATCCGAATCCGCTGATTCAGCGGATCGCGGCAGGCGTCGCTGCTCTAGCGGCGGCGTCCATGCTTGTGATCCTCGGTCTCTTCGCGCTAGCGGGCGGCCTGCGAATCCGTACTCCGATCGGCTCGATGAACGGTGCCCTTGACCGTCTTGAGCTCCCGCCTGCGCAGGTGGTTGCGGCCGAAGAGCGTGGCGAACATCTCTGCTTCGTGCAATGCGAGGAATGGGCGGTCGTTCGCTACTTCGTACTCGAGGAGCGATCGCCATCCGGCGACGACATCGAGGAGCTGTGCTCCGAGCTGGAGACGATGGCCGCGACTTGGTTCGAGGAAACCCCCGTCGGAGGGGTCGCCTCAACAGCGGATCAGCGACGCTACTACGAGTGTGGGTACAGCGTTCAGGGCCTCCCCGAGCATCCCAATTGGTGCGCGGAGATCGATCTCCTTCCCCTTGCGTACGGGGCCCCATTCGAGGCGGACATCAAAGCGGTGGTTGGCATCGACTGCTGACTTCGTCGTGACCGGTCTGATGTATCCCAGCACCGATAGGTATGTATGCTGATTCGCATGCAGAGCACGAGTGTTCGGATCGACGAGGCGACACACGCCGAGCTGAAGCGTCTGGCTGCCGACCTCGGCGAGACCGTGGGTCGCACGGTCACCTTGGCGGTGCGGGCGTTGCGGCAAGACCAGATCGGTGCGGAGCTGGCGGCACCGCTTTCCGAAGCGGAGGAGCGCTGGCTGGATGCTCCAGTCGGGTGACATCGTCGATATCGATCTCGGCGTCCCCGAAGGACGGGAGGCAGGCTTCCGGCATCCCGCCGTGGTCGTGACGGCACAACGAATTCTCGACGCCGAGCCATCGGTGCTGCAGGTCGTGCCCGTGACCACGACGCTGCGGGGCTTTCACTCCGAGGTGGAGATCGAACCTGACGAGACGAACCTGCTGGAGGCCGTTTCCGCCGCCCAGTGCCAGCACATCCGTTCGGTCGCGCGGCAGCGGATCCTTGCCGGCCGCGGGAACGTGGGCGTCGTGGCGTTGAGTCAGATCCGAGACGTCATCGCCACCATCCTCGACGTCGATTCGTGATCGCGCGCCATTCACGAACGAGCGCCAGCCGTCACTGGGCGGCAGTGGTGCGCAGCAGTGCCGAGAGCGGCGATCACCGGTGTGGTGTCATCGGCCCCAGTGGCGGTTTCGGTGAGCCACTGGACGTGGTCGCCTTCCGAGATCTCGTCCTTCCGAGCATGCCCACCCGCAACCAGTGGGCCAGCCCACGTCCGTCTGTGCCCGACTGGCCCCAGAGGAATGCCAGCGCGCCGTCGACCACCACGCACACACCCCAGATGATGATGAAGGGGAGCCACCAGCGGTCGTCCCCGCGGACAGCCGTGACGATCACGAGCGCGAGGCTCACCGCCACGTAGACGAGCACGTGGACGAAGAACCCACGTCTCAGCTCGACGGCGCTTCTCGCCATCCTGGCCATCGCGGTCCTCCACCTTCATCGTACGCCTCCGGCCGACACGTGGACAGATGAGTCGCCACGAGGCCGTGGCGAGCCCTGTACGGCTGTGGCGTCAGCCGGCGACGGTCTCGCGGTGGTCCTGGGGGCTCACGCCGCGAACTCGTTTGAAGGCCGAGCTGAGCGCGAACGGCGTGCTGTAGCCGACCTGCTGGGCCACCGCACCGAGCGTGAGGTCGGGCTTGCGCAGGAGGTCGGCGGCGAGGTCGATCCGCCAGTTCGTCAGGAAGGTCATCGGCGGCTCGCCGAGCACCTCGGTGAACCGCTTCGCCAGCACCGCCCGCGAGACGCCGGTTGCCGACGCGATCGACGACACGGTCCACGGCTCAGCCGGGTTGGCCTGCATCAGCTGGATGGCGGTGCCGACCACCGGGTCGCTGAGGGCCTGGTACCAAGCGGGCGGCTCGGCGTCGGGCCGGTCGAACCACTCCCGGAGGGCGGCGATGACGACGAGGTCGAGGAGCCGGTCGAGCACGGCGACCTGGCCGGGATGGTCCTTGACCACCTCGTCGTCCAGCACGGGCACCAGCGGGCACACCCACTGCTCCTTCGGCAACACCACCACCGGGGGCAGCGTGCGCAGGAGCCGGTCGCCGATCTCGCCGAAGGAGTGGTACGCGCCGACCATCATGATCGTCTCGCCCTCGTGGTGGTTCCCCCAGCTGCGCACCCCGAGCGACATCGACTCCTCGACCGTCTCGCCGTGCTCGTCGCGGCAGTCCTGACCCGGGAAGATCGTGATGGTCGGCTCGGTGTCGGGGTGGTCGACGACCGAGTAGTGGTCGGGGCCCCGGGTGATGGCGATGTCGCCGGCGCCCACGCGGATCGGACGGCCGCCGTCGGGGAGGATCCACAACTCTCCACGGGGCACGGCCAGCAGGGTGAGGGGCGACTCGGCGAGGATCCGCAGGCCCCACTTCCCGCTCCAACTCGAACGGAGCAGGAAGGCCCCCCGGGCCCGGGGCCCGTCGAGGAGTCCGGCCAGCGCGTCCATGGATGGCGAGCCTATGGCTGCCCCGACACCAAGTACAGACGGTCGCGCATGCCGCCGAGCGTCTCGGCGATTCCCAGATCGGACGCCATCGCGGACACTCGTCGCATGGACACCGCACACACCCACACCGCACACACCCACACCGCACACACCGACACCACCCGCACCACCCGCACCACCCTCGTCATCGGCGCCACCGGCAAGACCGGCTCCCGCGTCGCGGCTCGGCTCCGCGACCTGGGCGTCCCGGTCAAGCCGGCGTCCCGATCGAGCGAGACCTACTTCGACTGGACCGACCCCACGTCGTGGGTCGAGGCGCTCGACGGCGTCGACGCCACCTACATCACGTACTTCCCCGACCTCGCACTGCCGGGCGCCGCCGAGACGGTCCGGTCGTTCGTCGACGTCGCCCTCGCCCGCGGCGTACGCCGCCACGTCTTGCTCGCCGGCCGCGGCGAGGAGGGGGCCGAGCGGGCCGAGCGCCTGCTGACAGAGTCGGGCGCCGACTGGACGATCCTGCGCTGCGGGTTCTTCGCCCAGAACTTCAGCGAGATCTTCGCCGACCCGATCCGGGCCGGGATCATGGCCATGCCCGAGGCCGCCGGCCCCGATCCGTTCCTCGACATCGACGACGTCGCCGAGGTCGCCGTCGCCGCACTGACGGACGACTCGCACATCGGCCGGCTCCACGAGCTCACCGGACCTCGCATCATCACGCTGGAGGAGGTCGCCACCATCCTCGGCGACGCCATCGGGCGACCGGTGCAGTACCTCCCGATGCCGCACGAGGCGTACACGGCCGAGCTGGTCGACGCCGGCCTGCCCGCCGACGTCGCCGGTCACCTCACCGACGTCATCGCCGAGGCGCTCGACGGGCGCAACGCTCGGGTCACCGACGGCGTCGAGCAGGTCCTGGGCCGCCCCGCGAGGGACTTCGCCGACTACGCCAGGGATGCCGCTGCTGCCGGCGCGTGGGACCGGCCCACCGTCGTCACGGCGTGACGGGAGGCCGAGCGATGAACGCGAACGACCTCCTCCTCGCCACCGGCGTCATCGGGACGGGTCTCGTGGCCGGACTCCTCTACGGCTGGGCCGTCTCGGTCATCCCCGGCACGACCCGGGTCGGCGACCACACCTACGTCGAGACGATGCAGGACATCAACCGGGCGATCATCAACCCGGCCTTCATCGTCCCGTTCATGGGCATGCCGCTCGCCCTCGGCGCCGCGTCGGTCCTGCACTTCCGGAGCGGCGACGTCCGCCGAGGGTGGCTGCTGGCCGGCGCCACCGGGACCTACCTCGTCGGCGTCCTCGGCGTGACGGTGCGAGGGAACATCCCCCTCAACGACGCCCTCGACGCCTTCGACCTGCCGGCCGCCGCCGGCGACGACCTGTCCGAGCGGCGCCGCACCTACGAGCGGCCCTGGAACCGGCTCCACCACCTCCGCACCGCGGCCGGCGTCGTCTCGTTCGGTCTCGCCGCAGCGGCAGCGATGGTCGCCGCCGACTGAGCTCCGC
>JAAUYD010008617.1_pt1 | contig 25642 bp, 26 predicted proteins | sample 7278101 | NCBI WGS metagenome assembly JAAUYD01 (sample SAMN14350128, study PRJNA611818) | marine sediment metagenome | isolation source: surface marine sediment (0.6m) | place: French Polynesia: Moorea | collected 2018-08
GGACGTCTGCCTCCTCGAGCAGCCGTACGCGAAGGACGACAAGCAGTCGATCGCGCAGTTCGTCGGCGACGCCTCGATCATCCGCTTCGCCCAAACCGAGATCGGCTGAGGACGGCCGGCTCGACCGGCTACTTCGTTCACCGTCGCCCGCTCGTTGCCCGAAGGCAACTCGGGGCTCGGCTGCCTCGCATCCAATCGACCCAGCTCGCCCTCAGGATCCGAAGATCCTCCCTTCGCCGTGATCGAGCCTCGCGGCGCGTGAGGCCGCACCGAGCGGCGCGTTCGGAGCGGCGGTACCGGCTCTGGCAGACTGACGGCTCGTGAGCGACGACGTGCCCGACCAGCCGACCCCTCGCTGGAAGCGCATCGTCTTCAAGCCATCGGGTGAGGCGATGGCCGGGCCGTCCGGTCGTGGCCTCGACGGCCCGACGCTCGACCAGACCGCCGCGGAGATCATCGACATCCGGCAGAACCTCGGTGTCGACGTCGCCGTCGTCGTCGGCGGTGGCAACTTCTGGCGTGGCCGAACCGGCGCGATGGAGGGCATGGACGCCACCCAGAGCGATCACATCGGCATGCTCGGCACCGTCATGAACGCCCTGGCGCTGCAGGACGCGCTCGAACGCCGCGGCCAGCCGACCCGGGTGCAATCGGCGATCGAGATGCCGCGCATCGCCGAGCCGTACATCCGCCGGCGGGCGATGCGCCACCTCGAGAAGGGCCGCGTCGTCATCTTCGCCGCCGGCACCGGCAACCCGTTCTTCACCACCGACACCGCCGCCGCGCTGCGCGCCGCCGAGATCGAGGCGGGTGCGCTCCTCAAGGGGACGCACTCGGGTGTCGACGGCGTCTACGACGCCGACCCGCGCACGAACACCGACGCCAAGAAGTACGACGAGATCGCCTACATGGACGTCATGAACAAGAACCTCAAGGTGATGGATGCCACCGCGATCGCGTTCTGTCGCGACAACGACATCCCGATCGTGGTGTTCGACATGTCGGCCGATCACGCATTGCGCAGCATCCTGACCGGCGGGCACGTCGGCACGATCGTCCAGTAGACCACGGCGAGTCGGCGCCCGCGTCGGGCGTATCTCCGCTGTTCCGGCCGGGCATGGTTACGCTGGACCCGATGATCGACGAAACCATGCTCGACGCCATGGAGAAGATGGACAAGGCGGTCGAGCACACACAGACGCAGTTCTCGACCGTTCGTACCGGCCGAGCGGCGCCGGCACTGGTCGAACGACTCAACGTCGAGTACTACGGTGCCCCGGTCCCGCTGCAACAGCTGGCCGCCATCCAGGTGCCCGAGGCGAGGATGCTGCTCATCAAGCCGCACGACACCGGCGCGCTCGCCGGCATCGAGAAGGCGATCCGCGACAGCGACCTCGGCGTCGCCCCCAACAACGACGGCGTGGTGATCCGCCTGAACTTCCCCTCGCTGACCGAGGAGCGACGTCGCGAGTACGTCAAGGTGGTCAAGCACATGGCGGAGGAGGGCCGCATCGCGGTCCGCAACATCCGCCGGGACGCTCGCAAGCACATGGAGCACGCCGAGAAGGACGGTGAGATCTCCGCCGATGAGCTCGACCGTGCCGAGAAAGAGCTCGAGAAGGTGACGCACGACCACGTCGAGCGCATCGACCGCGCCCTCGGCAACAAGGAAGAGGAGCTGCTCGAGGTCTGAGGTGCGGGCCGAGGGGAAAGGACATCGATGAGCGACGACAGGCGGCGTGATCGCCGGGCCGAGGACGACTTCAGCGAGTTCGGCTCGCTGTTCGACGATGCCGAGCCCACGCAGAACCTCGGCGAGGTCGACGGCAACATCAGCTTCGGCGACAGCGACACCGGTTCGCTCCCGCACTGGACCGAGCCGGCCACCGGCGAGCTCCCGCAGTTCGATCATTCCGGCGCCGACGCCGAACCCGACGAGGCCACCGACGACGAGCTCGACGTGTGGTCGTCGTTCTCGTCCGAATCGCCGGTGTGGAAGGACGACCAGCCGGCCGACGAACCCGACGTCGCCGGCGAGACCGCCGTCCAGTCGACCCAGCCGCAGCGGCGCGTCACCGATCAGCCCACGTCGGGCCAGCACCGGCGCGTCACCGGCGAGTCCGAGGCCGTGGCCCGCGAGCCGAGCCGCATCACCATCGGTACCGACCCGTCCGGCATGCCACGGCGACCGCCGACGCAGGGCGGCTCGGGCCGGCGGCGCGGCGCACCGCCTCCGGCGGGCGCCCGGCCCGGCGCGCCCGTCGCCGCACCCAGTGGCCGCGACATGCCGGCCGCGATCGCCGTCGGTCTCCTGCTCGCTGCGGCGTTCATCGCCGCGCTGATGTACCGACCCTGGGCGGCCGCGGCGTTCATCACGATCATCCTCGGTCTCGCAGCTGTCGAGTTCTACGACAAGGTCGCCGAGCGCGGGTACCGGCCGGCGGTCGTTCCCGGCATCGTGACTTGCGTCGCGGCGCCGCTCGCGTCCTACTGGCTCGGCGTCGGCACACTGCCGCTCGTCCTGTCGTTCGGGTTCATGGCCACGGCCGGCAGCTTCATCGGCGCCCGCAGCGTCGAGGCCGGCCCCATGCCGAACGTATCGATCACCACGCTCGGCATCATCTGGATCGGACTCCTCGGCTCGTTCGCCATGCTGATCCTGCGGTTCTCGACCAACGCCGGGAGCCTGCTGCCCGTCGCCGAGCACCGCGGCACCGACACCCTGTTCCTGCTCGCCCTCGGCGTCGTCGCCAACGACGTCGGGGCGCTCTTCATCGGTTCCGCCGTCGGCCGCACGCCGCTGCGTGGCTGGATCAGCCCGAACAAGACCGTCGAGGGGCTCATCGGTGGGGCGATGTTCACGATCATCGCCATGATGCTGGTCGGCATCAGCGAGAGCAGCGACACCTGGTCCGACTACGGCCCGCTCCTGGCGCTCGCAGTCGTGATCTCGGTGATGGCGCCGATGGGCGACCTCGTGGAGAGCATGTTCAAGCGCAACCTCGACGTGAAGGACTTCGGTTCGATCGTCAAGGGCCACGGCGGGATCCTCGATCGCTTCGACGGCTTCCTCTTCACGTTGCCGGCGGTCTACTACCTGACGCTCGTGCTCGAACCCTGGGCCAGCTGAGTCCGGTCGCCGGCTGATCGTGGCCCCGGTTCGCGTCGCCGTCGCCGGCTCGACCGGTTCGATCGGCACGCAGACGCTCGAGGTCGTCGAAGCCGAGGGACCGGACGCCTACGACGTCGTCGGCCTCGGTGTCGGCTCATCGGTCGACGTCGTGGTCGAACAGGCGCGCCGGCACCGTCCAGACGTGGTCGCGGTCGCCGACGAGACGGCCAGGGCCGAGGTGTCAGCCGCGCTTCCCGGCGTCGACGTCGTGGCCGACCAAGCCGACCTCGTCGAGCCGGCCGACGTCGTCATCAACGGCGTGGTCGGGTTCGCCGGTCTCCCGGTCACGACCGCGACGCTCCGCGCCGGCAAGCGCCTCGGGCTCGCGAACAAGGAGAGCCTCATCGCCGCCGGCCCCGTCGTGCAGCCGATGAGGGCCACACCCGGAGCCGAGCTGGTGCCGGTCGACAGCGAGCATTGCGCCGTCCACCAGTGCCTGCGGTCCTCGTCCGGGTTCGCCGACGGCTCGCAGCGCGAGGTCGACCGGATCGTGCTCACCGCCAGTGGCGGGCCGTTCCGTGGTCGGACCGCCGCCGACCTCGCTGCGGTCACCGTCGACGATGCCCTCGCACATCCGACCTGGGCGATGGGCCCGAAGATCACCGTCGACTCGAGCACCTTGATGAACAAGGGACTCGAGGTGATCGAGGCGCACGAACTGTTCGGCGTCGGCTACGACCACATCGAGGTCGTCGTGCACCCGCAGTCGATCGTGCACTCGATGGTCGAGTTCTCCGACGGCAGCACGATCGCCCAACTCAGCATGCCCGACATGCGGCTGCCGATCGGGTACGCACTCGGGTACCCGAACCGGATCACGACCCCGTTCGGCCGGATCGACTGGTCGCAGCTCTCGCAGCTCGACTTCGAGCCTCCCGACCTCGCCACGTTCCGGTGTCTGCAGCTCGCCTACGACGCCGGTCGGCTCGGCGGTACCGCACCGGCGTGGCTCAGCGCGGCCAACGAAGTCGCCGTCGACGCCTTCCTGTCGGGGCTCATCCGCTGGAATCAGATTGCCGATGTGTGTGTTGCCGTACTCGACGAGCATGACGGCGCCGTACCCGGTACCGTCGATGATGTGATCGCCGCTGACGCGCAGGCTCGGCGCCTGGCGGAAGCGGCGGTTCGGCAACGAGACCCCCGATGACGACCCACGACGAACTCCCAGCCCCGCCGGCTCCGAACGACGAGCCTCCCCACGGCCGCTTCACGAGCGAGGTCATGGCGGGCGGCGCCGTCGTCGAGAAGGCCGACGACGAGTTGGTCGGCGGTTGGCGAGGTGCCTTCGGTGTGCTCGGTGTCGTGGCGCTGATCGCGCTGCTGGGCCTGTTCAGCCTCTGGTGGCTCGTCTTCGTCATCGGGGTCCTGATCGCGATCTTCCTGCACGAGCTCGGCCACTTCTCGACGGCCCGCTGGACGGGCATGAAGGCCACGCAGTTCTTCATCGGATTCGGTCCGCGGGTGTGGAGCTTCCGCCGCGGTGAGACCGAGTACGGCATCCGGGCGCTGCCGCTCGGCGCGTTCGTGCGGATCATCGGCATGAACTCCATGGACGAGGTCGCCCCCGAGGACGAGGGGCGGACCTACCGGTCCAAGAGCTTCCCCAAGCGGCTGCTGGTGATCTCGGCCGGCTCGATCATGCACATGTTGCTCGCCATCGTGCTGCTGTTCACCGTGTACGTGGCCGACGGCGAGGTCGTGCAGCGCGACGGTGCCGAGATCGGCATCGTCGAACAGACGGGCCCGGCGTTCGTCGCCGGGATCCAACCCGACGACGTGGTGCTGTCGATCGACGGCGAGGCCGTCGAGAGCTCGGTCGATCTCGGTCGCATCGTCCAGTCGAACGAGCCACAGGAGGTGCTCACGTTCGAGGTGCTCCGTGACGGACGTGAGATCTTCGTGCCGGTCGCCCTCGGCGCCAACACCGACGAGGAGTCCCCGCTGTTCGGGAAGCCGTACATCGGCGTCTCGAGCGGCACCTACTACGAGACGATCGAACACTCCACCGGCGCGGCGGCGGTCAACGCAGTGACCGACATCTTTCCGACGTCGTGGGAGATGACGAAGGGTGCGGTCAAGGTCCTGAACCCGGTCAACATCTTCACCCACCTGGCCGGTACCAACGAGGATCTCGAGACCCGCCCGACCACGCTCGTCGGTGTCACCGGACTGTCCGACGACGTCGGTGAGTCACAGGGTCTCATCGGCATCCTCTTCCTGCTCGCCGTGCTCAACGTGTTCATCGGCGTCTTCAACATGTTCCCGCTCCTGCCGCTCGACGGTGGTCACGCCGCGATCGCCACCTACGAACGGTTGCGAGAGGGCCGTAGCCGCCAGCGCTACTACGCCGACGTCGCGAAGATGATGCCGTTCGCGATGGCGGTGATGACAGTGCTGCTGTTCCTGTTCATGTCCGGGCTCTACCTCGACATCACCGACCCTGTCGGCTGAGCCGGGCCTGTCGCACCGCTTGCGGCGTTGCGTCTCGCCGCTCGTTGCCCGAAGGCAGCTCGGCACTCGCCGCGCCTTGCGAGCGGTGGCGACAGGCTCCGGCTCAGCTTCGCTGACTGTCGCGGCTGCTCGTTGCCGGCGTCGGTGGGGCGGGAACTTCAGCGGGTTGGGGCGTTGCTGTTCGCTAGCTTCCACGGCGGGAGGAGGCGAGCGTGCGATTCACGATGCATCCTGAGTTGCCGGCCGTTGACATCTTGCGGGCGAAGGAGTGGTACCGGGACAAGCTCGGGCTCGATCCGGTCACGGTTGACGGCGAGCCGTACGAGCCGGACGCCGTCCAGTCGTTCGGGGAGATGCTCTACGACACCGGCACCGCGAAGTTCGGGGTGTACGAGTCGCCCCACGCCGGAAGGAACCTCGCCACGGCCGCGCGGTTGGTGACCGATGACTTCGACGCCGTCCACGCCGAGCTGCTCGCCAACGGTGTCGTCTTCGAGACGTACCCGGTCGAGGGGAACTTCGGATCGGACGATGACAGTCCGCCGCCCTACTGGGACGATGGCGCCCTCGTGTTCCCCGACGGCGCGAAGACCGCCTGGTTCAAGGACTCCGAAGGCAACATCCTCGCAATCGGATCCTGCGAGTAACTCAGGCCCGCAGGGCAACATGTCGCGGCGGTAGCGTCCTCACCATGGACGTCACCGAGTGGAAGACCGAGCGGCGGCCGACGCGGCAGATCACGGTCGGCAAGGTGCCGGTCGGCGGCGGCGCGCCGGTGACGGTGCAGTCGATGACGATCACGAAGACGGCCGACGTCGAGGGGACGCTGCAGCAGATCTACGCCCTCGCCGCAGCCGGGTGCGACATCGTCCGCTGCACCTGCAACGAATCCGAGGCTGCCGAGGGCTTGGCCCAGATCGTGCCGCGGTCGCCGATCCCCGTGATCGCCGACATCCATCACCAGTACCGGATGGCCCTGGCCGCGATGGAGGCCGGCGTGCACGGTCTGCGTCTCAACCCGGGCAACATCCGCAAGCCCGACCACATCAAGGCCGTCGCCAGCGAGGCCAGGGACCGCGATCTCCCGATCCGGATCGGCGTCAACGCCGGCTCGCTCGACCCGTCCCTGTACGAGAAGTACGGCGGAGCCACACCCGAGGCGATGGTCGAGTCGGCCCTGCGCGAGATCGCCTACTTCGACGAGGTGGGCTTCGATCTGATCAAGATCTCGGTCAAGGCGTCGAGCGTGCCCTTGATGGTCGAGGCCTACCGCCAGCTCGCCGAGGTCACCGACCACCCGCTGCATCTCGGCGTCACCGAAGCGGGCCCGCCCCCGGCCGGCCTGGTCAAGGCGACCGCCGGGATCGCCACGCTGCTGATGGAGGGCATCGGCGACACGATTCGCTACTCGCTCACCGCCGATCCGGTCGAGGAGGCGCGGGCGGGCCGGCAACTGCTCGAAGCGCTCGGTCTGCGCGAGCGCAAGAACGTCGACCTCATCGCATGCCCGTCCTGCGGCCGCGCCGAGGTCGACGTCATCGACGTCGCCAACCGCGCCATGGATGCGTTCGGCGAGCGCAAGCTGCCGCTGCAGGTCGCAGTGATGGGCTGCGTGGTCAACGGTCCGGGTGAGGCCCGAGAGGCCGACCTCGGCATCGCCGCAGGCAACAAGCGCGGCCACCTCTTCGTGAAGGGTCGCAACATCGCAGTGGTGCCCGAGGACGAGATGGTCGACGCGCTGGTCGAATGGGCCGAGTTCATCAACGAGCACGGCATCGAGGCCGCCATCGAGCGGGCCGACACCGCCCGCGCCGAGCGCGAAGCGGCCAAGGATCGGTCGGCGCTGCTCGCCGCCCAGGGCGACGACGCCAACCAGTCGGCCGAGAAGATCGTCGAGATCCGCAAGACGGTCTCCGGCTGATTCGCCGTTCCACCCGGCAGGGTGTGAACATCGCCGCATGCAACCAACTGAGGTCATGCGAGCCACCGAGGCGATCGGGCGGATCGGTGCTGCGTTCTACTTCCGAAGCGAGACGGTCGCCTGCGGCAAGGAGGCGGGCCTCGACGGGTTCCGCTTCTACGTGCTCGGGCGGGGCGGCGTGCTGGGCGATGTCGAGTCCGACGTCGTGCGTGCCGCCTTCGGGTACTTCCACCCCGGACTCGTCGCCAAGATGTGGAACTCGGCCCGCGAGGTGATGGCGCCGCGCGACGCAGCCCGGCTCTACATCGGGTGCGCACACGACCTCGGACGCGCCCAGTTCGGCGACATCGAGGGCCTCGACGGCTTCGTCGATGCCGCGACCCAGGTGATCGGCTCGGTCGAGGGCATCTCGATGCCGCTGTTCGTAGCGGTGCGGGCCGAGCCGGTGCCCGACGACACGCCGGCCGCCGCCATGCACCAGGCCATGGTGCTGCGCGAGCTGCGCGGCAGCGTTCACCTGCTGGCGATCGCGGCGCAGGCCCTCAAGAGCGAGGTCGCACACGCGATCCGGCGCCCCGACGACATCGCGATGTTCGGCTGGACCGAGCCGCCCGAGGTCTCCGACCAGGATCACGACAAGTGGCACGACGCCGAGCGGCTCACCGACGAGCTGCTCGACGAGGCGTACTCGAGCCTCGGCGCGGAGCAGATCGACGCACTGGTCTCGGGCACCGAGGCGATGGCGGCAGCGCTCGGCGTCTAGGGGTTCGAGTCGGTGACGACGTAGGTGATCTCGTCCGGCACGAACACGTCGCCGGGCTCGCAGTACCACGTGGTGCCGGTCAGTTCGATCGCCAGTTCATGGGTGGTCGCGGTGTGCGGCTCGCCCGGCGCGAGGCGCACCAGCGCGACGCCTGCCGCCGGGAGTTCGTAGCGGGCTCCGTCGGCGAGTACCGGAGTGTCGAGCGGCGTCGCGTCGACGGTGCGCAAGAGCTCGTCGACGTCGACCGGTTTCACCGTGAGCCCGCCCCGAACCACGTTGTCGCTCGCACCCATGAGCTCGATCCCCGCGCCGTGGAGGTAGGCGTGCAGGTTGCCGGCGTCGAGTCGAAGCGCCTGCCCCGGTTCGAGGACGACGAGGTTGAGGAGCAGCGTGGCAGCGACGCTGGGCTCACCTGGGTAGCGAACATCGAGCCTGCGGACCCACTCGGCTTCGGGACGGTCGCCCGTTCGACACGCCTCGATCGCCGGCCGCGCATCGATCGCCCCCCGGTACAGGCCGTTCAGTGCGCGTGCCGGCCCGTCCGCTGCGAGCACGTCCGCGAGCTGCTCGATCCCGAGGTCGTGCAACAGGTCGAGCGTCGCCTCGACGGGCCGGACGCCGCACAGCGCCTGGAACGGTGTCAGCGCACAGAGCAGCTCGGGCTTCGGGTTGGGGTCGGGGAAGATGCCGCGGGCGTGGCCGTCACGCGCCTGATCGACGGTGGGGTGCGTCTGCAGCGACAGGGGCTCGGCGGCCGCGAGCACCTTGAGGAGGTAGGGAAGCGGGCCGGTGCGATCCTCGAGCGGCGTGCCATCGTCCAACCGGGACGGACCGTTCGGGTGCGTGCCGAGCCAGAGCTCGGCCCACGGCCTGCCGTCGGGCTCGAGGCCGAGCAGATCGGGGATGAACGCCGGATCGCCCCATGCGTAGTGTTGGACGACACCTTCGACCCGCTGCACGATCGCCGAGACTACGAGAACCGCGGCGGCCGGCGCGGCACCGCACGAGGCTGCGCAGAGGACGAACCGATGAGCGCCCGCCGGGTGTGTTCAGGCGAGTCCGAGCTCGCCGGCTCTCGCCGTCACCGCGTCCGACTCCGCGCCGATCGTCGTCGACTCGCCGTGGCCGGTGTGCACCACGGTCTCGGGCGGCAGCGTCAGCAGGGTCGAGATGATCGACCGCAGGATCGTCGGCTCGTCGCTGTAGCTGCGCCCGGTCGCGCCGGGGCCGCCGCAGAACAGCGTGTCCCCGGAGAACACGGTGTCCGAGCCGGCGTCGTGGAAGCAGCAGCACCCGGGGGAGTGCCCCGGCGTGTGCAGCACGCGGAGCTCGTGCCCGGCGACCGAGATCGCCTCGCCGGGAGTCAGGTCGCCGTCGGGTGCCTCGCCGGGCCACACGACGTCCCAGAGCATCCGGTCGTCGGGGTGGATCAGGACGGGTGCATCGACCGCGTCACGGAGCGGCACGGCAGCGTTGATGTGGTCGTTGTGGCCGTGCGTCAGGACGATCGCACGGACTCGCCGGCCGCCGACACCCTCGACGATCGGCTCGTGGTCGTGAGCGGCGTCGAAGACGATCACCTCGCGGTCGTCGCCGACCAGCCAGATGTTGTTGGTGACCTCCCACTCGCCGCCGTCGAGGGCGAAGATGCCGTCGGTCGTGATCAGCTCGACGGGCACGACGTCACATCACCACGACGCTGCGGAGCACCTCGCCGCGCTCCATCTTGTGGAACGCCTCCTCCACGTCGTCGATCGAGATCGTCTCGGACACGAACCGGTCGAGATCGAGGCGGCCCTGCTGGTACAGATCGATCAGCATCGGGAAGTCACGGCTCGGCAGGCAGTCGCCGTACCACGACGACTTCAGTGCCCCGCCGCGCCCGAACACCTCGATGAACGGCAGCTCGATCGTGTGGTCCGGGTGCGGCACGCCGACGAGCACCACCGTGCCGGCCAGGTCGCGGGCTTCGAACGCCTGCTTGTACACCTCGGGATTGCCGACCGCCTCGATGCACACGTCCGCGCCGTTGCCGTCGGTGACCGACTTGACGTACTCGACCGCGTCGTTGTCGTTGGCGTTGCAGGTGTGGGTGGCCCCGAACTCCTTCGCCCACTCGAGCTTCTGGTCGTCGATGTCCACCGCGACGATCCTCGACGCGCCGGCCAGGCTCGCGCCGGCGATCGCCGCGTCGCCGACACCGCCGCAGCCGAACACGGCGACCGAGTCGCCGCGGGTCACGTCGCCAGTGTTGATCGCCGCGCCGATGCCGGCCATGACGCCGCAACCGAGGAGGCCGGCCGCCGTCGCCGGTGCGGCGGGGTCGACCTTGGTGCACTGGCCTGCGTGCACGAGCGTCTTCTCGATGAACGCGCCGATGCCCAGTGCCGGGGACAGCTCGGTGCCGTCGGCGAGCGTCATCTTCTGTTCGGCGTTGAACGTCGAGAAGCAGTACCAGGGCTTGCCCTTCAGGCACGAGCGGCACGACCCGCACACCGCTCGCCAGTTGAGGATGACGTAGTCGCCGGGTGCGACATCCGTGACGCCCTCGCCGACCGATTCGACGACGCCGGCCGCCTCGTGGCCGAGCAGGAACGGGAACTCGTCGTTGATCCCGCCCTCGCGGTAGTGCAGGTCGGTGTGGCACACCCCGCACGCCTGGATCGCGACGATCGCCTCGCCGGGCCCTGGGTCGGGCACGACCACTGTCTCGATGCTGACCGGTTCGCCCTTGGCTCGGGCGACGACTCCACGTACTTCTTGCGGCATGGCCGAGAACGTAGCCCATCGCTGCCATACCGCTTCCGTCCGCGCGATCGCCGCGACTTTCGACGGCTCGGGCGCGTCGTACATCTGTCGCCGTTCCGCCCGGAGCGGCGCGACCACATCGGAGGAACGCATGCTCGCAGTCGAATGGGCCCGACGCATCGAACATGGCGGGGGCTTCGCCGCCTTCGATCAGCTCGAAGTCGCGAGCGATACCGTTGTCACCTTGTTCCAGACGTTGACGTACAGCCCGGGCCTGATCCTGGTGATCATGTTCGGCGTCGGCGGTTTCTGGGCCGCACGCGATCGATGCTGGCCGGGTGTGTACGACAGCGTGTCGACGAGTCGGTCACGGTCCGCTGCGAGCGACGAGGACTGACACGACTCGTGCAGCGAGCGGGGCACACGCCAGTCGCAGGCACGGGTACGGCCGCGTCCGCACACGGGCCGGAGGCCTCGCTCGCTGCACTCATCGACGACCACTCGGCCGCCGTGTACCGGCTGGCGAGATCTGTCGTTCGTGACTCGTCACTGGCCGACGACGTCACGCAGGACACCTTCATCAAGGTGTGGAAGCACCTCGACGAGTTCCGTGGCGACGGCTCGATCCGTGGATGGATCCTGCGGATCGCACATCGCGAGGCGATCTCGGCGCTGCGACGCCGGCGCGACCAGGCCACCGACCCCGACGACCTCGATCTGCCGGTCGACCGTGCGCCGGTCAGCCGGGTGGTCGAGGGCCGGATGGCCTACGAGCGCTTCACCGATGCTCTCGATTCGCTCGACGAGCTGTCGCGTTCGATCCTGGTGCTCCGCGAGGTCGAGGGTCTGCCCTACGACGAGATCGCCGAGGCGCTCGACGTCCCCGTACCCACCGTCAAGACGCGGCTCCTTCGGGCGCGGCGACGAATGTCGACACTGCTGGAAGGATGGCGGCCATGAGGCGTCGGTTGGGCCTGTTCCACCCCTCTACCCACCGCTTGCGCCAATGGCTGGCGACCGGTGCGCCCGAGGGCGTGGGCGACCACGTCGAACAGTGCGAGCGGTGCGCCGACCGCCTCGAGGAGCTCGACGACGCCGAGCTCGAGGCCGGCGACATGCCGTCGACGCTGCAGCACGTGCTGGCCAGCGTGCTGGCGCCTCCCGACGATCTCAGCGAACGGGTGTTGCAGGGTGTCGCCGTCCGGAGCCGTGCCGACGAAGAGCTCCGGCTGCTCGGCAGCCTCTTCTCGATCGGCGTGGAGACGGCCCAGTTGATGCTCGACCCCGAGCTCGGCCAGGATCATCAGTCGAGCGCACACCAGGGCGGCAGCGACGACAGCGAGGACCAGGAGGACGACCGCTCATGAACGAATGGATCAGTGCGGCGATCGCCGTGGGCGCCGGCTTCGTCGTCGGCGCCATCGCAGCCCGCATCGTCCGCAACCTCCTGCTGAAGGCGCCGCGCGAGGCGATCAGGAGCGCGGCGGCTCCCTTGGCGAGCCTCGTCTTCTCGACGGCGTTCATCATCGGCCTGGTGGTGGCGCTCGGTATCGTCAACCCCGACTCGCTCGACACCATCCCGGCCGACCTGGTCGAGTTCCTGCCGCGAGCGCTCGCGGCGGCGATCGTGGTGATCGGCGGCAACGTCGTCGGGACGCTGGCCCGCACGGCCACGCAGCAGGCCCTGCGGGGTGCCGGCCCGATCGAGCGGTTCGGCCCCAGCGCCGTTCGCATCGCAGTCCTCGCCTTCGCGCTCATCCTCGGCGCGGCCCAGCTGGGGATCGACACGACGATCATCAACATCGCCGCGGCGGCGCTGCTGTTCGGCGGCGCGGCCACGATGGCGTTGCTGGTCGGGCTCGGTGGCCGCCGCGTCGCCGGCGAGATCGCCGCCGGCCGCGCATGGCGCAACGCGCTCGAGGTGGGCGACCGGGTGCGGGCGTCGGGGCTGGCCGGGGGCGAGGTCGACGGGATCGTCGTCGAGATCCGTCCCACCTCGGTCGAGCTCGACTGCGCCGGCCGGTCGCTGCTCGTGCCGAACTCGCAGCTCCTCGACGTCGTCGTCGAGCGCATCCGCTCCGAGTGAGCCTGACGCCTCAGAACAGGCGCAGCTCGTCGGGCGCCATGCCGCGCAGCTCGTCGTAGTCGACCTCGACCCAGCGGAAACCCCGTGACTCGGCGAGCACCTTCGCCTGCGGCTTGATCGACTGCGCGACGAAGACGCCGCGGATCTCGCCGAGCGACGAATCGAGCTCGAGGCGCTCGACGTAGCGCGCCAGCTGCTCGACCCCGTCGATCTCGCCGCGGCGCTTCACCTCGACGGCGACCACGGCGTCGGACTCGTCGCGACAGACGAGGTCGATCGGCCCGATCGCCGTCGGGTACTCGCGCCGCACGAGCGTCAGGCCGTCCTCGATCGCATCCGGCGACGCGGCCAGCAGCTCCTGCAGGTGCGCCTCGACGCCGTCCTTCTGCAGCCCGGGATCCTCACCGAGCTCGTGCGCCGAGTCGGCGAGAACCTCGTGGAGCGTGATCGTCAACGTCTCGTTCTTCGGGTTCGTGACGATCCACTGCGCAGGCTCGGCGTCGGTCACCTCGACCAGCGTGTTCGGCGCGTTCATCCAGTTGAGCGGCTTGTAGGCGCCGCCGTCGGCGTGAATCGCCACGCAGCCATCGGCCTTCACCATGATGAGCCGGTTGGCCTCGGGCAGGTGAGCGGCGAGGCGACCGGCGTAGTCGACGGAGCAGCGGGCGATGACGAGACGCACGGTGGGCGATTGTGGCAGCCCGAGTGCGGCGCCGCACGTTCACCGGGTCCGTTCGACGTGGCTCCGCATGCGCTTCTGGATGACCTGGCGTCGTTCTTGCAGCTCGCGATACGTGAGCCCGTCGACGTGCGACTCGAGCCCCAGGCCGGCCTTGACGCTCTCGAAGTCGAACTCGACGTTGGTGGCGTCGATGCCGAGGTCGCGGCTGATCCGCTCGCCGTGGCGCTGTGCGAACATCATCGAGATCGTCGCCACCTCGGCGAGGATGTCGAGGTCGGGCGCCAGGCGGGCGATCGCACCGTCGAGGAACACCATGTTCTTGACGTAGAGCATCAGCTCCTTGGGGAGCCGGGCGCCGTAGCCGAGCAGCGCCTTGACGACCCGTTGGACCTCCTTGACCATCTCGTCGCCGGTCAGCGTCGTCGGATCGACGGTCGGGAGGTCGAGACCGAGATCGCTGATGACCGCCTTGAGGTCGGTGTCGGCCGGGAGAGCGCCTAGATCGCGGAGTGCCGCCATCTGGCCGGTGAGGTCGTTGGTGGTGGCACCGAGCATCAGGCGGAGGAACGCGAGCCGGCGTTCGTCGGACAACCTGGCGACGATGCCGAAGTCGAGCAGCGCCGTGCGGCCGTCCGGCAGCACGAAGAGGTTGCCACCGTGCAGGTCGCCGTGGAAGACGCCATGGATCATGGCGCCCTCCATGAACGCGATCATCCCGGTGCGGATGACCGCCTCGGTGTCGACGCCAGCGCCGTGCATCCCCGCCACGTCGTCGAAGTTGAAGCCGGACACCCGCTCCATCACCAGCACCCGCCGGGTCACCAGTTCGGGGTGCGGCCGCGGCACGACGTAGCCGTCCTGGCCGAGGTCGCGCAGCATGGTCGCGACGTCGAGCATGTTGGCAGCCTCGACCCGGAAGTCGAGCTCTTCCATGATCGTCTCGGCGAAGAGCTCGACGAGCGCCGGCGGGTTGGCGAGCGCCGTGACCGGGATCCGGCCGACGAGGTGCGGTGCGATCCACGCCATCGCCTTCAGGTCCTTGCGGACGAGTTCGCCGACCGCCGGGCGCTGCACCTTGATGACCACGTCTTCGCCCGTGCGGAGGCGGGCGGCGTGGACCTGGGCGATCGACGCCGCCGCGAGCGGCACCTCGTCGACGTACTCGAAGACGTCCTCGAGCCGGGCACCGAGGTCTTGCTCGACCGTGAGGCGGGTCACCGCGAAGCTCTCGGCGGGCACCTGGTCCCGGCACTTCTTGAACTCGTCGACGAGCTCGGCGGGGAACAGGCCCTCGCCCGACGAGATGATCTGGCCGAGTTTGATGTAGCTCGGCCCGAGCGTCTCGGCGGCGCGACGCAGCCGTCGCGACAGATCGGCGCGGCTGACCTCGGGACCGGCGTACGACCGGCGGCGCTTGCGCCATGCCCATGGCGCGATCGCGCGGCCGAGATGGGCGACCACGGTGCCGACGCGAGCGCCCGGCGGCAGGCGCCGCGGCGTCGTGAGCGACGGCACCTCGTCGCGGGCGGCACGGCGCAAGCGATCGACGCTCGACATCCAGCTGATCTCGTCGCGGTCGAGCACCCACGGCGGATGTTCGGTGAAGGCGCCCCACGCTCGGTCGGCCGGTGTGCTGTCGGGCATGGCAACCATCATGCCGGGAACCCGCCCGTTCGTCTCGCTCAACGCCGTCGGCTACCGTGACGCCGGTCACACGCGGAGGCCGGTCGATGCCCCAGGAGGGCGGCCGAGGGGGAAGGTCATGTTCGCCACAACCGACACCGTCCTGTCCGAGCGATTCCCCGTGTACACGCGGGCCAACGTGGGGGAGGTGTTCCCCGACCCGGTCGTGCCGCTGACCCGGTCGACCTATCTCTGGGAGTCCGAGCTGGGTTGGCGTGACGCCTACGCGAGGATGGGCGCGTTCGAGCTCGACGAGTTCCCGTCCGACGAGTTCTGCATCCTCGGCGTGAACGGTGGCTACTGCTACCTCAACGCGTCGGTGATGCGCCTGTTCGGCGAGCGCGCCCCGGGGTTGTCGTGGCGGATGATCGACGAGCAGTTCTTCGGCGCCCAGCCGGGCGTCCCGGACTACGTCGAGCGCGACGGTGACGTCCGCCCCGACCTCACCGAGCAGCTGCAGCAGACCTTCGGCTGGGTCTTCACGCAGACCTCGATCGACGACCTCGGGCGCTTGACCGACCATCGGAACCGGACGATCGCGCTGCATCGGGAGCGGCCCGACTTCGCCGAGCTCTCCGACGTCGAGCTCTGGGACCTGATGGAGTCGTTCCGGCCCATGCACCGCGAGCTCTTCCAGGAACACCTCTTCGTCTCGACCTTGACCACGGTGCCGGTCGGCGTGATCCAGAGCACCGCCGAGGCCGTCGGCCGCCCCGATCTGATCTTGCCGATCATGGCCGGGATCGGCGACGTCGACTCGGCCGAACCGAGCTACGCGATGTGGCAGCTCTCGCGTCTCGACCCCACGAGCCCCGCCTTCCGTGACGGCTTCGAGGCGTTCGTCGACGAGTTCGGCAGCCGAGGCCCCAACGAGTGGGAGACCCGGTCGCCGACCTGGGAGACCACCCCGAACATCGCACTCGCCGCCATCGATCGGATGCGGGCTGCCGACGAGTCCGCGGACCCGCGGCGCCAGCAGGCGCAGCGGGCAGCCGAACGCGACGAGGCCGCTGCGACGCTGCTCGGCATGGTCGACGGGGACCCCGAGGCGCACGGACAACTCGCCGCGGCCGTCGCCTGCAGCGCAGCGTGGCTCCCGGCGCGCGAGCGCACCAAGACGAACAACATCCGTCTGATCCACGAGATCCGGATGCCGGCTCGCGAGCTCGGCCGGCGGTTCGTCGAGCGTGACGTGTTCGACGAACCCGAGGACATCTCGTTCGTGGTCGAAGCGGAGTTCGACGACCTCTTCGGACCGGTGCCGGAACGGCTCAGCGAGCGCGTCCGCGAGCGGAAGGCCGAGCACGAGGCCATGGCCGCACGTGTCCCCGAGTTCGTCTTCGCGGGCCGCCCGAGCGACCCCTCGACGTGGTCGACACGCACCGATCGGACAGCGCCCAAGCTGGTCGGGGGCGAATCGATCCAGGGCTTCCCGGGATGCCCGGGGGTGTCCGAGGGCCGGGCACGTGTCATCCTCGACTCGCACGACCCGACCGCGCTCGAACCGGGCGACGTGCTGGTCGCTCCGATCACCGACCCGTCGTGGACGCCGTTGTTCGTCCCGGCCGGTGGCGTCGTCGTCGACGTCGGCGCCGCGTTGAGCCACGCGATCATCGTGAGCCGCGAGCTGGGGATCCCGTGCGTCGTCTCGGCGACCGATGCGACCCAACGGATCCCCGACGGGGCGCTCGTCCGCGTCGACGGTTCGACCGGCATGGTGACGGTGCTGGAGGAGGCGTCGCCGAACGTCTGAGCCCGGCCGACGCGGCTCAGTGCGACCCGTGGGCGTGGTCGCAGAGGACCTCTTCGCCCTCGGGTACCTGGCCGCCGGCGATGCCGTCGAGTGCGGCGAACGGACCGCATTCGTGCGGCCTGATCCACACGTGGATCATCGGCGCCATCGTGCCGTCGACGAGGGGAGGGGTGCACGACGTGCCGAGCGGTTTGACGCCGGCCACCTTCGGCGCCACGGGATCGTCGGTGAAGCAGAGATCGCCGTGCACGTGCCACTGCATCAGTTCGCCGCCCCAGTCGGGGACGTCCTCGAGGTCGGTGTCGCCCGGCAGCATGAACATCGCCGACACCAACTCCTTCGAGCCGTCGGGTCGGGGTTCGAAGACCAGGCTCTCGGGATAGTCGGGGTCGAGCCAGACGTCGTCGTCGATCCAGTCCCACTGGATGTAGTGCTCGTGACCCGTGGCGCCGTCGCCGATCGAGTGGAAGCCGGCGGCCTCGACGGCATCGAGGTCGGCCCACTGCGGCAGGTCGCGGACGGTGGCCGCAACCAGGTTCTCGGCGAAGGCCTGCTGCTGCGGCGTGACCCCGTCGATACCCCCGAGATCGATCGGCAGCTCGGGGTCGTAGGGTTTCGTCGCAGTCTCGGCCGACTCGTCGTGACCGTCGTGGGCCTCGTGCCCGCCGTGGTCGTGATCGCACTGGTCCATCCGTGCCCCGTCGGACACCGAGGCCTGGCCGGCGCCATGGCCCTCGAGCGCGGCGAACGGACCGCACACGTGGGGCGCGATCCAGACGTGCACCATCGGGTTGTCGCCGCCTGCGTTGACGGTCTGGCGCGGACAGGTGCCGCCGAACTGCTCGAGCACGCCCTTGACGACCGGGACGCCGTCGTCGTTCAGGCCCCAGCAGAGGTTGTCGTGCACGTGCCACTGCATCAACGGACCGGCGAACTCGGTCAGCTTCGGGTCGTCGATCGGCGACTCGGATGCGATGAACATCGCTGACACGAGGGTCCGCGAGTCGCCGTCGACCTCGAAGACGAGCGACTCGGGCGCCGTCGGGTCGAGGAACTTGCCGTCGTTGATCAGCTCGGTGTTGATGTAGTGCTCGTGGCCGGTGCTCGCGTCGCCGATCGAGCGATAGCCCAATGAGGCGATCGAACCGACGTCGGCGAAGGCCGGCAACTCGCGCAGCGTGTCGGCGACGAGTTGCTCGGCACGCGCCTGCTGCTCGGCGCTCACGCCGTCGACGCCCGAGAAGTCGATCGCGTCCGTGGGGTTCCACGGCCGCGGCCAGGTGGGCGGTTCGCTCGCGTCGTGGTCGTCGTGACCGGCATGGTCGTCGGGATCGGCATGGTCGTCGGGATCGGCATGGTCGTCGGGATCGGCATGGTCGTCGGCGCCGTGGTCGCTGTGGTCCGCGCCGGTCGCCGCCGGGGTTGCGACCCCTGTGTCGTGGTCGTGCGCTGCCCCGCCCTCGTGTGCCGCGCCATGGTCGGTGCGGTCGTCGGCGTGGGCGCCGTGGTCGTGGTTCGTCGCATCGGCCAGGCCGGGGACGACGAGGACGGCGGCCAGGATCGATGCGCTCGCCAGCGACCGTGACGGCACCGACGGCGCGCGGTCGGTGGCGCACGCTCCGGCAGCGACGACGGCGACGATCGCGAGCACCGCGGCACTCGTGTCGGCGAGCTGCGGTCGCTCGGCGACCTCGAGTCCGCCGATGAACGAGATGCCGGTGAACCTCGTCACGAGCCATCCGATGGCGGCACCCAGGTTGACCCCGGCGAGCACGCCGCACGACGGCCGCCCGTCGCGGAGGAAGCCGAGCACCGCCGCACCGGCTTGGGCGACGGCCAGCGCCACGAACAAGCGCGACAGGCCGACGTGCTCGGCGTGGATGCCGGCCGCGGCGCCGTGCAGCACGGCGGCTCCGGCGGAGGCGATCGCGGCGATCGCCAGCGGGTTGGCCGCGCCTGCGGGTTCGTCCATCGCAGCAGTCTACGATCGGGCGCTCGTCCCCGAGAGTCGACTGCGTCGCAGCCGTCAGAAGTGTGGCGCCCGGCGTTCTCGAAGCGCTGCGACACCTTCGCGGTACTCAGCCGTGCCCATGGCCTCGACGAGCAACCGCTTCGAGTCCGAGACCGATGCGGCGACGTCGTGACGCAGCAGGTCGGCGTACAGCTGCTGCTTGGTGGTGGTGACGGCCGCCGGGCCCGCGCTCGATGCCACGAGATCGGCGTATCGCAGCGCCTCGGCGAGTGTCTGCTCGCCGTCGTCGAACACGCCGTTCCAGAGCCCCCAGTCGGCGGTGTCGGCCACGGTGACCGTGCGGCCCGAGAGGAGGAGATCGGCGGCACGCGTCACACCGCACAGCCGGGGGAGGACCCAGCTCATGCCGTACTCGGCCGGAAGCCCGAGCCGCGGCGCAGCGGTCGTGAGCTTCGCCGGGGCCGCGCCGAACCGCAGATCGCTGAAGAGGGCGAGCGCGAGCCCGACGCCGGCTGCGGCGCCGTTCACGGCGGCGATGATCGGGACTCGATACGCGAACATCCAGGCGAAGTCCTCGTCGAGCTCGGGCCGCACGTTCACGCCGGGGCGAGCGGGCTCGGGCGGCAGGCCGGCGTCGTAGGTGCCGCGGTCGGCATGTCCCGCGAGCGCCTCGCTGTCGCCGCCGACGCAGAAGGCCGGTGGGGTCCCCGTGATCACGACGGCGCGGACCCGGTTCTCGAGCTCGGCCATCACCCAGCGGAGCTCCGTGTGCATCCGACCGGTCCAGGCGTTGTGCCGGTGCGGACGGTCGAGCCAGACCGTCGCGACGTGGCCGTCGGTCTCGTGGCGGATCGCCTTCAGCTCCACGACGTCACCCCCAGAGCGCTCGAAGCACCGGATCGGCCAGTTCGGGTCGGCAGATGATCAGGTCCGGTAACCATGGGTCAGGATCGTTGTACACGATCGGCGTGCCGTCGATGCGACTCACGTGGAGCCCTGCCGCCAGCGCGACCGCGGCCGGGGCTGCCGAGTCCCACTGGTACATGCCGCCGTCGTGCACGTAGATGTCGGCTTCGCCGAGCACGACGGCCATGGCCTTGGCGCCGGCCGACCCGAGGCGCACGGCGTCGCACTCGAGCGCGTTCGCCACCAGCACGGCCGCGTACGGTGCTCGGAAGCGCGACGTGATGATCCGCGGTCGGGTTCGGCTCGCCGGTGGGAGCTCGGGCGGTGGCTCGGTGCCGAGCACGACGTCGAGCGCCGGGAGCGCGACCGCACCCGCGGCCAGCCGGTCGTGGTCCCACAGCGCGACGTGCACCGCCCAGTCGTGACGACCCGCCTCGCCGTACTCGCGGGTGCCGTCGAGCGGATCGATGATCCAGACCCGGTCGGTGGAGAAGCGGCGAGGGTCCTCGGCGCCTTCCTCGTCGAGCACGGCGTCGTCGGGCCGGTGGCGGCGGAGTTGCTCGCCGATGAAGTGGTGGCCGGCGGCATCGCCGTGGTCCATCACGTCCCAGGAGCGCGCGCCCGACTGCCACAGCTGCTCGCGAAGCTCGACCAGTTGCTCGCCCGCCTCGCGTGCGAGGCGCACGGCGAGCTGCGGGTCGCTCTCTGGCTCGGGTCGGGGATCGGGTTCGGGCACGGACGACCAGTATGACGGACCCACCGGTCCGGGCAGCTGGACACGGGGCGGCGCCGTCTGCGAACATGTGTTCGATGAGTTGGATTCGCGCGTCGGGGCGGGCCACGATCCTGCACGCAGACCTGGACTCCTTCTACGCGTCCGTCGAACAACGCGACCACCCCAACCTCCGGGGCCGGCCGGTCATCGTGGGTGGAGGTGTCGTGCTCGCTGCGAGCTATGAGGCCAAGCGGCGCGGCGTGTACACACCGATGCCCGAGTTCCAGGCCCGCCGGCTGTGTCCGGACGTGGTCGTCGTCCCGGCCCGCTTCGACGCGTACTCCGAGGCCAGCAAGGAGGTGTTCGCCCTGTTCGACGACACGACCCCACTGGTCGAAGGGTTGTCGATCGACGAGGCGTTCCTCGACGTCGGTGGGCTGGGTCGCATCAGCGGCACGCCCGAGGCGATCGGCCGCCGGCTGCGAGCGCAGGTGCTCGAGCACGTCGGTCTGCCCATCACCGTCGGCGTCGCTCGTACGAAGTTCCTCGCCAAGGTGGCCAGCGGCGTCGCCAAGCCCGACGGCCTCCTCGTCGTCGAGCCCGAGCACGAGCTCGAGTTCCTGCACCCCCTGCCGGTGGGCAAGCTGTGGGGCGTCGGCCCGGTCACCGAGCGAAAGCTCCACGAGCGTGGGATCAGGACCGTCGGCGAGGTCGCCCAGCTCGGTCAGCAGCATCTCGTCGCGATGCTCGGCGTCGCGTCCGGCCGACACCTCTTCGCCCTCGCGCACAACCGCGACCCACGTCCGGTCGAGACCGGTCGGCGGCGAGGCTCGATCGGCTCGCAGCAGGCGCTCGGGCGGGGCCGCAAGCCGTTCGACACCATCGAGGCGTTGCTGCTCGGCATCGTCGACCGCGTCACGCGCCGCATGCGCAACGCGGGGCGCGCCGGACGTACCGTCACGATCCGGATGCGATTCGACGACTTCACGCGGGCCACCCGGAGCCGCTCGCTCCAGCACCCGACCGCCGCCACCGAACCCATCCGCGATGTCGCCCTCGCCGTGCTGCGCGACGCCGCGGTGATGATCGCCGAGCGAGGGCTGACCTTGATCGGCCTGTCGGTCGGCAACCTCGAGAACCTCGACGAGACGTATGAGCAGCTGCTGTTGCCGTACGGTCGCAAGGATCGATCCCAGCTCGACGGCGTGGTCGACGATCTGCGCGAACGGTTCGGTCACGGCGCGCTCACGCGCGCATCGCTCCTCGGCAAACGCACGGGGCTCCAGGTGCCGATGCTGCCCGATTGATCTTGTGACGACCGGCCCTGGACCCATCTGACGGGTTGCGCCCACGATGGGCTGGTGACCCACCCGGTCGTGACCGTGACCGTCAACCCTGCCCTCGACGTGGCGCTGACGGTCGATCGTCTGGTTCCCGATCACAAGCTGCCCGCCCGCGAGCACCGGCGCGACCCGGGCGGCGGCGGCATCAACGTGTCGCGGACACTGGCGCGGCTGGGCGTCGAGAGCGATGCCTGGGTCGCTGCCGGTGGCCCGGTCGGCGACGAGCTCGTCGAGCGTGTCCGGGCCGACGGCGTCGAGCCGATCGTGTACCAGATCGACGGCATCACCCGCGAGGCCTTCGCATTCGGCGACCTCGCCGGCGGCGAGCAGTACCGGATCGTCGTCGACGGACCCGTCATCACCGACGCCGGGGCGATGTTCGACGCGGTCCTCGCGGCCTGTTCGCACGCCGAGATCGTCGTGCTGTCCGGTGGCCTGGCTCGTGGCCTGCCGGATGGCTTCTACGCCGAGCTGATCGATGCGCTCGAGGCGCCGGTGGTGATCGTCGACGCGTTCGGTCCGTCGCTGCCGCTGGCGGTCGAGCGGGCGCCGACACTCGTGAAGCCGAGCCGCCGTGAGCTCGCGACGCTCGCAGGCAGGGATCTGCGCGGCCGCTCGGAGCTGGAGTCTGCCGCCCGCGAGGTCCTGGCGCGTGGCGGTGTCGGGGCGCTGCTGGTCTCCCTCGGCGGCGATGGGGCGATGCTGGTCCACCGGGGCGGCCCGGCGACCTGGCTTCCCTGTCCGGACGTCGAGGCGGTGGCGAGCACGGTGGGTTCGGGCGATGCCATGGTCGCCGGTCTGGTCGCCGGCACGCTGGCCGGCCACGATCTCTCGGGTGCCGCCGTCTGGGGTGTCGCGGCCGGCACCGCCAGCGTGCTCGCGCCGGGCACCGGTCTGCTCGATCCGGCCGACTTCCACCGGCTGCTCGATTCGGTCGAGGTGTCGGCATGACACCTCGAACGGTCGGGGTGATCGCTGTCGGCCGACCGACGTTCGACCTCGATCTCGGGCGCACGCAGGCGTCGGCGGCGATCGATGCGCTCACCGCTGCCGGCATCGACGTCGTCGGAGACGCCGAACCGGTGCTCGAGCCCGAGGCGGTCGGCCCTGCGATCTCGCGCTGGCCGGCGCAGCCCGATCTCGTCGTCGTCCTCCAGGCGACGTTCACCGACAGCCGCTTCGTCGAGGAGGTGTTCGCCGCCACACCGATCGACGTCGGTGTCTGGGCGTTTCCCGAGCGTCGCGGTGGTGGGAGGCTGCGGCTGAACTCGTTGTGCGGCATGATCCTCGCCTCGTTCGCCGCCGGCGTGGCCGACCGGCCGATGCGCCACCTCTACCTCGATCCGGGTGCCGCGGCGAGCGGCGATCGGATCCGACGCTGGATCGAGGACGACCTCGTGCCGCGTCCACCGATCTCACTGCCGGCCGCCGGCGAGGTCGGGCCCGCGGCGCGTGCCGTGCTCGACCGGCTGAGCGGGAGCCAGATCGGAGTCGTCGGTGACCCGCCGCCGGGCTTCGGCCCGTGCCGCGTGCAACCCGACGCCGAGGTGCTCGTGCGGCGCGCCGGTGTGAAGCTCGAACCGACGCCGATCGGCCCCGTGCTCGCACGGGTGGGACCTGACGCACGTCCCGCACGACCGGATCTTCCGGGGGTGGGCGAGCTCGACGGCCGGGCGGTGGCCCGCGCCGTCGAGCTGCGCACGGTGCTGCACGACCTCGCCGACGAGAGTCGCTGGGACGCACTCGCGGTCCGCTGTTGGCCGGAGACGTTCGACGAGCTCGGCTGTGCCGCGTGTGCCGCGCTGGCCGAGCTCAACGAGGGCGGCCTGCCCGCGGGTTGCGAGGCGGATGCGCTCGGCGCCCTGACGATGCTCGTGCTCGGCTGGCTGGGCGAGACGCGGCCGTTCCTCGCGGATCTCGTCGACGCCGACCCCGGTGACGACACTGCTGCCGTGTGGCACTGCGGCGTCGCACCCGCCGACATGGCCGCGCCGGACACGGTGCGAGCCGGCGTCCACCCCAACCGCCAGGTGCCGCTCGTCCAGCTGTCGGCACTCCGGCCGGGGACGGCAACGGTCGCACGCCTGTCGCAGTCGCGGGGTGTGCCGAGAATGGTCGTGGGCCGAGTCGAAGTGCTCGACGCGCCCTGTCCGTACGTCGGATCGGGTGGGATCGTCCGGTTCGAACGACCCGTCGACGCCGTGCTCGAGACGGTGCTCGCCGAGGGCCTGGAACACCACCTGGCCCTCGTCTATGGCGACGTCGTCGACGACGTGCGAGGGTTGGCGGCAGGGCTCGGCGTGCCGATCGTCGAGTTGTGACGCCGAGGAGGCTGCGATGTCCAAGGTTCTGGTAGCGATCGACGGTTCGGATCACTCGACCAAGGCGCTGATCGAGGCCGTGCACTTGTTCGGGGGCTCGGCCGACTACGTCCTCGCTTCGGTCGTGCCGTCACCGTCGATCTTCTCGGCGTTCGGCGCGATGGCGGCGGACGAGCTGGGCACCGGCATCGCCGCAGGCACCGCGACGCACGGCACCTCGACCGGGTCGATGCCGTTCGCCCCGACGCCGGAAGGGGTCACGGCGCTCCAGGAGCAGGCGTACGACTACTACCGCACGGTGCAGGACCAGGCGGCGACGACGGCCGGGATCAGTGCCGAACGGATCATCGAGGAGGCCAAGCCTCGCAAGCGGCGCATCGGCCGCGCGATCTGCGACATCGCCGAGGAGCAGAGCGCTGATCTCATCGTCGTCGGCTCGCACGGCTCCAGCTACGCCGGCGAGACCATGCTCGGTTCGGTCAGCCAGTACGTGCTCCACAACGCAAGCTGCCCGGTGCTGGTCGCCCGCGAGAACGACTGAGCCGACTCAGGCTGCGGCCTGCCGGACGGCCGCGACGAGCTCGTCGACGCTCGGGCGATCGTCGGGGCCCTCACCCCAGAATCCGTATGCCAGCCTGCCGTCGGGTGCGACGACGAAGTCACCTCCCAGCTGGAGTGGATCCTCGGTCGGCCGGTGGAGTCCGGCGATGCCCTCGGCGCGGATGATCTCCCAGTACCGATGCGCAGCCTTGGCACCCCACACGCGCCACACCGAACCGCGGCCGAGGCCGAACGCCCGATACGCATCGCGATCGGCGTCGACCAGCACCGGGAACGGGAGGTGGCGCTCGGCGCCGTAGGCGGCCGCGGCCGCGAGCCCGGTGAAGGTGACGAGCGCCACCTCGGTGTCGCCGAAGTCGTCGAGCCGGTCGCGGACCGCAACGGCGTGTGCCGCGCACGGCAGTCAATGGATGTGGCGGTGGAAGATCAGCACGACGGTGGAACCGAGCTGGTCGGCGAGCCGCCAGCGTTGTCCGGTGGCGTCGGCGAGCTCGATGTCGGGCGCCGGCTCGCCGACCGCCGGGCGCGCCAGCGAGCGGCCATGCGTCATGCCAGCTTCTTGTAC
>JAAUYD010300148.1_pt1 | contig 25629 bp, 18 predicted proteins | sample 7278101 | NCBI WGS metagenome assembly JAAUYD01 (sample SAMN14350128, study PRJNA611818) | marine sediment metagenome | isolation source: surface marine sediment (0.6m) | place: French Polynesia: Moorea | collected 2018-08
GCGGGCCTCATCATAGGCAGCGTTGCCGATCTCGTTGGCGAGCCGACCGCCGTCCAACCCATCGGCAATGCTGCTCTCGAGGCGGGAACTGACACGGAACCCCTCTTCGGCCAACTTGATGGCCGGCTGAAGGGCATCGGCAAATGAGATGGTGCCCCAGTTATTTAAAGCTCTGGCAATACCTCGGACCATGCCGGGAACGCCTACGCCGATGCCACTGGTGGAGCGGATCGAAAAAGCAAAGGGCTCATCGCCCACGTCAAGGAACATGTCGGGGCTGGCTGCGGCTGGTGCCCGTTCGCGAGAATCGATCACAAACGTCTTTCGCCACCGCTTTATGTGGATCATCATAAAACCGCCGCCACCGATGCCCGAAGATTGCGGCTCCAGGACATTCAGCGCAAAAGCCACCGCGCATGCCGCATCGACAGCGTTGCCGCCCTGGCGTAGGATGTCGCCACCGATTTGTGCGGCAACGGGCTCACTGGTTGCTGCAATACCGCCCCTTACACCGGGTACACCCAGAAAAATGCTGCTGCCACCCCTGCCATATGCTGGTGCAGTCAAAAAAAGAACAACAGTCAGCACCAGGACTATGGAAGGAAATGTTATTCTGATGGTACGATACCTGTTTTTCATTGGCATACCTTTCTTATCTTATTTTTGGTTATGTTTTTCACAATGCTACGAATAGTTTACATAGCACCTATGGCGACAAGAAAAGAGATGTGCCTCCAAAGGCAGAGATACCCTTGGAGGCTGTATAGGGGAGCTTAAGCACCAAAGTTTTCATGCGGATTAGAAGTTTCTGTTTTAGAATGATAAAAATTCCGTGATATTTACGACCACATGGTTAGGTTGGCATTAAAACTGTGGTCATCAGAACGAATACAAACATCCGGTTTGCCAACATTACTATATTCTAAGATCTTGAGTTTCTTGAAACTGTATTGCCTGTTGGAAAATTGATTTTTCCATCGTCGATTGCTTGCATTCACTTGCCTGTGCTTGCGGTGTCTCCAAAATAAAAAAGCCGAACTAAACCGAAAATGACTTTGACGATGTCACCTTCGGCAGCCCGACTGTCTCCACTAGCCCAGATTCAGCTAATTCACTAAATTAACGAGATCATTAGACCCGTGGCTTTCCGTCCGCACCTCACGGTGGGTTTGGCTTTAGCAGATTGTAATTTGCAAGATGAGAAAATTAAGGTTAGCAAAAGGTGTAGAATACTGTCAAGCAAACAATTTTGATGGTTCTTTAAAAAGTCCGATATCTGCGCTACGCTTCACCCCTCGTCATTGCGGAATACCCGCAATTACGTCTCATTCCTCGGGATTTGCAAGCCTTCCTGTCCCGTCTGTAGTTTAGCGGGAGATCTCGGCGCTTTTTACGAAACCATCTGAGATGAGACTTTTTACCGGTTTATCAATTTTAATCCATTGATGATTTGGATCACAAATATAGACACGAGGCGAATTGTTGGTTGGCTGTTGGTATCTTCTTGATAATGTCAAGTGAAATTCACGAGGAGCCTAAGTTTCGTAGAAGGTACTTTTTTAACAGCAACAGTTCCTGATTTTAAAAATGTGAAAAGATTAAGTTGTAAAATTATTGTTGGGGCTCAGCTAAATAAATAGAAGATTAACTTCTTTGGGCGGTCAATGGTGGTAATTTCTATTCCTACATGTTTCGATCTAATTCTTTTTACGGCACCTTTTACCTTGATCTCAGTGAAATTTATGTCGTCCAATTTAAAATCGGCAAAGACCTTATCCCCAACAGTGAATTTAGGCATGTCATTTATGGAAAATTGAAGTCCTGTTCGCGAGATGTCAAGGACCTTAATCAATCGTTTTTCAGCGATGTTGTAAGCGTTTAGATAGTGGCACATCCCCAACAGATCCACGCTTTTCCTTGAATCGCGCCGCCGTTCAACCAATACGCGAAACACATTGCCGCATTTACATTTGCATTTAACGCGAATTGCGCTTTTAGCATAAATGACCTTGCCAAGCTGCCTGGTTACGCTAATGCCACAGCTTTTACAGACAAAGGTCGCTTCATTCTTCTCATTGAGGAACACATAATCTGTGTCTCTGTGGGTATCCAGTATGGGGGTGTTGTCATCCCTACGTTTGGAACTTGATTTTTCAACCATTGGTCCAACCTCAATAGCACTATTCGTCTAAGTATCTAAATATGTTATTGAATTGTTTTTCTTAAATGTATTCGTCCCATCCGACATCGGCCTTTTTTACACTCCTGAAAATAACGTTTAAATCTTACAATAATCCCAAATCACAAGTATTCAAAGTACCGATGTTGCGGCTTGGCTGATGGCAGGTGGAACTTGTCCGAGGTAAGCCAATACTTGATTTTGGCGATGCCAAACGACCCGGATGTAATTCAGGCCGGTCGATACATCAAAAGGCGAATGCCGAATAAACGGCTTTCGCCTTTTTGAGTTGGGCACGACGCGATGCTGCCGTTCAGCGCAGGAACGGCTTCAAGCCGCAATCCATGCGATGAATAAAATTACGTATAGAAGCCGTTACCTTGCCTACTATAAGAACTTAATGTAGAGCGCACCCATTCTGTTTAAACAAGCGGCAGACTGAGGCGCCAAGGTTCAACAAATCCTCAATCTCCCCATGAATCATTTGATATAACCTTCTTCTAATACTTCTGACTGTCATCCATAAGTCATCAGTCATCCAAACCTAAAGCCCCTGAGCCGCTTTGACCGGATTGGCCTTCAAGTACTCAAGGCGATTCAAACCGTTAATATAAGCTTTGGCACTGGCGGTGATGATGTCCGGGTCTGATCCACGACCCAGCGCCACGAGGCCGTTTTCCCGCAAGCGGACAGTCACTTCACCCTGGGCGTCGGTACCCCCGGTCAAAGCGCTGACGGTGAAGCGCAATAGTTCCGCTCTGGCGTTGGTCAACTCGGCGATGGTGTTGAAGGCCGAGTCGATGGGGCCATTGCCATAGTTGGCGCCCTGGACGCTGCGGTTGTTGATGGAGAGTTTGACGCTGGCCATGGGCATCACCGTCGTGCCGCAGGTCACATGTAAATACTCCAGTTTGAAAACCTCGGAAGAGCGCAGCACCCCTTCGGTTACCAGGGCCTCCAGGTCTTCGTCCATGACGTGCTTTTTTTTGTCCGCCAGGGACTTGAACTGTTTAAAGACTGTTTTCAGTTCATCTTCGGACAGATCGTAGCCCAGATCTTTGAGGTGAGTATGAAGCGCATGTCGGCCGGAATGCTTGCCCAGAACCAGCTGGTTACGGCTGATTCCAACGGTCTCCGGTTTCATGATCTCATAGGTCATGGGGTTTTTCAGCATGCCGTCCTGATGGATGCCTGCCTCGTGGGCAAAGGCGTTGGCGCCCACGATGGCCTTGTTGGGCTGGACCATGATGCCGGTGATCATGCTCACCAGCCGGCTGGTGGAATAGATGTGTTCTGTATTGATGCCGGTTTCGAACGGCATCAGGTTCCGACGGGTGTGCAGGGCCATAATCACCTCTTCCATAGAGGTGTTGCCGGCACGCTCGCCGATACCGTTAATGGTCACCTCCGCCTGACGAGCACCTGCATTGAGAGCTGCCACGGTGTTGGCCGTGGCCAGGCCCAAGTCGTTGTGGCAGTGGATGCTCAAGGTGGCCTTGTGCATGTTGGGGGTGTTGGCCATCACATACTTGACCATCTCCTCGAACTCCTGGGGCACGGCATAGCCCACCGTGTCCGGTAGATTGATAGTGGTGGCGCCGGCTTCAATGGCGGCGCCGAACACCTTGCACAGGTAGTCGCGGTCGCTGCGGGAGCCGTCCTCGGCCGAAAACTCCACATTGTCGGTGAAGCTTTTGGCATACTTGACAGCCTCCACGGCTGCGTTGACCACCTCTTCCCGGGACATTTTGAGTTTGTAATCCAAGTGGATGTCCGACGTGGCGATAAAGGTGTGGATCCGTGGCTTTACCGCGTGTTGAATGGCACCCCATGCCTGGTCAATGTCATTTTTATTGGCCCTTGCCAGTCCGGCGACTTCGGTCTTTTTCAAGCGTTTGGCGATTTCCGCAACCGCCTCGAAATCGCCTTCGGACGCCGCGGGGAAGCCGGCTTCGAGGATATCGACGCCCAGTTTTTCCAACTGTACGGCCAGGCGCAGTTTTTCGGGTGTGTTCATGCTGGCACCGGGACTCTGCTCGCCGTCCCGCAATGTGGTATCGAATATTTTTACGCGTTCGGTCATTTAATTTTCTCCTATGGTAGTGTCCGCCCACAAACGGCATCTTTCGGTCCCGGCCGGCGTTCTTGCTCGGCTGAAATCCTCAACGCAGCGCTGCTACGCCTGCGGTTTCAACCTCGCTGCGGCCTTGGCCAGAACCAAAATCTACCATTTGTAGACGGACACCGGCAAAGACTGTGGTTTTTTCATTTGTGCGGGAACATTGAGCTATAACTAACGCGATGATCGCTCAAATTTTGTCCAACAACCGACCGAAATAATGCCGAGAGCATGGGCCGCGGAAAACAGGGCAGAGCCCATCCCGCGGCGTTGATACCTTCCTTGGTGGTTTTCATGGTTGGTTTTTCCTTCTTTCTGTTCGCTTGGCTGGTGGAATCCCCATATCAAGACATCGACCAACCCAGCTTGAGATTTTGAGCAGTGGCTTTGTGGGACGCGTCGAACGCTTGTCCTGCCTCTTTGGCCAGTTTGAATTGGAAACTGTCGGCCAGGGCTTGCCAACTGGCCTCGATAATATCTTCGGATACACCGATCGTGCTCCAGATCTGGTCCTTGTCGCGGGATTCGATAAAGACGCGAACTTTGGCTTCCGTCCCATCACGACCGTCGACGACCCTCACCTTGAAGTCTACCAGTTTCATGCTGTCCAGATCCGGATAGAAGTTGCCCAGGGCTTTTCTCAAGGCGTTGTCCAGAGCACTGACCGGACCAAGCCCCTCGGCCGCGGTGATTTCCTGCGTATCGCCTACTGAAATTTTGATCGTGGCATGAGCAGAGCAGGGCAGGTCCTTGTCTTTTTCGATGGTGACTCGGAAGGACTCCAGGTCGAACAGCGGCTTGAACTGCTCGGTGAACTTTTCCAGCATGATCTGAAAGGAGCCGTCGGCCACATCGAACTGGTAGCCCTCGTCTTCCATCTGCTTGATTGCGGCCACAATGGTTTTGCTGTCACAGCCGTTGGCTTGCAAGTCTACGCCCATTTCCCTGGCTTTGTATTCCACATTGCTTTTGCCGGCCAGGTCGGACATGAGCACCCGGCGCTGGTTGCCCACGGTTTCCGGGTTCATGTGCTCATAAGCGCGCGGATCCTTCATGATGGCGCTGACATGAATGCCACCCTTGTGGGCAAAGGCACTGCGCCCGACGAATGGACGGGTATTCAATGGGACGATGTTGGCCGTTTCGCTGACGTACCGTGAAAGGCTTTTCAGACCGCCTAGTTTGCCTTCAGGTATGCAGGGACGGTTCATCTTGGCGCTGAGTACCGGAATCAGGGTGGTTAGATCGGCATTGCCGCAGCGCTCACCGTAGCCGTTGATGGTACCGTGCACCATAACGGCGCCGCAATTGACTGCGGCAATGGCATTGGCTGCCGCCATGCCGCAATCATTGTGGCTGTGGATGCCCAGTCTCAAGCGGTTGCCATCGTTGCCGCCCCTATCAAGATCACGGGTTACCGCTTGGACAATCGATTCGACCTCGTGAGGCAGGGTGCCGCCGTTGGTGTCGCACAAAACGATAAAATCGGCCCCGGCATGCAAGGCCGCCGCAAGGGTTTTTAACGCATAGCCGGGATCATCCTTGAACCCGTCGAAAAAGTGTTCGGCATCATAGATCACTTCACGGCCATGGGATTTGAGAAAGGCCACGCTGTCGGCGATCATGGCCAGATTTTCGGACAAGGTGTTGTCCATGATGGTCTCGACATGCAGGGGCCAACTTTTTCCGAAAATGGCTGCGGATGGTGTTTCGGTTCTCAATATGGCCTGAAGATTGGCATCGTCGGCCGCTTCGATACCCGGTTTGCGGGTGGAGCCGAATGCCGTGATCCGGGCGTTGGTGAAGCGCTCGCGCTTGGCCAGGTCGAAGAAGCGGATGTCCCGAGGGTTGGAACCGGGCCATCCGCCTTCGATATGGTGAATCCCCATCTCATCCAGCCGCAGGGCAATCTTCAACTTCTCATCCGCGGTGAAGGTGATGTTCTCTCCCTGGGTGCCGTCTCTCAGCGTGGTATCGTAAACCAGAATCGGTTTCATGGTCTGCCTCCTGACACGCCTTTGGTAAGGGGAACCGGTTGCAGGTGGTGTCCGGATCCCATCGCCTTTACTTGCGCCGGTTTTCCGGACGGAGGGATCTTACCGCCGCACCGGCCCGCCACATCTCTGAATCGTGGATGACCTTCAACTCAGCATCCAGCTTCTCCCGGTAGTCGGGCGCGCTGTTGCACTCCAGCGTCCGCCGGGTCTCTGCGCCGGAGGTCACACTTTCATACAATTGTTCGAACACCGGTGCCACGGCATCCCGGAAACGTGGCGCCCAGTCTAGGGCACCGCGTTGGGCGGTGGTACTGCAGTTGGCATACATCCAATCCATGCCGTTCTGGGCAACCAGACGAATCAGGCTCTGGGTTAGCTCCTCGACCGTTTCGTTGAATGCTTCGCTGGGGCTGTGGCCGTTTTTGCGCAGTACGGTGTACTGGGCCTCCATAACACCGGCCAGACAACCCATGAGAACGCCGCGCTCGCCGGTGAGATCACTGTAGACCTCTTTCTCGAACGTCGTGGGGAATAGATAGCCCGAACCGATGGCGATCCCCAGAGCGATGGTGCGCTCTTTGGCCCGTCCGGTAAAGTCCTGGTGAACGGCAAAGCTGGAATTGATGCCACTGCCATCCAGAAAGTTGGTGCGCACCGTGGTACCGGAACCTTTGGGTGCCGCCAGAATGACATCGACGTTTTCCGGGGGCACGATGCCGGTTTGATCCCGGTAGACAATGCCGAATCCATGGGAAAAGTAGAGGGCGTCACCTTCATTCAGGCAGGCGTTGACGGTCGGCCACATGGTCACCTGACCGGCATCCGAGAGCAGATACTGGATGACAGTCGCCTTTTGGGCGGCCTCCTCGATAGGCAACAGGGTCTCTTTGGGGACGAACCCGTCGGCAACGGCTTTGTCCCAGGAGGCGGTGCCCTCCCGCTGGCCTACGATGACGGCGATGCCGTTATCTCGCATGTTCAATGCCTGGCCCGGTCCCTGGACACCGTAACCAAGTACGGCCACGGTTTCATTCTGCAGTACTTCCCGGGATCGCTGAAGGGTAAATTCCTCAGAGGTGACTACTTCTTCAATCGTTCCGCCAAAATCAATATTCGCCATCTGTTACTCCTTAATTGTCGTTTCATACAGGCCGGTGAGCAGTTTTCACCTGCCGGATAGATTGAATGGCCGCGGCCGCATGCCCCATTGGCATGGGTGCCGTCGGCCTAATTGGGCTCCCTGAATAGAGCGATGGTGCCTGTCCGCGCAATTTTCTTGATGCCCATGGGTTTGAGCAGGTTGACCAGGGCCGCCATCTTTTCTACGGTCCCGGTAGCCTCGATGATGTAATATTCGGGCCCCACATCAACCACCTTGCAGCGGAAGATATCCACCATTCGCAGGATTTCGTCACGATTTTCCGGCTTGGCGCGCACACAGATTAGTGCCATTTCCCGCTGAACCGATCCGGACCCGGTAAGGTCCCTGAGCTTGATCACATTGATAAGTTTTCGAAGCTGCTTCTCGATCTGTTCAACGAGCGGTTCGTTGGCTTTGGTGACGATGGTGATCCGGGATACCTTGGGATCGATGGTTTCGGCCACGCACAGGCTTTCGATATTGAATCCTCGGCCGCTGAACAATCCCACGATCCGGGACAGAACCCCGGGTTCGTTGTCCACCAGCATGGTCAAAATATGTTTTTCCGCTTTCATCAGACTCCTTTTAATCTGATTGGTAGATCAACAGTCGCGTCACAGACGGTTGCGCAAAAGCTTCGAAATCAAGGCCTGCGAGTCCTAAGGAACGAGGTGTCCATCACGTACACCGCAACGACGAGGGCCGAAGCGTAGCGCAGATTTCGGACCCTTTGCGAAACCGCCGTTAAACCAGAAGCATCTCCGTAATGGGCGCTCCCGCCGGTACCATGGGATAGACGCACTCTTCTTTGGATACCCTAAAATCCATGATTACCGGTCCGGCTGCATCCAGTCCCTTTCGCAAGACGGTCTCCACTTCGTCCGGTCGTTCGGCCCTCAGGCCCGTGGCCCCGAACGCTTCGGCCAGTTTGACGAAGTCGGGCGCATGATCCATACAGGTGCAGGCGTAGCGCTTGTCGTAAAACAACTCCTGCCATTGGCGGACCATGCCCAAATAGCAGTTGTTCAGGATGACCACCTTGACCGGCAGTTGATATTGCACGGCGGTGGCCATTTCCTGGATATTCATCTGGATGCTGCCGTCCCCGGCCACGTCCACCACCAGGGCATCGGGAAACGCCACCTGAGCGCCGATGGCCGCAGGCAAACCGAACCCCATGGTGCCCAGTCCGCCTGAGGTGACGAAATGTCCCGGACGGTCGAAGTGATAGTACTGGGCCGCCCACATCTGGTTCTGGCCCACCTCGGTGGTGATGATGGCCTCGCCGCGGGTCAGTTCGTAAAGTTTGTCCACCACGAACTGAGGTTTTATTTCCTCCTTTTCCTGGTGATAGGCCATCTTGAAGTTCTGTTTCCACTCGTCAATCTGCTCCAACCACGGTCCGCGGCTGGCCGTGATGTCATCCAGATCGTATTCGTCAAGATAGCCATTGAGGATGTCCAAGCTGTTTTTGCAGTCACCGACCACGGGAATGCTCACCGGTACGTTTTTTCGGATGGAGGTGGGGTCGATGTCGATGTGCACAATCTTGGCTTGGGAGGCAAAACAGTCTGTTTTTCCGGTCACCCGGTCGTCGAAGCGTACACCGATACCGATGAGCAGATCGCATTCGGCCGTGCTCATGTTGGCCCGGTAGGTGCCGTGCATGCCGATCATTCCTAAAGAAAGGGGGTCGGAACCGGGAAAGGCGCCCAAGCCCATCAGGGACATGGTCACCGGGGTTTGGGTTTTGCGAGCCAGGGTTGTCAGGGCATCGGAAGCCTTAGAGAGGATGACCCCGCCACCAGCGAAGATCACCGGACGCCGGGCCGATTTGATCAGCTCCGCGACCTTGCGCAGTTGTTTGGCATTGGGCTTGTAGGTCGGGTTGTAGGATTTGAGCTTGACGCTCTTGTTGGCCTTGAACCGGGTGGTTGCCTGTTGGACATTTTTGGGGATATCCACCAATACGGGACCGGGCCGGCCGGAGCGAGCGATATGGAAGGCCTCCTTGAGGATGCGAGGCAGTTCCTCCACCGAAGGTACCAGATAATTATGTTTGGTGCAGGGACGCGTAATGCCGACAATGTCCACCTCCTGAAACGCATCATTGCCGATCAGATGGGTGGGCACCTGACCACTGATGATCACCATGGGGATGGAGTCCATATAGGCAGTGGCGACACCGGTCACAGCATTGGTGGCTCCCGGTCCGGAGGTGACCAGACAGACACCGACCTTGCCGGTGACTCTGGCGTAACCGTCAGCAGCGTGCACCGCGCCCTGTTCGTGACGCACCAGGTAATGACGGATGTCGGTCTTTTCAAGATGATCGTGGATGTCGATGGTGGCGCCGCCGGGAAACCCGAAAATGGAATCCACGCCCTCTTCTTTGAGGACTTCCATTAGAATCTGTGCTCCGTTGAGTTTCATTGGCATGTGCTCCTTTTTCTGAAGTCGGAATCTGATGTCGGATGGCTGAGGCCCGGAATTAGATTCCCCATTCCTCCTGTTTTTTCCCTTTCAGCCATACGCGCGGCCTTGACCTGGGGACCTGGGCCGAAAGAAGCCGTTTATGCATCGCCACTATCTGACGACAGCCCCCTGACTGGCCGATGACACCTGCTGCGCATAACGCGACATGTAGCCGTGGCGGATTTTAGGATCCGGCGCCCGCCAATTGGTCAGGCGCCGTTTGATCTCATCCTCGGATACCCGTAGATTGATTGTTTTGGCAGGGATGTCGATGGCGATGCGATCCCCTTCTTCGATGATGGCGATGGCTCCGCCTTGAGCCGCTTCGGGCGAAATATGTCCGATGGCCGCGCCCCTTGATCCGCCGGAAAACCGACCGTCGGTAATCAGTGCCACGTGCGCGTCCAATCCCATACCGGCGATGGCTGAGGTTGGGGTGAGCATTTCGCGCATGCCTGGTCCGCCCTTGGGACCTTCGTAGCGTACCACGATCACGTCACCCTTGACGATGCGACCTTCCATGATGGCGGCCGTTGCCGCCTCCTCCGTGTCGAAAACCCTGGCCGGCCCTTCGTGGCGCATCATTTCATCCAGTACCGCGGACTGCTTGACCACACACCCTTCCGGTGCCAGGTTCCCATACAGAACAGCCAACCCCCCCTGTTGGTGATAGGGGCGATCCAGCGGCCGGATGACCTCGGTGTCAAAGGGCTGCGTCGCAGCGATGTTGTCGGCAATGGATGTGCCCGTGACCGTCAGGCAATCGGTATTGATCAGATCTGCGGAAGCCAGGGTGCTCAGGACCGCGCTGATGCCGCCGGCCCGGTTCAGGTCCTGAATGTGGTGTGCACCACCAGGGCTCAGCGAACAGATGTGGGGCGTCTTTTCGCTGATGGCGTTGATCCGATTCAGATCCAGTCTAACATCGGCTTCCGCGGCGATGGCGGGCAGGTGTAGCACGGTGTTGGTCGAACAACCTAAAGCCATGTCCACGGTCAGGGCATTGTCGAAGGCTTGCGGCGTCATGATGGTCCTGGCAGTGATCTGCTTTTGCCATAGATCGAGGATCTGAATGCCGGCCTGCTTGGCCAGGCGGACGCGCGCGGAGAAGACTGCCGGGATAGTGCCATTGCCCGGCAGGCCCATGCCAATCACCTCTGTGAGGCAGTTCATGGAGTTGGCGGTGAACATACCGGCACAGGATCCGCAGGTGGGGCAGGCGGCATCTTCGATACCATCCAATTGTTCGGCATTCATGTTGCCGGCTTTCACGGCACCCACGGATTCGAAGACGGTGATCAGATCGATTTTGCGGCCGGGTATCGTCGGGTGCTCGCCGGCCAGCATGGGGCCACCGCTGATGAATATGGTGGGCAGATTCAATCGTGCTGCCGCCATGAGCATGCCGGGTACGATTTTGTCGCAGTTGGGAATCATCACCAGGGCATCGAGGGCATGGCCAGTGGCCATCACTTCGATAGAGTCGGCGATCAGTTCACGGCTGGCGAGGGAATATTTCATGCCGGTGTGGTTCATGGCGATGCCGTCGCAGACACCGATAGTGCCGAATTCGACCGGTGTTCCGCCGGCCATGTAGATGCCGGCCTTAACCGCCTGGGCCAAAGTGTTTAGATGCACATGCCCGGGGATGGCGGTGTTGACCGCATTGGCGATACCGATCAAGGGGCGCTTGATCTCCTCATCGGTGTACCCGATCGCTTTGAACAGGGCCCGATGAGGTGCTCGCTCAATTCCTTTTTTGGCAACATCGCTTTTCATTGCGGTCTATTCCTTTCTGCAAAAACAAAAAAAATCCGTTATCGCCTTTGAGGGGTGATAACGGATTTCGTTAATTTCGGTGTTGGCTGCTTCAGGCCATTATCGCCCCCGTTTCCTCGTCGTGGAGAAGGACTCCCACTACGAGGATAAGAATAAGGCCAATAATGAGGGCGAGACGGATGTTCATATCTTTTTGCGAATCCAGTGTGATATTGTTTCTCCCCTAACAGCCCGGTTTCGGCAAGTCAAGCTTTTTCTTGCCTTTGGGACGGCACATGGCTACAGTATGATTAACTCACAACAGACGGCGGCATAGGAGGAGATTCTCACTGTGGACCAGACATGGCAATCACTAAAAGGGCAGTTTCTTATGGCCATGCCCGGTTTGGCGGATCCTAATTTTTTCCAGAGTGTCACCTGTCTGTCCGAACACAATCCAAAGGGCGCCATGGGTATCGTAATCAACCGGGTTCACCCGGAAGTCCACGGCAAGATGATTTTCAACGAGCTACAGATACCCGCCGATACCAGCATGGAGACGATTCCCATTTATATCGGCGGCCCAGTTCATCTGAATGAGCTCTTCGTGCTTCATGGTGCACCGTTCAATTGGGAAGGCACGATGATGGTCACTCATGACCTGGCCTTAAGCAACTCCAGGGATATTCTCGAAGCCATTGCGCTAAGGCATGGTCCCCAGGACTTTATCATCTCCTTGGGATGTGCTGGCTGGGGACCCGGGCAACTGGAAGGGGAGCTACGCAGCAATGCCTGGATCAACGGTCCCTTCTCGCATGAGATCGCATTCAAACTGGATGTGACGCAACGCTGGGAATCGGCCATGAAAATGATCGGCATCGATCCTGCGCTGCTCTCCGATACACCCGGTCATGCGTGAAGACAACGCTGGGAAACAATGAGACGAGTGGACGTTCAATCGAGTGGAGGAAGTGGGGAACCATCAGGGGCATGGCCAGGGGTGCTCAGGCACGCCTTTCTTATCCGGCCTGATTCTTCTTGGGTTTTTGTTTGGGCTTCTTCTTCTTTAAACAATCCTTGTCCTTTCTGACGAATGCGCAGAGTTTGGGATTGTAGTACTCCTTGCAGTTCAGCGGATTGTACAATGGGCACTCCGGGTGTTTTTCTGACATAGGTGTGGTGTTCCTTATGCTGGATTTGGCGCCTTTGAACCGCCCATCTCAACTCTTTCCGCAGGTGTACATATCACTAAATCCCAAGATTTACAAGCCATTGTGTGTTTTCAGACCCTTCCCCGAGCAAGAGGCTGGCAGTGGGTAAGGCTTTGACAACCGGTGCGTTTACGGGTAAAAAACGGTAGTTCGGACCCGGTCGTTCAGCCACGATACGGTTCCGGCGGTTGTATAACCACTTCCCTTGGCTTCACAACCATCGCCTGACCTGAGAATCGATCGACATGCCTGCATACGAAACACTCAAACACCGGCTGACCCGAATAAGCAACGATGCTGAACGTCTTCTGGACGACGCCGTGAAGATGACCGTACTTTCCGATGATGGGCTTTCTCAATGGAAAACCACCTGTCGTAACATCTCTGAACAATTATCCGAAGAGATCATGCGTGTGGCTGTCGTAGGGGCCATCAAATCGGGGAAGAGCACATTCGCCAATACGCTGCTAATGGGCGACTATCTGAAGCGTGGGGCCGGCGTGGTCACTTCCATCGTTACCCGCGTGAGAAGCGATCATGCGCTGCGGGCCAGTCTTTACCTGAAAAATTGGGACGAAGTGAACCGGGACATCGATCAGGCCTCGGTGCTGCTGCCGGCCCAAAGCCGATCTAATGAAACGCAGGCTTTCGACATCCGAAGAGAAAAAGATCGTCGAATCCTGTCTAAGGCAATGGAATCGCTGGCTGCCGACCAACTGATTACCAACGATACCCGCAATGCTGGCAGCGTGTTGCTGGCGTCCTATCTGAAGGGGTATGATCGTGTCAAGGAACGGGTTAAAGCCGATCATGCCACCGTCGTCTTCCAGGACGACCGTTTTCCACTGCACAGGGAGTTCGTCGGTGACGATGCCATGTCCGTCTATTTGAAAGATGTACTGCTGGAGATAGACACTGCTGGATTCGGTAAAGGCGTCGAGATCGCAGATTGTCAAGGCAGCGATTCACCCAATCCGCTGCATCTGGCCATGATTCAAGACTATCTGAGCATGGCCCATTTAACCATTTACGTGATTAGCAGCCGTACCGGCATTCGCCAGGCAGATATTCGTTTTTTGTCCATGATCCGCGACATGGGCATCCTGGAGTCCGTTGCCTTCGTCATCAATTGTGATTTCAGCGAACACGAAACGCTTCAGGACCTTACCCAAGGGATTCAAAAAATTAGGTCTGATGTGAGCCTGATCTGCGCTGAACCGCAGACATTCAGCTTCTCAGCGCTGTTTTTACTCATGTCTCAGATGGAAACCGATCTCTCTCGGCGAGAGCGGGAGCGTTACCTGCATTGGTGCCGCGAATCGCAGATGGTTGACTTCGCCACTGGAGAGCATACGCGCCTGCAGCGGTTCCTGGCACACAAAATCAATGGTGAGCGCAGTGTGTTGCTGCTGAAAAATCATCTGGAACGGCTGGAGATTATCACCGGCGGCATCAGTGAGTGGGTTGGATTCAATCGGGATCTGCTGGATCGCGATGCCGATGGCGCCAAAGCGCTGGTCAATCGCGTGCATAACCAGCAGGGTCGCCTCGATGACCTCAAACGGACGGTTAAAAATACGTTTGACGGTGCCGTCAATCAGGTCAAGCGCGACCTGAAAGCGGCCATCGACCGGTTTTTCGATCAGCACGCCGATGGTGCTGTCGACGGGATCGTGCGATTCATTCGCGGCTATCAGGTGGATGTGCAACACTACGATGAGAATCTGGCCGCTGCCGGATTCGCGAAAACGCTGTACATGGTATTTCAGGAATTCAAACAGGCGGTGGATGCGCACATGGCCGAAGTGGTAAATCCTCAGGTGATCCGGTTCCTTAGGGAACAGGAGAAATACCTTGTCACTTATCTAAACGACATTGCCGGGCCTTTTGGTGCCATGATTGATGAAGCGCTGGAACAATACGGCAAGGCTGTTGAAACCGACGTCCGGTCTTTGCGGCCGGCGGCAACGGCGGCCAGAATCGGGCCGGAACTGGAATCTATCCGAAACAGGGCCGGTGTGGCGCTTCCGCCGGCTGCGGCAACCCTGCGCTACACCGCTCAGATCAAGACCGATGCAGTCATGCGCCTCGGTGTTTACAAATTTATCAATCTGGTTAAAAAAGCCTTCAATAGAAAGGCCGACAAGGCCCATCAGGAGGCATACCTGGCACTGGCATCGGGCATCAAGCGGATGAAACGGGAGACCGAACGCTCCATTTTGTTTCACCTTAAAGACTACAAAGAGAATTTAAAATTCCAGTACCTGCTAAAATTGGCCGATGCCGCCGGAGATGCCTTGTACCGCCAATTGCTCGAACGATTCCAGCACCAGGGGGCCGATCTTTCACGTGTGGCGGCGCTGATCGGCGAGCAGCGCTCGGACAAGCAGGAGATCTCCGCCTCACTGGATCGCCTGGGAGCCGCGTCGCGATCCTTGCAAGAGAAGATTGGCCATCTCAGGGATGACCTTCGGCAGTTGAATGAGGCCGGTGCCTTTGACGCCATGCCCACAAAACCACCGTCTCCTGTCGACACGACCGAGCCATGAGCCATTTCGCAACGTCTAGATCGAAACGAGCAAGACCTGGCTGACCACGATTACGGCGGTGCCGTGCCGCCTGATCACCCGAATGCGCCAACCCTAACGGAAAGGGGACCATGATGGCCAAAAAGAAAACCAGAACCATAGCCGTTGCCAACGAGAAAGGCGGGGTTGGCAAGACCGCTACAGTGGTCAACCTGGCGGCCGCATTGACCCTGGCCGACCGATCCGTGCTGGTCGTTGACATGGATCCGCAGGCCAACGCCACCAAGGGGCTGGGTATTATCCCAGATGACAATCAACCGTCGGTCTATGATCTGATCATGAACAACGGAGGTCAAACGGCAGCCGACACGCTGATCCCCACCAAATGGGCGGATCTTCACCTGATCCCGTCGCATGTCGACCTTTCCGGCGCCGAAGTCGAGCTTGTGGATGCCGAAGGCCGTGAAAATCGGTTGAAAGAAGCATTGGCTCCGGTGACCGGCGACTTCGATGTCATTCTAATGGACACCCCCCCAAGCCTCTCTTTGCTCACCATCAATGTCTTTTCGTGTGCCGAGGAAGTACTGGTCCCCTGCCAGACCCATCCCTATGCCTTTGGCGCCCTGGCTGAACTGTTTGACACGGTTGCTGCGGTCCGCGAAGCGATCAACCCAAAGCTGCATGTTTGCGGCATCATCCCGACCCTTGTGGATCTGCGCACCCGTGTGGCCAACGAGGTGATGCGACAACTCCAAACCGACGACCGCTATCGGGATCTGGTGTTTGCAACTGCCATTCGCAACAACACCACCATCGCTGAAAGCGCCGACGTGGGCAAACCGGTGGTGTTCTACCGCCGGAGCAGCTATGGCGCTATCGATTACAATGATCTGGCCGATGAACTGCTGATGCGTCAACTTGCATAGGCCTGAGAATATCGGCTGCGCTCCGGGAAACCAGAGCGGTCGGTCGAGCCCGATCCGGTTGAGGCTGCTGGCCGACCCTCATACGCATGGCCAACGGCTGCCGGCGAGACAATCGGCCCACGGCGAACCGTCAGTTGTCGGACAGCCTGGCCCTGTATAACCGCAAACTGTTGAGTACCACTGAAATGCTTGAAAAGGCCATGGCCAGGGCGGCCAAGATGGGGTGCAGTTGTCGCAGCATCATCGGCAGGCCGTCGAATGGATACAAGGCCCCTGCGGCTACGGGGATCAAAACCACCTTGTAGAAAAATGCCCAGAACAGATTTTGGCGAATGGTCGTCATCGTGGCCCGGCTGAGGCTAATGGACCGCGGAATGCCGCCCAGCGACCCGGCGGCCAGAATCACGTCGGCCGTCTCGATGGCTACATCGGTGCCTGTGCCAATGGCAAAACCGACGTCAGCCTGAGCCAGCGCCGGCGCATCGTTGATGCCGTCACCGACCATGGCCACGATTTTCCCCCGGGTCTGAAGTGCTTTCACTCGCGCGGCTTTATCTTCCGGGCGCACCTCGGCCTCGACCCTATCCACGCCAACCTGCCCGCCGATGGCTTCGGCCGCCCGTCGATTGTCCCCGGTGAGCATTACCGTTTCCAGTCCCAATTGCTTCAGTCGGACAACCGCCGCCGGTGAGTCTGGTTTGATCTGATCTGAAACGCAGATCAGCCCCAGCAGCCGTTCGTCTTCAACCGCCACCATGACGGTTTTCCCCTGACCCTGGAAAGCGGTAATGCGCGTTGCCATGTCGCTTGAAATCAGATCCGAGCGTTCTTCAAACCAGTGCGGCTTGCCGACGCGCACGCGCCGGCCGTCCAGGAGTCCTTCCACGCCGTGGCCCCCGTGGGCCTTGAATGACTGCGGCGCGGACAGGACCAGGCCGGACGATTCAGCTGACTTGACCACCGCTTTGCCCAGGGGATGCTCCGATCCTTTTTCGATCGACCCGGTTTTCGTCATCAGCTCGTCGATGGTTACCCCATCGGCTGCGTTGGGCACCCGATCGGTGACCGTCGGTTTGCCCTGAGTGATGGTACCGGTCTTGTCCAGGACAACAGTGGACAGACGTGTCGCCTGTTCGAGGGCACGACTGTTTTTAAACAGCATGCCCCGCTCGGCACCCTTGCCCGTACCCGCCATGATGGCGGTGGGCGTGGCCAACCCCAATGCGCATGGGCATGCGATAACCAGCACGGCAACCATGCGAATCATGGCGACTACGAAATCATCGGTGGCAAACCACCAGGTGACGAATACCGCCACAGCGATGACGATGATTGCCGGGACAAACACCGAGGCCACCCGGTCGGCCATGGCCTGAATGGGGGCTTTGCTGCCTTGGGCCTCCTGGACCAGACGGACGATCTGCGCCAAGGCGGTGTCACGACCGACCCGGGTGGCGGTGAAGGTCAGCACCCCTTGACCATTGATGGTGCCGGCGGCCACAGGGTCACCGATGGTTTTGTCGAGCGGTATGGGCTCTCCAGTGAGCATGGACTCGTCAACCGCTGAGGCCCCGTCAACGACCCGGCCGTCGACGGGGATGCGTTCACCCGGTCGCACCAGCACCACATCATCCACGCGAACCCGTGCGATGGGGGTTTCCAGCTCCCGGCCATCCTGGATAATCGTGGCGGTTTTGGGACGCAGCCCAAGCAGCTTACGGATGGCACTGCCGGTCTTGCCTTTGGTCCTGGCTTCCAGCAGTTTACCCATTTTGATTAGGGTGATGATCACTGCGGATGTCTCGAAATAGACGTGTCCGCCTACAGATGGCAGGAGCATTACGGCCAAGGAGTAGGCATAGGCCGTCGTCGATCCCATGGCCACCAGGACGTCCATGTTGGCACTGTGGTTTCGCAGGCTCTTGAGGCCGCTGACATAATAATCCCAGCCGGTGTAGAACTGCACCGGTGAAGCCAGCAACAAAAAGAGCCAGTTGACCCACGGCTGATGACTCCAAGCGCCGGTCAGACCAAAATCTCTGGCCATGCTGATCAAAAACAAGGGCAGGGTGAAGGCGACACCGATCACGAATTTTCGGGTTTGATCGGCAATTTCCTGCTGCCGTGCGGCGGCTTCCGCATCCCCTGCCTCGCCGTCCGCTTCGATAACCGCGCCAAAGCCCGCTTTCTCTACCACTGCAGCCATCTCCTCGAGGCTGACCTCGCCGGGCAGATAATCGACAGATGCGCGCTCGGCAGCGAAATTGACCGCAGCGCGAACCACGCCGGGTGTCTTTTTTGCCAGTGCGCGCTCGACATTCATGGCGCAGTTGGCGCAGGTCATGCCGGTAACCGGAAAATCGACATGGGCGACGGGTACGCCAAACCCCAATTTTTCAACCTGCTCCATCAGATCTGACGGAGAAGTCGACCCAGGATCGAAGGTCACCGATGCCTGTTCGGCGGCAAAGTTGACATTGGCATCGCTGACGCCGGACAGTTTGTTGAGCCCCCTGGAGATGTTGGCGGCGCAGTTGGCGCAGGTCATGCCCGATATAGGCAGGGATATGGTCTTTGGCGTCATTACTGGGCCGGATAGTTGATTTCTGTCAGTTTGGCACGAATATCTTCGATGGATACCGGATCGTCCCATTCGACAGTGACGGTCTTGGTGGCAGCGTCGGCCTTGACCGTGGTGACACCTTGAATCTCCACCAGTTCGGATTCAATGGCCGAAACACAATGGCCGCAGGAAATATTGGGAATGTTCAGGGTCGCTTGTGCCATAATGGTTTCCTCCATCCTTTGGTTATTTAGCTCTAGTTCTTGGCGATTAATGTAAGCGTCCCCGGTGCTACGATCAAGCCTGTCACAGACCCAACCAACCGTCGTCTGATGACTTACCCTCAAATCAAATCAATTTCATTGAGGTGTTGCGCTAAGGCTGCTGGGTGCCGCTCAGGCGCTGCAGATTGTGGCGGGCGAAATCGATGGATGGGTCCAGTTCAAGGGCCAGCCGGTAATATCGAATGGCGTCGTCGGTTTTTCCCAAGTCACGGTAATTGGAGGCAATGTTGGCATAATCGATGGCTGAACTGGGATCCAGTTCGATGACTTTCTCAAAATTCTCGATAGCAGCCTCGTGTTCCTTGCGCATGAAATGACAAAAACCCATCAGGTTGTAAATGTCCGTACGCTGCGGGTCTAACGCCTCACCCTTGGCCAACACCTCCAGGGCCTGGTCATAGTCGCCCAGGTTCTTGTAACAGACGCCCATGTAGGAGTAGATGCTGGGGATGTCCTGCTCGGCCGGTGACAGGTCGAGGGCTCGGGTGAAATGGGATAGGGCCCGATGGGGATCATCCATGTCAAGGTAGCAATTTCCCTGGTAAAACTGTAGGTAATACTTACCGGGCAGTAACCGCTCCATGTCCCGCAGGCGTTGGATGGCGTTTTCGGGGGTGAAACTCTCCGTGGTGATTTTGGCAGCGAACATGGCCACGCTGGTGCCGACCGCGCGTTCCCTGAAATGGGCCCCGGGAATAATGGTGTAAAAGGCCGGCACGGCCAGTTTGGGATGGGTGGTGTCAACCACCAGGACCTCGTAGCTCCTCTGGGACAGGGCTTGGATGCAGGCGTCCACCTCATTGCGGATGTTGTCGTCGGAGATATCGGGCAAGTCGGACAGCGGGATAGGGCCGGGGGCGTTAATCACGTAGTCGGCATCTTCCAAACGGCTATATTTGGGTAGTCCGGAAGCCACGTAATTGGAGCCGGAATTGAAATCTCCGGCCAGTTGGGCCACTTCGGTCAGCGCCCGGCTGAGGGCCTTCTCCGGACTCGGGGTCGTGCCGGCAGTCCAAACGATCTCGCTTTTATGGGGAAATGTTGTCGGATCATAGGCCAGCACACCAACGGAAGGGATGCCCATATCCAATGTGAAGTCGGTGATGAACACCTTAATGCCGGCCTGGTCGTATTTGTTCAGCATTTCACGAACCAGTCGGTCCGTGGCCGAGCCTGGATCGATTGACGGTGTGGCCATCCGCTGCCGGCTGATCAGTGATGAGACGTGCCGCTCGACGATTTCGCAGATGCCCTGACTCAGGGCCTCCTCCACGCAGTTGCCTGCCGAGGGCCCGTTGAAGGCGTTGATGGCGTAGAACCAGTTGATCGGAATCAGCACCTCCCGCTCCTGGGTCAGGTTCCAGGCGCCAGTCCAGCGCAGGGGCAGGGCTTCGAATATCTGCCTGGCCGCGTCGAGGTCATCGGACTCATCGTGGACCGATTTGGCGATCTGATCGAAGGCGATGGCTTCGTCGGCGAACTCATTGTACGTGCCCATCCGGATGTGCGCATCGTTTTTGTAAAAACTGAAAAAACTGAAGCGTTCCGCCAGTTCCATCACCGCGCTGGCCTCGGCCTGGGCCGGTGTGGCGCCTTTGCCCATCTGCTTTTTCGTACCGATGACGGCCCGCGCATCATGGCCGCAGGTACTGAAAAATACGGGGATGTCCAATCGGCCGTTGTCGATGCGCACGGTCTGCTCCAGGATCTTAAGATCCAGGTGATGCATGCGCGCCTTGATTCTGGTGACGGTTTCTTCGGGTTGACAGATTTTATCCTGATCGTCGGTCGCCTGCTTAATGGCGTCCGTTAACGTTATGGGGCCTGTACGCTTCATGGCGTCTCCTCGGGTGGGTGTCGCTGGGGTTCTTGAAATCGAGTGGATGACAGTGTACCACAATGTATGCACGCCTTCTACACAGCCAAGCCCGATCCTGGCAAGTTCTTTTTATGGTGGTCGATTCATCAAGCCGGACAGGTGTCAGTGATCGAAATACTTGCTATTATTTAGGTTTAAAGTTAGTATGAAATAAATGATGGGACTAGCGTAATGATTTATAACGACCCAATTTGCGGTTTCCCTTATGCCCGAATCCCCTAAAGAACCCGAAATCGTCGATTACGGCGGTCGTCGTCGCCGGTTCGACAGACGGCTGAGCCAAGAGCGCCCTACGGTGCCGGAAGGTCGCTCCGGCCGACAGCGCAGAAGTGGGTATGATCGCCGCAGCATCAAAAACAATGCCCGCTTTAAGGTGAAAGCCGAACGGCGGGCCGATTTCGAGCGCTTCAGACAAATGATCCCTGAAGAGGAAAAAGTCGCCGATGAGAACATGATTCTCATCGACAACACCACCGATACCGCCGAACCATCCTGATTGATGGTTTGCATTCACAGACCATTCGGATTACACCTATCACCGTGTTACATACAGCGTAGTACCCAGGTTTGAGTCGAATTAGCGTCGCCAGTAACACCCTCGCGTCCGCCAATCTATCCATTTACAAGGAGACCTCAATGGCCCGTACCAGCCGGATCGAACGAAACACCTCGGAAACCCGGATCACCGTGACACTGAATTTGGACGGTCGGGGAGAGGCCCGGGTAAAAACCGGAATTGCATTTTTTGATCACATGCTGACCTTGTTTTGCGTGCATGGCCGTTTTGATCTCGATGTTCAGGCCAACGGTGATCTGGAGGTCGATTTTCATCATACCGTCGAGGATGTGGCCCTGGTGCTGGGGGAGGCACTTTCTTCGGCGTTGGCTGATCGCGTTGGAATTCGTCGTTATGGATTTGCGGTGACGCCAATGGATGATGCCCTGTCAGAGGTGGCCATTGACCTTTCCAACAGGCCCTACCTGGTCTACCGTCTACCCGCCGCACTGGAATCGCCGGGAGGCTTCGATCGTGGGTTGGCCAAAGAGTTTTTCAGAGCGTTCGCCGTTAAAGGCGGCATGAATCTTCACATCAATGTCGAGTATGGCGAAAACGAACACCATGTGCTGGAATCAATTTTCAAATCTGTGGGCCGCGCTCTCAATCAAGCCGTCGCGGTCGATGCAGACCACCATGGGGTCCGTTCCTCCAAAGGGGTACTTTAACAAATTAATGCACAACGCCTCGATGCCGGCAGCGCCTGGCGCCGACCAACCATATCCGTTGATGGGCAGGGTACGTTCGCCGAGATGCAGTGTTTTTTTTAAAAACTGCCACTATATGTTGACAAAACGACGCATAGGAAGTACCTTTATCGTTTAAAAAAAGGTAGGCCCTATGCACAATTTAGCAACGTGTTCGATCCCGGCGTTAAGGCGCTTTTTTAACCGCCAATTCGGCCCATGATCGCCAGCGCTGACGGCGGTCTCGGTCCTTCCGAGGTACGAATAAACCCGAATCCATTTGAAATGGAGGCGGCTTTTCTTGGCGGCGTACATCCCTGACGAAAAAATTGAAGCAATCAGACAGGCTTCCGATATTGTGGATATCGTATCGGAGAGTGTTTCCTTGCGTCGAGCAGGACGCAACTTCCTGGGATTGTGTCCTTTCCACGCTGAAAAAACCCCTTCGTTCACTGTAAGTCCAGAAAAGCAGATCTATTATTGTTTCGGATGCGGTGCGGGCGGAAATGTGTTCAGCTTTCTGATGAAACATGGTGGCCTCTCCTTTCCCGAGTCCGCCAGGATGCTGGCCGGTCGCTACGGTATCGACCTGCCCTCCATGGATCTGTCTCCGTACGATAAAAAAAAGTTGACGGAGCGGGAATCGATACTAACGCTTAATGGCGTAGCTGTTGACTTCTACCGCAATTGTCTGCATTCGGAAGACATGGGCAGGCAAGCTATGGGTTACCTGTTAAAAAGGGGAATGACACGTAAAACCATCAGTGAACATAAGCTGGGATACGCTCCGGACGGCTGGGATCATCTCCTTCGGCACATGCGATCGAGGAAGAAGCCGGCTACCGACGTGCTCAAGTCGGGGTTGATCGTTCCCCGCAAAAAAGGCGAAGGACACTACGACCGGTTCCGCAACCGCATCATTTTCCCCATATTCAACGCTCAGAACCAACCGATCGGATTCGGTGGTCGGGTACTGGACGATGCACTTCCCAAATACCTGAACAGCCCGGAGACACCGGTCTACAACAAAAGCCGCTCGCTATATGGACTGAATGCAGCCCGCACTCAGTGCCGGCAATCCCAGATCGTTTACGTCGTGGAGGGTTACTTCGATCTGTTGAGCATGCACCAGTTCGGTGTTGCCAACACGGTGGCTACCTTGGGAACCTCCCTGACCGCCGAGCACGTTCAAACTCTCAAGGGATTCGTAGGGCAAGGGGGCAAGGCGGTATTGGTTTACGACTCGGATCAGGCCGGCATCAAAGCAGCGCAGCGCAGTGTGGCCGTGTTTCAAAAGGGGCTTTTGGAGGCAAGAATACTGGTGTTGCCCAAGGGTCATGATCCGGATTCATTTTTGATGGCACAGGGACCCGATGCTCTCCTCAGGGCAGCTGAAAAGGCCATGGGAATGATACCTTTCATGGTTGAAGCGGCCATTGAACAACATGGTTTGGGGGTTGACGGCAAAGTTCGTATCGTCAATGAGCTCAAGGCCGCCATCCTGGCTACCGGCGACCCCGTGGCCCGATCGCTGCGAGTTAAACAGCTGGCCGAACGTATCGGCGTGGATGAGGCTGTGATCCTGCAAAAAATTCGTCGCGCCGAGCCGTCGTCGAGCACGCGCAAATGGAAAAAGACGCTGCCGAAGGGTGGCGATTCGCAGCCGCCACCTTCAGCTCGAGGCGCTACCTATCGACTGGAGCGGCAGGTGGTGGCCATGATGCTTCAGTTCCCGCAGATCATTGCCGATATCAGGCGGCGGCGATTGTTGGATCACTTCACCGATCCCGTGCTGGCAGATATCGGCAAGGGGATTATCGATCAACCCGATCGAAGCGGCGGCGATATCGCCGAACTGGTTTCCCGCTGGGATGATCCACACAAAAAAGCGGTGATCGCCCGGCTATCGCTAAGCGATGAAATCTGGGGTCAGGACGGATGCTTGAACCTGATCAACCAATTCGAGGCCAGCATCAGGCGCAGAGATAAAACACTGTTAGCTCGAATCGATGCTGCGGAAAAAAGCGGTGATCAAGAGCTTGTGAACAGACTGCTGCTCGAAAAGCAGCAGCAGGCCCGTAATACCATAGTGAGACCAGGCGGTGCCGACCGTTGACCGCTGCCCGAGTTAACTGCCGGTTCGTGATTGCCGGCAGCGGCTCGTGGAAAAATAGTGTCAGGATGTTGCCGACCATCGGCGGAAAGCACCATCCTGCTTGAGTTCAGGAGGCAAACGGCATGACCAAATCATCCGATAACAAGCGTAAGGTGGCGTCCGGCCAGACCGTTAAAAAAGCGGCCAAGAAAAAACCAACGGCTGCCGGCAAGGCTGCCGTCGATACCGCTGCCCGCAACCAGAAATCGGAAAAATTTAAAACGGCTAAAAAAAGCGATGATCAGAAAGTCCTGAAGGCGCTCATAAAAAAAGGCAAGGACCAGGGGTCGTTGACTTACGATGAGATCAATGAGGCCTTGCCAAGCGAGATGATGTCCTCGGAGATGATCGACGATACCCTGATGATGTTCGACGACATGGATATCGAAATTATCGAAAATGATAATGCGGCAACGGAAAAAGAGTCCGTGCCCGAAAAGAAGGCGGCACTGAACAAAACGGTGACCGTGTCCGATTTTGGTTCGGTTACCGATCCGGTTAAAATGTACCTGCGGGAAATGGGCATGGTCACCCTGCTCAGCCGTGAAGGCGAGGTGGAAATTGCCAAAAAGATCGAGGCCGGTGAGCAAGATGTGCTCAAGGCATTGCTGGAAACCTCATTGGGGGTTCAGTACATTTTGGAGTTCGGAGACCTGATCGAAAAGGGCGCTCTGCGGCCCAAGCACGTATTGCGTGACGTGGATGAAGGCGACGCCTATGTGGATGAGATGGTCCAGATAGAGAACTTTCTGGAAACGATAAGTGCTATCCGCAACGTCAATGACGAGATCCGAGTCTATCGTGAACGCATGTTCACCGAACAACTGGAGCCGGATGAAGCCCGGCGGGTCCGGCGGTGCATCATGCGCCGCAACAACAAAATATTCGAGCTGCTCAAGGGATGGCGGCTGGAGGGTGGCGTGATCGATCGTATCGAGGCCCACATCCGGCGCTTGATTGACTGGTTCGATGCCCAGAACAAACTGGTGGCGATCACTGCAGAATCGATGGGTGTGACCATTCGTGAGCTTCGGGATCATCTGACTGCCAAAACCAAATTCATGAGATGGGCCAAAAAGCAGACCGGCCTGGATGAAAAGATTCTGAGCCGGGTGTATGCACACTTGAATGCGACCGGTAAGGAACTGGTAGAGAAAGAGAACGACTTCAAA
>JAAUYD010191628.1_pt1 | contig 25621 bp, 16 predicted proteins | sample 7278101 | NCBI WGS metagenome assembly JAAUYD01 (sample SAMN14350128, study PRJNA611818) | marine sediment metagenome | isolation source: surface marine sediment (0.6m) | place: French Polynesia: Moorea | collected 2018-08
GACTTCCGTGGCCCGCTCATCGGCTACCAGTGAAGCGTGACCCGCTGGTATGAATGCCTTGACCGACGTGTCCTTCACCAGCCGGCTCAGGCCTGCGGCGCTGCATACGATGATGATCAGCGTGATGATGAGGGCCAGCAGGGGCCGGGCAGTAATGCGCATGAAAAAGCGCTCGGAAGTTTCGCGGGACACAAACATCAGGACTGACTCCCAGGTGAAGTTTCGATTTGACTGCTGCCATACGGGGCAAGCGGTTCGTCCCTTCCCTGGGCGGTCCGGTCACCGGCGTTCCTGAACATCTCCGCCTCCACTCCCATCCAGTCGAGCACGTAGCCGGGAATTTCCGGAGACTGCGCGCCGGGGTGCACAGTTTCTGCGACCTTGTGAGTGCAGACCCAGCGATCCTTGTCGCGAATGGCTGCGCGGGTCACACCCACAGAAACGTGGCGGTCTCTTTGGTCAACAAAGCCGTGTTCCAGGTAGAACCAGCGCCCATCCCAGCCCAGCAGCCGGGTGTGCACGCTGTAGCTCTGAAACAGGCGCAGCGAATAGCGAAACCGGACAAAGCCACCGCCAAGCAGCGGCGCCCAGCGATTCTGGCGCAGGGCCGCGATCACCCCGGTACGCATCATCCACTCGGTCCGCGCCACGTCCATGATCTGCAGATAGCGGCCGTTGTTCATGTGGCCGAATGCGTCCAGGTCGTGGGGCAGTACGCGAAACCGGCTCTCTGCAGGGTTCGAGTAATGCAGCTTTTCTCCGGCCATTGTCCGAAGCATCACCATCAGCAGTCGGAGATAGAGATTCATCGGTTTGCCTCCCTCATCAACCCGGGAAAAACTCCCTTGTCCATTCAGATCGGAATTCGAGAAAAAACCCGCCAACGCCGGTTAAACAGCACGGTCGGGTTGTCACCTCCAAACCCGCACTGCGCCGCCGAGGCAGCAGTTCACGAGAGGAAAAAACGAGAAAACGACTGAAATCCGGACACGCAGCCTGTGGCGTGTTGGTCGCGCGGTGGAAAAATCAACTCTCACGGGCTCGCAGGCATCTTGAGCCTTGCCCGGGAGCTGCTTAAGGCCTACGAGATTCTGGTGGAAGCGGTCGGACCCGATGGCAGACACACCCAGCTGGTCGTCCCGGATCTGGTAGAACTCTACCGGGTGACCGGTGACGAGGAGAACGCCGAGGCCTGGCAGGCAATGCGCAACACTTCCCTTATCCGGGCACAAGAGCAGCTGCACATGAACCTGCGCCGGAATTCTCTTTCTAAGCTTCTATACTGGCAATATCGGCCTACCGCAAACTGCCGGGTGCTTCAGCTGCCTGAGAGGGGACCATCATGAAATACCGCTTCGACCCGGAAGGAGAACGCCTTCCAATCAAACTGGACACCACATCCAACGCCGAATACGAGCCCATCCCGCTTGAGTCGCGCAACGAGCGAGCGAACGTGCTGGCCCAGCAGGCCGTGAGCGAGAACGCAAAGCGCCTGGGCATGGGGCGTCGCGACTTTCTGGTCACGGCGGCAGGCGCCGCGACGACCCTGCTGTCCATCAATCGCGCCAACGCCGACGCGGGCCGCGATGCGGGCGGCTTCGATCTACCCGAAGAAGCCGGCAAGGACATCGAGCTGGCGGACGCGGCCATCGGCAAAAAGGAATTCATTTTTGACGTGCAGGGGCACTACGTGCCGCCGAGCGTAGCGGCAAGCCGCAAGGAAGAGTGTTCGAAGTTCGACTACGTCAGCCGCGACTACATGCGTTGTCTGGGTGCCGACGACTTCGTCAAGGACGTGTTCCTGGATGCCGATACGGACATGATGGTGCTGTCGTTCGTTCCATCCCGCCGCGACGCCGAGCCGCTGACCATTGAGGAGGCAGACGCGACCCGGCGAATCGTCGATGAGCTGGAGGGTACGCATCGGTTGCTGATTCACGGTCGCGTTAATCCCAATCAGGCGGGTGACATCGAAGGTATGGATGAGCTGGCCGAAACCTACGGCGTTTCGGCCTGGAAGACCTACACCCAGTGGGGTCCGGACGGCAAGGGATTCTGGCTGACGGATGACATCGGGCTCGCCTTCATTGAGAAAGCGCGTGCCCTCGGCGTGAAAAACATCTGTATCCATAAAGGCATCCCTTTCGGGCGTCGTTCCTACGAGCACTCGCTGTGCACGGACATCGGCCCTGTGGCCAGGCAGTTCCCCGACGTGAATTTCCTCATCTATCACTCCGGCTGGATTCCCAATCAGCCGGAAGGGCCCTACGATCCGGATCGCGGCGAAGGCATCGACGAGCTGATTCGTTCGGTGGAGGCCGCGGGTCTTGGTAAAGGCTCCAACGTCTACGCAGAACTCGGCAGCACCTGGCGCGGCCTGATGCGTGACGTCGACAGCGCGGCGCACGGTATCGGCAAGCTGGTCAAGCACCTGGGTGAGGACAATGTGCTGTGGGGCACCGATTCCATCTGGTACGGCTCGCCCCAGGATCAGATCCAGGCGTTTCGCGCGTTCCAGATTTCGACGGAAACCCGCGAGCGTTATGGCTATCCGGAGATCAGCGACTCGCTGCGCGCAAAGATCTTCGGACTGAATGCGATGAAGCCTTACGGCATCGATATCGAAGAGGCGCGACTCCGCGCGGGCAACGATTTCGTGGAGCAGGAGCGACAGAACTACCGCGACCGACGCGATCCGCATCACCTGACCTTTGGACCGAAGAATCGGCGCGAGTTTCTACTGTTTCAGGTCTGAGCGGCGCCCCATAGACCGGCAAGATGCGTTGAAGAATTGTTTGGCTGTCCACGCTGCGCGGTCTCGCGATTCTTTGCGCATTCCCGAAAAGTGGAACAGCGAAAGTTTTTAATTAAACTGGGAGCCGCGCTGAACCATTCAGAAACTTGAAACGAGGGGGTTGGAATCATGAGCATCAAATCCATCTGGCTGGCTCTTCTGACGGGTGTGCCATTTCTCATTGTGGGACAACCTTCTTTGGCACAGGCTTCCGATGAGGAAGGCGTGGCTATCGAGGAAGTGATTGTCACAGGAACCCGGATCCGGTCGCAGAACCTGGAATCGCTGAATCCTGTCACGACTTTGGACGAACAGGCGCTGGAGTACATTGGCAATACCAGCGTGCAGGAGATCGTTCGCGAAGTTGGGGCGCTGGTGGGTTCCGACGGCGAGTCGGAACAGAGTAACGGTGAAAATCAGTTGAACCTCCGAAACCTCGGCACCAACCGAACGCTGGTGCTGGTTAACGGCCGGCGGTTTGTGGGCGGCTTCAGCGGTACGACGGCCGTCGATACCAACGTGATTCCCCTTGCTCTCATTGAGCGGGTCGACTCTCTGACAGGCGGCGCGTCGGCCATTTACGGTGCGGATGCGGTAACCGGGGTGGTGAACTTTGTTCTCAAGAGGGACTTCGAGGGACTGGCGCTTGAGGCCCAGTACGGCGACGCCCAGGACGGTGATTTCCGGGATCAGCAGTACTCCATCACATACGGCAGAAATTTCTCTGACGGTCGAGGGAACATTACGGCCAACCTGCTGTACGGGGAACGTCCGCTGACTCCTGCAACGGCCAGGGACGAATCCAGCATCGGCATTGCAGAGCAGATCAACAATTATGACAACCGCACGGTCAATGGCGTTACCCCGAGATTCGTGCTCGAAGCGGGAACGCGTGAGGCGTTTTTTACCGAAGGCGGTGCACGCTTCGACCCGTTCAATATTTTTTCCACGGGCTTCAACGGTGACGGCACACCATTCGAAAACGGCCTTCCGGTCGGAAGTTTTGCCGGTACCGGGCAGATTGGTGGCGATGGGATTCCCAACTGGATCCTGTTCGGCCACGGCGCCCGACCCGAGAATGAGCGAATTATCCTGACGGCAACTTCCCATTACGATGTCAGCGATCGATTCCAGCCCTATGTGGATCTGCACTATTCAAATGTCGATGCGCGCTCATTGCAGCAGCATTCGCTGACGGTGGGCAGCCAGGCGGCGCGGGACAACGCTTTTCTGCCTCCGGCTGTGCTGGACGCCGCCGAAGCGGTGGGTTACCCCGGCCCGATCTTTTTCAATCGCTGGGACCTGGACTCCGGATTGATTGACCAGCGAATCGAAAAGAAGACCTTTCGCATCGTTGCCGGGGCGGAGGGCCAACTCAATGATCGCTTCAGCTACGACGTGTCCGTGAATCTTGGCAAAGTCGACCGCGATATTACTGTCCGAAACAACCGTATGTACGACCGCTACATCGCCGCTATGGACAGCGTGGTTGATCCAGCCACCGGAAATATCGTCTGCCGCAGCGACCTGGATCCCGGTAGTTTCAACACGCTGCCCTCCGATTTCCTGCAGACTTCTTTTGACCGATCCCTCGGGCCGGTCAGCTTCACGGCCGGACCGGGAAGTGGATGCATCCCGTTCAATCCTTTCACCACCGACAGTGCGTCCAATGCCGCCGCAATCGACTGGATCTGGATACCGACGACTAACTCGACCGAGAACGACCAGTTCGTCGTGCAGGGTTATCTGTCCGCTGACACCAGTGGTTGGTTCGATTTGCCCGGAGGACCCATCGACTTTGTCGTGGGTGCCGAATACCGCGAGGAAGAATCAGACATCCGGTTCGACGCATTTTCCGGAACAGAGCGGGTAATCGCACAGTTCAACGGTCGTGATCTCGCTGGCGAGTTCGATGTGCTGGAAGCATTCGGTGAATTTTCGGCACCGGTGCTTGGCGACACCAATGCCTTCGTGCGTGGTCTGACCGTCAACGGAGCTGTGCGCTGGTCGGACTATTCAACCATTGGAAGGACGACAACCTGGAAGGGCGGATTTACCTTCGAGACCTTTGGGGGCCTGACCCTTCGCGCCACCGTATCCGAAGCCGTGCGGGCGCCCAACGTCCAGGAGTTGTTCCAGGAAAGAAGCAATATTTCGACCTCCCTGGGGCAGTTTGACCCCTGCAACGTAGACAATCTTGATCTGGGCACGGAATTCCGTCGTCAAAACTGTGCCACCGATCTGTCAGCGCTCGGCGTGGATCCTGACAGTTTCATGCCGCAACTCGGAACCTTCTTTCCGGGCATCACCGGGGGTAACCCCAACCTTGACGAAGAAACCGCCGATACGGAAACCATTGGTCTGCTGTGGCAGCCCGAATTCGTTGACGGCCTGACGCTCAGCGTGGACTACTTCGACATCGAGCTTCAAGACGCTGTGCTAAGCCCCAATCAACAGGCCATTTTTGACGCCTGTTACGACTCCGCGTCCCTGGATAACGTCTTCTGCGACCTGATCGGGCGTGACCCGACCACCGGCTTTGCCAACTTCGTAGAGATCGTGGCGGTCAATGTCGCGGAAATCCGTACTTCCGGCTATGAGCTCAGCGGTTTCTATCAGCTGCCATTCGAGTCTTTCGGGGATATCAGCCTGGCGCTGAATGCCACCCGCCTGGAGAAGCTGGATGTTCAGCGCACGCCGTTACCCGGACTGACCGACGAGGTAGGGTTGTTCAACACCTTCCTGGGTAATTCGGCACCGGAATGGGTGGCGAATTTTGACCTGACCTGGCGCTGGGGCAAGTGGGACGCCAACTGGGGCGTCAACTACAGCTCCGAGACCTTGCGGCCGCCGCTGATCAACGCCCAGCGTGATACCGCTTTTGAGTTTATCGACGATCCTTTTGTGGACCGATTCATCAACCATGACCTGCAGGTCGGGTACAGTTTCAACGACAACGCGAGAATCTACGGCGGTGTCCGAAACCTGACGGATGAATACCCTGATCTGGTTCGAGGATCGCTCAACGGACTGTCGGGTCGGCAGGGGTTTGCCGGACGCTCGTTTTATATGGGATATACGCAATTGATGCCTGATCTGTAAGGGCTCGGCTCGATTGTCGCCGCTGCACGGGGGTTCCTGGGCAGCGCAACTTTCCTTCGAGATTCCGACTTGTGATTCGGGCTCACACGCAAAAAGATCGCGAACCCTGGTGGTTCGCGATCTCGCTGCTGGTCCTGTCTTTGCTGTCATGGGGAGCTTTGGCCCGGCAGGAACCTGCAGGCGATACCTCCATCCTCCCGCGGTGGCACGGCGTCTGGACGGGCAGCCTGCAAAATCTACCGCTTCGCCCGGACCCTCCCCAGGTAGAGGTCATACTTGAGGTGGGCGTCGGCGACGACGCGGATGATGACTGTCTCATCTGGCGGTCCACTTACTCCGAGGGCGGGGAACAGCGACAGGTCAAGGACTATCGCTTATGCCGGAAGGACGATGGTCGTTTTGTCCTGGACGAGCAGAACGGAATCGTGCTCGAACTCTCGGTCTTCGGCGACGTGATCTACTCCGCTTTCCAATACGGGGAGCGCACGCTGGTCGTCCGCCACGCCATTGACGGACGCAGCATGACCGAGGAAATCTTCTTTGCTCACCCCGAACGGGACGCTTTGGACCAGGTGCAACCCCTGACGGGACGGGGTTTGCAGCTGATCAGGTTCGTTAAGACCAAAGAATCTGTCGACTGAGAGAAGAGAGTCGCGGGACTTACACCATCGATGCTTCGTTCATTCTTCTGTCGGCTCAGGAGGTACCTGGTTGCTGATCAGGGGCGCCAACGGCAACGCATCCCGGTCCACAATATTGCCGCTCTTGATGACAGTGTCGATGGTCCGGTAATTGGTCGCGCTTTTCAGCGGATTGCTGCTGAGGATGACCAGGTCTGCGATCTTGCCGGGTTCCACCGTTCCAATCTCGTCATCCAGCTGGTAGGCCCGGGCGATATGGCTGGTGGTGGACTTGAGGATTTCCATGGGGTCCATGCCCATCTCCTCGAAACCCACCAGTGCGTTGAAATGCCCTTCACCCACCGCGGTTCGCTGATCTACGGTAATGCTGTCTACCTCGGATTCAGCCGTCATTACCGGATGTTCAATACCCGCGTCGGTGGACAGCAGGAGAATCGCGCCGGCGTCGATCATCTTTTTGGTGTTGGCCCTGCCCGTAACCATAAAGGGCACCAGGAAGTTGGACGGCTTGTCCGCCTTCAACGCATCAATACGGCGCTTGGTCACCGGTAAAACGGAACAGGGAATCTGGCGTTCCACCAGTTTGCCAACCGTCTCGTCGGGCATTCCCACCGTTGGGCCGGTAATCTCACAGTGAGTCAGAATGTCCACGCCCGCCTCGATGGCCATATCCAGGCTTTCCACCGACGTGGTGTGTACCTGAACCGTCATACCCGCGTCGTGCCCCGCATCTACGATCGCCTTTTGTACTCGCCCCGAAAACGAGATGAAGCTCATCTCCGTGTGTCCGCTTGATCCATATTTCAAGAAGTCCATATCCCTGGTGGCGTAGTCTTTCACCACGTCTGCCACCTCGTCAGGACCCATCCACGTCAACCTGCGGCCGGTTCCCTCCTCCCAGGTATCGTTGATCCGTTTGACGACGGACTTCTTGAAATGGGCGGCCGCGTCACCCCGGAAATCTGCTGACAGCGGCCCGTCAAAACCAATGATATTCCCGGCCAGGTAGATCCGGCTCCCCGGAACCTCACCCGCGTTGATGGTATCCCGGGCCTTGACCAGGGCAGCCCTGGGCCCCCAGGTGTCGAACACCGTTGTCAGGCCGGATTTCAGGGTTATCTGGGCCGCCTCGACGATGATCTCGTCATAACGGTCCTCGTACTTGATCAGGGTTTCGGTGTCGAGGTTGAGGAAAAGGTGAAGGTTTGCGTCCATCAGGCCCGGGATGACAAATTTGCCTTTCCCGTCAATGACCCTGGCGCCATCCGGTACCGCAACGTCCCCCGAGCGTCCAACGGCGGCAATGCGGCCGTTTTCGACAAGTACCGTGCCCTTGCGAAGCGGATCAGCGCCGGTGCCATCAATAATGGTTGCGCCGGTGATAGCCAGGGTGTCCGCCTGGGCCATGTTCAGGACCAGGGCCAGGGACATTGCAATCAGGAAAACAGTGAGCGAACAGCGCATGGTCATTCTCCGCAACAGGCAGGGACACTGGTTTTGACCGTAGCATAAAGCCGCGCCTCACCCCCAGCAGCCGGCTGCGCGGCCGACCAGGGCCAGCCTCCTTCCTGGCCTGTTGAGAGGGCTACCGCGTTGTGCGGTAGGCCTTCCCAATAATCACCGGTTCGCTGAGAAATTGACCTTTGGCATAGTCATCTTCCACCGGCGCGGTGGAGTCCATCTGCTGAATCCTGCGCACCACGTCCATACCCGAAGTGACTTTACCGAAGGAGGCAAATCCAAGACCGTCCGGGTTTCTCATGCCGCCAAAATCCAGGCTGGGCTGGTCGCCGATGGTAATGAAGAAGGCCGCGCCGCTGCCCGTGCCGGGATCGCCCCGGCCGAGGGAAACCGTTCCATCGGTGTGGAGGAGACCGGTTTGCTCGGTGGTTTCGTGTGCGACTGGAGGCAGGGCGCCGGCGGGGTCGGTGAGTCCGCCCTGGATAACCTCGATAATCGGAGAGCCGTTGTCGTTGTCCTTGCGAACCACACGGTAAAAAGCCGCGCCGTCAAAAAGGCCCTGGTCCAGGTGGTCAAGGAAGCTGCCAGCTGATTTTGGAGCCGCCTCCGGATACACGTTCATATGAATCTTCCCGGCCGAGGTTTCCAGGATGACGCCAACGGGCTTACCCAGCGCCTTCTTTCCATGGGGGGCCATCATCGGCTCAGTCGCGTCAATCGCGTCGCCGCCCTGGGCGGCCATCTGCATGGCAATGACCTTTTCCTTGGTCAGATCACCGGAGGATTTGGCGCTGAAACCCACTGGGGGTTCCTTGCCGGCCAGGTGTCTGACGAAGTAATCCCAGCTTCGAACCATGGCGTAGCCGGGGAGTTCATGCCTCGCCTGGGGCATGAGGACCAGGTCAAAGGTTTTATTGGCGTTCATCAGGGCCTGGGTCAGCTGGAACAGACCGCCGGGATGGCAACCGTGGTCCAGCATGCCATGAATAAACATCAGTTTGCCCTGGAGATTTTCGGCGTGGGTCAGGTTGGCCTGCTCCAGGTAATTGTCACCCTCCAGCAGGCCCTGGTAGCGCTCGCCCCAGGTGTGCCAGAACAACCGCTGGTCGTGGTTGCCGGCGCCGGATACGCCCACCTTAAAGAAATCCGGAAACTTCAGCATGGCATGTGCGGCCATGTAGCCGCCGCCGGAAAACCCGGTGATGCCGACGCGATCGATGTCCATGTAGGGGAAGCGCTCAGCCAGCTGCCTGATGCCCGCCACATGGTCTTCCAGGTTGCTGGCGGTGTGGATCTGGCCGTGAGAAGTCTCGTGAAAAGCCCGGGATCTTTCGGCGGTGCCACGCCCGTCCAGGGTCACCACGATGAAACCCAGTTCCGAAAGCGATGCCGCGGCGTCAAATCCAATGGAGCTGCCGGTGTAGGCGGCTTTCGGGACAACGGCCACCTGGGGGCCGCCGTAGATGTAATCGATGATCGGGTAGCGCTTGTTTTCGTCAAAGTCCCGGGGGCGGTACATCACGCCGCGGATATCCGTTGAGCCATCGGCCGCGGTTACCGAGAACGGCTCCGGCCACGGCTGCCCTTCCGGCATGGTGTTAAGCGCCGCCTGCTCTACCACCATGACCTCTTCGCCCTGGGCGTCCATCAGCACAGTGGTATTGGGCCGGTCCGGGCGCTGCCGCGTCTCGACGTAGTAGGCGCCACCTGGGGCTACACCTGAGACTAAATCCGGATCCATCCCGAAGATCGTCAGCAACAGGAGGGAGAAATCCCCTTTGGAAAGAACGAGGCGATCATCATCTCCCGAACTGAGGATCGTCAGGTCTCCGCTATCCAGGTCCACGCGGGCGATTTCCCGGTAGTAGGGATTCACATCGGGCCGGCGTGCGCCCACGCTGATGAACAGCTGTCGGTTTTCGGCGTCTACGCCGAGGACGTCCCTGACCCGCCAGTCGCCAGAAGTCAGCGCCCGCTTTTCCTTGCCCGTGTCAGCATCATGCAGGTAAAGGTGGGCCCATCCAGACTTTTCCGAGTACCAGATGAATTCGTTGCTTTCCGGCAGCGGCACGATGGAAGCGGGCATGTAAACGTTCAATCCCAGTTCCAGGTAGGTGTCGGTGGTCTCGGTAAACACAATCCGCGCAGCGCCGGAATCCCGATCGGCCTTGACCACCCGGGCTTCTTTTTCGCCCCGGAGGATATCGACGAAGTAAACGGCGCTGGAATCGGCTGACCACCAGGCGCGGTTACCGCCCAGGGGCGTGTCTTTCATGCGCACCGCAGCGAGATCGGGATAGTGGATGCGGGTCTGCCCGCCGGTTTCGGTATCGATCACGGCCATGCGGAAGCGAGTGACGTGCTCATCGCCCGGCAGGGACTGGCGGTAGTCGACGACCCTGGGCCGGATGCTGCCGTCCGCGGGCGCATAATCGATCACCGGCAGGGATTTCACTTTGCGTTCATCGGTCTGGGCGGTGAGCAGGTAGCGGGAATCCGGTGACCAGACCGATTCGGGCTTTTGAGCCGGGCGTCCGGTGGCGTTGGGGACCGCACCGTAGGCGTAAAACGCTTCTCCGTCGCTGGTCAGCGCCTTTTCTTTACCCGACTCGAGGTCCCTGAGCCAGAGGTTGTGATCCCTGGAAAAAACGGCCCGTTTTCCATCCGGTGAGACCCGCCACGCGGGATCGATGGCACCCTCTGTCAGTTCGGTCAGTCGGCCCTTTTTGAACTCCCAGGATTTTCCGAAGGCGCTGAACGTCGCGGAGGACGCATCAATCACCAGGGCGCTGATGGGCAGGTCGGCGGCGTCAACCTCTTGTTCTGCCTGTTTGGCCAGCGCTTTGGCCAGGGATTTGTGGTTGAACGCCGGCTCCTTTTTGCCCTTCTTTGCGTCGACCCGAACGTACTCGGTGCCGTCCGCGGTCTCGCGGTCGTACCAGAAGCTGGTTTCGTCAATCCAGCGGGGGTACAGGTTCTGGTTCAAAACCCACTTGTCTTCTGCGTAGGCCTGCAGGGCGGCAGCCCTTTGGTAGGCGGGCAGCAGCGGATGGACATCATCGGCTTTTTCCTGGGCTGCAACCGCCTGGACGGTTGCCAGCAGCAATATCCAGAACCAATGACGGTTAGCTTCAAGCTTTTTCATGAAAACCCCCTGTCAGGATGTGTTGGAAACGCGGCCGGCCAACAGGCCCGTTCGACTTCACCGCGATCACCATATGCCATGCTGCACGTCGATCACAGAGCGCAGTACTTTGGCATGCGCCCGAAAGCGGGTCAGTTCATGCGATGCAACATTGAAATTACCGCGGAAACTTGCAATGTGGCAACGCGAGACGTGACGCTGTTGTCTTCACTTCAGCGCTTCAGGCATTCCGAGTGCCCCAGGAATCTTCACTGTCTCCACATTCACAACGTCATAAGGAGGTCCGCTCCTGCAGCACCTGACTCAACCTGCGTGTGTTTCCGCTAACACTCCAAGAAACAGATTCAGCCAATGCCGCAGCCACCCGGCCATTTTTGCTGGGCGAGCTTTGACCGGCGGCTACAGGTCGCAGGTTGCCGACACCTGCTGATAGTTTCGGTCATAGCTGCCTGTGCAAACCGCATCGACCAGTCCGGAGGTGATATCAATCAGGGTGCCACCGCTGGCGTCCAGTTTGCTGTTGCCAAAACGGGCTATGGACTGGCCGCTGGTGGTTTCGGTTCGGATAATTCGGAATGCGTCGATTACCGAATGATCAACTTCTACGCGGTGCCCGGTCGTACTGGACACCAACTCAATTGCGGTGCTCGCATTGATGACGCTGTGACGCAGGAAAAAGGAGCCCACCAGAGTGCCGGTGGCGTTGCCGCGAAGGCCCGTCGCAGCCTCAATATGCGACCCTGACAGGGTTACCCGTCCGTTGTTGATCCTGATCCCCACCGGATCGGTGCCGCCATTGACCGATACCCTGCTGTTAATCAGCAGCGGCCGAAAGCCGGAGCCGGCCCCACGCAGTCCGAAGTTTGCAGAGCCACCTCCGGATACCTCCACCGTCACCTGTTCAAAACGACCCTCGTCGAATTCGCCGTAGCCAGCAATGCCCCGCCCGCCCGCGCTCAATTCAACCCGGGTATCGGTGACGATTAGCCTGGCGTTATTGGAATCTGCGCCGGCATCACCGATACCGACGCCATCGCCACTGACCAGAATGTGGACACCCTGAAGCTCCAGAAAATCCAGATTCCCGGCCCCGCTGCCCAGGCCGATGCCATACCCGCCGTCAACGGAAATCCGCAACCGCTGCAGGCTTCCCGAATGTTCTTGGGGAGACGGCGTGACGCCGCCGGCAAATCCCGTCGACGCACTGGCGCCGTTGCGCTGCACTTCTATTGCGGCGTCCCGCAACTTCCACCGGGCACCCAAGCCCAGCACTGCGTAAGCCTCGGTGATAATGCCGCCGGTGCACCTGATCTTGAGGTTTTCCACCGTCAGGTCGCTGGCCATCCGCAAGACGGCGTTGTCCACTAGAAAATTCTGTGGCTGGCCCGGGCCTGTAATGACGGTGCTTTCTTCACCGGCGCCGCGCAGACTGACAAAGTCTTTCAGCGCCAGGCCTTCTGCGCCCACCTCGAACACCCCCGGGCTCAGTGCCAGCAGATAGGGCCGGTCGGCAGCGGCGTCTGAGATGCCGGCCACAGCGTTTTTTAGTGCCGTGCCGTTTTCCTCCGCCGTACCTGTGGCGTTAATGTTGATCTGCAACGGCCCAATGCCGTAAAGGGCGTCATGTCGATGGTCGCTGCGGGACGCCGACGTAGCCGCGCCGTCGCCGGCAAAATCAACTGACAGCGTGTTTGCGGACAGCGTCAGCCCCTCACCCGTTTCAAGCTGCGGAGGCGCGGAGCAGACAACGCTGCCGTCTTCGTTGATCGCTGCTATCGTCTCCCCGCCAGCGCAGCTGCCTGCCACCCGGCCCTGGATGGAAGTTGAGTCCACATCGCCAATGACAATCGATCCGTCCACAATGCTCAGGCTGTTGACTGCACCAGCCTGCGTCAGGACTGCCTGCTCGGCGAACTGGGCTGAGATTGCCAGCGGCGCTGGCGTCAGCAGCTGCCTGGGTGCCAGCACCGTTGAGGCCCCCTGGCCGCCCTGTCCCACTCGAATCTCCAGATACAGCGGGCCGCCACGAAACAAATCCGCATTGCCAAAATCCAGCTCAGCAGTAAAAACCCCCTCTGTAACCGTAACTTGCGAGATCGATACCGTGCCCAGCATCAGGCCAAATTCCGGGTCATCAAACAGGTCAAACCGAAAATCGAAGCTGCCCTGGGCAACCTCGCCATTGGCAACCAGGCTGCCCTGGTAGGTAAACGCCGTCTGAGCAATAGCGGAAAATGTGGACCCAGTGAGGATCAGGGTCAGTAGCAAATTAATGAATCTCATGGTCTGGACCTCAGCTGGAACGGGCTTGCAGGCTCGCATCCAACGGGCCACAGGTCTTGACCAAATTCTGACCATATTCTAACGAAACTCCATCGGAGGTCGCCCGGTAGCGCCGGATGTAGAACGTCAGGTCACCTGTACGGGTGTTGCGGTAGATCATCAGCTTGTCGGGTCGCGGAAAACGGCCATGTGGCCATGCGACACCTGACCCCGCTGTTTGCAGGGCGGCATGCCAATGATCAAGCGGGATGGGCACCAACCATGGGGTTGATCTCGATTTCGGCAATTCTCGCGTGGGCTGGAAGCTCAACGGTGTACATGAACGCCTGGGCAATATCGTCGGTGCGCAGCGCCTGGGGTTGGGGACTGTCGAAGAACGGCGTTTCCACCATTCCCGGGTCAATGCTGGTGACGCGAATGCCGTGGGGGGCGAGCTCGTTGGTCAGGTTTTTGGCATAACCGCGAATGAACCACTTGGTGGCACTGTAGACGGAACCGGACAGAGCCACGTGGCCGGCTTGCGAACCGATGAGAACCAGGTTTCCACGGGACTTTTTCAGGTGCGGGATCGCGTACTTGCAGGTCACGGTGACGGCGAAATTGTTCACCATGATCATCTGCTGGAAGTTGTCGATGTCGCCGTTCTCCGTGCCGACCGCACTGGCGCCCAGCCCGGCGTTCGCAAAAACGACATCCAGCCCGCCAAGGACGTCAACCGCTCGGTCGAACATCTCGGCCTGCTGTTGCGGGTCTGTGACGTCGCAGTTGATGGCGATGGCTGAGTCACTGCCAAGCTGTCCTGCCAGCGCCTGGAGTTTTTCGCTGGACCGGGCAGCCAATGCAACCTTGTGACCCGCGCTGACGGCCGCCTGGGCACAGGCGGCACCAATTCCGGACGAACCGCCGGTGATGAGAATGTTCTTTGGCATGGTGGCTTCAATCTCTCTGTGTCGTGGTTACGGCCGCCGTATCATAAAAACGGGCGACCCAGATGATCAACGGATCGGTTTCAAACGAGTCCTCGACCATCAGCTTTCCCGCGTGATCCGAATCCGGTCTGTTTGACGCCTTGTCACAGAAGAAGTACAAATTTTGCGGACTGACCCGTTCTCATCAAGCGGAAATCCAACACAGGGAGAATTTCAAAAATGCCAGCGACTAAGAGTTTCTCAGCGCGTGCCGTCGCCTTGACCCTGCTGCTGGCCGGCTTGCCCGGCGCAGCGCTGGCCCAGGAAGAGACCTTTGAGGTCTTCCGCGTGATTGAAGACCTGACGGTCACCGGTACCGTCACCACCGACGGCACCCTGGGCACGCTCAACGCTAACAATTTCCTCCGCTGGGATCTCAATATCGGCGGAACCCCGGTCACCGAGATGGACTCCATTCTGGTCATTCTTGGCGTACGCGGACCCATTGCCACTGACCAGGAGATCCTCATCGACATGTCGGCGGTGCCGGGAGGCAACGAGCTTTTCGCAATCTGCGCGAACAACGTATGCAACCTGAATAACGCCGAGTGGGAAGTGGTACCCTCGGGCTCCCTGACCGATGTTCAGAGTGGCTTGCCGCTGCCGTGCTCCACCGACATGATGTGTGGCGGATTGGAAAACATCGACAATGTGGATCCGGCCAGGCGCCAGGTCCTCTACACCTCACCCCAGCTATTGCCCATTGCCAGCAAGAGCCTGTTCCGGGATGGGTTTGAAGCCACGCCGCCGGATCGCTAGCGAGGCGTTATCCCCCGGAGGTACGGACTCTCAAATGGAGGGGTGAGGTCTTGCAATACAACATCGAAGTTTTCGCGGAAACCGGCCAGGCCTGAATTGGCTGAATTGAATACTTATGCCTGTCTGGCAGGTCACACAGTGCTGCTTAAGTACAAGCCCCGATTGTGATTGAAGACGCCTGCGCCAGTATCAGACTCTGTTTTGCCTATGCCTGTCCACCAGGCTGAAAGCCCGGGATGAAAAGCGAAGTCGGTGCCGCGGAACAAGCCATGACCCAGGCAGCCAGTTACCAGGAGTGGCTGGACGCGGCCCGATCTTTCGACGCGCAATACGGCCTGAACCGCTGGCAACGCGACAAGCAGTGTGATGACTACGATTACCGCTTGATCGCCTCGCGGGTTGCGCTGATCCGGCGATTGCGGCGTCAGAAGGACTACGACCAGCTGACATTCAGCCTGCGCGAGGAGCTGCACCGAAACCTGGGCAACGTGGACAACCCGGTTCTTTACCGCCACGCAAAATCCGGCACCAAGAAACTGATCGACGATTTCGTCAATGAGGTCACCGGCGCCTTGACGGATATGTGTGATGCGGACTTCACCCTCCTGCCGCCGATGATCAAGCGCCGCTTTTTCAAACGCGCCGCCAGAAGCTTCGGCCGGTCCGCGCTGCTGCTCAGCGGCGGCGCCTCGCTGGGGCTGTTTCACGTGGGCGTTGTGGCGGAACTGCACGAGCAGGGTCTGTTGCCCCGGGTGCTGGCCGGCTCCAGCGTGGGGTCCATAATTGGCGGCGTTATCGCCACCCACACGGATACCGAACTGGCGGAACGTCTGCGGGCGGAGAACGTCGACTTCGAGTGGAACCGCCTGATGGGCGTCCAGGACGCGGTCAAGGCTGGTGGCCTGATGGATCAGAGCGTGCTGCGCCGCTCCATCGACAGCAACATCCCGGACCTGACTTTTATCGAAGCTTACGAAAAGACCCGGCGAATCCTGAATATCTCCGTGTCGCCCTCCGACCGGCACCAGTTTCCCCGGCTGCTGAATTACCTCACGGCGCCCAACGTGCTGATCCGTAACGCCGTACTCGCATCCTGCGCCATCCCGGGAGTCTTTCCACCCGTGCAGCTCAGGGCCCGGAATTACGCCGGCCGTTCCGTTGCCCACCTGCCTCAAAGCCGGTGGATCGATGGATCGGTGCATGACGACGTTCCGAAAGATCGGGTCAACCGGCAGCACAACGTGAATCACTACATTGTCAGCCAGACCAATCCCCACGTGGTCCCGTTCTTGAGCAAGGAAATCGAGCAGTCGGGTGTGGTGCCATTTATTCACGGCCTGCTCGTCAGGTCACCCATGATCCAGCTGGAGCACGTGCTGGATCTGGTGGACCGGAATTTCGACCTGCCGGGGGTCAACTCGATAGTCAGGGCAGCCCACGCGGTGGTGCGGCAGGATTACAGCGGCGACATCACCATCTACCCGGCTCGGCGCGCCCCTGGTCTGGGCAGGATCTTCGCCAACCCCAATCCCACCCAGGTGGCGAAACTCCTGCAGGAGGGCCGGCGCGCGACCTGGCCTCACATCGAGAGGATCAGGAATGCAACCCAGATCAGCAGAACCTTTGATGCCTGCCTCTATCGCTTGAGCGCCCGCTACCGGTTTGTCCGGCGCCGGCTGGCCGGCTCTGCTCCGCCGCCCGGGATGGCAGGCCGTACATTTCACTCGGGAGGCAGGGGAACCGATGCGTGATCGGCAATGAACAGCCAGCGTTGGTTGAATTGCTTCGCCACGTCGGTAAACCGCCCGTGCAGCTCGATTTCCTCGGCCTCGTCAACCGTGTCCACCAGCATTTGAAACAGCCCCCAGGCCGCCGCGGTATCCCCGAAACATTCCAGGCGGGTGTTGGTGAGCCGGACTTCGCGGACGGTGTAGACGCTGAAAAACGCGTTCCATGACTCGCGAACGAACTCCGGTCCAAGCCCAACCATCTCATCCATGGCAAAGCAGACCGCGTCGTTGGCATAACACGCCGCCACGCGATCAGCGTCATTGGCTGCCAGCGCATCGACAAAGGCTTCCAGCAGGGCTTCTGGGCTGGCAGCGCCGGACGGCGAATCAGGTTGTTGCGTCATGAGCGGCTCTTGGCGGTGATTTCAGCTTCATCACGATATGCGATGCTGCAGGTCGATCACAGGGCGCGGTACGTGTGCATGCGGATGGCACAATTCGGCCAGCGGCTCGCGTCGAAGGACAATCAGAAAAGCCCCGCCGCCATAAGCGGCCCCGATCGTACATGACACTTGTTTACAACAGAGAAGCAAAAACTTCTATACGATCTATTGAATTTATCAGCAGTACCCGAAGGAAGGGAATTCAATGGGTCGCAATACGATGGTTTTTTTGGTGATGGTGGTGCTCTGCGGTTGCAGCAATGGGTCAGGCAACTACCAGATTCCCCGGGACGTTGCGCTGGAACTCAACCAGCTTCAATCCTTGTACCAGGAGGCCCGGCGGGCCCGGGTCAGGGAGTTCGGTGTGCACACAAATCTCATGGCAAAGATGGAGCAGCGGCGAGCGCTGCTGGCGGATGCTCGTGTTAAGGCTGCAGACCTGATGCGCAGGTACCCGAGGATTCAGTCTGTGGTCAGGTACCGGATGCTTTCGGAGCAACTGGAATCGGAGTCCACACGCGTTGACCAGTGGATCTCGCGCCTGCAGGAGTCACACCTGGCGAGACAACACTCTGCCGAGGATGGCTCATCCAGCTAGGGTTCATGCCTGCCGTGAATCCGATTTTTCTGGCCTGATTCTGACGCCGATCACGCGACATCTGCGACGGAGTCGCGTGCCTCGGCCTCCGGCTCTTCGTTCATCTCGTAAGTGCCGTGCAGCACCGAAACGTGCTCATTCCATACCCTGTCGAAGCGCGCGTTGTCGACGACCGGTCGCTTGATCATTCTGCGCAGGAGCAGCTGCTGGCGTTTGGTCGTGACCGATTTTCCATAAAGCTGCAGCGCATAGCGTGAAAAGTCGCGCACCATGACATCGAATATCTGGTCGAGCAACTCGTCACCGATGGCGTGGACCCTGGCGTTTTCAATAATCAGCTGGCCGTATACCACCAGCGTAAACAGTTCACCGAGATTGAGCAGGAAATCGATGTCTTTGCCCTGATCCTTCGACGGCCGCGCCACCGCCAGCAGAATCTTCAGGATTCGGATCTGTTTCCTGAAGACTTTGACGTTGGGAAGGCTGACGCCGGCGTAGGTCTCGCGATAATCGTGAAACTGGATCTTGCCCAGCCCTTTTGTGGGACCCTGGTTGAACAGGAAATCGTCGTTGACGGGCTCATCGCGCTGACCCACCACGGGGAACTCGCCCGGCTTGAAGAAATAGTTGCCCATGAACTTGATAATCAGGGCCATGTTTACATGCACGGTGCCTTCGAGTTTGGGTAGCGCACGAATATCGCGAGCGGCCATCTCGAAGTACATGTCCTTCTCAAATCCCTTGGCCGCAATCACGTCCCACAGGTGATTGATCACTTCTTCGCCCTGGGTCGTCACCTTCATCTTCACCATCGGGTTGTACAGCAGGTAGCGGCGATCTTCCTCAGAGGCCGCGCGCATGTAGTCCGTGGCGCGCAGTGCGAACAGCTTCATCGAGACCAGGCGGACATAAGCGTCAACAAAAAGCTGCCTTATGTGCGGAAAGTCAGTGACCACGGAGTCGAACAGACGACGCTGGCTGGCGTGATCGATGGCCTCGTAAAACGCATGGGTGCAGATGCCAATGGACGCCCAGCCCAGATTGAACTTGCAAAAGTTGATGGTGTTGAGCGATGCGTCCCAGGCCTCGCGGCCGCGTGACAGAATTTGCGCATCGGTAATCGGGTAGTCGTGCAGCGCATACTCGGCGACGTAATTTTGCGAGTTGCAGACGTTTTTGATGCATTCGTACTTGTCGTGCTTCGGATCGACGACAAAAAATACATAGTCGTCCGTGCCGTCAATCCTGCCAAAGGTCGAGACCAGGCCAGCCGCGTTGCCGTTGCCGATGTAATACTTGCTGCCCCGGGCGAGATAATTACCGTCGGGCTGCGGCACCAGCGTCATTTCCGATGAGTAGATGTCGGCGCCGTGCTCTTTTTCCGACAGCCCGAAGGCAAAGATATTTCCCTGTTTCAGCAGTTGCGCTGCCTCGGTCTTGACCGCCTCGTTGGTCGAGATCCAGATCGGCCCGAGGCCCAGCATGCTGACCTGCCATGTATACCAGTAGGCCAGCCCGTAGAAACCGAGGATTTCGTTGAGCTCGCAAATTCGATGGCTGTCCCAGCGATGGCCGTCGGCCCCGTCCGCATAGGCCGGCGGAGTCAGCAGCCTGGCAAAAACCTGCTCGCGGCCAACAAAGTCCAGGAAATCGGCATACCAGACACGCTCGTGGTCGTCTTCCTTGATGCGGCGCCTGCCCTTTCTCTCGAAGAACTCAATCGTCTTGCGCATGATCCGCTCAGAGGCATCGTCCTGACAGCGTGGCTGGTAGTTTTTTGGATTCAATAACATGGCAGACTCCGAGAAAGGGGGCCGGATTCAGTTTTCACCGTATATTTTAGGCCTTCCACGCTTTCCAGTGGAGCCGAACGACCGGAGAGCGGGCGGCACCGGGCGGCGCACCATAGCAGCCTTAAAGTTTAAATCGGCGGGCCACCCAGACTCGCAGCAGGGCATCAGTCGCCGCGGCGTCGGCTTCGGTGTGACCGCCGCCAATCGAAAACTTTTCCCGGTCACTGACCACCCAGACCAGCACGCCGTCAAAAAACAGCTCCTCGATTTCGGCCAGGGGAAACCGCCTGCCCCAGCCCAGAGGTCCCAGGAACTTGCGGATGCGCAGGTCATCGCCGGATACGGTGACCCGGGTTTTCACCACGAAGTCGAATGACAGGGCCACCAGGGTGGCAACGGGGACCGTCCCGGCCGCCAACCGATATACCACCGGTGTAGCGCTGTCCAGAACCACCGGCACCGTGTACCAGAACATCACGGCGAGCAACCCCAGGATCAGCGCCAGGCCGGGCCAATGGGGAATGAAGCGGGGCCTGTCCAGGAGCATTTCATCCCAGTGTAAACCACGTGTCAGACTCAGACGAGTGCCGGGTGGCGGCAGCGGTTCGGGGGGAATTCCATGCTCCCGGATCCTCGCGGCAACGGGTTTGTCCAGTTCTTCGATTTGACGCAGGTCCGGCGGCTCCACCAGGCGATTGAGCATAGGCAACTGGAGGGTACGGGCGCAGCGCTCGGCGAATCGACGGGCGGCCAGGGCATTTGAAAACTTGTCGATCACCGGGCCACCACGTCCGGTCAGGCGCACGCGAAAACTCCGACGGGTGCGCTCCCCCACGCCTTCACCGCTGCTGGTGCGTTCGATGCCCAGGGAGATCTTTCGTCCCCTGCCGAGCTTGTGTCGTTTCCTCCACATCGGAACACCCAGGCCCCACCAGGCCTCCAGGCGATCGCGGGCCCGATCGAGGACAACCCCCTGGCGGCCGAAGATGCAGTAAATCCCAAACAGCAGCGGGGGCGTTCCCATCACCAGGATGGCCGTCTTGAGCCACCACGGTGCAGCGTTGCCGTCGCCGTCGGTCACGCTGCCCGTCAGTGTCGGCCATACCAGGGCAGCGCCGATCAAGAGCAAAGGCACGCCGATGAGTTTGACAATCAAGGGCGTGGTTCGGGAAACCGACGGGCGAGTGCCGGTTCGAAATTGATTTCCTGGCAGGTGCGGCATGGATATTCTCCGGGCTATGTGCTGCAAACGACGGCACACGGCAAAAGCGCACAGGACTGGCGGTGGGCGCGACTGCGAGCTCTGGGGAAGCGGCTCACCGTGGGTCAGCCTGCATCGCGAGGCAGGTCAGCTTGGTCCGATCCCTGGATTCCCGCTATTCTTTTTCTTAATGAAGATCGATTGGCCCGGAAGGCGGTCGGTGACGAGGGGAGAAATGCGGTATCGCTTTGTCGACTTTTTACTCGACACCAGGTCTCAGGAGCTGCTGGGGCCCGGGGGACTGATTGCGCTGCGTCCGCAGGCCTATGACGTTCTCCTGAGGTTGCTGCAGGCCGCTCCGGAGGTCGTGTCCAAGGATGAGTTGCTGGACAGCGTGTGGGGCCACCGGGCGATTTCCGACAGTGCGCTCGCTCAGGTGATCAAGGAACTTCGCGCCGCGCTGGGAGAATCGGCCGAAGACCCCCGAATCATCGTGACCCGGCATCGACGCGGCTATCAGATTGCCGCGGCGATTGAGCAGATCGATCCCGAAGAGTTTGCGCCCCCCCTGGGAGATCCACCGGCCCTGGGCAACAAAAAAGCCCGTGACATCGCGTGGATGCCTCTCGCTGCCGGAGTGCTCGCCGTTGCGGCAGCAGCGGCATGGTTTGGATGGCCGCGCGGCCCAGCGGGCACGCCAACCCTCGATAATGGCTGGCCCATCAACCCTGTCGCCAAAGAACGCACGGAACTTGCCATGGACGCGGTGCGGCGCTACGCCCTTGACGACGCCCTGCCCGCCCTGAAACGCGCCAGGGAGCTGCAGTCCACGCCGCGTCTGGACCTGACCCAGGCCATGGTGCATACCATTCGCGGCGAGCGCAGTCTCGCCGAAGCGGCCATTGCCGGAGTGCGGGCGCGGTTGCCCGAGCTGAGCCGAACCGAACAGATCCTGCTGGAGGCCGCCGAACACCGCCTGGCGGGGCGCGATCACCTGGCGCTGGATCGGTATCACGTGCTGTCGGAGATGTTCCCGCAGGATGTCGACTTTGCCATGGCGTTGTTTGGGCTCCAGCGGCGGCTGGGTGCCCAGCGCTGGGATGGGGCGGAAGCGACTTACGGGCGCCTGAGCGACTCCAATCGGGTGCCCGCGCCGCGTCAGCTGTTGCTGTCCGCGCAGCTGGCCGGCGTACAGCGCAACTTTGAACAGCAGGTGAGCCAGGCCAGAGCCGTCATGCTGACCTGCGAGTCGGAATGCCCGGCGCTTGCCGCCCTGGCCCGATATGAGCTGGGACTTGGGCTGCGCCATCTGGGCCAGATCGAAGACGCCATAGTCGAGTTCGGCCGGGCCGGCACCGCGCTGGAGAGAATGGGTTTGCTGCGCCCCGCCTCCCACGCGTGGCGGTGGCAGGCCACCCTGTCCATCCGTAGCGGCGATCTCGACGCAGCGGAAGCCGGAATCGAGTCCCTGGATCAGCGTCTGCAGGCGCTGGGCGATCCTTACCTGCGGGCCGAGCTGAAAAGACTTCGCGGCCACATCGCGAGTCAACGTGGCGCCGAAGAGCAAGCTTTGAACTATTTCTCGGCAGCGGCCACGGAGTTTGCGCGCCAACGTAACGACCGCGAGCTGGCGTCGACGCTGATGTCCCAAGCGGGACCGCTGCGCCGCCTGTCCAGGGCGGACGACGCGCGCGAGGTGTTGCAGCGCGCCCTGGCGCTTGCCGACCAATCCCATAACGAAGTAATCCGCGGGCAGATTCTCGGCAGCCTGGCGAGCCTGTATACCGACGAAAGCCGCTACGACGAGGCGATCAAATACGGCGAGCAGGCGCTGTCAGAGTTCAGACGGCTTCGCAGTCGCAACTCGGAGGGCATTGCGCTGATCAATCTGGCGATTACGCACTCACAAAAAGGGGACGTTGCCGCCCAGAAAGAACACACCGAGCAGGCGATTGAGTTTTTCCATGAACTCAACCGCAAGCCGCTGATCGCGCTTTCATCGATGATGCTGGCCTTCATTGCCATGACCAACGGTGACCTGGACCTGGCGGAATTCCACGGCAAGGAAGCAGAGCAGGCTTATCGAGTACTGGAAAACCACAACCGCGGCACGATGGCGACCATACTGCGCGCCCGGATCCGCCTGTACCGGGCCGACCTGGCCGGAGCCGTGGAAATGCTGAGGCAGACCCAGCCGACGGAAACGCTGAGTGATGAATCCGCCGCGGCCGTGCTCACCATGCAGGGCACGCTGGCACGATATGGCGCGGACTGGGCCACAGCTCGCAGCCGTTTCGAGCAGGCCCTTGAGGCCCGCACCCGCCGCGATGATCTTGGCCTGATGCGTGCTTCGCGACTCGATCTCGCGCGCCTCGATATCGACGAAGGCCGTTACGCCGGCGCAGAACAGATCGCGCGGCAGGCCGCCACGGAAGCCCGGGGCGATGGCGCCGATGCCAGCGAGCGCGACGCCCGGCTGATACTGGCGGCCGCCCTGATCGGCCAGGGGCGGAACGATCGAGCCGTTGGGGAGCTCGACACGGTCAGCGAACTCCTGGCAAAGGCCCCATCGTTTGTCCATGGTCTGGAGGCGGCGGTTCTCAAAGCCCGAGCCGATACGTCCCCCGATGACAGCGCGGAGCGGCTGGACTGGGTTTTGGCCCAGGCCGCACCTCGCGGCTACCGGCTTTTCGAACTGGAAGCTCGCGGATTCAAGCTGCGCGACGGCCCGATCGAGCAGCAACTGGCCTGGGAATCCGAGGTTAGAGAGTCAGGCCTGGCCTATCTGCTGGGACCCAGCCTGGTGCTGGGCGGCGACCGGTGATCTCATAAAAAAATACTGAAAAACCAATGAGATAAAGCCTTTTTCATGGCAATTTCAAGGAATTGTCAGGCAAGTTTCAATCCTTTCTCAAGACTCCGTTCAGACCTTCAACAATCCTCAGGGTCAGTTCCAGGCGGAGGCAACAACGATGTATTCAACGACCGTTCCGCGGTGGCTGGCGGCCATCCTGGTGGTGTGGAGCTGCTGCTCGGCACAGGAAATTTCACTGATATCAGCGCCCGACGATCCACTGGTCCTCGGCACCCAGGGTAACTCGGATGCCAACGGATGCGCGCTGAGCGCTCAGGGGCGCTATGTCGCTTTCACCTCCGAAGGCTCAAACCTGGTGCCCGGTGACAGCAACGGCCTGCGCGATGTTTTCGTACACGACCGGCTGACAGGTGTTACCCGCCGCGTGAACCATTTCGCCGACGGCAGTGAGCCGGTGTGGGGCAGCGCGTTCAGCGACCTTGCCATGAGCAGCGATGTTCCGGTTTTGGTGTTCGCTACCCGTGATGATCTTCTGCAGGGCGGCGAGCATGGGTCACGGGTGCTCTACTGGCTGAATTGGGATTCCGGCGAGCTTAAGCTCGTGACCCGTCTCGCCGACGGCTCGCCCGGCAACCTTTCCAGCATGGACGGTGTGAGCGTGTCGGCCGACGGCCGTTACGTTCTGTTCGACAGTGCCGACAGCGGTTTCGTGGCCGGCGATACCGACGGGGCGGCTGACGTCTTTCGGTTCGACGCCGACACCGGGCTGATCGAGCTGGTGTCCACCGACGCCAGCGGCGCACACACGGTGTTTCCCGTGGATGGCTGGGACCTCTCGGACGACGGCAGTCACGCGCTCCTCACTACCGCCGCGGCCTGGACCGCTGGTGACAACAACAACATGACCGATGTTTTTATCAAGGACATCGCCACCGGCGCGGTGACGCGTGTTTCGGTGGACAGCAATGGCGTTGAAGGATTCTTGAGCAGCTCAGCCTGCGCGCTTTCGGGCAATGCAGAAAAAGCGCTGTTCCAAACCGGGAATTCGACGATTGTGCCCGGCGACAGCAACTTCCTTGCTGATCTGTTCCTGCACAATCTCACCTCCGGGGACACCATGCTGGCCAACACCGGCAGCATGGGCGAACTGAGCGATGGCGAGACCGAATGCGGCTTTTTAGGAAACAGCGGCACATCGGTCGCTTTTTCCAGTGCCGCCGACAGCCTCGCCCAGTCGCTTAATGGGTCGCTCAATGGTCTGCTCAACGCCTATCTGAAAGACCTGCAGACCGGTGAATTACTGCTGCTTGCCCAGGCCAGCGAGCCGCTGGTGGTAAGCGCAACGAGCGCTGACACCAGCATGGTCTGCCTGACCAGCGACGCGCCCGATGTGGTGGCAGACGATACGAATGCTGCCAACGACGTTTTTGTGGTCGAGCCCGGCATGATGGCCGAACGCGTCAGCGTGGCGAGTGCCCCGGTACCGCTCTCGACCGACCTCGCTGCCAGCTACGCGCCGGCAGTGAGCGCTGACGGGTCTCTTATTGTCTTCGTGTCCCAGGGCCGCTTTATCGACGCCGACGCGGGTTATTCCATCTCCGAGCCTCCTTCCTCGCTGACCCAGGTCTATCTGCATGACCGCGGCGACAACGTGCTGTTGTCGCGCGGCTTGAGCGGGGAACCCGGCCAGGGCCGCAGCGATGAGCCTGCTATCAGCCCGAACGGTCGCTACGTTGCGTTCCGCTCCCGGGCCACGGATCTGGTGAGCGGCGTCAATTCCAGTACCTCGAAGATCTACCGCGTGGACCTGGACTCAATGGAGATCGTACTGGTCAGCGAAGGTGTCGACGGCACGGGCGTTGAGGGCCACTTTCCCTCGGTGGCCAAC
>JAAUYD010171657.1_pt1 | contig 25620 bp, 18 predicted proteins | sample 7278101 | NCBI WGS metagenome assembly JAAUYD01 (sample SAMN14350128, study PRJNA611818) | marine sediment metagenome | isolation source: surface marine sediment (0.6m) | place: French Polynesia: Moorea | collected 2018-08
ACTTCGGCCGCGATCTCCCGGCCGTAGGTGTCGTTTAAACCTTCAATATACAGCTCGCCCACCGCTTCACCCTGCACGGAGAGGGGGACCTGCTGACCGTTTAGATCGAGGTGAGGATCAGAATCGATAGGCAGCAGCTCCATCGATTCGGCCATATACCCTTTGGCCGCATCTTCTTCTTGCTGGCTGAACTGACTCCATGCTTCACGAGTCATGCGGCGCAGCGCGGTTTCCGCCTCAGCCCGGTAATGACCCGCTTCGTTGAGCAGTCGCAGATTTTCCACGCGCTGGGCAACCTGTTCGGCCACGAGACCGAGAAATTCGCGATCCCCTTCCGATAAATATTTATTTTCGCTGTCGGTCACTGAAAATTGACCGATTTTGACCCCGGCTAAATCGATGGGAACCTGTGCCAGGTCATGCACCTCGCTATCTGGTGCGATCCTCGCCATATTTGGGTTTTCATACTCATACGTCAACGTATGGGTTGAATCGACGTGATCGAAGAAGGTGTCCCATTCCCGGTTGATCAGGCGCTGGGCCTGCTGGATTACCTTGGTCTGAGTTTGCTCCAATTCGTCAAACAATCGCGCATTTTCAATGGCAACGCTCAACTGCCCGGCCAGAAGCTCAAATGTAGAAATATTGTCCTGGGAAAGCTGATCGGCGCTGTCGTTTTGCAGATTGAGAACCCCTAAAAGCCGGTTGCTGATGTGCAGGGGCACTGACAGCTCCGCCAGGGTTTCCGGCAGCAGGGGATTGGGTTGATGATTGGGGTTGTTGCGCACATCGCTGATCAGCACTGGCTCGTTGCGGGCGGCGGCCGAACCGTTAACCGACCCTGGTCCGATGGCCAGTTTGTGATTTTGGGAGATCATACGTTCACCCGCTTCACCGGTACCGGCACGGAGGATAAGGGTGCGGGCCACGGGATCTGACAGGTAAACCTGTACGTGATAAAAGCCGAATTCCTGCTGAATCAAGCTCACCGCTTCATTTAGCATCGGCGTTAATTCGCGAATTTGCTCGATTTTGGCGCCAACTTGGGCGGCCAGCTGTAAATCGCGGGTGCGCGCATTGACCAGGGCCTCCAGACCCACATTAAATTGGGCCAGCTCTTCGTTGGAAGCCTCTACACGTTCTAGGGCTTGATCCAACCCCAACTGCGCATAATAAACCAGCGCGCCCACAAAAACCGTAATGAAAATGAGGAGGACGAGTTGGGCCAGTAAGTTTTCGGCCGGCATCGGTGGGGCGATCATGCCGATCGTTTCCGCCAGGTAGGCTACTATAAAGGAAATGATCGCTACCAGCGAAAACGTAAAGGTGCCCTGCCGCCCGATGAGCAGAGAGGCAAAGATCATGCCGGCCATGATGCTGGGTGGGTTGGTAATAATCGATATGCCCCCGGTTCCAAAGACGTTGGCCACAACGATGGTCATGATAAACCAGGCGGTGATGCTGCTCAGCAGTCTGACCTGCTTGGTGATGATTAAGGCGATCAGCATGACGATCGATAGAACCGCCACGATGACCCCTAAACCGATAATCACTTCCTGCCCGCCGGTCGGCTGGGAAAAGAGAAAAATCAGGTTTAAGGTGGTGGTGATAGCCATCACCGCCAGGGCGACGGTCAGCAAAAAAGCCTGACGACTTTCTTGCGCGTTTTCATACTGGTCAAGCCCTAGAAAATGTTGAATTCTTTCCCACATAACAGTGTCCTTTTAAATCTGCTCCAGAATACAAAGCGTTTCTTTGGAAACAGGTGTTGGATCGTTGAGCAAAAGTAAAGCAATGATATTTCTTAATTAACCGATGGCGGATTGCCGTTTTGGCCGTTTGTTTCTTTAAAGAACGGCCGGATTTCGCCGGCAACCGTGCGGACTTTCAGGTAAGTAGCCACTTCCTGACCGGCAACTTCTAAAACTTCCTGGATCGTTTGGGCATCACGCAGGCGATCGCCGATCTCAATTAATTTTTCGCGATAAGTGGCCTGGTTGTTGATCGTTTCAAACAGCTGCGCGTTGCGCAAGTTAATTGAAAGCTGGCTGGCAATCGTTTCCAACAGTTCCTGATCCTGTTCGGATAAGCCGTTGACTTTGTTGTCCTGAACGTCGATAACGCCCAAAACCTGTTCGTTCAAAACGACCGGTACCGCCAATTCCGATTTGGTATCCGGCAGCAGCCTGTTGGGGGACCAGTTGGGGTCTTGTGACACATCGGGAACCAGAACCCCCGCCTGAGTGGCAGCCGCTCGGCCGACCAACCCTGTCCCCATGGAGAGAGAGTGGCGATTTTCGAGCAGTTTTTGCCCCACTTGGCCGGAACCACCGGCCATGACCAGTTTATTGGTGGCCTGATCGACCAGATAAATGTGCACGTGATAGAAGTCAAACGTCGATTTTAGCTCGTAGACAATCGTTTTGATAATTTCATCCTGATCGAGCGAGCGGGCCAGCGTTTGCGCGATTCGGTTACTGGTGGTAAGCGCCTGGGTGCGATTTTGAATGTTCGCTTCCAGATTTTCCACGTTCCCCTGGACTTCGGCCGCCAGGGTGTTAAAGGCGGCGGCCAACCGGCCGACCTCATCCTCGGTCTCAGTCTCCGCTCGAGCGCTCAAATCGCCTGCTGTAAACCGCTCCGCAGTGGCTGTGAGGGCGTTGAGCGGATTGGTAATTAAGCTGGCCACAAACACCGACGCCGCCGCCCCGATGGCCAAAATGACAATACCGATTACCCGTTGGACTTGACCCTGGGCGTCAAATGCGGCCAGCGCACTGGCTTCATCTTGAAAGGCGATCACCTGCCAATTCAGGTTGTCGATCACCGGGTCGCCGGCCGTGGCCGAAATATCTCCCAGGGCGACCACGCGATCAACTCCTTCATAATTGGTAACCACGTAACCATTTTCAACAATTTGGGCCTCAACCGCACTCACCGCGTTGTCTTCAAATTCGAACGTTCCGTCTTCAAGCTCCAGGTCGATGGCGATTTCCTCAGAGGCGGCGATATCAAAGGCAAACGCACCGCTCTCGTCATCAAACACTTCAATAAACTGACCGATCCCTTCTAAGTTACTCTCTGCCAGAATCATCCCCAAAAGCTCGGGGTTGTCAGCAGAGCCTTCGTCATAAATGGCGAGGGCGAAGCGCAGCAAGTAGGCATCCGGATCTCCTTCTCCTTCCTCTTCTTCTTCCTCGTCCTCATCCTCTTCCAGTTCGAGTTCATCTTCAGCGACCGGCAGGCCAAGGTAATAGCCGTTGGCCTCAACTTCAGAAAACCAGTGCTCGTCTCCAAAGTAAAAACGTTCGATTTCCCCGGATCCGCTGTGGGCGATCGTCCGGCCAAACGCATTGACCAGGGTCAGGTTCGTGGCGTCCGAAAGCAGCAGCTCTTCGTATTCGAGCAGCAGCTCCGAAGTTTCATTTTCATCGATGATGCGGCGGTAGGTGGCCGTGGCCTCTTCATCCTCCCATTCCGCCTCAACGGCGCGCAGTTCGGCGATAATCTCTTCCGTATCACCTCTGCTGGTGAATTGATTTAAAGTTAACCAGCGGGAGACATCGTCATCCACGGCGATCAGGCGCAAAACATCCACATCTCTTTTGAGGGTGTCCCCAATGGTCAGACCAAAAGAGTCAGCAAAAGATTGAGTGAGGGCGCTGGCGTCATCGATGGAGAACTGCTGGGCTACAAGTCTGGCCACAATGGTGTTGACCCCAATCGAGAGGGCGACCAGGCCGGAAACGGCAATGAGAAATTTGGTTTGAACGCGATAATTTGGAAAGTCGCGCAGGAAGAAGTAAACCATAGCGATTACGGCCAGAACCACAAACGACAGTAAAATATACTGGTTTATCGGTAACGGTTCTTGCCGCTCATATGGCCAAAGGTAATCAAATAAAATGAATGAAAAACCGATTATGGCAAACACCCAGTTGATTCTAGGCAACCAGGCCTTACTAAAAGTGAGGGCTGCAACCCCTCCGGTCAGTGCCCCAAAGATGATGGCATGCTGTATGGCCACATTTTCTGCTTTGGATATGTACAAAAATATATCGACAGCAGCAAATCCTACAAGCGTTAATCCGGAAATCTCGATTTTTCCACGCAGCAGAAAATAAGCTGCCAGGGGAATCGCCACAAACAGGACCACACCCGAATATAGAGTGCCCCTGATAAATAATCCCCGACCATGATCAAAGAGCATCAAGATACCGATAAGGGAGAAGAAAAGTCTGGCCCTTCTAAGTCTTGTGTCGTAATCTGCTACCGTGGTTCGTATTATTGAATTCATGAGAACCTTTCTCGCTGTCTGTTTAAATCCCGTTTTTCCAAGGGATTAATCTTGCTTACTACTTCCATTTTGCTCTCCCTCAGATGAGAGGCGTACCGCCACCTTACCATTTGTGGCCTGCGCCAATTCGCGGGCGGCAATCTTGAGGGCATTATTCACGTTGCGGGTTTGTAAAATTCGCTGCCGAATGGTGTTGATCGTCCCTTGGTGCTGGGCGCGTGCCTGTGCTTCCTGGTAAAAGTCTGCATTGCGCAGGCTGGCGGCCAGGGGACCGGCGATCGATTCGATCAGAGAGCGGTCGGCAATCGACAACCCATGAACTTCGTTGTCCTGAATATCAATGACGCCCAAAACCTCATCGCGAAAGGCGATGGGTACGGCCAATTCCGCTTTGGTATCCGGCAGAAGGTCGTTGGGGGTCCAGTTCGGGTTTTGTCGCACGTCGGGTACCAGCACGGATAGATTACTGCTGGCGGCCCGGCCGACAAGCCCCTGATTCAGAGCCAGTGAATGGCCGCGTTCTTTTAAGATTTGTCCCACTTCTCCCGACCCATACGACATCATCAGACGATCTTTTGTCTCTTCCATGGTGTAAATATGGACGTGATAGTAATCAAAGTCACTTTTTAATTCGCGCACGATCGCTTCCAGCAGTTCCTGGCGATTTAAGATGGTGGAAATTTGACGGCTAATGCGGCTGCTGGCCTCCAGAGCCTGAGTGCGTTCGGCCACGCGATTTTCCAGCTGGCCTAGACTGGTTTGAACCTGTTGGGCCATCTGATTAAAGGTCGTTCCCAGGCGGCCAAATTCATCTCGGGCAGCAATGTCGACCCGTCGACCAAAATCCCCTTCCGTGACGGCCACGGCCGCATCCCTTAAATCTAAAATTGGGGTCGAAATAATCCGGCCCAAGGCCACGGCCACCAGGATACTGACAACCAAAACCAGCGCCCCAATCAAAACTTGGGCCTGCCGCTGCGTTTGACTGGAACCCAGGGCGATCTGTTCATCCTGTACCAGCACGAGCTGCCAATCAAAATCAGGCGTGGTAAATTGGTTTTCCTCAGAGGTGAGGCTGATCAGGGTGAACAACTGCTGTAGTCCATCCTCTTCAAGTACCCCATAGCGGCCGTCGGTGAATTCAGATTGATAATCGGCCAGGGTGACCTCAGCTTGACGGGCATCAACCGTCATTTGCCCATTGTCGGTGTAGTTGATTTTGAGCTGGTCGTTAAAAAAGAAGTCGACTTCAGAATACAGCTCGTTATCGACAGACGGCTCAAAGAGGGGGCCGTAACTGGTCAGATAGCTGCGACCAATCATCGCTCCTAAAAATTCATTGGTTCGGGGTTCATAAATCGCTTCAGCATAGAGCAAGTAGGGACCACCATTGACCTTCTGAAGGGGAGCGACAGGGGCTGACACGTAGGGATGAGTGCCGTTTGCGAACGATTCCGCATCATCCGGAGCAAGGGCAATGTAGGATCCTTCTCGTTGTAGATCTTCCCACCACGATTCATTTCCGTAATAAAAACGGGGAATCAGCTGGCTGGATGCGGCCACCGCGCCATACTTATCAAGAACGGCGATCGTTTGCAGCGTTTGGCTAAAATTTTGCAAACTGCCTTCAATAAAAGCGTTTGACTCCTGCTGCTGGATAAATATCTTTTGAAAACCAGGGGAATCTACCCAGTTGCTCTGGATCTCTTCAAGCTCACCCCGAACCTCTGTTTCTGAAGAAGCCCCATAAGACCCGTTATTGTCCTGAAGGTCGGCCAGAACAAATGGATTTTCTTTTAGCAAATTGAGAACTTCTTTATTTTGCTCCACGGAAAAAAGAATGGTTCGAGAAGTGGCATCTGAAAAGGATTGTATCGTCCTGCCGGCCTGGTCAAGGGCGGTTTGGGAAACGATCAGGGAAACGGCCGCGGTGGAAACAATCACCGATACGCCAATAAGAAACGAAACGGTAGAAATAAACTTGGACTGCAAAGAGTAGTTGCGAAAATTGCGGATGACAAAAAAGGCGTAAATAATGGCGATAATACCCAGAAAAGAACCGCTGACAATGAGGCCGGTAATCCCTGGTGAACGGCGCTGGTATGGATAAAATAAATCGAAAACAAAAATACCGAGAGACGCAAGCCCGATTAGACTGTATCCCGCCGGGAACCAGTGATTGCGGAAGGTTTGACTGATCAGCCCCACCCCCAACAAAACGAAAATCACGATGCCGACGATAGCAATTCCCTCTGAGCGAGAGACTGAATAGAGGATATTTTGAACAAAAATCGACAGGAGAAGTAAGCCGCTAATTTCAAACTGCTTCCGCCAAACCAAAATCAAGCTGACGAAGGCAATCACAATGTTAGCGCCTTGCCTGATTGAAACCTCCCCAGCGTCAAAAATGGCGTAGATACTGACAAAGAACACCGGCACGGCAATCAGCAGATTAATGATTAACGCTCGTCTGATGCGTTTTCTTTCTAATAGGTCCTGAGGGAAATAACTATTCATCGTAACCTTCTGACGCACACTTCTTCTTTAATTAATGGCAATTAACTTTTTGACTGCCCGTTCTTTTCAAGCTCACCCTGTTTGCTGATATGAGGTGAGAGGCGTACGCTAACCTTGCTGTTGGTTGCCCGGGCCAACTCGGCCGCGGCAATCTGAAACGCGGTGTCAACGTCTTGTGCTTCTAAAATCCGCCGACGGATCTCGTTAATGGTTGCTTCACGCTGTCCGCGCGATTCCGCTTCCTGATAAAATCTGGCGTTCCGTAAACTGTTGGCCAGGGGGCCGGTGATCGATTCGATCAGCGCGCGATCTTGTTCTGACAGCCCGTTGATTTTGTTGTCTTGAATGTCAATGACCCCCAGGATCTCATTACCATAGGCAATCGGTACAGCTAGCTCCGCTTTGGTATCCGGCAAAAGATCATTGGGCGTCCACTCCGGGTTTTGGCGAACATCGGGCACCAAAATCGATACGCTGGTGTCGGCCGCACGACCGACCAACCCCTGCCCAAGCGGCAGGAAGTGGCCACGCTCTTTTAACAGCTGTCCAGCCTCGCCAGAGCCATACATCATGACCAGGCGATCCTGGCTGGCATTGAGCAGATAAATGTGAGCGTGGTAGTAGTTAAAATCATCCACAAGCTCTCTGACGATCGTTTCCAGTAATTTTTCCTGGTTCAAAATCGAGGAAATTTGGCGGCTGATACGGTTGGTTGCTTCCAGGGCTTGCGTGCGCTGCTCGACCCGATTTTCCAGCTCAATCACGCTTGTTTGCATCTGGTCGGCCATCGTATTAAATGTCTGAGCCAGCTGCCCAACTTCGTCCTCCGAATTGATTTTCTCTACCCGTACATCTAAAGACCCCTGAGCGATTTGGGCGGCCGCCTCGCTCAACCGAATCACCGGCCCGGAAATAATCCGCCCCAGGCCGATGGCGATCCCGATTCCCAGAATCAAGACCAGGAAACCGATCAATACCTGAGCGCGTTCTTCACTAACACGGCCGACCTGAGCAAGCGTCTGGTCTTGGAAAATGAGCACCTGCCAGTTGATATCGGTAAAATTGCTGACGGCTTCATCGTCATAGATCGAAGATAAGCTGGCTACGACGTCTTCACGGTCGTGGGAAATCAAGCCAAAATTGTTGCTGCCCATGCGCTGCTGTAATTCGGCCATTTCATTTTCGATGCTTTCCTCTTCCACGATCATCTGTCTGTTGGGATAATATTCAACCTCAATCTCATGGGTATTATCACCAATCAAAAATCCAACTTCTTGATAAACTGAATTTTCAAGATCCTGATCGAAAAAGAAGCCGTAGCTGATCAGATAACTGCGGCCGATGACCGCTCCGACAAACTCGCCGGTAATGTCATCGTAGACGGCCTGCCCCAGGATGAGGATCGGGCCGCTGTTGACGTTTAAGTAGGGGGCAACGGGAACATTGTCGATGGCAAAGCTGCCTTCCATGCTGGATTGACCATCATCCGGCATGAGGCGAACGATTTGCCCCTCTTCTTTGAGTTCGGACCACCACGCTTCGTCCCCATAATAGTATTGCGGGATAAATTGGCTGGAGGCGGCTACCCCGCCAAATTTATCCAGGGCGGCAACAACCTGAATCGTCTGGCTCAAATTCTCCAAACTGCTTTCAATATAGTTGACCGACGGCCGGCTGAGGGCCAGCACGCGGGGCACGCGGTTTTGACTCAAATCCCCCCAGCTTTCCTGGATGGCGACAATATCGGCAACGGCGTTTTCCTCTGTGGAGAAGCGATAGGAGTTGTTTTGGATATCGATATCACTTCTCACAAATGGATTGACGGTGAGTTCCTCGATGAGACCCAGATCACGGGTGAGGTTGGCCCGAATGGTTTGAGCAGATGAATCACCGGCTGCTTTTGTTGTCCTCCCCAATTTATCCAGAGCAAATTGGGTGCCGATAATTGAAGTGGTGACGGTGGTGATTAAGATCGAAACGGAAATCAGGAATGAAATGACCGAAATCAATTTAACCTGCAGCGTAAAGTTGCGAAAGTCCCGAAACGCGTAAAGGCCGAAGACGATCAAGGCGATCCCGGCCGTGATCCCCGTCGCCACAATTTCGGCGCGCCCCAGATTATCTCGAACCGTGCCGATCAGCAGCTCATGCAAAAATAAGTCGTAAGAGATAATGAGAACGGAAATCGTCCCGATCACGATAAAACCGGTTAAGCCCCACCTTTTGCGAAAGGTCAGGTTGATCACCACGCTGCCCACCAGCCCAAAAATGACCGATAAAACGATCCCTAGACCATTCGACGTGCCCATGATATCAAAAATCATGTAGAGGATCGTCGACAGGAACACCAAACCGCCAATTTCCAGCCGCTTCATGAAGTTGAAGAAAAATCCAACGTTGAGCAGGATAAAGATGACGATAAACCGCGTTTGGTTCTGGTCATCCACAAATCCGTCTTGAATCAGATTTCTGACAGGAACAAACAACACCAGCATGGTCATAAACAAGCTTATGGCCCAGGCGCGGCGGAACCGTAAAGTATTTTTTTCTTGTGGTTCAACAGAGGGTGTGTGGTTCATAACGACCTTATTTAATTTGGAGAGGCAGCCCGAATTGATTTTGGATACGTAATTAATTTGGTTAGGTGCCTTCTCACGACTTCGCAATCATATCATAAAGGGTGTAAAGCAAGCGTGAAGAGAACGTGACCCAGTACCCTTATCGCCTGGGAAATAGGTCCTTTTAGGGAATATAGTACTATTTGCCACGGCCGATAAATAGACCATTGGAGATGTTTTCCATTTTGACAAGCGGTTTTTCACGCTGCCGCTTTTCAGGTTTAGAGAGTGGATCCTTCTCATGCACGCCAAAAATAACGCTAAGTGTTTCGATATTATGCGGTCCGTTACCTATTTAGATTGTCACTTCGTTTTAGGGTTGCCTGTATGCAATATATGAATATTCAACACCAACGGGCTTCATTATATAATATGTTGGCCTTACCAGGTGTGACGAGCTTTGCAGCAGTAAGAAATTATGACAGAGTATACGAAGAAGCGGCCGCCGGCCGCTAACCCATTTAAAATTTTACTGGTTGAGGATGAGGAATCAACCGCGCGCATGATCCATTATTATCTATCCCAGGAACAGTTTGACCTGTTGCACAAAGATAACGGGGTAGGGTTGCTGGATACCCTCGATGGGTTTCAGCCAGATGTGATCATTCTAGATATTATGCTTCCAGGCATCGATGGCCTGCAGCTCTGCCGCCAAATTCGCGGCCGGTCCACCGTGCCGATTTTGATGCTGACGGCCCGGTCGCTCGATATCGATAAGGTCACCGCGCTGGAAATCGGAGCGGATGATTATTTAACCAAACCGTTTAGCCCCACGGAGCTGGTCGCTCGGGTTAAGGCGATGGTGCGGCGTACTTACCAATTTAATCAATCAAACGGACAATCTCCGGTCGAAGAATTTATCGGCAGCGGCCGGGTCAAAATTCATCTTTCGCGTCATTTGGCCACCCTTGATGGCCAGCCGCTCACGCTAACGCCACTGGAGTACAAACTGTTGGCCACCCTGGTGCAGCATCCCGGCTGGGCGTATTCTCGAGATCATCTATTAGAAAAGGTGTGGGGTTATGAAGAGGGGGTTGGGGCTGAAACCGTCACCGTTCATGTAGGTAACCTCCGCAAAAAATTGGGGGTTGATGGGGAGTCGCTGATACGCACCGTGCGGGGGATAGGATATGCCTATCAGGAGGCGGAATGGGACGGCGATTAATTCTGAGCTATCTGGTGGTCATCATGGCCACGATCTTGCTGTTGAGCACGCTGACATACCAGGCCACCCGCAGCGCCTTTCGCGCCTACTCACTTTCACATACGGCCGCTCACACCGAACTGCTCCCGGCGGCGATCGCCTATCGATATGAAACATCCGCTGCCTGGGAAGCCACACAGGCGGATGTGAGCCAGCTGAGTATTTTGGTGGGGACACGCATCACGGTAGTGGATGCCACCCAGAAGGTTGTGGCCGCCACGCGCAGCGGGCTGATTGGAAACAGGATCAGCGACGTGTCTACTTTTGACCAGGTGCTGCCGATCACCACCGATGAAGGGGAGCTCATCGGGCAGGTGCTGGTGGAGTTTAGTCAGGCGGTGAATCAGGCTGATCGGTTTTTCCTCAGCCAATTTGTCCAGGCCCTGCTGCTGGCGGTGGTGGGGGTGACCATCATCGCCGTGGGTTTAAGCATTTATCTGGCCCGGACGATTAACCGGCCGCTGGTCGACCTGAGCCGGGCGGCCAGAGCGGTTACTCAGGGTGATTATGCAGTGCGGGTTGAACCGGTAGCCCAGCGAAGCAGCCTCAAGCGGCTGGGTGAAGCGTTTAACCGTATGGCGGCGGAGTTGGGCAGCGTTGAGAAGCTGCGGGCCAACCTGGTGTCTAATGTATCCCACGATTTGCGCACTCCGTTGACGGTTATCAATGGGTATTTGGAAGGCTTGCGCAGCGGGCAAATTGCCGATCGGCGCACGGCCGAAACCGCTTTTGAAGCCATGCACGTCGAGCTCGAACACCTCAAGCAAATGGTCAATCAGCTTAATCAGGCGGCCAAAGTGCAAACGGTTTCTGACGAATACCAGCCGTGTGATATTCTTATGGCACCCTTTTTTGACCAGCTAAAAAATCGGACCGCCCCCCTGGCGGCCGCCAGGGCGATCACCGTTGATCACGAGGTCGTCCCCGAAGATTTGGTTGCTCTCGCCGATCCCCACCTGCTGGAACAGGCGTTTCTCAATTTGATTGAGAACAGCATTCGTCACACGCCGGCCGGTGGAACCATCAAGCTGACCGCCAGCCGCCATTCCTCTGATGATCGCTTCCTCTGTCTGGGGGTGCACGATACCGGTGACGGCATTCCGGCAGAGAAGCTCCCCTATATTTTCGAGCGTTTTTACCGCGTCGACAGTGCCCGCAACCGGGCTGATGGGGGAATGGGATTGGGGTTAGCCATCGTCAAAGAGTTTGCCGAAAGCTGCGGCGGCCGGGTGGAAGCCGCCAGCCCCGGCCGTTTGGGAACGGGAACCAGTGTGGAGCTGATGCTGCCCCCATATCTTTAGAAAACCTTTATTTTTGGTCTGGATGGGTCTGCTATATTTCATGATGGTTAAAAAACCATCTGAGGTGACCTTTGCGCCATCTCAAACTTTCAAAGGAGAACGAAAAGAAATGAAGGGTAAAGAAATAATAGCGGGCCTGTTCTGGGCCACTTTCCTCTTGTTAGTTGCCTGCGGCGGCCGGGTCAGCCAGCAGGTTGACGCCGGTGACGTCGTGATGGAGTTTGAGCCGATGTCCACCGCGGTTGGGGAAACGATGGTAATGGTCACCCTTAAGGACGGTGACGGCAACTCAATTAACGACGCCTCGCTATCGGTCAGAGGAGATATGACCCATGCCGGAATGACACCGGTGGTTGAAGAAATTGCCTCGGGGGAAAACGGGGTTTATCAGGTGCCGTTTGAGTGGACGATGGGAGGCGACTGGTTTGTGACCATTGACGCTACCCTCGCTGACGGCACGGTGGTGACCCGTCGTTTTGAAGACATCTCGATTGAAGGGGAAGGCGAGATGACCATGGATGATATGGAAGACATGGATGGCATGGAGGAGATGGAAATGGATCACGGCGCCATGGTCATGGCCGGTGACTTGTCGCTGTCGGGGGTGATGGGCAACCTGGCGCTGCCGTCTGATACGGGTGCGGTTTACGTGACCATTGCCAACAACGGCACCACCGATGACGCACTGGTCGGGGGAACCATAAACGGCTGCGAAAATGTCGAGCTGCACGACATGATGATGGAAGATGACGTGATGGTCATGCGGCCGGTTGAAGGGGGAGAAATTCCCATCCCGGCCGGCGAAACGGTTAAGCTGCAGCGCGGCGGCCTCCACGTCATGTGTATCGGCAAATCATCATTTGATATTGGCGGCATGGCGGAAGTAACCTTGAGTTTTGCCAATGCCGGTGATGTGTCTTTGATGGTTCCGGTTGTTGACCCGGCCGATATTGACGCCATGGGCGGCATGGATATGGAAGGTATGCATTCTGAGGATATGGATATGTCCGATGAAGAAATGGATGCGGACGGGTAAATCGGCTTTAGAGTGGACCAATCTCCAAGATTGGTCCACTCTCTACGAGAATGGAATTTTGTCCGCCCGTGAACCATTAAAACGGGAGTTAACGTTTTTTTAGCTCACCCAGCTTCTGGTCAAGCAGCCGGTTGACCAACGCCGGATTGCCCTTGCCGCGGAGCTCGCGCATGACCTGGCCCATAAACCACCCGCGGAGCTTATCCTTTCCACCCAGATAATTGGCGACCATTTGCGGATTGTCATCGATGATGGTTTGTATAATTGTTAAAATCGGGCCATCATCCGAAATTTGGGCCAGCCCCTTCTCCTCCACAATCGTTTTGGCCGTCTGACCGCTCAAAAACATATCGACCAGCACCGATTTTGCCGTATTTTTATTAATCGTTTCGGCCTCGATAAGGGCCAGCAAATCAACCATGCCCTGTGGTGAAACCCGGCTGTTCTCGATCGTTTGTTTGTGCTCGTTCATGAGGGCGAACAGATTGTTAATTAACCAGTTGGCCACCGTTTTTGGGTCTCCACCCGCTGCGACAGCCGCGTCAAACCACTCGGCCACCGGCCGGTCTTCCACGATGACCTCGGCATCATAGGACGGCAGCCCCAGCTCGGTTAAATAGCGCCTGAGTTTGCTATCCGGCAGTTCAACCAGCTGCTCCCGCACCCGATCGATCCAGTCGGGGCCGATGATGAGCGGCGGCAGATCCGGTTCCGGAAAATATCGATAATCGTGCGCATCTTCTTTTGACCGCTGGCTGTAGGTTTGCTTGCGATCCTCATCCCAACCAAGGGTCGCTTGTTCCACCACGCTGCCGCCTTCAACCGTTTCAATTTGTTGGGCGATTTGATACTCAATCGAGCTGGTTAACGACCGAAAACTGTTCAGGTTCTTGACCTCAACGCGGGTGTTCAACGCGTCACTGCCAAGCGGCCGGATGCTGATGTTGGCCTCAAAGCGAATGATCCCCTTTTCCATATCTCCGGTGTTGACGTCCAGATAGCGAAGGATCTGGCGGATTTTGGTGGCAAACGCCAGAGCTTCTTCGGCCGTGCGCATATCCGGTTCAGATACGATCTCCAGGAGGGGTACCCCGGCCCGGTTGTAATCAACCAGCGATCGCCCATCTGATAGATGGGTCAGCTTGCCGGTATCTTCTTCGATATGGGCCCGCCGGATGCGAACGCGCTTTGTTTCCCCAGAAGCCCCTTTGATGTCCAGATAGCCGTTGGTGGCCACCGGATGGGCGTACTGGGTGATTTGATACCCTTTTGGCAAATCCGGATAAAAGTAATTTTTTCGCTCAAAGGCGTTATAAGCGTTGATTTCACAATTAAGGGCCAGTCCCACCTTCATGGCCATTTCGACAGCCGAGCGGTTGATCACCGGCAGCATCCCCGGCATGCCCAGGCTCAGGGGGTCAACGGCCGAATTGGGGGCCGCCTCGACGCTGTCAACCACGCGGCAGCCGCTAAACATTTTTGACTGCGTTAACATTTCGGCATGGATTTCCAAGCCGATAACCGCTTCAAATTTCGTTAAAGTTTCACTCATCTCCGTCCTCCCCAGACGATTGGTGTTTACTGATGACGGCACTGCTGTTGTTTAGAGGTGTTTGCAGCTGGTTAAACTGTCCGCTTAACCGGCTGTTGGCCGCTATATAGCTATCTTCCAATAAAATCTCGCTGACCTGGCTCCCGCCGGCAATCACGCTTTGGCGAATTACGGCGTTTTCAACCAGAGCTCCTGGCCCGACTGCCGCATACGGACCGATTACCGAGGTATAAATTTCGGCCTCCGGGTCAATATAGACCGGCGGAATGACGGCGAACTCTTCGGTATAGCTCCGCTCCAGGGCATCGCTGCTGCTGTAACCGATGGACAGCAGACGGCGGCTGGCCATGAGCAGCGCCTCATTTGACCCGGTGTTATCGAGCAACGGGAAGATTTTCTCCGCTGATTGTTCCTGATCGGGTTGAATTTCGTCAACCCACCTTTCCCAGGAGAGCGGGGTTTCGGGTAGTCGTTTATACAGCTCGCGTGGTGAGGCAAAACCTACCGCGGAGCGGCCAAATGCCACGCAGTTGCTTTCCAGCCGGCCGTCAAACCGCTTGGCCGGAATGACCACGGACGCATCGCTGGCCAGGACAATCACGCCTTTGGGGTATTTGCCCTTCACGAGTTGATCGGCAGGAAAACCGGCCGCCGGGTCATAGCCGCTGATCGAAAAACGCTGGGTCAGGGGGAACGCCTCCAGCCAGCGCTGAAATTCAGACGTCAATTGGTGGGGTACCCACAAATCAGCGGACGTGAGCTGATTTCCCCAGCCGTTGACCAGCTGGTGTAAAACCGGTCCGTTGGCAATCCAGCAAAAGGCCAGAGGCTGCTGATCGAGTGGGGGAGCCGGTCGTTGATAGTCGAGAACAAAAATTCCGTGCATGTTGGTTGGTTTGTTTAAGTGCCTCCCACCTCCAGGTGGGAGGCACTTCTGAAGATAACCCTCACACCGGAGGATGTGCCGTATGCCACTCGGTGGCCTGTTGATAGGCGTGAGCCACCCGCAAAATTGTCTCCTCTTGCAGGGTTGCCCCGATTAGCTGCAGCCCGATCGGCAGACCAGCCGAATCGCGGCCGCACGGCACAGAAAGACCGCAGCTAGCGCTTAAATTTAGCGAAACGGTAAAAATATCGGTTAAATACATTTGCAGAGGGTCGTCCGCTTTTTCGCCGATTTTAAAGGCGGTGGTGGGGCTGGTGGGGGTCAAAATAACGTCCACCTGCTCAAACGCCCGATTAAAGTCGTTGATCAACAGGGTTCGGGCTTTAAGGGCCCGGCCGTAATACGCATCGTAATAGCCGGCACTTAACACAAATGTTCCCAGCATGATCCGATTTTTGACCTCCGGACCAAATAAGGCGCGCGTGCGCATTGTTGTTTCGATGACGTCTTTGCCGGGCACCCGGGGACCAAACCGCACCCCGTCGTAGCGGGCCAGGTTGGCGCTGGCCTCGGCCGTAGCGATCAGATAATACATCGGCAGGGCGTACTTGGTGTGCGGCAGGCTGATATCGACAATTTCCGCCCCCAGAGCGGCTAGCTGCTCGATGGCCGCCTCAACGGCCGCCTTAACCTCGGGATCAAGCCCTTCGATAAAATATTCTTGAGGGATGCCGATTTTTAAACCGCGAATATCTCCGGTACATGCGGCTTCATAATCCGGTACGGCGGTTTCTATGCTCGTACTGTCCCGCTCGTCATAACCGGAAATCGTTTGCAGCATGACGGCCGTGTCTTCGACCGTGCGTCCCATCGGCCCCACCTGGTCGAGTGAGGAGGCGTAGGCGATCACGCCCCAGCGAGAGACCCGACCGTACGTCGGCCGCAGCCCCACGATACCGCAAAAAGAGGCCGGCAGACGCACGCTGCCGCCGGTATCGGTTCCCAATGCCCCATAAGCTAATCCTCCGGCTACGGCGGCGGCACTGCCGCCGCTGCTGCCGCCAGGGGTGCACTCGATATTCCAGGGGTTACGAGAGGTTTGATAAGCGGAATATTCGGTGGAGGATCCCATCCCAAACTCATCGGTATTGGTCATGCCCACGATAACCGCCCCGGCCGCCTTTAATTTCGAAACCACATAGGCGTCGTATGGGGGTTTAAATCCCTCTAGAATTTTGCTTCCGGCCTGTGATACGATTCCCTCGCTGCAAAGAATTTCTTTGATGGCTACCGGAACACCCAGTAAAGGGGTTTTTTCTCCATTGGCCAGCCGCTGATCGGCCGCCCGAGCCTGGGCCAGCGCTTCTTCGGCGGTCACCGTCACGAAACTACGCAGGGTTGGGTCAATTGTTTCAATGCGGGTTAGAATCGCCTCCGTGGCCGCCGTACTGCTTATGCTGCCGTCTCGCAAAGCGGCCCGCAGACCGGTCAAGGAAAGAAACGGAGAGGTAGATTTGGTCATATCGTCAGCTGATTCGGTCATTTTACTCATCAAAAACCGCCTGGATGGCAAATTGATCATCGGCCGTGGCCGCGGCATTGCCGAGCGCCTTGTTGATCGGGATCGTGCTGTTGACCTCGTCTTCGCGCATAATATTTTGCTGGGCAACCGCGTGGGCTTGCGGAGGCACGCCATCTAAATCCAGCTCGCTTAGCTGCTCTACATACGTTAAAACATCAGAAAGCTGCTGTTGGTATTTGGCCTTTTCTTCGGGGGTTAAATACAGACGGGCAAGCAGGGCGATTTTCTCCACATCTTGGAGTGACAAGGTGGACATGGGGATTCCTCACAAATCGATTGGATTGGGACGGGATCTCGTAAAAAAGTAAATAGATCCGCCGCAATGACGCTAAAATTGGAAAGTGGGAGTATGGGATTATATCACCGCACCACCTAAAAGGCAGATGAGGCTAGCTGGTAGATCATTCGGCTACCGCTTCTTCTTCGGGGTCCGTTTCCTCATCAAATCGACTGGCGTACTCTTCCTCGGTCCAGTAATTTTCGGGAGCGGTGAGCTTTGAGGTAAACAAGACCCCATCCAGATGATCGATTTCGTGTTGGAAAATGCGGGCTGTCCACCCCTTTAATTTTAGATCGAGTGGTTTGCCCCGTCGGTCGACCCCTTTAACGCGGATCGCCTGATGGCGGGATACTTCACCGAGGTAGCCGGGAATGGACAGACACCCTTCGATGCCATCAACTTTTTTGCGGGAGGCCCACACGATTTGCGGATTAATAATGACAAATAAATTTCGCGAGTCAGCAATATCGTTGCCTTCGTCATCCGCTTCCGGCGGGGTTTCAATGACCGCCATACGCAGGGAGCGGCCAACTTGCGGAGCTGCTAATCCCACCCCGTTGGCCACGCGCATGGTAAAAATCATCTTGTCGATCAAGGTCTGCAGCTCTAAATCGATTTTCTCAACCGGTGACGCTTCTTGAGTCAAAACCGGATTTTCCGGCGTGATAATTTCCAATTTTTCCATGGCACTATTTTATGAAATCGGGAGGGGTTTGTGCAAAATATTTTTCGCAATGTTAAGTGAAACAACCAAATTACTCGTCATCGATTTCCGGCAGCGGCCGAAACTCCGGAATCATCCCGCGGGCCCGTCGCTCTTCATACATTTCTAGCAGGGTCGCATTTTGATCGAGCTGTCTTTTGGCACGAGCTTCGTCCTGCGCCTTATTAAATTTATCCCGCTTGGAAAAAATCTGATTTTGCACTCCGCGGGGATTACGGACGTTTTCAAAAACCATATTTGAATCAACACCGGCTGTTTCAATATGGACATGGCCATAGTTAAAAATCGTCGGCAAAAAACCGTCCTGTTCCGTGCGCACATTTTCAACCCGACTCAACTCCGCCACCTTGCGATCTTCGCCAAATCCCAGCGGCCGTCGGTCCACATCATAAATGTATTGGCTGGTAATCTGAAAGGTGTCGTTGTGCCAATCTTCAAACTGCCACCACGCCCACAGTAAATTGGCGATGACCAGGAATACATACACGCCGATCTCGGCTAAGTTGATCAATTCTCTAAAAAATGACACCCCTATATATAAAACCACCAGCATGATGACCGCCATGATCATCGGGCCAATTTCGGCACGAAGGAGGGCGATCGGATGTTTGTGATAGATGACGGTGCCTCCTACAACCTCCTGAACAAACTCTTCACGCATCCGCACCAGCCACGGTTTGCGTTCGGGTGGGGGGGCATCTTCTTTAATTTCTCGAATCCCGCTGTCAATTTTGAAGTGATTGTCCACCGTGCTGCGCATGGCTGCTTTGACCCGGCTTTTGCCGATTTGCTTTTCCGCTTCTCTGATTTTTTGGATAGCCGCCTCAACCTGTTCCGGATTATTGATAAAGTCAAAGTAAAGCACCGCACTTTGAGCGGCCGTCGTAATTTCGGCCGTGCCGATGTTGAGCAAATTATTGATCAGGCCGTCTTTTTTGCTGTTGACGGTTTGGACCTTATTGATGTCGATTTTTTCCACTTTGTTTCTAAAACGGAAAACCAGAAGTTCTGAACGAATAATGCGCCGATTGGTGATTACAAAAAAAAGGTTGCGCCAGTTGATCCAGTAGCGAACCATATCTCCTAGCGGAACAATAGCGAATAGGCCGGCGATGACCACGGCCATCTGCAACGTTAACCCGGACCCCTGCAGCAGCCAATATGGAAAACCAAACAGCAGCGCCGTCACGAACAGGCTCAAGGCCATACGAAAGCCGAGAATCGTACGGCTACGATTGGAGTAATATTCGATGTATTCGTCTGGCAGCAGACCCAATTTTCGTATGCGCTGCATTTGATCCCGTTTGGGAGTAAAACCGCTGTCGGTGGGCAGGGATGATTCTTCCTCTTCGCCTTGTGGTTGCGGGACCTCTACTGCCTGCGGGGGCGGTTTTTTTCCAAAGGGGATTTCAAAGGCGTTGGATGAGCGCAAATATTCTTGAAAGCGGCTGGTTTGAATGATCCGTTTGCATTCAAGTGACAGATATGGGTGAATGATCCGCAGAGCTTTGGGATAAGTTTTGATGAAGTTGATGAAGTCATCACTTTTGATGATTACGAGACGGCCGGATTTACGAGCGCGGACGAGGGCTCGGTGGGTAGCCGGGCGGAACAGCCATTCATCCCCAAAATGATCGCCTGGGTTATAAAGCCGCAGTCGTTTAAAGACCTGTTCATTATTGACGTAGGTCACTTCCAGCGCTTCGAGCTGCCCCGTACGCACAATATAGAGATGATTGGCGTAATCTTCATCTTCGGCGATGATGGCCCCGGCATCAAAGGCCATTTCTTTACAAATTTTTAGAAAATTACGAGCGGGCGTGCCCTTTACATCTCTTTTCGCCGGTAGGTGTCTTAACCCGGCAAACATTGGCAGCTGAAATATAAAATCTCGTTTATTTTCCAGCGGCTCAATTGGTACTTCATCAAAAAAAGTGTCAGACATGGCTCGCAAATTGTAACACATCATTGCTTAACATAAAAAGCCTACCGGCCGCGGCCGGTAGGCTTTCACAAGGAGAAGATGATGATGAAAAGAATTGAGATACTGACGACCCACCGGCCGTACCTATCTAATGTGGCTATTTGATTTCGATGCGCCGCGGTTTGGATGCTTCTGATTTGGGCATGGTCAAGGTTAATACCCCGTCTTCGTGATGGGCGGTAACCTTGTCAAAATCGATGTCATTCGGCAAACGCAGGCTGCGAGAAAAGCGGCCGTAACGGCGCTCGCGCAAATGGAACTTGCCTTCTTCCGATTCTTCGCGCTCGCTGCTGGTTTCGCCCTTGATTGTCAAGAGGCCTTCATTGACCGTGACGTCAATTTCTTCCGGCTTCAGGCCGGGAATCGAAGCCTTTAGCTGGTATTCTCCATTTTTCTCAACCACATCCAGGGCGATACCCCAGGAGGTTTGATCTTCCATTGTCAAAGAGGAAGGACCGAAGAAAGAGTCCATCATGCGATCCATGTCGTGACGCATCGAGAGGAAATCTCTGACCGGATTCCAACGAACTAATGTACTCATTTTGCTCTCCTTTTACTTGTGTTATTAAGTATAAGATAATTGTTAGCGTGTTAGCACTCGTAACGTGTGAGTGCTATTTGTGCTGTTATTTTCATCTGTTACCGTTAGAGAAAGGTTGGTGTTCAATCAAACTTCCATAAGAAACCACAGTTGACAAAGCCAACCTTCTTTTTGATCCCGTTGACATTCGTCATACAATAAGAGGTAGGTCGTTTATTAATTAGGATCGACTCATCACAAACACCATCACCTTACGAAAACCGCATCATATCCAGAGGGCAACGGACGCCTATCTGAAACCTCTCCGCGGCAAAATTTATCAAATTTAACTTATCTACTATTGAAGGAAGGGTTTATGCCCCAAGAAAACATGCAGGATGCCCCACTAAAAGAACCAATGACGGCCGAGGCGTGTCCGGAAATGATTCGTTTCGCCCTAAACAACGCCGGATGGACCAATTTAACCGAAGTTCAGGCGATGAGCCTGCCGTATATGATCGAGGGACGCGACCTGATGGTCCAGGCCAAAACCGGCAGTGGAAAAACCGGGGCGTTTATTTTGCCTTTGACTGAAAAAATCGATCCGCTAGAACCCGCCTGTCAGGCGATGATTCTCGTGCCCACTCGCGAGCTGGCTCTCCAGGTGTATGAAGAGGCCTCTACCCTTCTGGAAGGGATGGGTATCGCCGTGGTCGCTGTGTATGGTGGCGTTCGCTATCGGCAGCAGATCAAGGCGTTTGAAGAGGGCGCCCATATTGTCGTGGGCACCCCTGGCCGCATAATCGATCATCTCTCCAACGGCAAACTCGATCTGAGCTACTTGCAGACGCTCATTTTTGATGAGGCGGATCGCATGCTGTCGATGGGTTTTTACCCCGATATGATCGAAATTAAGCGCTATTTGCCTGAATCTAAGCCGCATACCAATATGTTTTCGGCTACCTTTCCGCCAGAAGTTCGCAGCCTGGCTTATCAGTTTCAGCAGGACTCCCAATTTCTCAACATGAGCACCGATGCCATACACGTTGAAGAGGTGGCTCACGTGGCTTATTTGGTTGATGCGATGGACAAAGATCGCGCCCTGGTCAAGCTGCTTGAAATTGAAAATCCCGATGCGGCCCTCATCTTTTGCAATACCAAGCAGCGGGTCAACTATGTGGCTGTTGTTCTCGGCCGTTATGGATTTGATGCCGATCAACTGACTTCAGATTTGACTCAGAAAGCGCGGGAAAAAGTGCTCGATCGCATTCGCGAAGGTCGTCTGCGCTTTTTGGTAGCCACCGACGTGGCCGCCCGAGGGATCGATATTCCACATCTGACCCATTCGATACAGTATGAGCTTCCGGAAGATTTGGAAGTTTATATTCACCGCGCCGGCCGAACCGGCCGCGCCGGGGCCGGTGGAACCGCATTTTCTCTGGTGGGTATTCAGGATGAACTTCGCTTGAGCCGTCTGGTAAAACAGTACGACATTGAGTTTGATAAACAGGAGGCCCCAACTGATGCTGACGTCACCAAGGTGCTGCGAGAGCGGCTGGTAAACGATCTAAAAAAGCGTACGTCCGGCCAGGATCGTCTCATGCTGGAGCGAAGTGAGTGGTATTTGCCCCTGTTAAAGGAAGCGGTGGCTTCTCAAGATTCGGAAAACTCTGAACTGGCTCAGCTGATTGGCTGGTTACTAGATGAACAGGTCCGAAAAATTTCCGCTAAAGCCAAACCGCAGGCAAAATTTGAGCAAAAACAGGACTCGGTTTCTGCTGAAGATCGGGATTACTCTGATAAGAGAAGGGGGACGCGCAGTCAGCGTTCCGGTCAGCGGCGCAAATCTGGCGGCCAGCGCCGAAAAAGCGATGGCGAGCGGAAAGGAAAAAGGCAGAGAAGCGGCCGCAAAAAAACTCAGTAGATTTAATGCGTTTTGGAGGTTGGAGAGATATTAGCCTGTGCCGGATCAAATCCAATCGGCCAAAGCGTGTCCTTGTCAAACGTCACATCGGTTAACGTTGTTTGACTCAAATCCACTTCAACGAGGCGAGCGCCACACAAATTGGCCCCGGTCAAATCTGCCTGGCGCAAATTTGCCTTGCTAAAATCCGCCTTTCGAAGATCCGCTCCTTTGAGATTTGTTTTTTTGAATTTCCCGCCTCTCAGATCCGCTCCCCTCAAATCCGCTTGGGCCAGGTTTGCATTTGAAAAAATCGGGCCCTTGCGAAACCCAAGCGCATATTGGTTGTACCATTTCTCATGATCAACAGGGGGATCAACCCCACGCAGATTTGCTCCCTGCAGGTTCGCGCCGGAAAAATCATGACGCCACAAATCTATGCCGCTTAAATCCTGGTGCGCCAGATCCTTATCACCTTGCAAAATGTCTCTCACTTCTTCCTTGGTTAACGGCCGCATGCTCGGTCTCCTTTGATCAAATTCGCTTCACTCGTGTCGCTTCCCCTATATTATTATACGATTCATACGATAAAGCGGTTGCAATGGCTGATCGATTCCCCTATAATCCTAAGTCGCGACGCGGGGTAGAGCAGAGGCAGCTCGTCGGGCTCATAACCCGGAGGTCGCAGGTTCGAATCCTGCCCCCGCAATCAAAAAAAGGCGGTTCCGAAATTTCGGAACCGCCTTTTTGTTGTTGAGTAGTTTGGGTTTGGTTTACCAGTTGTCGTTGTAATCACGACGACGGCCACCGCCGCCCCGACGATCGTTGCCACGGCCGCCACCGCCACCGCGATAACCACCACGGCCGCCACCGCCACCGCGATAGCCGCCACCGCCGCGGCGATCTTCACGCGGACGAGCCTGGTTGACGGTCAGCGTACGGCCGCCCATCTCAGAATTGTTCAAACCCTCGATGGCCGCATTGGCTTCATCATCAGAAGGCATTTCTACGAAGCCAAACCCACGCGGTTTGCCAGTCTCGCGATCTTTAATGATCGTCACGCTGTCAACCGCACCATATGCTTCAAATGCTTCACGTAAATCTTCTTCTGTTGAAGCCCAGGGAATTCCACCTACAAAAATATTCATTCTAATTCCTTTTATTGTTTTTGTTTTCTGTATTTGTGATTTATTGTCTATGAATGGACATGCCCGTGTTCCAGCTCAACGGCGGTTGCGGGTCTTAAGTTGGCTACCTTTACTTCAAAATGCAAAGTTTCACCAGCTAAAGGATGATTAAAATCCAGGGTGATTTTGTCATCTTCGATTTCTGAAACGGTTGCTGTGTAAATTTGATTATTGACAGCGTCACGCATTTGTAAACCCATGCCGATGGAAAGATCCATATCGGCCGGAAAAGTTGTGCGTGGAACCACCTCTAAATCATCGGGATCGAATTCGCCGTACGCTTCAGACGGTTGTACGGAAACTTTCTTTGAATCTCCCACACCCATGCCGTACAGCTCGCGCTCTAAACCAGGAATAATGTTGCCGGACCCCTGCAGGAATTCCAGCGGTTCCCCCACTTCTGATCGATCAACTTCGCTCCCGTCGGTAAGACGCAAAATATAATCGAGGCTCACCACCAGCTGGTCAGCCACTACCATTTGATTTTCTGTCATGTAAATCCTCAACCCGAATTATAAAATCCGAGTTATCTAAACAATAACGCCAATCACCGAAAATCAGAAATTAACGCCATTGCCGGTGTTGATGCACTTCCTTAATTAATCAGGAAACAGTCATCAAGCCAATCATGATTGTTGCATTGATAAGGGAGCAAAATGTCTAATTTGTGGCGAAAGAACCTTGCGAATGGAGGAGGGCTGCACTGTGGAATGACAGAGGGAAAAAATGCCCAATTCACGAATCGAAGTCTCAATCGGATTTAGGTCAACCGTGTCGGCTGCGACCAAACTCAAATTCAGAACACATCTCACCGTATCGGCAACTTTCTACCAGTTAGAAAGTGTGATGAAATGTTAAACGATAAACCGATTCTCCTTAACCTTAACCATGTTATGACCCATTGAGACTTGAGCGAACCGCCAATCGGCCGCGGGCATAACCAGAAAAACTCACTAAGCCGTAAAACGACAATAGAAGCGTAGCTGATTCAGAGAAAAAGGTCAATAGGGAAAAGAAAAAGCCTATAATGTTGTAAACAAGACCATGAAGCCACTTTATTTTTATCCATGAGTCTCTATAATTTGTTACAAATTGATTTCATCAAGCGTCCTCAAAAACAGATAAAAACATATGCTAACCCTAGATACAACAGCAACGATGCAGCAGCAGCTTCGATCTGCTTTTTCTCACTGGGCCGACCTATCAGATTCTCAGTGGGAGCGGCTGTCAAGCGTATTTTCAGCCCGCCGCACGGCCGCCCGCGAATTTGTCTCCCAACCTGGAGATAACGCCCACAACTTATATTTTGTTGTCAGCGGTCTCCTCCGCTTCTTCTATATCTCACCAGACGGCAAAGAAACCAACAAGGCGTTTGTCGCTGAGAATGAATTTGCCGGTCCACTGGCCAGTGCCGCCCTGGGTTTGCCCCTTTATTTTGGTATACAAGCTCTCGAAAATACGGAAATGCTTGTGGCTCCCCTAGCTGATTTTTCCGCTCTGTACGGCGCTGACCCCTTATTTGAACGACTCGGCCGCCGTCTGGCGGAGCAGCAGCTGGTGCGCAAAGAGCTGCGGATGCGCAGCATGCTGGAGAAAAACGCCCGCGAACGATATCTCGATTTTGTAAGCCTAAATCCGCTGCTGGCCGAACGCATTCCACAATATCATCTGGCCAGCTATCTCGGTATTACTGAAGTGTCGCTGTCGCGCCTCAAGCGGGGCATCGAGGATGGGGTTTAGACCAAATGATGACCCATCCTCGACGTTGATTTACTTCAGCAGGGGCCTACAATCAATAAAAGCCGATCTTAACAAATGATAAGGCGGTTCCCGAACATCTCCTTTACACTTCTCCATATTAGACGTGCTGATAATCAAATGAATCAACTAAAGAGCAAACAGGCGCAGCGCTGTGCTATTAAGCGATCTACAAGGAGTGTTTTCGTGAAAGTAGGATTTATCGGGCTGGGAATTATGGGCAGCCGCATGGCGGCCAATTTGTTGAGTAATGGGGTTGAGCTGATGATTC
>JAAUYD010130349.1_pt1 | contig 25613 bp, 16 predicted proteins | sample 7278101 | NCBI WGS metagenome assembly JAAUYD01 (sample SAMN14350128, study PRJNA611818) | marine sediment metagenome | isolation source: surface marine sediment (0.6m) | place: French Polynesia: Moorea | collected 2018-08
GCTCATTTACGCTATTATTTCTTGCTAGGGCTGTCTGGGTCATTTCTTCCTCCTGGGTTGTTGATGTTTCCAAGAGGATATCTCGACTCCGGCAGCCCTTCATAGTATCTTAATCCCCCTTTTTCAAAGGGGGAGACCGGATTCTGCGCTGGATTTTACACTATTTGCGGTCGCACGTTTATTTTACAAACACCCTCTCAGTGGTCGGCCAAATAAGTTAACGCATATGGGGTTTATCCCCACGGTGAAAGACAAAGTAATACCAATCTATTCTGAAAGCGGGGATAAACCCCGCTGCTACATTTAATCGCAGTTTCGGCACGAGGACTAAATAGTCTCATCTCACAATAGCCTGTTCCAGATACAAAGATTGTAAAACAGCAATAAAGACAAGATATGGCAAACATTATAAGACAGTTGACTTTGAGGACGATTTCATCTATTCTAAGCTAAAATGTGGGTAGTCAAAAAATACAAAAATAGTATATATACCAAGTCACTTTCTAATAAAATTCCCCAAATGATTCCCGTGCTGAATATTCTTTATTTTAGTAGACGACTTACAGCAGAATATTAATTAATAGAAAAAATTAATAAAGAGGAAAAAATGGGCAATCTTTCAAATTTATATCTATTTGGAATTCTTGCACTTTTAGCAAGTCCTGGCGTTGGGGCATGCGGCGGAAATAATCCGAACGGAGATAGCTCTGCTGATAGTGATTCAGACAGTGATGCTGATGGAGATTCTGACTCTGATAGCGACTCAGACGGGGATTCTGATTCGGATATCGACACGGACTCTGATACGGATACGGATTCAGACAGTGATGCTGATTCGGATACCGATACCGATACTGATACTGATACCGATACTGACACGGAGACTGAGACAGAAACAGAAATCGTCGATCCAAATATTCGGTTCACTGGCCCATCCCTAACCGGCACGTATCCAGATACGCCATTTGTCCATGCGATCGGCACGATCGGCCTGGAGGGGACGAAACAGTTTTCAGCCCAACAGTTGCCAGATGGATTATCAATAGATCCAGACACGGGCATCATCAGCGGTACCAGCCCCCAAGCGGGCATTTATGAAGTTGAGATCACAGCCCAGGGCGATAACGCCACTATCAGCCGGATCTTTGAGATTCACAGTGGAGACACACTGGCCCTCACACCTCCCTTGGGGTGGAACTCGTGGAATAAATACGGCGGCTCGGTCAGTGCCACCCTGATCAAGCAAATGGCAGACGCCATGGTGGAAACCGGGTTGCGCGATGCTGGCTTTCAATACGTCAATATCGACGACGACTGGACGGATGGTGGGAGGGATGCGGACGGTAAGATCATTCCCAACAGCAATCGCTTTCCAAACGGTATCAAAGAGGTGGCCGACTATGTGCATGCGCTGGGGTTAAAGCTGGGCATCTATTCCGACATCGGTCACGTCACGTTTTGCGGCGGCCCGGGTAGTGGGGGCTATGAAGAGCTGGACGCCCAAACATTTGCCGAATGGGGCATCGATTATGTCAAGGTCGATAACTGCTCTGGCCCGACCGGTCAATCTGCGCTTGCACAGGAATATGCTGAATTGGGAGACGCCCTGAAAACATCTGGCCGTTCCATGCTGTTGAGTGTCTGCGAATGGGGCGTGCGGGAGCCGTGGCTGTGGGCCCGGGAAGCTGGCGGCCATTTGTGGCGGACCACCTGGGATTTGCGCGACATCTGGCAACACGGGGCCTACAACAACGGCCACTGCGGCATCATGGAGGGCCTGGATCGCCAAGTCGGCTTGGCTGAATACGCAGTGCCTGGCGGATGGAACGACCCGGATATGGCCATGATTGGCCTCTACGGCACTGGCAGCTCCTCTTCTATCAATGGGGCGAACGGTATGACCGACGCGGAATACCGATCCCATATGAGCTTGTGGACCATCTTGAACGCGCCGATTATTTTGTCCAACGATCTCAATGATATGAATGACTTCACACTGGGCCTGCTGACCAACCCCGAGGTCATCGATGTGAACCAGGATCCATTGGGCAACCAGGCGCAACAAGTAACAGACAACGGCGACCTGGAAGTCTGGGCCAAACCCATGTCTGACGATTCCAAGGCCGTCGTATTGCTAAACCGGGGGGAACAGACCCAATCCATGACCGTCAACTGGGCTGACCTCGGCATTACAGGGGAACAACGGGTTCGGGATTTGTGGGAACGCCAAGATGTCGGTGTTTTCCAAAATAGCTACACCGCAGACGTCGAACGGCACGGCGTTGTTTTTATTCGAGTATGGCAACATAAATCAGGAGGCAAAAAATGAAACCGCTGAGCACAATTCTATTAAGTGGCCTGATCACAGTGCTACTGGGCTGCTGGCTCGTTGCCTGTAGTGGGGACGATTCCAGCGAGAACGGCACGTCAGATACCGATACCGACAGCGACTCAGACAGCGACGGGGATTCGGACAGCGATTCTGACGGAGATACAGATTCCGACTCAGATAGCGATTCAGATGCTGATACCGATACGGATTCTGATTCCGATACAGACACAGACACAGATACTGATACCGATACTGAAACTGAAGAGGACACGGAGACAGAGACGGAAACAGAGATAGACACTGAGTTTGGAGATCTCTGCGTAGATGGGGAGGGGGTAGAAATAGACGGGAATACCTATCTCTTTTCCAGCGGCAACACCTCGGCGCGCATTGTTTTTTATACAAGCAGCATTGTCAGAATATGGCTCGCATCAGGCGATAATTTTACCGACCCTGCAGGCGACAAACTCGTCGTGGTCGATCCAGATGCTGACCTGGAGACCTATTGCTATTTAAGGGATGACTACTACATCTTGAGGACCAACCGCTTCGTGCTCAGGGTATACAAGAACGAGTTGAAGTTCGCCATGTATGACGTCATGGACGAAACCGTTGTCTGGGAGGAGTCCTCTCCGATTCAGCTTGGAAATAGCACATCCCAACGCCTGGTCCGGGGCAGTGACGAATATTTCTACGGCGGGGGCATGCAAAACGGCTATTTCTCCCACCGGGACGAAACCATCCTCATCAGCAAGGATTCGAGCAATTGGGATGACGGCGGCCGCCCCAACCCAGCGCCGTTTTACATGAGCACCAGCGGATACGGCGTGTTCAGAAACACCTGGTCCACGGGCACGTACGACTTTCAATCCACAATAGAGATAAGCCACAATGAGAATCGCTTTGACGGCTATTTCTTCTACGGACCCAGCTTAAAGCGCGTCTTGGACGGATACACCTACATCACTGGCCGGCCGTTCCTGGCGCCCATTTGGGGACTCGAGTTTGGAGACGCGGATTGTTACAACAAGGAGGGAACCACGGCAGACGTGCTGGTGGTGGCTCAGGGGTATCGCGATAACGACATGCCTGGCGGCTGGGTGTTGCCCAATGACGGCTATGGATGTGGGTATCAGGACCTGCCCGCTGTGGTGGAAGATTTGCACGCCCTGGGATTCTACACCGGCCTCTGGACCGAAGACGGCCTCGATCAAATCGCCTGGGAAGTGGGCACGGCTGGTTCTAGGTTATGCAAGCTGGACATCGCATGGGTCTACCCTGGGTATGAATTCGCGTTTGACGGCTCCACACAGGCGACAACCGGCATTGAGGACAACAGCGATAGCCGCCGGTTTATCTGGACCACCATGGGCTGGGCTGCCACACATCGCATGTCTGTCATGTGGACTGGAGACAACAGTGGCAACTGGGAATTTATTCGGTTTCAGATTCCCACAGTCATTGGCTCGGGTCTGTCAGCGCAAAACTATGCCACCGGTGACGTGGACGGTATTTTTTACGGCAGCGCAAAAACCTATGTCAGGGATCTACAATGGAAGGTGTTTACCGCCGCTCTGATGTCTATGTCAGGATGGGCGGACTACGATAAACAACCCTGGCGGTACGGCGAACCCTACACATCTTATAACCGGGATGCCCTGAAGCTCAAAATGCGACTGACACCTTATCTCTACACCTATTGTCATCGCGCCTACACCAATGGCGTACCGCTCGTACGCGGAATGGTGCTTGAATACCCAGACGACCCGGTGACATGGGGCACGGACACACAATATCAGTTCATGTCGGGCGAATGGTTCTTGGTAGCGCCCATCTACTATGACGGCACCAGCCGCGATGACATCTATCTTCCCCAAGGTCAGTGGATTGACTACTGGGACGGCACCCGCTACGAGGGACCCCAAACCTTAGACAACTATGATGCACCCCTTGAAAAACTCCCAGTATTTGTCAAGGCCGGCGCCATTGTTCCGATGTGGCCTGAGATGCTGCACCACCGGGAAAAGGAAAAAAATCCGCTAACCCTGGACATTTATCCGACCGAAACAAAAACCAGCTTCGAGCTCTACGAAGACGACGGCGTAACCCGAGCATTTGCGGACGGCCACTTTGCAAAACAGAAGATCACGAGCCAGCTGGATTCGGATAAGGTAGCAGTCGTTATCAAGCCGAGCGTGGGCAACTTTGACGGCAAGCTGGAAAATCGAAATTACTTGCTCGAAGTCCACATCTCGGACAAGCCAGGCAATGTGACCTTGGACGGCAATGAACTAGAAGAAAAGGCCTCTCTCGCTGCTCTTGAAAGCGCTGTGGATGGTTGGTTCTTTGATCCGAGCGACCGTAAAGGCGTGCTACACGTTAAGACCGACGCCCTGAGCACTGACGAAACGATTGAAATCGTAGCGAATTTATAGCAGCCTGCCCCCGGTCCCTACTCCTCCAAAAATGCATCTATGGCGTCTTGGTCGGTTTCTATCTTCCTTCTTTTTTTCTTCTCTTTCTTCTTCTCTGGTGCTGGCGCTGAGGCCTCTTCGAAATCTTCTGTCGCCGTCTGGATCGGTGCATTGGTCTTGGTAGGTACGTAGGTCTCTTGCTTTTGTTTGCTGCGGGAAATACCTGACATGGGTATTGGATTTAACACCAAACTGTTAACTCTTAATAAAAGACCTTCCTCAATCTTTTTGGGCTTAAGCCACAAGATAATGCGATCGTTGACCTGTGCCATGGCCGTGTGCTTGTATTCGGCAGTTACAGAAAGGGCGTCATTATCTGTCTTTATCTGAATGTCAATACTCCCGTCCTTGCCCTGGCTCGCCACAAAACCAACTTCAGAGAATTCATCGCATTCCGGATACCGGGGCGTGACATCGCCCCAGACGAGGTAGACATTGCACTTTTTCTTTTTTGTCTCCCTGCGAATCGCCTCTTCTGACGCCTCTTGAACGCCAAAATATATTGGAGCGTCAGCCGTCAGTGTCCACTCCCTCATGACCCGCTGCTCTGGAGGCGGCACCTGCGTCTCTGGCACAAATTTCCCCTCCGGTGACTTGAACAGAATCTCGCCATGCTCGTTTACAATCGGGTTCCCAGTGGTGTCCCGCATCGGTTCCCAAACAAAAATATCTGGAGACTCCAACACAATATTCGACATCCCCACCGCGCGAATCATCTCCTCCTGACGGTCCAGCCCAATCGGTAGGGAACTCTTAAACCGCAGCTTTCGAGACCCGATAAGGGCTGTGATAGGGCGCAAATCATCGTGAAATGCTCCGCTGTCCTCATCTACACAGCGCTGGTTTTCATCGAACCGGAGTTTTTTCGATGGGACAGAGACCATCTCCACATCCTCTATTTCTATCTGCCACCGGGATGCCTCTGAACTGCTGATATCTCCTTCCATCACGTCTTCTACAAACCAATTCCGAATGGCGTCGCTCACTGCCCGGGCGTTTTGCCGCACCTGATCAAGCACTTCCATGCCACTGGCCTGCGGCGACAGATCCCCGACCATTTGAAAGCAGGGGATGTACGAGATGCCTTCCTCGTTGAGCAGGAGCGGTAGCTCCGCTACGGCTTGTGCTTTATTGAGCGGCCCAAAGAGTTGGTAGTCCGGGCCCGAAGGCCCGGCAGATGTTTTGGGGGGTTGTTTTGGCGCTTCTGTTTTGGCAGGCTGACCGCCCCCACATCCTGCAAAACACGACATAACTGCGGCGATAACAAGCGTACATGCGAATCCACGGGGTTGCTCGAACATGGGCTCCTCCTAGTAAAAGTCTATTCTTATCTGCATCATTAGTACATCATATTAACATCTAGGGAGTTCCAGCCAACCCCAAATAGTGAAGCATTTTTTAACGACATGTATCTCATTGCCGTTCACCCCTGTTTTACGGGTGATAAAACCGGAAATCACTGCTATGGCTGGGGAGATGGCGTTCCAGATGGGCCCGGGGTTCCAACAACGACCCTGAGCTCATCGCGTCGAATCGGCTTGGATAAAAACCCCTGAACAAGACCAGAACGGATGTGGGGCACTATATCGGTTGTATTTCCGCCTGACACCAGGATCCGCCTGGCGTGTGGATAATGCGTGCTGACAAACGCAAGCAGCCAGATACCGTCCTTTCCCGGCATGTCATAATCCGTAATAACAGAGTGAAACCCCCGGGTCACCAGCATCTGAGCAGCCTGTTCCGCGTCACTGGCAATTTCCACATCCCATTGCTTGGCGAGAATGCGATGCATGAGGCGTAGATTTGTGGGATCGTCGTCCACGATAAGGATAGCTGGCGGGCACTTGACCCCGATATGGGGTATTGCCTCAGATTGATCCAGTGGACGCAACACCTGATCGCCACCCCCCTTTTGCTTCATACCGAGCTCCCCCGTGTATTTGTCCTAGCCGACCGAACCCAACCCTTGGGCGAATGAGCATCTCTCTCGCCCCAGTATCCTATCGACTGGAAAATATCCCAACTCTGGGTTCCTGTCCAGCCACCATTTCGACCCGTTGCTTTTCGATTCCCGCGCCCAACCGCGACCGCGGGAAAAATAGCTATCGAGTGCGCTTTTCTATTTTGCCTGAACGCAAACAGCGGGTGCACACGCGGACACGCCTGGGCGTGCCGTCAACCATGGCCTTAACCCGCTGAATATTTGGTTTGGTCGTCCGTTTGGTCTTTATGTTTGAGTGACTCACAAGGTTGCCCGTCATGGCTTCTTTTCCGCATATTTCACACCTGTTTGCCATTGCCAACCTCCTCTGATCATTCCGCATAGGCTCGGGCGATGGGGTCGTACCACCAACGCGGCGAAATCGCAAGATCTTTTGACTATCAATCGCCCCCTGGTCTGCGTTCCAACCATCGCAGGCCAGCGGCTAAGATGTGGTCGTGATCAAATGCCAGGTCTGAGCATTGGGTTACTGGCATCCAGTAGGCTGCGGCCGCATCGTCGCCACTCTGGATGTTAGCACAGGAAGATCCCACCACGCCGACATAGGCAATAGCGATATTCCTCCCCCGTGGATCCCTACCTGGTGTGCCAAAAGCAGCCAGTTGTTCCAGCATCACGTCGTTTAAGCCGGTCTCCTCGTAGAGTTCTCGGCACGCAGCATCCCTTAGGTCTTCATGCATATCCACGAAACCGCCCGGAAGGGCCAACGATCCCTGGTATGGTGGGTTCTTTCGACGGATTACCAGCAGTTCCAAGTCGTCTTTTACCCGTCGAAACACGACAGCATCTACCGTCACCATCGGCCTGGGATACTTGTAGGTATAGCCCATGAGATATTGCCTTTCCAAAGGCACAGTGTAACCGCCGGGCATAGCTCTCGGCAATGCTGAATCGTCCAACCCTGTACACTTGGGATCTATTCCGAGGGCACACACATCAAGCAAGTATTGGCCTCAGAATTTTCTTGTGGCAGTTCGGCGATGAGTCCTTGCCAGGCGTAATCGGAAATCTCAGAGAGCAAAATGCCCATTCCCGGGGGTGCGGTCACGGTTGACACCATTGGATTGTATCTGCGAACCCACCGCACCGTACCAGTGCCGCTCGCGCGGTGCCCGCTTTGCGAGCGTATGCTGAGCGCGAGGTGTGTGCCGATGGGATGGGGCGAAGGGGTCGAGACAAATACCCGCGCGCCCATATCCTCACTGCTGAAGCCGCCTTGAAACTGCCGATCGCTGGACTGACTCGGGATGACATCCACACGAAGGGCAGGTCTGCTAAGTCTCTCTTTGGTTTGGAGGGGCTGTACAGATACTGCTGGCGCCTGCTGGTCAGATAGGGGTCCAGGGGATGCCTGAGGAGGCGCCGGTACAGGCGTTGATGGGGCCTCCTCTGGGTATTGGGTCTTGGCAAGGGCCAGGGCATCCCGGGCGAGCCCCTCAAAAAAAGCCCGATCCTCACAGTCCTCGGGCAGCGGCGCAGGGTCAGGTGCCAATGTTGGAAACGCAGCTGCGAGCAATTCCCCAATCGAACACATCCAATCCGGCGTCGACACTGCCTCGGGTTCACGGACAGTGCCACACGCCTCGGGTTCGGCGCGATTATCGAAGAGCATGGGTGGGTTGTTTTTGATATAGGCCTGGATTTTCCCTATCTGAAATTGATTGAGGGACTGTATCTTCACGCCCATCCCAGGCACGGTTTCTGGTGTGAGAGGGTTATACTCGCGCACCCACTCGACGCGGCCGTCAACCGTCACCCTATCCCCGTCGGGGAAGCGAATTCTGACGGACATCGGGGTGTGAACAGGCTTTGTATCGTATGTCGAAATAAAGACACCCCCATTTTCAATTGAGTCTGAAAAATCTGCGTAAAACCCATTTTCAGACATGGGGTCGAGTCTGACGTCGCACACATAGGGCATGGCCCAGGTGGGCGATTGAACAACATTGCACGCAGCCTGAAAAGGAGATGGATCCGCATTGCTCAGCATTTCGGCACCCTCTTGTTTATCGACGCGAGCCGGTCGCCTCTCCTGGCGATAGAGCAACGTATCCAAGCTTTCTCACAGCAAACGACATTCCTGTCGTCCCGCCACGCGAGTGTCCTATAGATTCAAATCGGCGGGTCACACCGAAGGTTGAATTTTTTTTTGAAAGTGTATTGGAAATTGTTCGGTCCTGGTTGCAAAATTAGAAGAAGCCGATTAATGGAGCCTGTAAAAGGCCATCCAAGAGGGCAAGACTGATGTTAGTATTTAAAGCGTTTGCAAGTAAGGCAGGGGGTTAATGAAAGACGAAGCAATACACGGGATTCGATTTGAATCTGGGTCTCTGCTCCCTAAAGTGGTTGAGGACTACGCATCTCAGCAGTCGCTTTTATTTTGCGATGTCACCGGGTTTGGCGCCCTGGAGTGGGCAGAGCTGGCTGGGTCCGAGGATGCACAGATCATGCGCTTTTCAGGACCGCTCCACCTGATTGATTTAAAAGGGCGGCTCCGTACGGCTGGAGATATTCAGATCTGCGATTTTGTGTGCACGCTGTCCAGACATACCGATAACGGCATTCAGTTGATCGGCGGCATCTTAAAAGGGGCTGAGGCGCGATTTTTGGAGCTGGCAGTTATCCCCCTCGAGGGGCCCACCCAAGAGCCAGTCATCAGCACCACTGCCCCAGAAGCCCACAAGAGAGATATTCCAAAATTGGTTTCCGACTCCTCTTTGCCCTATCCCGCAGGCGTTGGACTGGCAAACAAGCCAGAGGCCCCCCCTGCCATGCCCTCACAGGGGGATGATCGGTGGGCCAGAGCGATTGAAGCGTCTAACGACGTCATGCGCCGGGCAAAAGACGGGGGGTACGAACCAGACGCTGTTGAAATACGCCCCAACCGGGGGGATATCGCAATCCACCGCCAATTTGGCAGGTGCAAAGTGATCCGAGTGGGGGACGATCATATCACCCTGCGCAAGCCAGACGGGCGGAACGTACAACTGGGGCTGGCCATCTTGAAATTCGTAAAAGAGGGAACAGAGGACAATCACACCATATTTCGGGTAGAAGTCCGGTCCAAGCGATAGCGCGCCATTGTCACAGGGGACAGGCAGGCGTACACTGTCGGCCATGATACGTGCGCTAACATTGGGTTTCTTGGCGGTGGCGATCTCTGGGTGTGGCCCTGCAGACGCACCCGATACTGGCAGCCAACGCGGGCAATCGTTCTTGCGCTGCGCCGAGCCGCTAGATGATGGCCGAGAAGAGACATTCAGCCTCCCGCCCCTCGTCATTCAGCGCAGCGGATACGACGTGGCCATCCGTGAGATCAAGCGAAGCCTGGTGGTACTGGGATTGCTCGCCGGTATTTCTCAGCCCATCAAGGCCACACTTGAGAATCTAGACTTTTTTTTAGAGCAGTTTAAGGGTGCCGGTGTCCAGGCCATCTTAGTGGCCGGTGGTGTGGGTACGCTGTCGACCGAAGTTGTGCCCATCCTAGATCGACTGGCAACAGCACCAGTGCCGATTCTGCTGGTACCTGGGGCAAGCGAGAACTTCGATGTGTTTCGCCGGGCGATCCGGCAAAAACGCAAAACCAGCCCCCAACTACTCGATATGACGCGCGTGCGACGCGTGCGTATCGGTAACCATACCATCGTGAGTCTGCCCGGGTATTATCGGCCCTATTACCTGACCGCTGGGGAGCGGGGATGCGCTTACGACATCGATGATATCGAAAAAACAGCTTCTCTATTTGAAAAGGGGCGCATCAACGTCGTGCTGTCACCGACACCGCCTCGGGGTCAGGGGGAACGCGCTGTGGATCGGAGCCGGGTGGGCGTAAATATCGGTTGCCCGGACTTGCCTCACATGCTCAAGGCATCTGGCGTGCGGTTCGGCCTGTTTGGATACGCAGTCGAATCCGGTGGCCACGCAACCCTCGACGACGGAGAGACAGCAGTGGCCCCAGGTGTATGGCGAGACGGGCTTTTTGTTCAGGCCGGTGCGTCTGAGGCAGTGCCCATCACCCTGGTGGGACAGGGGCGTTCGGTCGGCATGGCCCAAATTGTGGAGCTCTCTGGTGCCCGGGCCCGCTATCGAACCATCTTAGCCCAAGCTGGCAAGCACTGAGACCGCAAATCCGACCTATCGGCGATTAAAGCATTTTGCGCAATACTAAAAATTACTATTATTATAGAACATTATATAGGACACTTGGTAATTCCAAGGACCTTCAATCGGTGGCTGAAGAAAACGGGAGGTCGTCAAAGTGGCAAAGATCTGCCAAATGTGTGGGACATCAAACAAGGCTGACCTCGACTTTTGCACTGCCTGCGGTAGCCCCATGACAAAAGACGCCGATGAGGCCCAACCGACTGAAATCCAAGGCACTGGCAAAGCAACGACCGCTGCCACGACCCCTGGTATCGAGGCCGTGAGCGAGGAAACCTTACCCCCTAAAAAAACATCCACGCCGCCCATGGCCAAGCCAATGGATGCCTCCCGTGGGCCATTGACCGATAATCGCACCATGCTCGGCCTATCGCCCATTCAACCCGAACAGCTGGCAACCCCAAAAACCAGCAAGCCCCCGATGGCCAAACCCTCAAAGCCACCTCCAGCTTCACCGCAATCAGAGCCCCCAGTGCCGATGAACGTCTATCAGGAAAAGCGCACCGTGCTCGGAGTACATGCGCGCGATACTGAGCGCGATACTGAGCGCGATACTGAGCGCGATGCTGCGCGCGATGCCGATCCCCCTTTAGATGAAAGCCAGATACCCCGCCAGCCTGAGGGGGAGGCAATCCCCGAGTCCAACATCGAAGCAGCACCAGCCCCCGCATCAAAAGCAGATATCGAGCCTCAGACTGAGTCCGATAGATGGCCCGATGAAGACCCGGTACCGAAGCGCCGCGCTTACGGCCTGCTCGTCGGCCTGGTCATCGCGAGTGCTGCCGTGGTCCTCGGCTTGGTCGTGTATCTCTTTATTTTCCTGCCAGAGGACGCCCCCTTAAAACCACAGGTTTTTCTATCAGCAGACGGCAACAGTGCCACTATTGTATTTTCTCTTCCAGAGGCACTGCCTGGCACAACCCTTCAGATTGGGGATACGCGCGCCCCCGTGCGAGAGGGCAAAGCCCGTATTGACCTGCCACTCAGCACCCTCTCTCTGGGTGTGAACACCCTCGAGGTGGCGGTCATAGAACCTGAAAGCCCACCTCAGAACCAGCGCTTTCAAATCGCGCTTTGGCACACCATTTCTACGAATTTCAATGGCTTGATGACTGAAAATCCATTTGTTTTGGCTGAGTTCACTGTAGCGCCACAAATAGAACTGGCAGTCGAAGGAACCCCTGTAACCTTGAGTAACGGCACCTATGCCCACACCATTTTTCTGCGCCAGATAGCCGCTTCGGGTCAGCAATCCGGGGAAAATCTGGTCTATCGGCTACCGTTTCGCCTGGTAGACGCGGCCGGCACGACCGAACAGGGACATCACCTCATCACCATACCGCTCACAAAGCTGCAGATAGATCGTCCTGCGGAAAAAGCCGTGGTCGATGCTGACGTTGTGACGTGCGCTGGCGTCACCGAACCCGGCGCGCAGGTGGTGGTAGATGGCCGACCCGTGGGAGTGACCGCCGTTGGCTTTAACACGTCTGTACGCCTTCCCACGCTTGGAGAGCACAAGATAAAAATAACGGCCAGGGCGCCGGGCAAGGCCCCCCATACAGTCACTGTTGCGGTCGCGCGCATCGAGAGTCTCAGCAGTGCCATAGAAGATTGGTCCAAGGACATCGAACCTCGGCTGGACTACCCTCTCCTCGGCCGCGATCCCAACGCGCACGTGGGTAAAAAGCTCAAGCTGACAGGTCGGATCGTCAATATCAACACCGAAAAGGGGGTCACAGCTTTTTTGCTCTACGTTGCCAAGGGCTGCCCCAGGGGCGCGAGATGTGCCGTTTACGTCGTTTATAGAGGGGAAACCAACGCTGGCCTACAATCGTGGGTCGACGTATACGGATATGCAAGGGGCACCCGTGCTGTGGATTTGCCCACCGGCAATAGGCTCGACGTCCCAGCAATGGATGCGACATTTGTCGTTAAAATAGCGCCTCAGAAGAAGTGGCGCACACAGCGCTAATCAGGGGACTCTCACGTGTTTGAATGCCCAAGATGCAACACCGCATATGACAGTCCACCCGCTTTCTGCGGTGTCTGTGGAACGCAAATACCCGGTCAGGATACGCTGATATCACCACCGGCCGATCCCCTCATCGGCATGATCGTCGATAACCGGTACCGCATCATCGACTTGGTCGGTCGGGGCGGTATGGGGGCTGTGTATCGGGTCGAGCACGTCAAAATGGGCAAGATCATGGCCATGAAATTGCTCCACGGAGAGCTCTCCCAAGACACTGACCTCAACCGGCGCTTTAAGCGGGAAGCAGAAACCGTGAGCTGCTTGTCCCACATCAACACGGTATCGGTGTTTGATTTTGGCACACATCAAGGGATGATGTATCTCGTCATGGAGTATATCGATGGCCGGGATTTGGCAGAACTGGTTCGCGCCAAGCGCCAGCTCAATTTTTCACGGGTGGCGCGCATCCTGATCCAAGTATGCTCTGCCCTGCATGAAGCCCATACGAAGGGTATCATCCACCGGGATCTCAAGCCCGAGAATATCATCGTTGCCAATCGCGATGACCAGAAGGACTTTGTAAAAGTATTGGATTTCGGTCTCGCCAAACTCGGGGATATGCGGGGAAAGACCAAAATCACGGCCAAGGGCAGCCTTGTGGGCACGCCCTACTACATGGCGCCGGAACATATCCGCGGCGAACCTGTGGATCCCCGATCAGATGTGTATGCACTGGGCGCCGTGATGTACAAATTGCTGACCGGGGAAACCCCGTTTACCGCAAACACGCCCATGGGGATCATCACCAAGCACCTTACCGAGGCACCAGAGCCGCCCTCTGAGCGCTATCCCAGCCTGGCCATCCCATCAGTTGCCGATGCCATCGTTCTCAAGGCAATGAACAAGCACGCTGAAGATCGGTTTGCATCTGCCGAAGAGATGCGAAAAGCACTCTTAGACGGCCTGGAGAAGCACGCGTCCAGGGCAGACCAACATCGGCTTTCCGCTGATGGAAATCCAAGCTGGCACATGGGTCCGGCATTGGTCAAGCCCACAAAAGACTGGGACATCGGGCCCCTCGAAGAGACAGCGGACCCGGATATGTCCGAGGCATTTACCCCGCACGTAGAAGGTCCCAAGGGTCCTGAGCGCACGAGTGCCCTTTCCAAGTCGGTCATCATCGGTACGCGCGAAGTGGAGATAAGTACAAAGTCAGATTTTATGGCATTTGAGCACGGACTGCGGCGCAAGCGCATCGCCATCGTCACGTTGAGCTCGGCCCTGGTTGTTGCCGCCACAGCCACGGCACTGTACCTGATGCTGCGGCATCATCGGGACATCTCTGATCCGACCCAGGAGACCGAACCCAACGACGTTCCATCTGACTGCGACAGCCTCGTGGCAGGCACCTCCCTTGCCGGCTATATCTCAGGAAAGGACCGAGGCGGAGATATCGACTGGTACAAGCTACCCGGGCCTGGCACCACACCATGGGCGGTTGAGATCAGCGCAACCGGTGTTCCCGGTCTAGACCTCGCTCTTCAACTTATCGACCTCGACGCCAACGCCAACATCATCACCGCCAATCAAAGCGGGGCAGGCGGTCCTGAGCGCATTCCACCGACGATCATTACCCAAAAAAGCGCGCATCTCATGGTGCAGGAAGTGCGTGCACGAGGCACCCCACCGGGGCGTTTTGACGGTGCCCCTTACTACCTGACCTATCGCATGGTCGATCCATCTCTAGTAGAGGCAGAGCCCAACAACGCTGTTTCAACAGCGACCCTCATACGCCCGGGTATAACCACGAGCGGTCGTATCGGGGCAGCTGATCCGAATGATACCTTCTGCACAGCTGCTGGCGCTCAGGTGACGTCTGTCCAGGTCTCTGGCATCCCCAATATGGACATCGCGCTCACTGTTCACCGGGGTTCCCAAACGTCAGACATCCGGGTCAATAAAGGACCTACAGGCAGTGCAGAGAACGCTACCTTTCCAGTCAACCCAGATACGTCAACACCGACATGCGTTCGGGTCGAGCGCATCACTGCAGATGCATCTTTACCCAAGGATGCTATTGCCCCAGCCAGCGACTGGGGTGAATACCGCATACTGGTTCGTTAAGCGTAAACCCCTGCGATATCCGCGGGTCTAACGCCATAGCTAAAATTTTTTTTTCAATTTAGGCCTAATTTTTTTCTTTTTTGCGTCGTTATCCTAAAATTGAGCAAGTAAAAAAGAGCGTGACAGGTGGGCAAAAGGGATCGAGAGCATGCTTTCGATAAAGGGCGTTCCCGATGAATTGGAAAACATCTACACCCAATACAAAGACCTTTCCGAAGCGATTTATCGCTCTGTCAAAAGGCACGCGAAGCCTCAAAGGCTACCAGCGAACACCGATCTCTTTAAATGCACAGCGCCTGGTGCTGTCGTTTTTATCTTGGAAGGCTACTTCAAGCTAAACCACAATCAAAAAACGGTTAGAATGTATTCTGGGTCTGATTTTGTAACCCTGGCGAACAATGCCTGTGGCTTTTCTCTATCCAGTGAATTCAGGGCTGAAATCGTTGTTTTTGAGGGCCGCGCGCTCATGAACCAGCTCAGAAAAGACGCCCGCCTGCTCGAAAGTTGGCACCTACTTACCGATTTAGACAGCAAAATCAATCTGGCCTTAGGCGCTTCCTATTTAAGTGACGACGTTAAAGCCACCTTTCACCTGCGCGAAGTAGCTGATGGCGAAACGATCATTAAGCAAGGAGATCCGCCAGATGAGGTCTTTGAGCTACTCCAGGGAAAAGCAGCAGTGTTTTCGGCAGATCGGCATGTCGGCACTGTACTGAGCGGGGAGATATTTGGCGAAATCGGCTTTCTGAACGACACCGCCCGAACCGCGACCGTGATCGCCAACGGCCGCTGTCTAGTCCGAGTGGTAAAAAAGGAAGACTTCTTTGCATTGATAAAAAGTAATCCCGAGCTGGGCATCCACATTTCAAAGACCCTTGCCTCAAGAGTTGCGGCGCTCAACGATCGGTTAATTTCCCACGCAGACAATCATCAACAGATCTGACTGACCATCGTGCGATCGCCAAAATCCAGTCACAAGGAGGTCAACATTACATTCTCTTTAGTACAACCATGGTAACGTCATCAACGCATTCATAGTTGTTCAATTCTTTTAAAATATGATTTTTTATATCGTGCGGAGGCTTTGTGCTGGACTGGGCAAAGAGCTGCTTTAGTTTTTCCTCCCCAAACATCTGCTCCGCCCCACCCTTTGTATTCTGTGGAGCGCCCTTTTTCCATGCTTCGGTGATGCCGTCAGTGTACAATAACATGGCATCCCCACGATCCAACTCAAAGCTGTTATCTGACATCATGTTTTGTACGTCATCCAAGATACCTAACCAAAGCCCGTCGGTTTCAACCATTTCAATGGTGTCTGTCTTTTTTCGATACACGATAATATCCTGGTGCAGGCCAGCAAAGCTGATCTTGCCATTTTCTTGAACAGTTAATACAGTGATGGTCATATACTTTCCTAAGTTCATCAATTTGATATTGGCGGCGATAGTTTTATTAACAATGGTTAACAATTCTGATGGCTGAATGGCGGGATTGATGTTGAGGGTATGGTGGATGCAGGTTTGCACCATCATCATGACAAGACCAGCCGGGACGCCGTGACCAGACGCATCTGCAATAACAACCCAATCCTGTTGGCCCACATTTAGGATATCGTAATAGTCACCACCCACCTCGTCAGCCGGTGCCATATGGGCTGCTATTTGATAACCATTGATTGATGGTTGCTTGGGAAGTAAACAGGTTTGGATATTGGCAGCAATCTCCATCTCTTTACTCAATTTGGCCGCATTCTCACGGTGCGTCACCAGACGGGCATTTTCAATGGAAATCGCTGCTTGGGCAGATAAAACCCGCAATAGTTCTATCCGTTCGTCCGTGAAGGCATCTGTAACCAGGTTGTTTTCAAGATACAATATCCCGGACGTTTTTCCCTTATGGATAATAGGCGAACAGAGAAGCGATTTTATCTTGTTTTTCTTAATATAGGGATCGCGGGTAAAGTTTCCCTTTTGATGAGCATTGTGCAGGATTACATTTTCATCGGTTCTATGCACGTAGTTTATAATTTGGGACGAAAGCGAGGGGTTATTTTCGACGGATATCGATTGCAGTAACAATATTTCCTTTTCCGGCTCACCTTCTGCTTCAATATAGAGTTTCTGATCCCTTTCATTCTCAATGAGCAAGAATCCTCTCTGTGCACCAGCGCTCTGAAGTGAAAAATCCATAATGCCTTTTAATAGCCTGCCCAGATTAATTTCACTGGATAAGGCTTGTGATGCTTTCATTACCGTCGACAGATCAATGGCATCGGAGTAACTTGCGGTGTGGGAATAGGCAGTAATTGTAGATTTTTGTGACTCAGCTGATGTGGGCAAAAGGAGATATCCGTATTTTTCTTTGATCTGCTCAGCTTTGGCTATAGACCCCCACATGCGGCAACGGTGGTATGCTTCGGTAAGATAGACAGTGGCGACTCTTTCCTCCTTTAGATCTAGCCAGAATTCTCCTGCCCGTTCGAGAGATAGGGCTTCTTCGTGAAGATATCGGTTCTCATGCGCCAGTTTGATAGACGTTGCGTAGTGTTGTCTGGCAAGGTATTCTTTTCCATTGACGCGAGCGATTTCAGCTTCCACAAGATGGAATTTATGCTTGTAACTCTTGGGTGAGTGCAAAGCCCAATTTTTCATTTTTTTCTGGCTTTTCGCAATGATCTTTGCGAATTTTTTCTGCACTGATTTTTGTTGTGTAGGAAATAGCGCCAACCGGGTCAATGCATCATAGAAATAAACCAGCGCCTGATAAGGCGAGGCCATGGTGGTATCCATGGTTGATCTGGATAAATCAGCATATTTAAGTGCTTCATCATAATGGCCAAAAAGATAGTTCAGATTTAACAAATAGAAGTAAACATTAAAAATAGCGTTGATGTCGTTGGCCTTTTCATGTATCGGCATCATCTTGTTTATGTCATAGGAAGGGCCGATTAATGCACACGGATTTTCAGATTCGCCGAGCAAGTTTAACACGAATTGGCGATCCAAAAGTTCATAATTGTAGGGTGTTTCCTGGTTGATCTTTTTAATCATTTCCGCCCATTTTGTCATCTCTTCTGCCGTATATGGTAAATCTACGCCTGCGAAATAGAGGGAGATGCAATAGGTATTGGCCGAATGTGCTGAAAATTCAAGATCACCGGTTTCGAGTCCTATCTTATAGGTTTCCAACAGGGGGTCTAACGACTCGTGTATGGAATTTTTCCAAGGATTGATCATGAACCAGAAAACCAGCAGAACCCGCGCCTTGGTCTCTTTAATCTGTAATTTTTCAACCAGATCTACAGCAAGCTTGCCCCACTTATATCCGTTTTCAATATCGAAGAAAATGCCGCAGTGAATCATGCCATATCCAGAATAAAAGAAGGGGGTGTAAACACTATTGCCGTATTTCACGGATATTCTGACGCCGTAGAATATTAAAAGGGGAATGAGATTAGGCGTAGCATACATTGCGGATGAACAGATGCCTGCCATAATTTGCATTGCCGCTAATTTATAGGGGTCTTTTAATTCCGGAAGGTTAATTAATTGATCAATGGATTTGCCCAAGAGGGATATTTTTAACCGTATAAGCTCATATACAATCCTCGTATTTCCGGGTTTATCCGGTAGATTGATCCCGAGCTGACGCAAGACAAGCAGTCCGATTCGGATTCCTTCCAGAAGTTGATTTTGCGCAAAACAGGCAAAAATTTTGGTCTCATAGACCTTAATCGAATCCAGAATTGACGCTGCATGTTGAAATACCGTCTCGGCCAGTTGCTCCATAACGTCATACTCGGCACTGAGTTGCGCGGCAACAACCGCTTCCTGGTATAACGCATGCGTTAACCCGTAGTTCTCCTCCCAAGAATTTTTTTCAAGTAGCTGTATGCCTGTTTGAAAGTAATTTAGTGCAGACACATAGGCACTGGAAGCCAAGGCTTTTTTACCGGCCATATTGTTCAGCTCGGCTAGCCTGCCTTTTTCTGACTTTTCCTTAACCAGCGCCGTTCCGGCATTTAATTGATTGACGATGTAGAATATTTTTTCTTGTAATGTACCCTCGTCAGTGGCGTTCAGCTCCAGTTTTCCGATGCAGTAATGCTGTTGTGACTTTTCCGCATCCGGGATTAGCGAATATGCTGCTTCCAATACGCGGTCGTGACTGAATTGATATATCTCGTCAATTTTGTGCAATATGCCTTCACACAAAACTTCTTCTAAGGCGAGCAGAATGTCGTCTACTGGTTTTTTACATATGATTTTCAGTGTAGCAAGCGTAAAAGTACTGCCGATGCATGCCCCCAACTTTAGGATTTCTTGTGAAGGTTCTGAAAGGCCGGTAATTTTTTCTGTCATGAGGTCCACGACATTGTCAGTGGCTTTGATATTTTCGATGTCCTGCATACGCCAAGTCCAGCCATGTTCAAAGGAGAACGCAATCAGCTTCTGGCTATAGAGTGATTTTAAAAATTCATTGATGAAAAATGGATTTCCCTGGGTTTTTCTGACCAGAAGCGCTGCCAAAGGTTCTGTTTTTGCCGGCGAGCAGTGCAGGGTATCGGCGAGCAAATGATTGACATGGTCTGCTAAGAGCGGCTGTAAAAAAACGCTATTCACGATGGCCTTGGTTTTTTGAATTTCACCCAGGGTCAACATCAGCGGATGTGATTCAGGTGTTTCATTGTCTCGGTAGGCACCGATCACGAACAGGTGTTTGATATCCGTATCGGTAATGAATAGTTTGATTAGGTGCAAACTGGCCAGGTCGGCCCACTGCAAATCATCCAGAAAGAGAACCAGGGGATGTTCACTACCGGCAAGTGCTTTGATGAATTCCTGAAACACAAAGTTAAACCGGTTTTGCGATTCAACCGGTCCCAAGGCCGGAAGTTCAGGCTGCGGACCTATAATACGTTCAAACAGGGGGATGATGTTGGTGATGATTTTGCCATTGGGCCCCAGTACAGATCTGATCTTTTCCTTCCATAAGGCAATTTGCGCGGCATCGCCTGCCAAGATCTGCTTGGCCAATTCATTGAAGGCCTGAATAAAGGCACTGTAGGGAACATTCTTTTCAAGACTTTCAAACTTTCCAGATACAAAATAGCCGTTATGGGCAACAATAGGTGTGATGATCTCATTTACCAGCATGGACTTGCCAATACCAGGGAAGCCGGAAACCAGCATCAATTCAGCATTATCTTCACAAACCCGTTCAAAGGCGTTCATTAAGGTATCGATCTCATGCTGCCGACCGTATAATTTTTGGGGTATCTGAAATTTGTCTGAGAGGTCCTGGCAACCCAAAGAAAATAGGGTCAGTGTGTTGCCTTGTTCCAGTTCCTTTCTGCAGTGCGCCAGATCGGCTTTCAGGCCGTGCGCACTTTGGTACCGGCCTTCGGGATTTTTATCCATCAGTTTGAGAATGATGTCCGATAGCAGTTTGGGTATAGTTTCATCCAGATCGTTGGGAGCGTTTGGCTGCACGGCGATGTGGCTGTGAATTAACTGTAAGGGATCTCTTGCATCAAAAGGTAACTGACCGGTTATCATCTGGTAGAAGGTTACGCCCAGGGAATAGAAATCCGTGCGATAATCCAGTGAACGGTTCATCCGTCCGGTCTGTTCCGGCGAGATATAAGCAAGTGTTCCCTCCAGTACATTCGGATTTTTGATCGAAGTGCTTTCTCGGGGAAGTGTAGTAGAAATGCCGAAATCGATAATTCGAACCATCTGTTGGGGGATGGTCAAAATAATATTGGCAGGATTTATATCTTTATGGATGATATTGCGCTTGTGTATATTTTCAATAATCTCCACAATCTGCATGGCTAGATGGAGAAAATCTTTGGCATCGAGTTTGGTTGATGCCAGGAAATCAGCTAGAGACTGACCACCGATATCTGCCATGCTGATGGCAGGTGCATCCTTGATTTGGGTCAAGGCATATACCTGAACAACACCTTCGTCGGCAAGTAAGCTGGTCAGCGTGTGGTATTCCTGTTTGAATTTTGAGACTTCTTCTGGTGTGGGGTAGGGTTTGTTGAGGATTTTCAGAACAACCGACCGGTTTTCCTTTTCCTCCCATGCACGGTAGATGAGGGTGTTGATGCTTTCATATATTGTTTCTCGGATTGAATAGTCGTTGGTTGGTTGCATTTGATGATCTCATGCATTGTGTTTCAGCACCAACATGGTAATGGTACCACCTCTATCACTGCCGGCCAGTCCAATCTGTATATACACATTGATCGGCGATGAAACCTTCACACTGTTGTGTGTTTTATACAGCAGCCCAACCGTCATTTCGGTATCCCGGGCTTTGGCCATCTTCGTAACGAACTTAATTTTGCTTCTGGCATTATTCTTGTAGGAAGCAATCTCGATATCAAGTTCCTGACGAACAAAGGAAATCAATATGAAAAACATCAACCCGCTCACTGTATCTATTGTCATGTCGGCAACCCTCTTCTTCGCTGCATCGCCAGCACTTTCTGCGGAACCAGATACCACCCCGATCGATATATATATGGGCACGGGTGCCGCCATGTTCACACGCGTATCCTGGGGATTTATTCCAGCACCGGTCGCTGTCGCTATCAACGCGGATGTGGGCAAATGGCTGCGGGTGCGCACCGACGTGAATTACCACTTGGCCGCTAAAGCGCTGTATGCCACCTTTGGTGCGGGGATCGTCTTCAGGCCAGTAGGTGCGAACGCTCGAAAAGACGGTGGATTTCAGCTTAAACTACCGATACTCGGAGAGTTGGGGTTTCTGTCCGGTGAGGTCGAGGCTGGAGACGGATACAACGACACGCTCAGATGGTTTCTTTATGGGGCATCCCTCGGCGTGGATTTCGTCTGGTGGAAGGCCAAAAAAGCCGGTTTCTGTCTTTCGGTCAAGGGTGGATACCTATTTAAGAAGGACACTGGCTCACAATACGCGGGCATCTATTCATCCCATGACGACGTGCTGGGAAGCTCTGAAGCATCTATTCTCCTGGGCATTGTCATTTAAAACAAAGCCCACACCTTGGTTCATCGCCATGATCATACCAACGTCTTGCAACGGGAACATTTCAGCAGCCTGATACAATCCCTTTAGGAAGTAACGGACGAACTTAGTGTTGCAGTATGATGTTCAACCAAGGGGCGCATTGGGTGCCAAAACAGGAGCGCCTCCCACGGTTTCGAGCAAATCGTCTCTGACACGTCTGGGCAAGGATGGAGAAGATGCTCCTTAATCATAATTTCGAACGCGTTTCGCATACGGAATCGCGATCCCAGGCGAAAAAAAGCGCTATTATCTCCACCCTATTATAGGGTTTGTGGTTTTTCTCGAACTACAGGAGGATGCAGATTTCAACGGGCTGAATTTCTATGTCGATGAAGCAGTCATTCCATATGTAACCCGATTAAGGAGGACTTTGATGAAAACTAAACTTGGCGTTATTGTTGTATTATTCACCGCAGCAATATCAGCACATGCACATGCAGACGAAGGCTGGAAACTAGAAAAAGACAAGAAAGGTGTAAAGGTTCATTCCAGAGCGATACCCGGCTCTGAATATCGCGAATTTAGAGCTGCTGGCACGAAAGCGGTTCCCTTGGAAGTGGGCGTGGAGGTGATGAAAGACTACAACCACTATGTGGAATGGTTCGGCATGTGCAACGAGCTTAGGGTTATCAAAAAGAGAAGTGAAAATGATTATGATATGTATTTTATTCTAGATATGCCGTTTCCACTTACCAATCGAGATGTGGTCGTTAATGTAAAGACCGGCTGGGATTTCGAGAAAAGAACGGCTTGGGTCAAGATTAAAGGTATTAAAAGTAATTATAAAAAGGATTCGGGGCTTGTAAGAATCACCAAATACGATGGAGAATTCGAAGTAGTGGAACTTGAACCTGGGAAAACGCGGGTGTCTTACACCTTGCACGCTGAGATTGCCGGCTCACTCTCTCCCAAAGCCTATAATCTAGCAGCATATAAACACCCGTATAAAACTGGTACTGGCTTAAGAGAACAGCTAGATAAGGAAAAATACTGGAAGCGGGCCAGCCAAGTCCATAACAAACAATTCAGATATGCCCAAAAATAAACCTAGTCTATTTTATCCGTAATTTCTACATCGATACCGCTCCCTTGGAGCAACCGCTCGAAGGTTTGGGCATCTTCAATCGAGCCCACCACACCGCCGTCGTAGTGCATTGGGATGGCTGTTTTAGGTCGGATGATGGTTGCGGCTTCTACTGCTTCCTCAGCTGTCATGACATAGGTCCCTGAAACCGGTAATAGAGCAACATCACATTTAATACCAGACATCTCTGGGATCACATCCGTATCACCAGCGTGGTAAATGCGCTGGCCATCCACAGTGACGATGTACCCCACGTGCCCCTCTGCTTTTGGATGAAATTTTTTGTTCACGTTGTACGCTGGTACAGCTTCGATTTGGATACCCTTCACTGTCTTGGTCTCGCCTGCAGAAATGGTTTCAAAGGGTGCAGGGGGCTCACAACCCGGCGGGCAGAGGATTGCAGTGTCGGATTTCAATATTTTCTTGATGTCGTCTGGGCTCAGGTGATCGAAGTGGCCGTGGGTAATGAGAATAATGTCTGCTTTTGCGGTGCTCGAAATTTGATAAGGGTCGATGTAGATGGATAGATCTCCAGACTGAATACGGGTGCCATCGTGTCCCAATCTGTCAATGTTCATCATGTCGATATACCTCCTTTGACCCTGTTATACTGCCAAATCTTAATTAAGCAAAAGGCGCCCTAAAGATCGCAGTTGGTTGCGTGGACCACGAGCTTGGAGATGCTGTCCAGTTGGCGCGCAAAGGAGAGAAATGCGGGGTATGTTTGAGGTGAGATGCGATCTGCATTGAGGTGTGTCGTATAGCTGATCCGCAGGGTCTGCCCCTGACGTTGCTGGGTTCTTTTGATGTGTCCCCAAGGGCTTTGGGTGGTTTCAGTGCCTGGTTCAAACTGCGCGGGTTGACAAGGACGCTCTATTTCAATCACTGCGTCAACAGTTCTGTCTAACCACGCAGCGACCACCAAGGGCGTGGTTCGGGTTCGCAAGCCACCGATTTGCCGGGACAGCGTCATGGGAAACGGCATTGTGATCCGGTCTGCGTTCCCGTCAGCCACTGTAAAGCGGGCCATCTCCACGCGATAAGAAAGCACGAGGGGCTGGTCTGGGTCGGCTAGATGCTCAATGTCGAACTGGGTGAGATGGGCGCCATTGAGCTCAGATGAGAGTTGGTGTTCCATGAAAAATTGTGCCCTATCGGAGGAGCTGATTGCTTCAAATCCATCACGCCATTCGATAGCTTGGCTGCCGCTCAGGGTCTCTTGAATCTCGCCTGTGGCACGTCCGTCTGACGAAATGATCCACTTCATTTTAATGTGTTGGGTATCTCGCGGTAGGCGGCCCCCATTGGTGCTGTCTGCTTTTCCAGTGTCGATAAATCGAACCGGTCGGTAGCGCAGGTCAGGCGGTAAATACCCCAATGGTGCCCGGTCAATATCCAGGGTGATCCAACCGTGATCCGACACGTGAACCAAGAGGTCACTGTAGTCTCTATACTCAGGGGTCTTGGGGATTGCGTCGTCAGCGCCGTGTGGCTTGACGATTGCCAGTCGGGATCGGTATCCAGCGGCATCTGACATGGCGGCAAACGCCCGGGCCCTATTGCCGGATCGCCTGGCAATGATGTGGCTGGCCGATTCAAATCTATCATCCCCAGGTTCGATGTTTTCCATAACCCAGTTGTAAATGGCGCGCATCCGATCGTGCTGGTGTTTCACGGAAATACCGCCCGTGGCCAGGTCAACTGCGTCTGCAATATGACGAGATAAAGCAATTTTGTCGGCCAGCAGATCCCGCATTCGCTCGAAAATCATATCCCACGTGGCATTGGCAGTGACACGGATCGAGGGGAGAAACTCAACTGGCGCTGGAGACAGGGGTTCATCAGCAGCTGGCAGGCTTGACCGGGTCCGCCAGATGAGAATTTTGCGATCCCCCATGGAGCGCTCTATCATCCGGGGACATGGCCCTCGAGGATCGGCCACAACGGCCATTTCCTTAGGTGCTGAAACGATCATTTCAGAACGGTGAAATGCGGTGTCGAAGTCGCGAAAGTAGAAGCGGTCAGTATCAAATCCACCTGGGTAGATGCGATTCGGATGGATAAACAGGGCGTATTCGGTTTCGATGAAGTCTCCTGGCTCCAGATCTGGTAGGGAAAACGATGGCTTGCCTTGAACAGCCGTCGGCTCCAAAATGCGGCCGTCTGACTTGAGCGTACGGGCGTTAAGCAACAGTGCATTGCTCGGTAATGTGAACTCGCCGTTGGCCTCAATGGCTTCGTCGGTTTTCAGATGGGTAATGGCATGGATGATCGCAATCCCTGATCCGTTTTCCCGTATGGCGTACACAGCCCTATCGAGCACATAGACCGCAGCCGTATCGTAGGCTGGTGCAGCGGCGTTATACATCTCAATTGCTTCGAGTCCGTGGACGCGATGTTCA
>JAAUYD010039372.1_pt1 | contig 25607 bp, 13 predicted proteins | sample 7278101 | NCBI WGS metagenome assembly JAAUYD01 (sample SAMN14350128, study PRJNA611818) | marine sediment metagenome | isolation source: surface marine sediment (0.6m) | place: French Polynesia: Moorea | collected 2018-08
CTTCCAGGAGGGCCACGGCTTGCTCGACCTTTTCCGGCGGGGTGTCGTAGGTGATGCCGATATTGGTCGACCAGCGGATGTGGGGGCGTTTGCCGATGTTTTCCACCGTGGAGTTCACCAGCTTTTCGTTGGGGATCGTCACCAGATGGCCGGTCAGGGTACGGAGGCGCGAACTGCGGAACCCGACGCTTTCCACCACCCCGTCGTAGCTCTCGATCACAATGCGCTCGCCCACCTGGAAGGGTTTGTCGAAGAGAATCGTGAGGGTGCCGAAAAAATTGGCGATGGAGTCCTTGGCCGCCAGGGCCACGGCCAGACCGCCGATGCCCAGCGAGGCCAGCAGCGGGCCGATCTCGATCCCGGTCAGGTTCCTGACGATGACCATCCCACCCACGATGAGAATGAAGATCCGCAGGGATTTACCCACCAGCGGCACAATGATCTCGTCGATGTCGCTGGCGGTCGAGGCCGCCCAGCGCTTGAGGCGGGCGTCCAGCAGCTGGACCAGGCTGAAGAGGAACCAGACGACGGCCACCGTACCGGCGATGTCAGCCGCCCGTTGGGCCACGGCGTGAACGAGATTGGTCCCGTCGTCGGTCCGGAAATGCGGGAAGAGCGGGGTCAGCGCCGCGTAGATACCGTAGGTCCAGATGAAGAGCGACAGCGGGCGGGCCGCCGCCTGGAAAAACATCCGAAGCCAGGAGATCACCCCGTCCTGGTGGGGAATGGTCTTGATCTTGGTGTTGATGATGTAGCGCAGGATGCGCTCGGCCAGAAGTACGGCGAAAACGGCCGCCAGGCAGAGCAGCAGTTTGAACCAGCGGATGCCATAGAAGACGTCGGTGGTCACCCAGCGGCCGAGCTTGTCGGCGGCGGAATCGCCGATTTTCTCGATGCCCTTGCCGATGGCCTCGCCGGCGCGGTCGAGGCGTTTGTCTTCAACCTCGTAGGGCGAATTCTTGTCCGGCGTCGGCGCGGCGGCTTCCTGTCCGGCGCCGGGCGGTGCCGGGTCAGACGCGCGGCCGGCCGGAAGACCCGCCCCTAAAAACAGCATAACCAGCAATATCCCCCATATGGTCCAACGGATCATTTTTTCCTCCGTATCGGCATGCGAACCTCGCACCCAATGATCTTGAAGCGTTTTCAGGCCCTGGGCGGTGCTTTCGCCTGAGGCTAGATCCCGCCGCCGTCTCGAATGAGCAATGGTTTTGATGGCGCGGGCGGACCCGACCGGCACAACCATGCGTTAATCTTGGCCGGGCTCACCCCCCGCTGGATGATCCTCTTCGGTATCGGGAATACTCACCCCGGCGTCGATCGCCTCTTTTTGTGCCAGCGCCAGTTTGGCTTCCAGCTTGAGGGCGCGGCGCCGGTTTTTCTCGGCCTGATATACGGCGGTTTCGACTTCCCGCTCCAGCGCTTTTTTGGCTCGCAGATCGATGAAACCGGTATCGGCGTTGAGCATGGCCGCGAGGTGCGTCTGGCTGCGCGCGACCGCCTCGGCAGCCCGGGCGGCATCCCGGCGCGCTTTTTCAAGCTGCCCCTGCATTTGCTGCAGGGTGTCGTGGATTTCCGCCCGTTCGGCCGCGCGCCCTTCCTCGGGCTCGGCTTCCAGGTCCAGATCGCGGGCCGCGTCGGTCAGAATGGTTGTGGGCAACTGCTGCAGAATTTCTTCCAGCGGGCCTTCCCACTCCAGCGCGATCAGGTTGTCGCGGAACCGGAAGGGAAGAAAAAGCAGCGTCGTTTCGGCCGTCGCGCTTACGAGTTCCTCGAATTCGCCGCTCGGTAAAATAAGCGGCTCGCCCTCGATCCGGAAGGTGGCCAGCAGATCGGCAAGCATCCGGCCGTCTTCGTCAGGCGTTCCCGGCAGGGCCTCGTCTGCGGCCAGGACGCGAATTTGACCGTCGGACCAGTCGGCATGCCGTGTGATCAGATAGGCCAGCAGAAGCATTAATCGGCCGGTGGCATCGTTTTGCCACCAGATATCGATACGGGGCTTTTCGGCACCGGGAACCTCCGGCCACCTGTCCTTATCCGTGGCCAGGATAAGGTCGTTGCAGCCCTGGCGGAAGGCTTCACGCAGATGGCGCCCGAAGATGATTTCCTGGAAACCCTGGCCCCCCGAGGTGCGGTTGCCATTCCAATTGAACAGCACCGTATTGGTTTTGAGGGGGCCGATGCCGACGATCTGGGTCAGGTGGTGAACCGCGGTTTCCGTATCTTCGGATGCCACGGCCAGCGGGAAAGCGTTGAAATTGCCATTGGTGATGGCCTGCTGGAGTTCCTGCTGGGCGGTCTCGCGGACGGCCCTGGCCTTCGGGCCATGCCCCTCGATGACCTGGGCCAGGACGGTCAAACCGCTGCCGCCCTCCAGCCAGGCCGCAAGGGTCAGCAGATAGACCAAGTGCTCCGGGCGGTTGTTGAACGCCAGGATATAGGGCCGCCAATCCCTGTGGTGCTCTGGCTCGGCGGCGGCGGCGAACAGGTTGACACGCACCCGCTGGAGATGAAAGCTGCGCCGGCTGTCGGCCCAGCGCGCCGGCCCGGCCGTGCGTTTAACGTACTGAATGACGGCAACCAGCACGGAGATGGCAATCATGCTGGCCTGCCAGTCGACCGCGATCATGACCGCCAGACAGCCGATGGCGCCGGCCAGGCTCAAGCGGGGATGGAAGAGGCGGAAGGTGGGCCGAAACGACGGGCTGGCGGCATGGGCTTCGAAGTAGGTGGCGTAATTCAGGAGGCCGTAGGAAATCAGGAAGAACATGGAAACGATCGGCGCGATCAGATTCAGGTTGCCCAGGGCCACGGTGAGATAGGCAATGGCGCAGGAGAGCAGGACGGCCCGGCGGGGGTTGTTGGCCGGTCCGGCGCCTTGGGCGAACGGGTTGAGCCCGGCGAATATCCGGTCCCCGGCCAGCGATTGCAGGATGCGCGGGCCGCCCATGAACGAGGCCATGGCCGAGGACAGGGTGGCGGCAATCACCCCGGCATCGATGAGGATTCCGAAGCGGGCCACCCGCCGCATCGCGGTGTTGTCTCCCCGCAGGACCGCCTCCGGCAGGACGCCCGCAAAGAGAACCGCCACCGAAAAATACACCAGAATCGAGATCCCCACGGCCATGAATGTTCCTAGCGGGATGCTGCGGCTGGGGTCCCGGAGGTCGCCGGACATGCTGACGCCCTGGGTAAAACCGGTAACCGCCGGGAAGAAAATGGCAAACACGACCCAAAAGGGCTGCGCCCCGGCCGGCGCCTTCCAGTCGAGGACGATCTGCGACGGACGCCAGGCTTCGAGGGCGCCGGCATAGAAAGAGGCCAGGGCAGCCAGCAGCAGGGCCATGACCACGTATTGAAAGCGGGTCGCCCAATCGGCCCCCAGCCAGGCCAGCACGAAAAGGGCCGTTACCGCCAGGGCGGCGGCCAACGGCGGGCCCACCGTCCAGAAGGGCGCAAGCATGACCGCCAGAATCTCACCGAAACCGATGCAGTAAAAGCCGATCGAGATGGATTGGGCCAAAAAAAGGACCAGTCCCAAAGCGCCGCCGAACTCGGGACCCAGCGTACGGGAGATGACATAGTAGTCGCCGCCGCCCTTGACGTTCAGGTTGGTGGCGATGGCCGACAGCGAGAGACTGGTCAGGATCGAGATGGCATTGGCCAGGGCGATGATCGCCAGGGCGCGCGGCAGCCCGGCCTCACCCACCACGTAGCCCAGGCGCAAAAAGAGGATGATGCCCAGAATCGTGAGCACGCTGGGCGTGAATACACCGGCGAAGGTTCCCATGGTGCCGCCCGCGCGAGCGCTGGACGCTGACCTGGTTTCAGGTTCGATTGGCATGGAGAATTTCCGGCTATGCGCTTGGCTGATGCGATGAATGGCGTGGGACGGTTAGAGGCTGGCGGCCCTCTCCCGGCCGAGGTTTTAGCACCATAACCCATCGTTTTGCGGGTGGCAAGGGAGGTGTCGGCGATGGAAAATCGGCTGCGGCCGTTCGGCGGCGTTGATGGCCGGCCGATCAGTCCGTCGCCACCAGGCCCATTTTTTCGAGTTTCTGCAGGATGCGCTCCAGGGTGAAGGGTTTCTTGATGTAGTCGTTGCAGCCCGCGCTGATCGAGGACATGACGGTGGCCTGATCGCCGTGCGCGGTGACCATCAGCACCTTGGCGTACTTGTCTTCCGGGATGGCGTTGCCTTTTTCCAGGTCCCGGATCATTTTGAGCACCGTCGTGCCGTCCATGTCCGGCAGCGAGATGTCGAGTGTGACCAGATCGAAGCGCGCCCCGTTTTCGATGGCTTCGGTAAACGCTCGCACGGCGGTGTTGCCGTTTTCAACGGCGTGGCAGGCGCCAAATTCCCGCAGAATGATCTCCATTTTCCGGCGGCTCACCAGTTCATCGTCGACGATCAGGATTTTCATTGTGCCCGTCCCGCTTGGTGTTCGGTGGTTTGGCGGCTCACATGCTATCATTCGGACCGGTAGCGCTCGTGCGTATCGATGAAGGCCGCTTCACAGGCCAGGAAAGCGTCCACGACCCGTGGATCGAAATGACTGCCGCGCCCCTCGAGAATGATGCTGCGGGCCCGGTCGTGGGTAAACGGCTCCTTGTAGGGGCGTTTGGAGACCAATGCGTCGTAAACGTCCGATAGGGCGAAGATGCGGCTGGCGATCGGTATGGCCTCGCCTTCCAGACCGTCCGGGTAGCCGCTACCGTCGAACTTTTCGTGATGATGACGGGCGATCTGGGCGGCCACCCGCAGATAGGTGGCTTCCGGCACTTTCTGCAGGGCCTCGAAAAGGGTGTTGAATCCTATGGTCGTATGCGACTTCATGATCTCGAATTCCTTGTCGTCAAGCCGGCCCGGTTTCAACAGGATGTAGTCGGGAATGCCGACTTTGCCGATGTCGTGCAGCGTGCTGGTCAGAAAGATATTCTCCACCAGGGGGCCATCCAGGCCGGCGGGTGCTTCCGGCATCTGTCTCAAGGCCTCGGCCAGGTAGCGGGAGTAATAGCGGACCCGCTCCAGGTGGTTGCCCGTGTCCTCGTCCCGCGATTCGGCCAGCTTGGCCAGGGCAAAGATAACGGTCTCTTTGCTCTGCAGGTTGATGACCCGTTCTCCGGCCTTGACCCGCACCTTGACCTCCCCCTGGTTGAAGGGCTTGCGGATGTAGTCATCGGCACCGGCCTCCATCCCCGCAATCACGTCTTCGATCTCGTTGTTGCCGGTTACAAATATGATGTAGGTATAGTCTTCGCTGGTCACCCCCCGGATTCGTCGGCACAGGGACAGCCCGTCCAGATCAGGCATGTTCCAGTCGGTGATGACGATGCGCGGCCGCTCGGCCTGCCACATCTCCCAACCCTGGACGCCGCCCGCCGCCACCTGCGTCTCATATCCAAGTCCGTTCAACAGCCGATCCATTTTTTGTCGGCTGACCAGTTCGTCGTCCACCACCAGCACCTTCATGGGGTGTTTCCTCCCGCTTGTCTTAGGGCCAGCGTGTCCGCATACGACACCAGGCGCTCAAATTCGGCTGCCACTTGCTCCAGGGCCTGAGGGGCGTCGGTAAGATCACCCGATTGGCCCATGGTTTCCAGCACCAGAGCTGTCTCGGCCAGGGCCGCCGCCGTCAAGTTGGCGGCCCCTCCTTTGATGGCATGTGATTCGGCCGCCAGACGGGCGGCATCGCCGTCGATCAGCGCCTTGTGCATGATCGTGATCTGCCCTTGAACATTGTCGATAAAACCCGCCAGAACATCCATCAGGAAAGCCGCATCATCATCGAACTCCCTCACGGCACGTGCAAAATCCATGGGGGCGCCCCTGTCATCCGCCGGCCGCAACGGCACGACCGGGGCGGGTTGCCGTTCCGGGCCGCCGGGGGGTGCAAGCCACCTTTCAACCAGGGCCAGGAGCTCCTCTTTTTTAAGCGGTTTGGGAAGATAATCGTCGGCACCGGCGCGCAGGCATTTCTCTCGGTCGCCCTTCATGGCGTGGGCCGTCATGGCCACGATGGCCATCCGCGACCGGCCGCTCTCTCCCGCGGCGGCTTGCATTTCCTCGCGCCGGATGGCGCGGGTGGTTTCATACCCGTCCATCACCGGCATCTGCATGTCCATCAGGATCAAGCGGTAATCGCGGCGGGCCACCGCCGCGAGCGCCTCACGGCCGTTTTCGGCCAGATCGACCTCGTATCCAGCCCGATGCAGGTGGCGCAAGGCCACCTGCTGGTTGGTGGGGTAGTCCTCGACGAGCAGGATCCGACCGCGGGCCTTGCGGTTTTCCATAAGCGTGTGGCGGGTCACCAGCTCGCGGGCTTCCGGCCGGGATTCACTTTCAGCCCCCAGCACCAGCTTGATGGTCGCCAGGAGTTCTTCGATTTTGACCGGTTTGTGGAGGTATCCGTCAACCCCCAGCCGCCGGCATCTCTCCCCGTCGCCGATGGTGCCCAGCCCGGTCAGCAGAATGATGCGCGTGGCGGCCATGGACGCGTCGGCCCGGATGGCTTCGGCCAGAGCGTAGCCGTCCATGACGGGCATCATGATATCCGAAAGCACCAGATCGATGGGGCGGGATTCAGACGCCGCCGCTTTCAGAACAGCCAGCGCCTCGCGGCCATCACCGGCGGCTTGAACGTCACAGCCGTAACGATCGACGTATTCGACGATGATGTCCAGGGCAGCGGCGGAATCGTCCACCACCAGCACCTTGAGCCCGGCGATTTCCTCACGCGCGGGCGACGGCGCCACGGCATCGCCATCCGGCTCCTTGGCCAGCCGGGCGGTAAACCAGAAGGTCGAGCCGCAGCCCTCCCGGCTGGTCAGCCCGATTTGGCCGCCCATCAGTTCGACCAACTGCTTGGAGATGGTCGTCCCCAGTCCGGTGCCCCCGTATTTGCGGGTGGTCGAGCCGTCCGCCTGGGTGAAGCTGTCGAAGATGGCCCTCTGTCGCGCCTCCGGAATGCCGACCCCGGTGTCGGCAACCTCGAAATGGATCGTGGCGTAGCGTGGGCTTTCGCCCACCATGCGGGCGCGGATGATGATCTCCCCGTGCTCGGTGAATTTGAGTGCGTTGCCGGCCAGGTTGTTCAGCACCTGCCGCAGCCGCCCGGGATCTCCGATCAGGCGTGCGGGCACGTCGGGGGCAATGTGGGAAGCAAACTCCAGCCCGTTGTTGCGGGCCCGCATGGCGATGCTGGCGGCCACGTCTTCGATCAGCAGCCGCAGGTCGAAGGCCATGGCCTCCAGGTCCAGCTTCCCCGCCTCGATCTTGGAGAAGTCGAGCACCGCATTGATGATTCCCTGCAGATGGTTGGACTCCTTCTCGATGGTGGCGACGATCGTGCGCTGATCCTCGGTGAGCCCCGACTCCATGGCCAGCTCGGCCATGCCGATGATGCCGTTGAGCGGCGTGCGGATCTCGTGGCTCATGTTGGCCAGGAACTCGCTTTTGGCCACACTGGCGGCTTCGGCCGCAATCTTGGACCGGCGCAGTTCCTGCTCGGCGGTCTTGCGCTCGGAAATGTCGAAGAATACCCCGCTGATGTGTTCGACCTGACCGTCGGTCGTACAGACGATCTGGCCGCGCTCCTGGACCCAGCGGATCTCGCCGGATTTATGCGCGATCCGGTATTCACGCACGTAGGAGCGTTCACCCTTGAGGGCCGCGATGAAACTGGCGCGCACATCCGCGATATCGCGGGAATCGATGATCTCGGGCCAGCGCACGCTGCCGGAATTAAGCTCCGCGGAGCTGTAGCCGGTGACGGATGCGATCTTGTTGTCGTAGAATTCCACCGACCAGTCGGCATAGCCGCGAAAGACGATGCTGGGCAGCGTCTTGAGCAGCAGCCGGTACTCGCGTTCACTATCGCTCAACTCTTGTTGAGCGCGCTTGAGCTCGGTGATATCGACAAAGGTTTCGAGCAGTACGGCCTCCTCGTCGAGTTCGATCCGGATGGCGCTCTTCAAAATGGGCACGGTCTGTCCGTCTTTGGTGATCAACAGGCGCTCGGCCCGGTCCATTTGCTCGTTCAGGTCGAGGACCGGGCAGGCACTTTCGGGCGCCGGGCAGAGGGTCTGATGGCAGACCCGGTCCAGAACCTCCGCATCGGTCGCATAGCCCATCAATCCCAGCGCGGCCCGGTTGGCGTAGCGGATGCGCTTGTCCAGCCCCACGATCAGAACGGCATAGGGCATGGAGTCGAGCATGGTCTGCAACACGGTTCGGGAACGTTCGATCTGCCGGGTCTGTTCGCGTACGCGTTCTTCAAGGTGATCCCGGTGCTGGATGAGCTCCTTTTCGATCTCTTTGCGGTGGGAAATATCGCGGACCACCCCCCGGAAACCGGTGGGCTCACCGTCGTGGTCCCGAATCAGGGTCGCCGAGGTTTCGACATGCAGCACCTGGCCGTCCTGGCGGTGCAGAATGTAATCCACCACCCTCTCGGGCCGGCCCGTCGTAAAGACCCGCTGGAACATCGCAAACGTCGGTTCGATATAGTCGGGGTCGACATATTCCCGGTAGTTCAGACCAATGATCTGGTGCGCGTCATAGCCCAGTAAACGGCACATGGCCTGGTTGCAGAAGGTGATATCGCCCTTCAGGTCGACCTCGAAAAAGGCGTCGTTGATCTCCTCCAGGATACGGCGGTATTTATCTTCGCTCTCCCTGAGCTTTTCCTCCACCGCCCGGTGTGAATTAAGCAGATCGTCAAGGTCAACCTTGATCAGCGTGATGGCGTCCATCACGGGTAAAAAGGGATGATCCCGGGCCACCGCCTCTCTCCGGTTGAGCCCTTTGCAATCCCATTTGATGCCGCCGATAAAGTGCATCAGTTCTTCGACGTAATCCTGGACACGCGGTGAGGACAGGCAAGGGCCTTCGGCCGTGAGGTTGGCCGCGGGCATCTTTGCGCCGGCACACGCTGCCTGATCCCGATCGATGATCGCCAGCGCTTCCTCACGGGTTTCCGCCAGGCGAATATCGAAGGGCACGAAGTCGGCTGCCATCAGGATGGCGGCACGCAGAAGCCGGCTGGCCCCGTAGGTGACACAGGCCCTGAAGGGGAAGTCCTGGTGCAGGGCTTTGAAGGCGGCCAGATGCCGTCGGCGGGTTTTGAGATTCTGGACGCTGGTTCCTGCGACGTCGTGAAGCGTATAGAAGGACGCCCCGGGCCCGAGGGATCGCACGGCCTCGCGCTGGGCTTCGAACAGGGGATCGATATAGGCTTCTTTCAGGACCCCCCGGCTGACCACATGCACGATGTGGTCGTTCAATACTTCCACACGGAAGGTGAAATCATCGAATGCGAGGTCTCGCCGCAAGGCGTCCACCGTCGACCGGCCGCTGTCAAAGGGTCGGGATGACGGAGCGGAGGGTTTATGGGACAAATCCAGTCCCAGCAGGGTCGCGCCACGCTTGAGTGCGGCCGCGTAGTTGTCTTGGAGTTCGACGGGAAACTTGACGAGGTGCAGCGCCCGGCCCAGGCGAATGCTGAGATTCATCTGGAAGGTGGTGTTGTAAAAGAGGATGGCCTTCAGGTGTTGGTGCTGTTGCCGGAAAAAATCGATATAGATCTTGCGTGCTCCGGATTCGGCGCCCTTGAGTTCGGAATAATCCTCCAGAATCACGTATTTGTGATCCTTATGCGGTTTTTGGGCAAAAAGTGCCGCCATGATGTCACAATAGCGCCGGACGCCCTCGATGTCCGTGTACCCGATGGCCTTGGTGGTGATCAGGGCGTCGGCCATGATGCCGGTGGTGTAGGCATGCTGATCGGACACATAAAGCCCGTCCGGCGGCCGCCGGATCGGCCAACCGGTTACCGGACAGGCGGGCTGGTTCCGGTGGATCGCCTTGATGGTTTCAACGGATTGCATCCGCACCTCGAGGCCGGGTGACGCTTGCCGTCGGACCCGGCGGTCTGCCTGGGGTTTTCAAAGGCCCACCGCCCGCGCCATGTGAACCGGACGACAGGGCGCCGCATCGAACCCCTTGAAATCGGTTTGCACTCGCCTGAAAACGTTCGAATTGCACCAAAGGGACTATCGGTAGGACCTGGGAAACCCTTGAGGACTAATTGCTCGGCTGGAAGGGCCTGCAACGGCGCGGGCGATTCAGCTTCAAGGCGCCGAACCGACGGGCTATTCCGAGTCAGACAGGGATGATCCGTCTTGATCGTTGCCGGGTGTTTGCGGTCGAAATTCCTCGGGATAGGTGCGAATGTGGAGATCCTGCTGGGGAAAGGCGATCTCGATGCCCAGTTCGCGGAAGCGCCGGTCGATGTCGAAGCGGATCGCGCTGGGGACGGTCCAGTAGTTATCGACGTCCACCCAGATGCGCAGGCGAAAAAGCAGGGCGCTGGGCCCATGATCGACGAAAATGACATCCGGCCGGGGGAACTTCAGACACCGTTTACGCGCCTTGACGATTTCAAGAAGGGTTTTCTCAACCAGTTCCGTGTCCGACCCGTAGGCCACCCCCACCTCGATATGGCGGCGCATGCGCCTGTCCTTGAAGCTCCAGTTGGTCACGCGCTGGCTGATGAATTCCGAGTTGGGGATGATTACCGCGGCGTTGTCGAAAGTCTGTACCACGGTCGAGCGCACGTTGATCTTCTTGACCTCGGCCCAGAGGCCGCCCACCTCGACATAGTCCCCCACCTGGATGGGGCGCTCGAAGAGCAGGATCAGGCCGCTGATGAAATTGTTGAAAATGTTCTGCAGCCCGAACCCGATCCCCACACTGAGCGCGCCGAAGACCACGGCCAGCGAGGTGGCATCGACCCCAATCACGGCCAGGGCCAGCAGGAGGCCCAGTCCCCAGCCCAGATAGCTCGATATCGTGAGGATCGAATCCTTGAGGCCGCGCTCCAGCGACCTGTTTTCCAGGATTTGATAGTTGATCAGCGCACGGCCCAGGCGCACGCCCAGGTAGGTCAGGTAAACGATGACAATGGCCAACAGGATACCCTTTATGTTGAGATTGACTTTCCCGATGGCCACGGTGTGTTCGATAAATTTTCCCAGCTGGGCCTGCAGATAACCACCGCTGTCCCAGGCGTATAGAAGACCGGCCGCCAGGATGATCATCCAGATAAATCGAATCAGCTGAATCATGGACCAGCGCCACGGATGGGTGTTGCCGACGATGTGGTTTTCGTCCGCGGCGGCGGCCTGCGCTTTGTGGTCGAGGTGCCATTCGCGGATGGCGTTCAGGCTGATCCAACCCCAGAAAAGCAGGACGATGGTGCTGACCCAACCCGCGAACCAGTGGTCCGCCAAACGGTTGTAGCCCAGCAGGCTGAGAGCCAGACTCCCGCCGATGATCAGGTAGCTTCCCCCTCGCAGCATCGCCGTTCTTCTGGGGTCGGGGGCGGCCTGTCCCTCGCGCACCCCTTCCGCCACGGCCGTCTCGGTCTGCCGCCAGAACAGGACAAACCAGATAAGATAGGCTGAAACGACGATGTCCCATACCAACCCGGTAAGCAGGCTGTCGATCCCGACGATCCACTTGACGATGACAAATACAATGGTGGCGACGCGAAAAAGGCGGAGCAGGCGCGTCAGACGCTGGGTCACAAAATTCCGAAGGACCGTCGGGGTGCCGCTGGCACCGTGCTTGAGATAATCCACACCCCAGCGGGTGATGAGCAGAACCACGAAAACCTCGAACAGCAAACGGCCCAGGCCGATACCGAATAGCGTCCACTGCAAATAGGTGTAGACACCGAAGAGGACGGTCATCCCCAGGTAGGTCAAGGAGCGGCGCAGCAACAGAAGCCCCAGGCAGCGGAAGTGCCAGCCCGGCCCCTCGCACCGGATTTCAAGACGCCGTATGTGGGTACGACCTCGGCCCTGGAGGGCCAAAACCGCAACCAGCAGGACCAGAAAAATACCCCAGGTTTTGAGACCGCTGATTCTGATCTGGCTCCATAGGGTTGCCCAGGCCAGCGGGCTGAAGACCATTTGAATGCGGCCCGCGAGCGAACGCCAAGCCTCCTGCAGGGACGACCATTTGAAATACCCCAGAGGATCGGTGCGAGAATAAAAGGACGCCTTTTGCCGTGATTCAAGCTGGGCGGCAAGCTGAGCGGCAATCTTTTTCTTCTCCTCGACGGCCGTCGTCATTCGTGCCAGCAAATCACCGGAAGTCTCCAGATAGCGATTCCCGAGCTTGTTCTTGGTGTCCAGAATCTGCAGCAGTTCGCGGGCCTTGGCTTTCAGCTGTTGTTTCTCCGCAGCGGAGAACTGCGCTTCGTCAATATTGACGATCTGCTGCTCGGCCAGGGCACGACGGTCGTTGGAAGCCTGGACCATGCGCGTGATCGCCTCATGCCGCTTCTGAAAGGCTTCCAGACGTTCGGCCAGGGTCTTGGATGCCAATCGGTTTTCTGTGAGGGCCTTCTCCAGTTCTTCGGGGGGCGACTGGGTGGCCAGCAGCAGCTGTCCGTGGGCCGCATTCTGGCTTTCATACGTCCTGATTTCGGTTCTGATTGCGGTTTCGAAGGTATTCAACTGCTTCAGTTGGGCTTCCAGGTCCGCCAGTTCGGCCTGATTGCCGGATAGGGCCCGATTGACGGCGTCTTTCAGCTGCTGAGCGGAAATCAATGCTTCCGGAGCGCCGGGCTTTTCCTCCTGGGCCATGGCCAGAGAGCCCAGAGCCGTGATGGTGATTGCAAGCACCAGGGTGAACAGAAGGAGGACCGCCCAAAGGGGGCTGGTTCCCGGAATCTGTCGTCGGCGGGTCTGCTTCGAGCTGCAGGTTGTCTTGCGGTTTGGCATAGGGATCCCCGAAACAGGTAAGAATAATTTCAAGGGTTTATTAACAAAGGCTCAGTTGGGAAATATTGGCTAAAGCGAATGGGAAGTCAAGCCTGCCTTCAGTTGATCCGGTTTTTGCCCTTGTAATCGCACCATTTTTGCCCTTGTAATCGCACCACTGGATTAGTGGATTCACCAGTCCTGAAATCGCCTCGGGTTCGTAGCCAAACCATCTTGACAGAAAGACCCCAATGGTTAGAATAATTTCAAATTTCTTTGTAATTCTTATGACTTGTGTGTTTTTTTATTTTCATCCGACCAGGGGGAGCTCGTCATGACCATCATCAAATGGAGCCCGGCCCGGGAGATCGCCAGCTTGCAGCAGGGCATCAACCGCCTGTTCGAAGACGTTTTTTCGCAATCCGGGGACTACGATAGCGAGAGCATGGGGGCCTGGCGCCCGCCGGTGGACATCATTGATACGGAGCCGGCCATCGTTATCTTCGTCGAGATACCCGGGGTCGACAAGGCGGCCGTCAACATCGAGGTCAAAGAAAACGTCCTGTCGATCAGCGGCGAGCGTAGCGTCGACAACACCGTGGGCCAAGGAAGTTATATGCGCAGCGAACGCGTTTTCGGAAAATTCGCCCGTTCGTTCGCCCTGCCGTCGATGATCCCCACCGAAAAGATCAAAGCCAACTTCAACGACGGCGTCCTCAAAATCACCATTCCCAAACCAGAAGCCGGGCAGCCTCGCAAAGTTCCCATCAACGTCGAATAGCTGCCGGTCCGGCGGCGCTTGTCCGGATCAAAAAAGGGCCCTGCCACGGGTCACAGGGCCATCAATATCACCAACGGTCGTTTCCGGCGCCGAGGACTGGACCTGCTGGGCGCCCAGCTCGGCGCTGCAGGCGCTATTGCGCTAACTTCGCTTCCCGCCACAATGAAGCCGATAGATGAGCCTTTGATGATAACGATGAGATATGTATTCATGCAGGGGAAGAGGCAATGAAAGTGTATTCGACAATTCTCAGATGCAAGGCGTTAGCGATAGTCGTCAGTGTGTCATTGTTCGTCTTCCCCGCGACCGTGTTTTCGCAGGAGTTTACCACTCCCGAAGCACTGTTGGATGCATGGACGAAACTAATCACGCGTGATTGCGATCTGGAATGCTCGAGAAGACTTGCAAGTATGTATAGTCAGCAAATCCTGCAATTGAATAAAGATGCCCTTGTTCGCACACTGCGCTATAGTCCTGATCGGACTAACGATGCGCTTATCTTATTCGGGAAAGACATTGGCCAAAAAGAACTGGTACAAATGTCACCAACCGATGTTTTTGCCCACCAACTCTTATACAGGGACCAGTCGATAGATGATGCGTATCGATATGCGCAAGCGGAAGTTCTCAGCTCGAAATACATATCCCCAAATGAAGTGGAGGTTGTATTGCGCCGGAGCGGACTTCCGGCCGCACCCAAGATGACGGAATTAGAAACAATCCGACTCGTTAAGGAGGGTGGGGAGTGGAAGATAGGGTACTGAGAACCGGAATTAAGCCTTGGCGCAGCTGGAAACGAAACGATACGGATTCTTGATATCGTGCCGTTTAAGCATCCATCATGAAGCGTGCCGGAGCATCACAAAAAGATGCAACACCGGCCATGGATTTCGCGAAATCCCCGGTCGCCACCCTGCTAAAGGATAACCCCCCGCCGGCAATCCGATTGGGCACCGCAGGTGTAGCTCCCGCTACGTCGAGGAGCGGCGGGAGTCGCGAACGCCGCGTGGCGTCGATAAATGCCGCCTGTGGGCGCCAACCATAGTACCCGATGCCAGGCGGTAGATTTTGCTGCCCTGCAAGGCCGCAGCTGTCTTCGCACCCGCAGGCGTAGCCCGGCTACGTCGAGGATTGCGAAGCAGTGAGAACGCCGCATGGCGTTGAAAGATGCCGCCTGGAGTTGAAAACGTCAAATGCCCGTTCACAGGTGGTAGATTTCATCGCCAGGCAAGGCCGCAGGCGACCGACGCCCGCAGGCGTAGCCTACGCTACGTCGAGGACTGTCGGGAGTCGAGAACGCCGCATGGCGCTGAAAGATGCCGCCTGTGAATGGGCATTACACGACGCCCTGGTCAAGCATCGCATCCACCACCTTCGTAAAGCCGGCGATATTGGCCCCCATCATGTAGTTGCCGGGGTGGCCGTACTCGGCGGCGGCGTCCAGGCAGGTGGCGTGAATGCTCTTCATGATCTGCTGCAGGCGATTGTCCACTTCCTCCCGCGGCCAGCTGAGGCGCATGCTGTTCTGGGCCATCTCGAGCCCGGAAGTCGCCACCCCGCCGGCATTGGCGGCCTTGCCCGGGGCGTAGAAGATCTGGTTGTCGATAAATACGTTGATGGCTTCCGGCGTGGAGGGCATGTTGGCGCCTTCGCTCACGAGTTTGACGCCGTTACCGATCAGGTTCTGGGCGTCCTTGGCGTTGATTTCGTTCTGGGTGGCGCTGGGAAAAGCGCAATCGGCCTTGTGGTCCCAGAGGGAGTTGTGGTCCAGGGCGGCGTCGGCTTCGGCGTAGACCGCTTCCGGATATTTCTCCGTGTATTCCTTGATGCGGCCGCGGCGCACGTTTTTGAGGCGTTTGACGAATTCGAGTTTACCGGCGTCGATGCCGGCCTCGTCATAGATGTATCCGGCAGAATCGGAAAGGGTGACCACCCGGCCGCCCAGTTCGAGGATCTTTTCGGTCGTGTACTGGGCCACGTTGCCTGAGCCGCTGACCAGGCAGGTCTTGCCTTCCAGGGTGTCGCCCTGGGTGTTGAGCATTTCAGCGGCAAAGTAGACGCTGCCGTATCCGGTGGCCTCAGGGCGGATGAGGCTGCCGCCCCAGCCCAGGCTCTTGCCGGTCAGCACGCCGGTGAATTCGTTGCGCAGCCGTTTGTACTGACCGAAAAGAAATCCGATCTCGCGTGCGCCCACGCCAATGTCCCCGGCAGGAACGTCCGTATCCGGCCCGATGTGCCGCGACAGCTCGGTCATGAAACTCTGGCAGAAGCGCATCACCTCCAGATCCGATTTGCCCTTGGGATCGAAGTCGGAGCCGCCCTTGCCGCCCCCCATGGAGAGCGTGGTCAGCGCATTTTTAAAGACTTGTTCGAAGGCCAGAAACTTGAGAATGCTCAAGTTCACCGACGGGTGGAAACGCAGCCCCCCTTTGTAGGGGCCGATGGCGCTGTTCATCTCGATCCGGAACCCGCGGTTCACGCGCACCTGCCCCTGGTCGTCCACCCACGGCACCCGAAAGAGGATCACCCGCTCCGGTTCGGTAATCCGCTCCATCACGGCGGCCTTGCGGTACTCGGGGTTGCGTTCGAGCACCGGCTGAACGGATTCGACCACTTCCATGACGGCCTGGTGAAATTCGCGCTCACCCGGGTCGCGATCCTTGACCTGCTGAAGAATGTCCGTCATTTTCGCCTCCCTCTCTTGATCCGCGGGGCGTCGCCCCGCCATCCCTTCAGACGTATGATAACGTTTTCAGGTTTTATGCCCGACTTCGGGCCGCCCTATTCCTCACGCGGGCGATCAACTGAATGGCGCACCGGCCTTGGGCCTGCGATGGGCACGCCTCCTCTAACACGATGCCTGCCGCGCATCAACTCATTATCACCACGCCCCTGGACCGCCGCCCGTCGATTTTCAGAAGCAGGGGGCCCGGCAGCCGTATGTGGCGAATGAAGACCGTTTCATCGGCGGCCTCCAGCCCCTCGAGAAGCTGCCAGCGGAAGATATCCTCATCATTGTCCGCCACGGTCAAATAAAAAATGCCCATGGAAATGATGTTCTGAAAAAAATGGGAACCCTGCGATGGCTCGGCCTTGATCGGACCGTTGCGCAGTTCGACGATGGCCCGCACCCCCGAGATGTGATGCCACTTGACCGGGATGCCCAGCCAGTGGTCGGCGGATCCCCAGCGGCCGGGCCCCACGAGAAGATAGGGTCTGCCCTCCCCGGACAGATGCGCATTGAGCCGGCCGATCTCTTCGGCCATGCGCGGGGTCGCGGCCGGATCGAAAGCTTCCGGCTTCACGTAGACGATGTCGCGGATCGAGCCGTTCTCGCCGTTGCCCAGGCAGCGGGTGGCATGACAAAGCGCCGTGTCCGCCTCCTGTGCGCTGATGTCGACCTCGCCGCGCTGGTCGGCCATGACCATCGGGCGCATCTGCAGCAGGAAGAATTCCCCCCGTCCGGGGCCGGACGGGTCCAGGTTGACGGCGAATTCGATCTCGATGGCCCCGCCCATGCCCCGGCGGCCGAGGTGCAGAATATCCGTTAGCAGGGCGGGCAGGGGAAACAGGTCGTATTTGAGCACACCGGCAAACGTCAGCACTTTGGGGCCCTGAAGAAATCCCGAATCGCGGATGCGGTGCTCATCGACGATATAGGTGCCGGCCAACTGCCGGACCGGAAATTCACTTTCCGCCGCGGCCACCTCGCGCTTGACCAGATTGGCGTCGGCGTCGAAACGCGGCTCATCGGGCAACGTCTTGATCTCCAGGGCGTAGAATGTCTGCTGAGCGTTGCGCAGGGTGTCGTCCACGGTCGCGAACGCGGGCACGGCCTCCGGATACGGCGGTGCGAACAGCAGGGACCGCTCGCCGTCCACCACGGTTTTACCCATGCCCAGCGCCACCTGGGCGATGCCGTCCTCGGGTTTCATCTTCCCGATGGGATAGTAATTGTGGGACTGGGCCACGCCGGCGATGGCCGGGTAGAAGTAGTCGCCCTGGCGCTGTCCGGCCAGCTCCTGGATGATGACGGCCATGGCATCTTCGTGGGGCCGGCCCGCGCTGGCGCGCGAAAACGCGCGTGGCCCGGCATAGTACGTCGAGGCGTAAACACTCTTGACCGCCGCCACGAGCCGCTCGAGGCGCACCGCCGCATCCGGGTGGCTGTTGGGGATCATAAACGTGTCGTACAGGCCGGCGTAGGGCTGGTGCTGGGCATCCTCGAGCAGGCTCGATGAGCGTACGGCCAGAGGGACGTCCACCTGCGCCAGAAATGCCGCAAGATCCTCCCGGAGGCCTTCGGGGAAATCGGCCGCCTGGAAAAGGGCGGCGATCGCTTCGTCGTCCTGGGCCTGACGGACCCGTCGGGCCAGATCGTTTTGCTGCATGAACGCTTCGAAATGGTCGGTGGCGATCACCAGAGAGCGGGGGATACGGATGGTGACGCCCGGATATTTGGCGTGCAGCCGGGTGCTCTGATGCAGAAGGGCGGACATGTAGGCCAGACCGCGGGCCTTGCCCCCCAGCGAACCGCTGCCGATCTTGACGAAATCCATCACGCCGGCATCGAAGGTGTCGGCCTTGAACTGCGCCACGACGCCTTTCTGCCGCCAGATGCGCAGGGCGTGAATGCTGGAGACGATGTAGCGGCGCATCTCTTCGGTGTCGGCAAAATCTTCGGCCGGCACCGCCCTGAAGGCCGACGCCAGACCGATTTCCGAGCGCCCCATGAGCCAGTTGGAAAAGTGGTTGCGTTCGGCATGGTAGCGCAGCGCGGCTTCGGGGATCGTTTGGACGAGATGCTCCAGGGAGCGCAGGTCCGAGGCGCGCCCCACTTCGGTGCGATCGGGCAGACGCGCCACGAAATCGCCGAAGCCCAGGTGATCCAGAAAAAAGGCATGTATCGCCTGGAGAAGATCCGGTGTGTTCTTGTCCACGAAAACGGCCGGGATACGTTCGGCCTTTTGGCGCTGCTTCGGGTCCTCGCCCAGAAGGAGCAGGGGCAGATCGCTGAATTCCTCGCGGAAACGGCTCAGCAGGGCGCTCCCGGCCTCGGCGTCGTGTTGTCCTTTCCGGGGCAGGCGTGCCGCGGCAATGACTCCCGAGACATAGGACCGGTAACGCCGGTAGAGGGCGAGCGCCTCCTCATAGCTGCGGGCGTGCAGGATCTTGGGCCGGGCCCTCATCTTGAGCAGGCGGTGGTCCGCGTTGAGGCCGCTGCCCAGCACCACCTGGGTCTGCCGGACGACTTCCTTGTAGATCAGGGGCAGGAGGGAGGAATAACAGGCCGGGGCGTCTTCGGCCAGGATCAAAACGCGCACCTGGGCGGATCGCGTGTCGGACCCCACGTTAAGCCGGTCTTCCACCGACTTGACCAAGGCCATCAACAGGTCCGAATTGCCGGTCCAGATAAATACCTGGTCGACGCCGTCGCAGTGGCCGTCCTGCGGCAGTGGGGCGATGCTGCGCACGCTGTGGGCTAGGAGAATCACCGGCAGGTCGGGCCGGTGGCGTTTGAGCCGGCGCCCCAGGCGGCAGGCATCGGTCTCCTCCAGATACGGCATGGTCAGGACCAGATCGAAAGCTTTTTGGGTGACCAGCTCGATGGCTTTTTCCGCCGAGGCCGTGCGTGTCACCCGTGGCGGGTGGCTGAGGTTGAGCCCGCTGTACTCGTGGATAATGCGCGCGGCCAGGCTGCCGTCCTCTTCCATGATGTAAGCGTCGTAAGGACTCGAGACCAGAAGGATCTCCCGCACCTTGTGCGGCATGAGTTCATGGTAGATCTTGAATTGGGAATAAAATTCCGTGGGGTCCTGGCCGTTGGGCCGGGCGGTGTTCATAGGGCCTCCCGCGCTAACGGATCGACGACTGGACCAAGATAACCGGTCTGTGACCGGTTGTAAATCAGCGGGGCCGATTCGGGCACCGGCGTGAGCAGCGTCGATGCCGGTTCCACTGGGGCGGGATGCCGGCCGGCCGCGGTTGCGGCTGCCGGGCGATTATGCTACAGCGCTGATTTTGCAGGCACCTGCCCCACCCAACGAGAAGGTAAACCAATGCCCACCGTCGCCGAACGTTTCGTCGACCGCCTGATCGATCATGACGTCCGCCACGCCTTCGGCATTCCCGGAGGCCCCTGGATTCCCTACATGGAAGCCATGCGCCGCCGCGGCCTGCCGTTCACCGTGGTGGCCAACGAGGCTTCCGCCGGCTTCATGGCCGACGTATGCTACCGGTTGACCGGCCGGCCGGCCCTGTGCCACGGCACCTTCGGTCCCGGGGCGACCAACCTGGCCACCGGTGTGGGCTGCGCCTGGCTGGACCGCTCCGCCTTGATCGCCGCCACCACCGAGCCGAGCGACGCCATGCGCCGTCGGGTGATGCAGATGAATATCGATCACCAGGCCCTGTTTGCACCCATGACCAAACAGACCCTGCGGGCAGGCGGCGCGGACATCGCCGCCATCGTCGATCGCGCCGTAGAGACGGCCTGCCAAGAAGTCCCGGGCCCGGTCCACATCGGGCTGCCCAGCGATCTGGCCGAGCAGCCGGCGGCGGCCGCGGCGCCGAAGAACAGCGGCATCCCGGGCGCTCCGTCGCTCCCAGGGCCTGACGTCCTGGCCAGGGCGGCCGAGACGATCGGGCGCGCCCGGCGCCCGCTGCTGGCCGTGGGCCTTACGGCCCAGCGCCTGCGTGTAGGGCCTCAGATCATGAGGCTGGCGCAAAAACTCCAGGCGGCGGTCGTCTTGACACCCATGGCCAAGGGCCTCATGCCCGAGGACCACCCGCTCTGCACCGGGGTTCTCTTTCATGCCCGCAGCGACCTCCTGGCCGATGTCATCCGGGAGGCCGATCTCGTGGTGGGTATCGGCTACGATCCGGTGGAGTTCAACTACGAAGAGTGGCTGCCGGACGTTCCGCTGGTCCATATCGACACCCGCCCGGCCGACGTGGCGGTTTCGGTGGACCTGGCCGCCGACGTCATCGGCGATTTGAGGGCGACGCTGGGCTTTCTCGGCACGGCCCAACTGGCGGCCGCGGATTGGGATCTGCAGCGTCTGGCCGAACACCGCCGTCGCCTCCATGCGGCCCTGCGGCCTGGCGGCGATGCCATGGGGCCCACGCAGGCGCTTGAAATCCTGCGGGAGATCCTGCCGCCCGAGGGCATCATGACCTGTGACGTGGGCGCTCACACGCATCTTATCGGCCAGCTCTGGCCCACGCCGGCCCCGGGGCGCCAGCTCATGACCAACGGCTGGTCCGCGATGGGGTTTGCCCTCCCGGCCGCTCTGGCCGCGGCCGTCTGCCGTCCGCAGACCCCCGTGGTGGGCGTGACGGGCGATGGCGGGTTCACCATGATGGCCGGGGAGCTGGTCACCGCCCGCCGCCTGGATCTGGACTGCGTCATCCTGATCCTGGCCGATCGGATGCTCAGCCTGATCGAGGTCAAGCAGGGATGGAAAGGCTGCGACCCCGCGACTTCCGTGCTCTATGATCGCGGCTTTATCGGCGCCGATCGCATCTTCGGCGTGCCAGTCCACAGCGCCGACACCCCCGAAGCGCTCAAGCAGGCCCTCGTTAAGGCGTTTCAAACCCCCGGACCTGTCGTCGTGGAGGCCGTTGTGGACGGCGCGGCCTATCATCAACTGATTGCCCGGAGCTATCGCTGATGACCACCGTCAAGCAAATCATCCTCTGCGGATTCGGCAACGTGGGGCGGGCTTTCGCCCGACTGATCGCAGGCAAGCGGGACGATCTGGCTGAACGCTACGCGCTCGACCTGCGGCTGAAGGCCGTGGTCGACATCGGTGGGGCCGCCGTGGCTGCCGAAGCCGGCCTGCCTGCCGGCCGGATGACGGATTTTGTCGAGGCCGGCGGTGCCGTCGAGACCTTCGAGACGTACGGCCGTCCCGGCCTGAAAGCGCTCGACCTCCTTGCCGGGGCGGATGGCGCCATCCTGGTGGAAACCACCCCCACCAACCTGAAAGACGCCGAGCCGGCCCGCACCCACTTCCTGGCGGCCATCGAAAACGGGGTGGACATCATCGCGGCCAACAAAGGGCCGCTGGTGCGCGACTACCGCCGCATCCTCGACCGGGCCCGGGAGAAAGGTGTGCGCATCCGTTTCAGCGCGGCCACGGCCGCCGCCCTGCCGACCCTGGACGTGGGTCAGTTGTGTACGGCCGGTGCGCGCATCGAGGCCATCGAAGGCATCCTCAACGGCACGACCAATTATATCCTGACCCGCATGGCCCAGGAGCGCGTTCACTACGGCGACGCCCTGCGCGACGCCCAGGCGCTGGGCATCGCCGAGACCGATCCCACCCTGGACGTGGAGGGGCTCGACACGCGCAACAAGATCGTCGTCATCGCCAACACCCTTTTCGAGCTGGCCCTCGATCCCGACGAGGTGGAAACCGTCGGCATCACCGGGGTGACCCCGGCCGACATGGCCGCGGCCCGGGAGGCGGGCCAGGTCATCAAACTGATCGGCTCGGCGCGTATGACCGCCAACGGACCCGTCGTCAAAGTGGCTCCCGAGGCGCTCCCGGCCGATCACCCCCTGGCCGGTGTGCACCTGTCGGAAAAGGGCATCAGCTACGCTACGGACACCATGGGGCGCATCACCGTGACCGGAGGACATAGCTCCCCCACCGGCGCGGCCGCTGCCATGCTCAAGGATATTATTCACATGGTCAAACTGGGAATCTAGTGTCACCCAGAAACGGCATGTTTCGGCCCAGGCCGTCGCTCTGGCGCATTTGGCCGAACCAAACACTACCGTTTCTGGATGGACACTGTCGAAATGAAATAGAATACCTCAATTAAATTGCAGTTTATCTTCCAAGCATATGAAGAATAGATGCGTTTGCCATTGACCCGTTGTCCCGCGCCGAGCATCGAGGCATTGAACGGATTAGGGCCGCGGACTGCTTGAGTGAAAGCGAGTTTCCGCGGGCCGAGCCTGACAACCGCTCGCTGAAGCAAGCGTCGTGCTGACAGGCAAGGCGTCACGTGCAGCGAGGCGCGCAGCAATCGACCGATTGTGAGCACCCGAGCGAACTGGACAACGCCGCATGGCTGCATGAGGCGCCGCTTCAGGGAGCGGTTGAGCGACGTGCAGGGGATAGCGGGGCAGGGCGCATTCTTTTGGTTACTTTTCTGACGGTCTCGTAAAAAGCTCGATATCGGCGTTACGCTTCATCTCTCGTCATTGCAGCGTACCATTAGTACGCTTCATTCCTCGAGAATCACAAGCCTTGATCTCGAACTTTTTACAAAACCGTCCCGAAGATGACCTTATAAGCCTTCATCTTTTCTTGTGCGCAAAAGTTGCAAAGAAATAATTAAACGGACAAAAAGGTTAATTAAAGGCCGCATTCAAATGGAGACGATACCATGACCGCCGACATCACCCCCGCCGACCTCCGCGCCCGGATTCGCCGCGCCGAATGGACCACCCCCACCAGCGGGGCCGCCACCGGTTTCCTGCAGGCCAACCTGGTCATGCTGCCCAAGACGCTGGCCTTCGAATTTCTTCTCTTCTGCACGCGCAACCCCAAACCCTGCCCGGTGCTGGACGTCCTCGAGCCCGGACAGACCGAACCGGCCATCGCACCGGGGGCCGACCTGACCACCGACCTGCCGCTCTACCGGCTGTATCGCGGAGGCAAACTCACCGACGAGGTGACCGACGTACGGGCCCTTTTCGGGGACGACACGGTCAGTTTCCTGCTGGGCTGCAGTTTTTCGTTCGAAAACGCCATGCTGGCCGCCGGGCTTCCGGTGCGCAACATCGCCGAGGGCAAAAACGTTTCCATGTACATCACCAACCGGACGTGCCGCCCGGCCGGCCCCTTCGAGGCCCCCCTGGTGGTCACCATGCGCCCCATGACGCCCGAGCAGGCTGTTCGCGCCGTTCAGGTCACCACCCGGTTTCACCAGACCCACGGTGCCCCGATCCACATGGGCGACCCGGCCGCCCTGGGCATCCCTGACCTGGAGCGCCCCGATTTCGGCGACCCCGTGACCGTCCAACCGGATGAAATACCGGTCTTCTGGGCCTGCGGGGTTACCTCGTCGCTGGCGGTCACCGCGGCCCGGCTGGACCTGGTCGTCACCCATGCGCCCGGGCACATGTTCGTTTCGGATCTCCGGGATGAACACGTGGCCATTTTCTGATATTCGAATGGTTCGCGGCCGGGTCGGGGCACCGTCCGTGACAACCATACCTTGACAGGGGTAGGGGCATCCAGTATGACTCGCCGAATGAACGTCATTCATTTTTTTCTTCCGGTTGTAGCGCCATGATTGCCTGCGGGCCCTGATGCTTCAGGGCTTTTTTTGTTTGGTACCGTATCGACAACCCCAACGCAGCACGAAGGACGTGGAAGGAGGATCACCATGAAAAGATTGCTCCAATGGACGGCGGTGGTGGCCGGACTGGCCATTCTGGGCGGCCTGCTGGCGCCCGCGCCCGCGCTGGCGGCCAAGGAAATCAAGATCGGGGCCATCTACCCGCTCACCGGCGGCGCGGCCGCGGCCGGGCGTGAACTGCGTGCCGGGGCCGAGCTGGCGGCCCAGCTCTGCAACGAGGCCCGCAGCGACATCGACATGACCATGGCCAAGGCCGCTGGCATCCAGAGCATGGGCGGCGCCAAGATCACGCTGATCTTCAAGGATCACGAAGGCAATCCCACCCTGGGGGCCGACCTGGCCAAGAAGCTGATCCTGGACGACAAGGTCGACGGCATCCTGGGCTGCTACCACAGCTCGGTGACCAAGACCGTGAGCGCGGTCTGCGAACAGTACGGCGTGCCCATGATCAATGGCTCCTCGACTTCCCCGGGACTGACCGAGCGCGGCTTCAAATGGTTCTGGCGCACCACCCCGCACGACCGCTGGTTCACCAAGGACCTTTTCGATTTCCTCGTGGGATTGAGCGAGGGCAAGGTACGCGGCGTCAAGGCCGTGCCCCGCGAGGACATCAACGTGATCGCCTCGGCCTGCGAGAACAGCGAGTGGGGATCCTACGTTTCCAAGGTGATCCAGGAAATGGCCGCCGAATATGACTTCAAGCTGCGCAAATCCCTGCTCTACTCGGACAAATCCCCCGATCTCTCCAGCGAAGTGCGCTCCCTCAGAGCTTCCAAGGCCAGTGTCCTCCTGTTCGCATCCTACACCTCGGATGCGATTTTGATGGTCAAGACCCTCAAGACCCAGAAAGTCCAGCCCCGGATCATCTGGGGCCAGGATGCCGGGTTCGACAAGCCGGAATTTCGCAGCACCCTGGGCGATGCGATCGAGGGCATCCTCACCCGGTCGGTCTTTCTGCCCCAGGTGGTCCAGATCAAACCGGTGGCCGGACAGGTCAACAGCCTTTACAAGGCCAAGACCGGCAACGATCTGGGCGGGGCTTCGGCACGGGCATTCACCGGTCTGCAGACCTGGATTCACGTGCTGGAGATGGCCGGCTCGAGCGAGCCGGCGGCCGTCCAGAAGGCGGCCAACGCCATCGAGATTCCCGGCCAGGAGCTCGTGGTGCCCTGGGCCGGCGTCAAGTTCGCCAACACGGGCAGCGAAATGGGGCAGAACATCATGGGTTCCGGTCTGATCGGCCAGTACCAGAAAGGGGCCGACGGCCAGATGGGGGTTGAAATCGTCTATCCCTTCGACGTGGCTTCGGCGGAGATGATCTACCCGTTCCCCCAATGGTAGGCGTATGCGTTCATAAACGGCATCTTGCGGCCCAGGCCGGCGTTCTCGCGATTTCGAAATCCTCGGCGTAGCGTCAGCTACGCCTCCGGGTTCAAAATCGCTGCGGCCTTGGCCTGAACCGCAATCTACCATTTCTGAGCGCACACGCACTCAACGGAACCTGAAGCGAAAAGACCTCCCGCCCGGGCGGGAGGCTTTGCATTCAAACATCAAATCCAAAGGCTTGCGCATGGAAATTCTGGCCAGTTCGATCGTGGCCGGACTGCTTTTCGGCATGGTGCTGGCGCTCGTGGCGCTGGGGCTCACGATCATTTTCGGCGTGATGGACATCATCAAC
>JAAUYD010006226.1_pt1 | contig 25606 bp, 18 predicted proteins | sample 7278101 | NCBI WGS metagenome assembly JAAUYD01 (sample SAMN14350128, study PRJNA611818) | marine sediment metagenome | isolation source: surface marine sediment (0.6m) | place: French Polynesia: Moorea | collected 2018-08
ATAAAGAATTACTACTGATTTACTAGATAAGCATTTAGTTATAACACTGCATAAGTAAAAACAAAATGATTTGTTTTTTGTTTCCATCAACTGTTATAAATTAATCGATGGTATCAGTCAACGTAATATTATACAAATAATAATTATTGGTTAGTATTAAATTGGATTAAATATTTTTAGGATAAATAATAGCCTTAATTCTATATTTATGGCATACCTGTATGTTTTTAGTCAGATATCTATATATAATCTAAAACCCTTATAGTATTTGAATTTGAGTATTTAAGCTTAATGATGAGAGAAAGATGGCTTTACTTATGAATAAATGAAAATATCACTAAACTAAAAAACTTGAATATATTAAAAATATATTTAAATCAATAATTGATGATGTCTGAATGTTTATTTTTAATCCGTGAGTTGGTTATATTTCCTCTGCTATGTTTATTAATAATGTTTAGAATGTATTTTTACCTTCAAAACTTATATTTTTTATAAAAAAAAAACTGCAACATTAAACTATGGCAAACAGGAATTATATTTAATAATTCTATTTGTTTATGACTTAAAAGTAATACTATTAAAAGATATTTAGTGATTACTTTGAAAGTAATACTCTTGAACGATTCAAAAATGCACACTACTAATTATAAAAATTCTGTAAAGGGCACAAAGCAACCTGAAATAGTTGAACATTAAGTCTGACATGACCTTTGTTGAAATTGTGGTTGTAATGATTTTGAGCTTGCAAATCAAATAAATCAGTGTGTTTTTAAAGCAAAAAATGCGTTAAAATAAGATACTAAAGTACAGCGCACTCTAACTCACCTAAATTTATAAATTTTATTTATAAATGGTGGTAAATACTTTAAATAGAATATGTCCACAACTTTAGGATGTATTGCTAAAACAAATAAATTGTTGATTTTCTCGAATGTGGATATCAGAAACTAAGCGCTTGATATATTGCGTCTGTACAACTAATAACTAGTAAATTACAAAGATAGGCAAAAATTATACTCTCTTCCCTGTTGATGACTAAATTTGGCATACAGTATAGGGACTTGTTACAACCATCCCCAAATACTTTTTTGAAATGGAGAAAGTAATAAAAATAGAGTATATATAAATTACTGTATACAGTAAGTTTTGAATAAAAAACTAAATTGTAGAACAGATAAATCTTTTGCCTGAGTTGATAAACCACATGCTCTCAAGCCGTGGAAGTATTAAAAAAATACGAGTTAAGCTAGATAAGAGAGTTCGGAAAAGCTATCGAGACCTTATTAGGGAAACGAAGCAATCTTTTGAACTCAGATGGGTATATATTTAAAGTTGGCATTGTCCTTACTCCATGCTGCGAATCATCACTCAGCAAGCAGATGTAATCGCTGAACTACAGCGGATCTGCAATCGCACAAATGACGAACAGGTACTTCACAAGGAAGCAACAGTAAAGGAAGTGTTGCAAGCTGTGAAGTCTCAAGGTGACAAAGCTCTGCTACATTACACTGCAGAATTTGATAAACAAAAGTTAACTTCAGAAGAACTGCGCGTTAGTGGTTCAGAACTGGATATAGCTTATCAGAAGGTCGACTCAGACTTACTGGAAGCAATTAGACTAGCGTGTCGTAGAATAGAAGCTTTTCACCGCCAGCGAATCCCAAAAGATTGGGTTCACTTTGGCTCGGATGAAATTGTGCTAGGTAAGCGTTATACACCAGTAGATAGTGCGGGCTTATATGTTCCTGGCGGTCGGGCTGCATATCCCAGTACAGTTCTAATGAATGCTATCCCAGCTCGAGTTGCTGGTGTCCGGCGCATAACAATGGTAACTCCACCTGGAGGGGAAAATGGAATTAATCCGGCAGTACTAGTGGCAGCTCAGGAAGCTGGTGTGACCGAAATCTATCGCATTGGTGGAGCACAAGCAGTAGCAGCTTTAGCCTACGGCACTGAAACAATCCCCAAGGTTGATTTAATTACCGGGCCTGGTAATATTTACGTTACCTTAGCAAAAAAACAAGTTTATGGAACTGTAGGTATTGATTCTTTAGCTGGGCCGAGCGAAGTATTAATCATTGCTGATAAAGCAGCCAATCCTGTTTATGTGGCAGCTGACTTACTGGCACAAGCAGAACACGATCCAATGGCAGCAGCAATTTTACTTACAACGGATACAGTTCTAGCAAAAAATGTACAAGTGGCAGTAGAAAGACAACTGGTAAATCATCCCAGGCGTACACTTACAGAAAAAGCGATCGCTCACTATGGTTTGATAGTTGTCGTAGAATCCTTACAAGCAGCAGCAGAATTATCGAATGAATTTGCACCTGAACATTTAGAGCTAGAGATAGAAGATCCATGGGCTTTATTACCTCAAATTCGCCATGCTGGTGCCATATTTTTAGGTTATTCGACACCGGAAGCAGTAGGAGATTATTTGGCTGGACCAAATCATACCTTACCAACTTCTGGTGCCGCTCGTTATTCTTCAGCATTGAGTGTGGAAACATTCCTTAAACATTCGAGTATTATCCAGTATTCTCATACAGCCTTAGAAAAGGTTGCAGGTGCTATTGACTTATTAGCAACAACAGAAGGTTTGCCCTCTCATGCTGATTCTGTTAGACGTCGTGTCTGGAAAGATGAACAAAAGGAAAAACCTTACCCAACAGATAATACTCAATCGGAATTTAAAAATCAAAAAACAGAATAAATAATTATTTTTAAGGAGGAGACGTGGATTTCTGCGTCTCTGTAGTGTAGACATCTCTATTTCCTAGTTCCTAATATTAGAAATTTCAGTTGCTGCGTTTCTTTTGTAGCGATATGCTATCAGCTATTTGCACCAAGAAAACTACAGTTGTGATAACTTGCTTGCATAATACTAAAAATTTATTTGTCTTAAAAAAATTTATTTGTCTTGAATAAGTATTTTGGGCAATTATGTATTTAATGTCTGGGTTAATATCTGGATTAATGTCTGGAAGCGTCTTATCTAACCCGAACGCTACTCTAATTATTAATTTTTCTAGAGATTTTTGACAAAAACTAGTTTATGCCTTCAAACTAAAGTTTAAGAAATATACCAAACAAACTGTATATTTTTAGTTTGAGTGTGCTAAGGTTCATTAGCTTATTTCAAGCTATCCAAGCCAATATAAGAGTTTAGGTTAATCTTGAGGAGAGAATAGCAGTGCTAAAGACAGTTTTAGTCGCTCTGGACGGTTCAAAAGTAGCAGAAGAAGTAATTCAGACTTTGCAAGAATTGTTGCTGCCTTCAAATAGCAAAGTTGTTTTTTGTCATGTATTTCCACCCCCAGAATCAGAAATGCAACTAGTAGCAGATCGTCCTCATTCAGAGTCCGCTACACTTCCTTATCTACAAGTGGAAAAACAGTTGCAATCTTATCAAACTCAATTGCAAGTGGATAGTGAATTGGAGTTAGTAAATGGAGACACAGCAGAAGAGATTATTCGTCTTGCAAATATCTACAAAGCAGATTTGATAGTGATTGGTACTCGTGGTTTAACCGGAATGAAACGAATTATTCAAGGTTCGGTCAGTTCCCAAGTTCTTGAAGATGCCCAATGTTCTGTTCTGGTAGTTAAACCAAAATCATACAAGTAAATGAATATATATGAAGTTAACCTTAAGCTAGTATTTACTTGAATTAAAATCCCTTGAGAATAAATACCTTGAGAATAAATCCCTTGAAAATAAAAATTCAGATAATTTGATATATAAACACTAAAGTATAAATTTAGTTACAGGAAAATATCGTAAAAAAGAATAATTATTATTTACACATGATATTTCCAAAAAGTAATTTTAGAAAGAAGTAAATACAATTACATTACAATGTGATAGCTTAATACCACACTACACTAAACCTTTACTTGAAGAGTTTGGTAATATTTAACGCGTGCGCCTTATAGCTGCTGGTATATTATAATTCGAAATGCTACTATCTTAACTACACTATTCAAAATAAACTGTGGAAATTATATTTAATTTTTGCTGGTGCGAGCTTTTGTTTTGCGTTTAAATATCCGTAGATTGTGTTAACTTTTACTTAAAATTACCATAAGTTTATATTACTAATTAATTAATACTAATGCTGCTTAATAACCGCTATCAAGTTTTACGAACCTTAGGAAGCGGTGGATTTGGGGAAACTTTTTTGGCAGAAGATACCCAAATGCCTTCCTTGCGTCGTTGTGTGATTAAGCAACTCAAGCCCATCGCTAATAATCCTCAAATTTACCAATTGGTACAAGAGCGATTTAAGCGAGAAGCTGTGGTATTAGAGGAATTAGGAAGACATAGCGATAGAATACCTAGCTTATATGCTTATTTTCAGTTTAAAGAGCGATTTTACTTAGTACAAGAGTACATAGAGGGAGATACGCTAACAGCAATAATTCAAAAGCAAGGGTTATTGAATGAAAGTGTGGTCCGGGATATGTTAGTTAGCTTATTGCTAGTCTTAGAATACGTACACAATCAAAATATTATTCACCGGGATATTAAACCAGATAATATTATTTTGCGACATCGGGATAATAAACCAATTTTGATAGATTTTGGGGCGGTCAGAGAAATAATGGGAACTATTATCAATTCTCAAGGAAGCGCCGCAAGTTCAATTATTATCGGTACGCCGGGATATATGTCTAGTGAACAAACTGCAGGTAGACCAGTTTACTCCAGCGATCTATATAGTTTAGGAATGACGGCTATATATTTACTGACCGGTAAAAAACCTCAAGAATTGGAGGTAAACCCAATTAGTGGGGAACTTATGTGGCATCAATATGCTTTAGGTATTAGCCCATTAATGATAGGAGTAATTGATAAAGTAATTCGCTATCATCCAAGAGAACGTTTTGCTTCCGCTAGAGAAATGATGGAAGCTTTACAAAGTGAAGTTATACCTGTAGCTCCTACATTACCTTATATTCGCGAAGTTATAGATACCCAAGCACCAAGTTTTGTTGATTCATCTTCATCGACATCAAATGATGTTGTAATCAAAGATTCATTTTCAAGTATGAATAAATCTGAGAGTGAAGAAAACAAAAAAACTCTCATGGGGAGTTTCATTATAGGAAGTTTAATAACAGGAAGTTTAATTGGTGGAGCAGTAATTATTGGTTTTTGGCTGAACAGAACGCCACAAATTGTTGACCCAAATACTTCAAATTCTATTCAACAGTCTGAGAGACAATCTCAGATTTCAAAAATGCCTAAATCTAATCTGAGTGATTACTCTTGGCTCTCTCAAAGATTAGCAAAAGATGAAGATTTGGATGATAAAAGTGCTTTCGACCTAGATATTATGCGAAATTCGATTTTTGCCCGCCATGGTTATCGTTTTCGCACTCTTCAGTTACAAAACTATTTTGATGAGCAGCCTTGGTATAGTCCCAAGTACCTACCACAAGATTTTCCGATTGGTTTGCTCTCGAATCTGGAAATGCAGAATGTAGAATTTATTGCTCGATATCAAGACCGTTATAACAAGAGATATTTTCCTAAATAAGTTTGGTAATTGGTATGCGCCCGCACCGCTGGCGCGGTGACTGGTAATTGTTAATTGGTAATTAGTTAAGATATTCTTATTTTTAAGGATGATAGACTTAGTAGCAGATATTTGTATATCTAATGTTTCTTCTATTCAGGATACTTTCTCTGTTAGATAACGTCTGCACATTTTGTGATGTACCCTTTTAGTTGTGATGTACTCTTTTAAAGGTGTGCTTACTATAGCTAGGAATAATATTACAGCTTTTCACGGAGCATGAACACAAAGCTGCTGAACAATCGTTATCAGGTTATCGAAGTATTAGGTGCTGGGGGATTTGGTGAAACCTTTTTGGCTGAAGATACCCATATGCCTTCTCGTCGCCGTTGTGTCATTAAAAAACTTAAAACTATAACAGGCGATCCACGGACATACGACAAAATTAAACAACGTTTTGAACGAGAAGCTGCAACATTAGAGGTTCTTGGTGAAGGTAATGACCAAATTCCCAAACTTTATGCTTACTTTTCCGAACAGGGACTGTTTTATCTAATTCAGGAATGGATTCAAGGTCAAACTCTAACCGAAATAATCGAAACAAAAGGTGTACTTTCGGAAGGGGAGGTGAGAAGCATTTTACTAAACTTGCTCTCTGTCCTTGATTATGTTCATAGTAAAGGTATTATTCATCGGGATATCAAACCAGATAATGTTATTTTATCTGCTAGTAGTGGTAAACCATTTTTAATTGATTTTGGTGCAGTCAAAGAAACTATACGTACAGTCGCAAACTCTCCAGGACGTTTTACAGAATCATTAATTATTGGTACACCTGGATATATGCCTAGCGAGCAGGCGATTGGACGTCCAATTTATGCTACCGATATTTACAGTTTGGGTTTAACAGCAATTTTTCTGTTGACTGGCAAAAGTCCTCAAGAATTACAAACAGATCGCCAAACTGGTCAAATTTGTTGGGAAGAATACGCCCAGGGAGTTTCTCCTGAATTAGTGCAAATACTCGATCGTGCGATCAAACTTCAAGCGGGCGATCGCTTTACTACAGCCAGTAAAATGCTCCATGCTTTGAAGTCTCAAGCGATAATTCCTCCCAGCACCATTCCTGAAAAACCCCACCAACAATTAACTCAGAAGACTGTTGCAGTCTCTCCCCATGCTGGTAGATTTAACCAAGCGATACATAAATCTTCATCTGACCCCAAAACTGATGTTGTGGGTGCATCTTCTTTTAATATCACCTCTACTGTTTGGCAACGACCACCTGTGATTATTGGAAGTTTAATACTTGGAAGCTTAATTGGTGGAATTGCAATTTCCAGTTTTGCAATTTCCAGTTTTCAGCGTCAGCAACAAGGTGAAGAGAATTTTGCTACTTCAAGCGTTCAAGCTCCTGCGGAAAAACCATCATCAGTTGACAAATCAGACGAAAATTCCCCAGAAAATCCTTTAACATCTCCATCACCTGATTTCGAAGTTGGGAATAATTCTAATTCTACAATTTTACCTTCTTCATCTGTTGAGAATTCATCTACAAATCCGCCACCAGTTACAACAGAAACAGAAGTTCCACAAAATATACTACAACCTTCGGAAGACACTAAAACGGATACATCAACAACCGATCTCCAACAAGAACAGCCAGATAAAACAAATACTGCTCAAGAATCTGGAAATAATCAATCGGATATCCCGATAAACATTTCTAGGGAAGAAAACAACGCTCAACCACAAGTTATTTCCACTCCTCCCGAGCAGGAAAAAATTCCTGAAGCTCCATCTAAACCAAAACCGGAAGAACCGGAAGCGTCACCAGCGCAAGAGCAGAAAGTCGCAGCAAAAAATAACAACAATCTCAGAGTTCCTGCTTTTCCCGTGGGAACGACAAAAGATACTATTGAAGCGAGATTAGGAAGAGCAAATAAAGTTTCTCGAGGAGCACATGGAAACACTCGTGCCCATCTTTATAATCAGCCAAACAAGGTAGACCTTGGTTACATCATTGATAGAAATTCTGGGGTTTTAAGACAAACAGAAGTTTCTTTTCCTCAGTCTACAGGACAAGATGTTATACAAAGAACATTACAAGGAATGTTGGGTGGTAATATTTCCGGTGATATTAAAAAACAATTAGGAAAAATATATCAGGGTCGAAAAAGAGAACACTCTTTTAGAATAAATGGATTAAAAGGAGTAATTCAACGTAATAAGCAAGACAGAATTTATATCGGTGTTTGGGATTCGAAGTTGCACTGAATTAGTTAACAGTTAACTGTTGATGGTTAACTGTTAACTAACAAATATTACTTAACGCTAACTTTTGCTCCAGCTTCTTCGAGCTGTTTCTTACCATCTTCAGCAGCTTCTTTAGCAATAGCCTCTTTAACTGCTTTGGGCGCAGACTCCACTAATTCTTTTGCTTCTTTTAAACCTAAACCAGTTAGGCTACGTACAACCTTGAGAATAGCAATCTTCTTATCAGCTGGTACTTCTTCAAGAACAAGATCGAACTCGGTTTTCTCTTCTTCAGGTTCAGCAGCAGCAGCGCCACCACCAACCCCAGGCATCATACCGGGCATCATCATCATGCCACCACCTGCAGAAGCAGAAGCATCTACACCAAAAGCTTCTTCTATTTGCTTAACTAATTCAGAAGCTTCTAACAAGGTTAAAGATTTCAACTGGTCTAAGATTTCGTCAGTTTTAACAGACATTGATGTACTCCACGTTTTCGGTAAATTGATTAACTATGCGAGTAATAAACTACGCAAATAAAATTTGATTGAATATTGAAGGAACAAAAACACGAATTTTAGGATTCGGATTCTTGAGACCCTTCTTTCTCGGATACTGCTTTGATTGCACGTACCAAAGAAGAAGGAACTTCGTTGATTCCCACAGCCAACTTGGTTGGTACAGCGTTGATTCCAACAGCCAACTTTGTAGAAACTGCTTTGATACCTCCTGCCAAACGAGCCATGAGTTCTTGTTTGGAAGGTAGCTCTTTGAGTGCTTTGATATCATCTTGTGTCAAAGCTTGACCGTCAAGCACTCCACCACGAATTTCTGTTTTCTTGGTGGCTTTTTGGAAATCCTCGTAAGCCTTGATGGCTTCCTTCATCTCTTCTTTAACCAGAAGAAATACAGAAGAGTCCTTGAGGAAATCCGTCATCGGTTCCCAACGCTCGTCATCCTTGACGGCAAGGCGCATCAGGGTGTTTTTAGCTTTTTTACAAACGGTTCCACTGGGTCGCATCCGTTTACGCAAATCGCTGATTTGTGCGACAGAAAGTCCCTGATAATCAATAATTAACGCCAAGGAAGACTCATTCAAAGCTCCTTTGAGGTCAGCAACTACAGCTTTTTTTTCCTCTAGCGTTTTACCCATCTAAATCTCACCTCCTTAAAATAGTGGCTTTTCTTCTGATAATCTTTCGCTTTGTTTCCCTATCTTACCCATCAAAAAAATAAACTCTGACTTCCACGAGCCAGAGTCTATTTCAGAGACATTCTTTAAAAGTCTCTAAAAATTGATTCAAAGGTGTGAACCTAGGTAGGGTATTACCCCAAAGGGAACCTACTGTCTCTGGCTGTTACCTATTCGATTATTTTTGATTAGGTGTGCTTAACGTACAATGTTGCTAATGTAAGCGTAAGCATAAAGGTCAATTTTCATCAAACCTTAAGGTAAACTCGATTAATAATCAGTTTTGATAGATCTGTATCTATCTAGCAGCTTCAGATTTTGAGTGATAGATAATGAGCTTAGCAGAATTTATCACTTTCAAGGTTAAAATTTGAATCAAAACTTTTCTCATCAAAACCTAATACTCAAACCCAAAACTAACAACAAAGCTATTATTAAGCAACTTCGGCCAATTTTAAATCTCTAAGAGAGCTAATATTAACTCTAATTGAGGGTCCCATTGTCGAAGAAACATAAACAGTGCGCCAATATCGACCTTTAGCACCGGAAGGACGATTACGATCGATAGTTTCTTGCAATGCCTTCAAGTTGATTAATAAATCTTCTGGGGCGAATGATACCTTACCAAACATAACATGGACAATACCAGTACGATCGGCACGGAATTCTAACTTACCTGCTTTAAATTCCTTTATTGCACTAGCAACATCAGGTGTAACAGTTCCACCTTTAGGAGAAGGCATCAAACCGCGAGGACCAAGCAATTTACCAAGCTTTGCTACCTGCGGCATTACATCTGGGGTGGCAATTAATTTATCGAAATCCATTCTTCCTTGTTGGATTTCATTGATCAATTCTTCTGAACCAGCAATATCAGCACCAGCATTGCTAGCTTCTGTTACTTTTTCACCTCTAGCAATTACCGCTACTCTAATTTCTTGCCCTGTACCCTTAGGTAATACTACCGTAGTCCGCAACTGTTGATCGGTATATTTCGGATCAATTCCTAAGCGGATATGTGCTTCAGCAGCTTCAGGAAATTTAGCTGTTGCCGTTTCCTTCAAAAGATTTAAAGCCTCTATAGGCTCATAGTCTTTATCTTCTACCTTTTCTAATAACGCCTGCATTCGGCGCGAGAATTTTTTTCCCATTGTTTTCTCCTGGGGTAAATAACGAGTTTAAGTCTCTCCCCCGATATTTTTACTTGTAACTATTGACTAGCAAATAATAGCTAATCCTTAACGGTAACACCCATATTTTTGGCAGTACCTGCAATAATTTTCATTGCTGCATCAATGTCATTAGCATTGAGGTCGGGCATTTTGGTCTGAGCAATTTCCCGCAATTGTTCTGTAGTAATGGAACCAACTTTAGTCTTGTTTGGTTCGCTAGAGCCTTTGCTAATTTTTGCAGCCTTACTAATTAGTACTGATGCTGGTGGAGTCTTGAGGATAAATGTAAAACTCCGGTCTTCATAAACCGAAATTTCTACAGGTATAACCATTCCAGCTTTATCAGCTGTTTTGGCGTTGTACTCCTTACAGAACATCATAATATTGACACCATGTTGACCCAAAGCAGGTCCTACTGGCGGTGCTGGGTTGGCTTTACCAGCTTGAAGGGCCAATTTAATGACCGCAGTTACTTTCTTCGCCATTTTGACTACTGTTTCTCTACCTGATTAAATTCCAATTCCACTGGTGTATCACGTCCGAAGATTGAGAGCAAGGCTTTTAACTTACTCCGTTCGGGACTGACTTCAATCACCTCACCTTCAAAGTCTTTAAATGGACCAGAAAGCACGACTATCTTATCACCTGTAGCCATATCAATTTTAACTACTGGCTCTTGTTCGGTAGTCTGCTTAAAGATTCTTTCTACTTCTGTGTGAGAAAGTGGTACTGGTTTAACGTGACCTCGACCTCTTCCCGTTCCCCGTCTTTGTTCAGCTCCCACAAAGTTAATAACGTGGGAAGTATTCCGAACTACCTGCCAGCTTTCGTCATCCATCGTCATCTTAACTAGAACATAGCCAGGAAAGACTTTTTCTTCAGTCTGTTGGCGACTACCGTCTTTGCGAATTTTGACTGCTGGAGTATGAGGAATCTCTACTTGAAAAATTTTTTCAGCAACATCGAATGTTTGAATGCGCTGTTCTAAATTAGTCTTTACACGTTTCTCGCATCCGGAGGCAACTTGTACTGCATACCAGCGTGCTTCTTTTAAAGCATTAATTGCCGTTTCCGTAGTTTCTTCTGATTGTAATCTTGAATTGCGACTTTCATCTGTTGAAGAAGTCATCAGAACACCTTACCCACTGCCCAAGCAAACAATCCGTCAATGAGATTTATCGAAACTGCCTGATTGGTTGATTCAAATACCACTGTACTTAATTTACTAAATAACCAATCAACCACGTAAATTAAAGAAGCAGAGAGCGTAACCATTAACAACACTGCCGCTGACTCACTTACCAGCTGCTTGCGTGTTGGCCAAACTACTTTATCTAGTTCTTCTTTAGTACCTTTAAAGAAGTTGGCAATGCTGAATTCGCTAGTAGTGTTGCGCATTTCCGCCTCGCTTTTTTTGGCCACGGTTCGTCTATCTCCCCCATTCTTGTACAGCTATCTCTTTATTTTACAAAGCAGTAGATGCTTCAACTAGGGCCTCAAATAACCGGAACTGAAGCAAACAGCTGCAAACATAATATATAGCCCGATACGAGTAATTATTACTGCTATATTAGCAGCTATTGTACTTGTTTCGGGCTAAGTTTTTCTTAAAAATAAGAGAGCGCGCCCTGGAGGACTCGAACCCCCGACATCAGGTTTTGGAGACCTGCGTTCTACCAACTGAACTAAGAGCGCACAAAAACGTAAGCTAAACTGTGTTTACAATTTTATCGCTTAGCACACATAGGTTAGCACAATTTCAGTGATATTGTAACTTATTTTTATCGAAAAAAGCAAGATAGCGGCTAGAGCCGCTTTACAGTAGAAATTTCTCCCATATACAGTTAGGGGCGCGCTGACGCGAACGAAGTTTACAAGGGACGGTCAAAGCGTTGTTTGATCCGGGTTGCCTTACCAACTCGATTGCGTAAATAATACAGTTTAGCTCGGCGGACTTTACCGCGACGTATCACTTTAATACGGTCAATTCGGGGAGAGTGAATCAGAAAAACTCGCTCTACGCCTACGCCTTGAAACACTTTGCGCACTGTGATAGTTTCATTAATTCCGCCATTACGTTTAGCAATAACAACTCCTTCATAAGGCTGAACGCGATATTTTTCACCTTCTTTAATCTTTACTCCAACTCTGACGGTGTCACCAACATAGATGACAGGAAGATTCGTCTTTAACTGTTCCGCTTCAATTGAACGGATAACTTCTTGAACATTCATAATTTATGAAAAAACTCACGATCAACAATCATAAATCCATAAACGTCTTTAGTCTAGATGAAAGCGGCGAATTATGACGATAGTTTTATAACGATTTTGATGATTTTTTGGGTAAGACAAGATTAAGCTAGAAATTCCAAGAATTAAGGATTGTGTGGCGAGTTTGGTAATGATGAAATTTAGCGTGGTAATTACCACTCACAATCGGTTAAATTTGCTGCAAAGAGCAATCAGTTCCGCTCTCAACCAAACACTTGAGTGTGAAGTGGTGGTAGTTGATGATTGTTCTTCTGATGGAACCAGAGAATATGTAGAAAATTTAGTCGCAAAACTCAAGGAAGATGGTGACTCACGGCTGGTTTATCTCCGGAATCAGAAAAATATGGGACATGCAGCTGCAGTTAATTTAGGGGTCTTACAAGCGAAAGGAAACTGGATCAAATTTTTAGATGATGATGATTATCTTGCATCCAATTGTTTGGGAGAAATGGCGCAAGCAATATCACTCCGTCCCCAAGGAGTAATTTGTTCTTGTATTGCGGCTCAAGTGGATAGCACAGAAGTTGAAATATGTCGTACGCCAAAGCTTGGTCCAGGTCTTGCTTTTTACATCCCACAGGTTGATATTCATTATGGAATGCTTTTGGAATTGGTTCCTTTTGGAACGCCAGTTCAAGTGGCTTGTCAACGAGATACATTCTTGAAAACTGGTGGTTGGGATCCTAGTTTAGATACTAACTGTGATGATATTGATTGTTGGATTCAGATTGCAAAATTTGGTGATGCAATTTTTCTCAATCGTTGCCTTGCCTATCGTACTATTTGGGCAGGTGCTTACAATCAAAAGTTTTCTTTATCTCAAAGGTTAGCTACGAATATTTTAATGAAGGAAAAAATTTACACTTTAGTAGATCCGCAGCATCATCCACATATTCCTAGATTGAAGGATATTAGAAATTATGTGAAGCTTCACTGGATTTTGGTGGGGATCAAACAAAAAAATATTAAAAGTTTGATAGAAATGCTGGAGCCTTCTATTCTTTTACCCATCACATGGCACATTTTTTTGAATGCTATATTCTCACGGAAGATAAAAATCGAACGCAAAAAAATTCGTAAATTTGTATTGTTAGATCGATATTAACTGTGAGTTGATTGATTATAAAAATTTGGAATTAGGACTTATTTGACAAAATCTTATTTGACAAAATATTTATAGCTTTATGGGCTCTTGTACAATGCAAATAAATTTAAATTTTGTGCTGCTTCAATTATTGTTGATGTAACATTAATAACTGCATGCATCATACATAATATTCTGTAATTAATATTATGTAATTAGACTAGATATAAAATCAAGTTATAAAAATCAAATAATATCTTAATTTGTTTATTATTTTTCTGTGTATATTGAATGCATTAAATTTAGAACAGCTACAAAACTGGACTATTGCAACTAATGTAGAAATCATCTTCTGCAATAATTTAAATTATCTGAATTTCAAATAATTTAAATCAAAAAATGTTGAAATACATGTTTTTAAACTTTATTTATGTTTTTTTCATGAAAATATTAAACCATAACTAAACATTTTTTTACATTTTTCAAACAGCAATTAACAAATAGCGATCGAGATTAAATTTCATAAAAGTGACGACTTATATTAGAAACTAATTTATCTAAATTTTTTACCAAACAATTTTTACCAAACAAAGGATCTAATAAGTTAGCAAAATGAGTAACAGCTTGCTGCGGCTGATTTCCAGTGAAGGTAACCTTATCGAAAAGAAATACTCTTACTTGCTATCTGATAGTAGCGAGACCCTAGTGGGGCGTGAACCAACTTGCCAAATAGTTTTCAAATCAGAGGAGTATGCGATGGTTTCGCGTCGTCATGCAGCGATCGCTCCATCTGCTTCACCTGATGGAATGATTCGTTTTACAATTTGCGATCTAAATAGCTCTAATGGTACCTATTTAAATGGCAAACGTTTAACGGGTTGTCAGGAATTACAAGTAGGCGATTGCATTATTTTTGGTAATAACGGACCAGAATTTATTTTCGAAGATGCAACAAATTTACCGAATACGGAAGCATCACCATATCCTGCATCTGTACGAGAGTTCCGAAAACAGGTTTCATATGATTATTTTGAAGATAATTCGGAGTACAAAGAAAAAGATGCAGCTAGTTTGTCCCAGCTGATACCAATACTTTCTACAGGAAAAGATTTACGTCATAAAGCTTATTTAATACCAGGGATTATAACCGTAGTATTTGTTGTCTTAATGTTTGCAGCCCAAGGGTCGAAATCATTTTTCGTAATTTTGGCAACTTATTTAGCTGGAGCTGGATTCTACTTTATTTATCGTTTATGTGGGAAGAAAAAGCCTTGGTGGGTTCTCTTCTCCTCAAGCGTTTGTTGTATTGTAATTTTAGTTACTCCAATATCTATCCCATTCTTTTTTGTATTTCGTGCAATTTTACCGGGCGACATATCATTTGTTAGAAGTGGTTTAACCGATGTTAGTTTTCCCGAATTTTTTATCCGAATGTTTTTCGGAGCCGGTTTATTAGAAGAATTTCTCAAATCCTTACCTATATTTGGTTTTTATTTTCTGGGAAGACTACTAAGTTCACCAAGACGAGAACGTGTTGGTGTTTGGGAACCTCTCGATGGTATTTTAATCGGGAGTGCTTCGGCAGCAGGTTTTACATTATTTGAAACTCTGTTTGACTATGTACCACATGCCTTAAAATCTCACGGTCCACTAATGGGTCCACTAGTAGGTTTACAATTATTAATACCGCGAATTTTGGGCGAAATTGCCGGACATATGGCGTATAGTGGCTATTTTGGTTATTTTATTGGCTTAAGCGTTTTAAAGCCAGGTAATGCTAAAAAAACTTTAGCTGTTGGTTATTTCACTGCATCGACAATCCACGCTTTATGGAACTCGATGACTTATTTTGGTAGTTTAGGCATTTTGTTGTTAGTGTTAATTGGAGTAACATCCTATGCTTTTTTAGCTGCTGCAATTTTAAAGGCACGGGCTCTATCTCCTTCGAGAAGAGATAACTTTGCTACGCGGTTTAAGCTGGAAGAGTAAAGAGTTCAATAGACTTTCCGACCCATTCCTGTTTCCTATTTCCTGTTTCTTCATCTCAAATATCGCTTCACCATTAACTGTATTCGCTTCATTCTCTTTTCATCCCAGGTAAAAATGTCATGAAGCAGAGTATAAAAACAAGGGATAATAAATAACGTTAACAGAGTAGCCAAGGACAAACCGGAAAAAACTACTATTCCCAAAGGTTGTAAAAATTCTGAACCTTCACCAATTCCTAGAGCCAAAGGAAACATCCCCAAGACTGTGGTAATAGTAGTCATGAGAATTGGGCGTAGGCGTTGGGGTGCTGCTTGCAAAATCGCAGTTTGCCGATCTACGCCATCACGTTCCCGAATTTGGTTTGCTAGTTCCACCATGATGATGGCATTATTAACGACGATACCCACTAGCAATACGGCACCAACAATAACTGTGGCACCAATGGCTGTTTGAGTAACGTACAAACCAAAAATCCCTCCCGCTAGTGCTAGGGGCATTGTAAACATTATTACTAATGGATCGATAAGGGAATTGTATTGTACAGCCATAACTACAAAAACGAGAAATGCTGCTAGCGCACCCAAGAAATTTAGGGAATTTTGTAGTTCTTGGTTAGATTGAATTGTGGAACTTGGTATGATCCTTACATCGGTCGGTAAATTGAGGTTATCTAAAACTTGGTTGACTTGAGTCGCAGCTTCGCTCAGACTTGCACCTTCACTTAAGCTCCCAGCAATCAGAAATACTTGGCGCTGGTTAATACGTTTAATTTCTGTGGGTGCTTGAGCTTTAACAATTTGGGCTACGTCACTGAGACGAATTAAATGTTTTTCTGGAGTAAATAAGGGTAAGCTTTCCAATTCGGAAGCTGCTTGAATGGAAATTTCATTGAGTTGAACTCGTATATCTACTAAGCGGTTATTACGTTGTAAGCGGGTGGGAACGCTACCAGTAATTGCAGTTTGAATTGTTTCGCCGATATTTTGGGCTGTTAAACCATATGCAGCAACCCGTTCCCAATCAGGGTGAATTTGAACTTCTGGTTCGGGGACATCAGCATCAGGACGAAATTTTGCCAGAGTGACTTGTTCGTCTAGGGCTGCAAGGGTTTGTCGTCCAGCTTGAGCTAAGATTTTTGTGTCGTTACCCTGAAGAATCACATCAATGTCAGCGCCCCGTACCGGGGAATTACTCATAATTAAACCGCGTACGCGCCCTGGAAATAAACGCAGACGAATTCCGGCTAAATTAAGTTTGTCAAATTCTTTGGATACTTTTTCATTGTAGGCTTGGACATCTGTACCGGGTTTGAGGGTGATATTAATAAAACCCCGTTGTGGATTCGCAATGGTAGTTGTACCAAACAAAAACCCACCAACACTGGAAAAAACATATTCTGTTTCTGGTTGACTCAGTAAAATCTCATCCACTGCAGTCATTACTTTTTGGTTGATGTCCAAAGATGTACCGGAAGGAAATCGGGCAAATAAACTTGCTTGTCCAGTATTAATCCGGGGTAAAATTTCTTGGGGAATTTGTCTTCCCATCCAAACACTACTGCTACCCAAAAAAATTAGTACTAGGAATAGGCTTAATAATCTTTGGCGGAGTATTTTAGTTAAAACTTTACTGTATGTTTTGGTTGCGGCGTCGAAGCGATGATTAAATTGTTTAAGTAACCAAAATTGACTTAATTTACTAGAAAATTGCCATGCTAACATCCTTGATGCCAACATTGGTACAACTGTTATGGCAATAAGAATTGAAGCAGCAACAGCAAAACTAATAGTCAGAATTAATTCGTTAAATATCAGTGAGATAAAACCACCAACAAGCAAAAAGGGTAGCACTGTTACTAAATTAGTACTCGTAGAAGCAATTAAAGCCGATTCAACTTCCTTACTGCTGGCTTGAGCTTGTTGGATAATTGTTTTTGGGTCAATTCGCGAATAACTTGGCGAATGTTGTTCTATTCCAGCTTTAAATCCTTGGGTGATATTCTCCAGCATGACGATGGAGTTATCCACCACAATACCCACACCTAAGGCTAAACCACCCAAACTAAAAATATTCAGGGATAAATTAAATAATCCCATGAAAATAATTGCAGCCAGAGTTGCCAGAGGAATTGCCAAAATAATAATGAAGGTTTGTCGCCAAGACCCAAGAAACAGTAAAACAGCGATCGCAGCAAGTCCAGTACCAATTAGTCCCGATGTTGTTAGGTTGGCGATGGAATTACGAATAAATTGGGACTCATCTAAAGTGGTTGTAATCAAAGCCTCAGGAGGAATCACACCCGATGCTTGAAGTTGTTTGAGGCGTGCTTTAACTCCATCAACAACTGCGATCGTATTCGCTTCTGGTTGCTTTTGAATACTGATTTTAACTGCTGGCTGACGGTTGAGAAGAACAAAAACCCGTTGACTTTCTGTACCATCTATAATTTCGGCAAAGTCGCGTAAATAAACCTGGTTATTTAAAGGGGAAGAAGAATTATTACTAGAATCAGAAGAAAGGTTAAAGGAAAGATTTCTAATTTCATCAGCATTGCGAAAACGTCCCACAGTGCGACTTAAAGGCTCAGAATTTTCTCCTAAAATCCTGCCACCAGAAATATCTTGGTTGCGGTTTTCTAGTTCGGTAAGGACATCATTTAAACCTATACCCAAAGCCTGTAGGCGTTGCAAATCGATGTTAATTCTAATTTCTTCTTCCACCCCTCCCGATACATCTGCTCCGGCGACACCATTTACTACGCCCAGTTCGCGAGCAATTTCTTCTTCGGCGAAAACCCGTAAATCAACCCCTTCCAATGTTGGAGAAGTTAAAGCAAATTCGTAAACTGGTGATTGGGAAGGATCAAATCTAAAAATCCGGGGTGCTTCAATAGTTTCTGGAAGTCTACCTCTAGCCCGGTTAAATGCAGCAGTAGTATCATTCAGAGCTTGGTCGATGTCACCACCGACTTGAAAAAATAAATCTAAGCTTATGCGTCCTTCACGGGTTCGCGAATATACTTGTTCTACTCCTTCTGTCGCAGCAAAAGCTTCTTCAAGGGGTTTAGTAATTTCATCAACAGCAACTTCTGGAGAAACTCCCGGTGCTTCAATGCGAACACCAATACGAGGATAGGTAATTGATGGGAGTAAATCTACTGGAATTTTAGTAATTGAGAAGACACCAAGTATAATTGCTGCTAGGGTAAGGATAAATGTAGCAATGTGGCGACGAATAGAAATTTTACTGATACTAAACCCACTGTTTGAGTTATCTCTCATCGCTTTTCTTTTGCCCGATTGGTTTCGGAAATAATCGACATTCGTACGACATCTCCATCTTTTAAAGGTTTGCCACCACTATTAACTACAAATTGCTCTCCTACTTGCAAACCTGATAGAACTTCAATTTTGCCATCTGCCTTTTCTCCTAGGGTAACAGTTCTGGCTCTAACTCTTGTTTTACCATCTTTTTGTACGATTACAAACACAGTACTAGTAGTATTAGGGGATGAAGAAGCTGTTTCCTGGAAAGAAGAAGCAATACTTTTCCGACCTTTATTTTTGGATTTACTTTCCCGATTTCGGTTTTGAATTGCTCTTTGAGGTATTACCACTCGGGGTTTACTGGAAGAAGCAAAATTAACTCGTGCTAATAAGCCACTACCAATCTTTTGGTAACTATTAGCAATTACTACTTCAACGGGTATGAGGCGATTGTTGGTTTCCGGGAAAATCCGCTTTACTTTTCCTGGATATACCTTGTTAGGAAAAGCATCTAATCTTAATTCGACTAACTGTCCGACCCTAACTTTTCCTAGATCCAGTTCCGAAATGGGAACTTGGACTTTGACTCGACTTAAATCGGCAATTTTTAAAATTTCACTACTTGACTGTAAAAAATCTCCCGGTTCCGCCAGTTTTTCGGTAACGATTCCAGTTATCGGAGAAATTATTCTTGCTTGGGTGCGTCGTTCTTGTGCTTGAGCGATCGCAGCTTTTTGAGCAATAACTCTACCTTTAGCTGCAGCAACTAATTGTTCTTCGGTTGCAACTGTTTCTTCTGCTGCACGTACTGCTTTTGCTGCTGTTTTTGCAATAGTATCAGCCTGTTCTGCGGCTTGTTTAGCGATCGCACCAGACTTTAATAGTTTTTGTTGTCTTTGAGCATCTATCCGAGCTTGCAACAATTCTAATCTTCTTTGTTCTGTTTGAGCGCGGGCATTTCTGACTTGATTTACAGCCCGAGCTACTTCTGATTGAAGTGCTGCAAGTTCTGCTTCGGCTTGATTTAAATTAGTTTTCAGGATCGCATCATCCACCTGTCCAATTACTTGTTGTTGTCTGAGGGTATCCCCCACGTCTACATTTAGTGCTAACAATTTACCTTCTACTTGCGATCGCAGGGTTACGCTCCGAAAGGGCTTGGTTGTACCCACATACTCTCGCGGTTCTCTTAACACTTGCACCCGTGCGATCGCCACATCAACAGCAGTACTTTCATTTCTACCAACAGCACGATTTTCGACTTCTGATTCTGCCTGAGCTGATCGTTTTCCCTCAGATTCGCAACCCGTTACAATAATTGCCAAACTCCAAAAGCAGATAATAAGGATGAAATTGAATAAAAAACCTGAATTCAATAAAAAATTAGAGTATTGGAGTTGGGGATCGCTGATAAGTGATTTAAATTTTATCCTGTATTTTTTTATTCTTGTAGGCAAATGGGGATCGCAGTTTTGAGTATTACTAATGTGACTTGTATCAAATGAATGTAGCATTTTGACCTGTTTTTAGAAAATAACGGGATCGCAGCTCTTCTTCATTGTCAACCAGAAATTTGTAAATAGGTCAAATAATGTTTCAGTATCATCCTTATTTTTAAGAGAGCGAGTGTTGAGATCAAAGGTAGAGAAAAATTCTCACCCACTTTCTGCGATCGGATAAATCTCCAAAACATTCATATAAACTGAGATAAGATTTATTAGTTCAAATATCAGCGCGACTAAGATTCACACCACTACAAACAAAGAAATATTAAGCAATCTTGATTTTTGTCCTTAAACTTATTTTCTCTAGTTTTTCTTTTAAAGAACTTCTCTACAGCGCGACACAGGGATTCTGTTAAGAGTCTATCGAGCCAAAATTAGTGTAAGCCCACAAAAATTCACTAAAAATAAAAATTACAATCATTTCTAGCTTAATCATAAGTAAAACTTATTTTATGCCAATAATGTTCTTAAATAACATATTTTTAGTATTAAAAAATATTTTCATTGTTTGATAACTCGTAAAAATACTCATTCATGTCTTTTGTTTTACAAGCTTTTTAGTCGTAAAAAGTCATAATCATAAGATTATTTGAGTGGCTATTTTGTATCTTAAAATACTTTTTTAAAGTTATTTAATGAATGACTAGTAATTAATAGATGCATCAAACTTTGCTAAAGTAAAGATTATCTGATTAGAATACTGGTCAAAATTTTATATAAATAGATCGAAAAACTATTGTCGGTCTATTAAAAAAATAAGTGTAAAACCAGTTCCTAATTTTTTATAATTAAAACTTCACTGCAAGGAAAGCCCCTGAGAAATGATAGAAGAGCAATCAGTACATCAACATACAAAGAATTGCATTTTCCAGAGGCCATTAGAGTGAAATAAAACTTATTAGTATAAGGCTTTGATAGCTATTGGCGCTTTCCCCAAAAAGTGCCAAGTTTATACTTTATTACCTGGAATGCACATCAATATAAAACGATGAGCTCATATTTATTGTCAGGGGCTCAGAAAGTTTTTATTTATACAATAATTATCCCTATTTGATGGCATTGGCAGTTATTAGCAAATTATCAAGGAGGATTTTAGGTAGTCAAACTTCAGCAATCAATTTGGATTTACCGCCATCTATAGTGATTCAACCTGACTTTGGCACAAGGTTCATCAGGTATTTCCAAGAAGCAAAAAATAAAAATACAGACAATCAATATTATCTCGTTCTACTTTGTCAATTATGAGTAAGACTACTGGCAATAGACATCAATTCCCAAAAACAAGTTCCGACTCAGTTTATCTCTAATGAGGGAGCTTTTAGTACAGATAATCAACTTACTAGTTTGTCTTTCCCTTACAGAGTATTTACATTAGCTGGGGGAGTGCGATCATTAATTAACGTCATTCATCAAAGTAAATGGTTGCAGCGAATACCAAATATTAAAGATTATGTTCGTCAACTAATACATAAAGCACAGATACTAATTTACTTTCAAAGTAACTTTGGATAGCCAATGAGCCATCTTCTACAACTACTTTTCTTATTTTTGCTCTTAGCCAATCTAAAAGCTGAATCGTTTCTGTTTGAAGAAGCATCTTGCCAAGAAATATACTTTTACTTGGGAAATGGTATAGTAAATAACTATCTATTATCTAATAGAGCAGTAGTAGTTTCTGGCTTCTGGAAATTCCCGGAGCAAAACTTAAGTTGGATAGTCAAAACAGGTTTACTAGTCTATCGAAACCTCAAGAAATATTCGCTATTATCCTCATCCCTGTTAACAGGGATAGTTTGGCTGCAAAACCAAATTTGTCTACTCCAGATTAATCAGCCAGGGGAATATAAATATAGCAATATCACTGTTACAGATCAAGCTTCTGCATCACAAATATATCTTAAGATAGATTCTCTAGAATTAGGAAGGGAAACTACAAATTTTGTCTGGATAAATTTTGTCTGGATAAATTTTGTCTGGATAAATGTCTTCCTGGTAGGAATTATTGAATTTTTTGTTTTTATTGTTTCCAAGACTCGCAAAATTCACCATATTTCAAACTCCCTCAAACTGCGTGATGAATTACAAACAATAGGAAATACTCAAAACAGTCTTAATTGTGTCTCAAGTCTAGATTCAGAAGAAGATGCAAAACAACTTTTAACTTTTTGCGCACAGATTGGTAGGGGAATACAATTTGAGAGTATTTACTTTGGCTTTCATCCTGATGAACTACATGACAGCTTGAAAAATATGTCATTCAATATCAGAGCTGGACAAACTATTGTAATTGTTGGTGCAAGAGGCTCTGAGCAAGCTACCGTTATTTATCTCTTAACCAGGTTCCATCAGAATAGTGGCAGGATTGTAACTGATGGATATGGTGTTTACCAATTTTCTCTCGAGTTCTTGCGAAAGCAGGTAGGGGTGGTACTGCAAGAATTTTTTCTTTTTTTAGGTACTATTTTAAATAGTATCACCTTCTATAACTGCGAGGTTACCCTCGAGCCAATAATTGTAGCCAGCAAACATCCTTGTTTGAAGCAAAGACTTTTCTTGGGCGACTACACTCTTTTACAAAAGATAAAAATTATAATTCCTAGGGAAAAGCTACAAAAAAGTAAAATCCCTAGATCCTTAATTATCAATTCCAGTATTGTTCTGATTTCAGATGAAGGAAATAGTTCCTTAGATGCGGATTCTGTCTGCCAATTAAAACAATATTTGTTTTGTGTAGCACATCTAAGCCTTTTTGATACAAATAGTACCTCTACCAATTTCTATTTAACTTCTACTCGCTACTTACCTATACCCTGACAAGAACAACATATATTTATTTAATGTGAGTGAAACTATTATCCTGCAAATAAATGACGAAAAATCTATGACAACCGATTGTTTCGCCCCAACGTCGTCATTATCCAAAATCAATTAACTTCATAGCTTCACTTATACAAATATTCAACAATCAAATGGTTTAAATTATATATTCTAAATTAGTGAGAACGCAAATGAGGATTTATGTTTTTTCAACAATAAATAAGATTAAACTTAGATGATATTGACTGTTTTGATTTGATTGTAAATTCTTATATTAAGGAACTATCAAATATTCCTAAAATATTTTCCTGATGACGGAATTTTTTCTTGAAAAACATACTTTTTTTGCATAAAATAATCATTTATTAATGATTATTAATAGACGATATAATTCAAACATTTATTTTAGTTTTGCAATGACATGATATACAGATTTCATTTTAGATATAAGATGATATTTATTTTTATTTTTTATCCAATATGTCCATGTAATTTATCCAAGACATCCATGTAAACTTGATATTTTTTGATTAGTTATGGCTACTATATTTTTTGATGTGAATTAATGAATTAACTAGATTCAAATAAATAATTATGGATAACTGAAATGACACCAATATTTACTAATTTATTTGTACTCAAATGAATTAATATCTATAAAATATAGTTTATATAAGCAAATAAGAGGAGGGACAAAAATTAAAGTTGCACAATATTTGATTAAATATATAAACATAATGGGTAAATTTAACTAAGGTGAAAAGAGCAGAAAATAATGAAAACATTTATTGAATTAAATACAAATTTTTCAATATATAAAAATCATGATATTTGCATTATTTTGAGGTAAAATATGTAAATAAATCACTGGAATTATAGTTATATAAATAAAAAAATAGAAAGAACAGGGATAAAAATATTTTTTATGAAAATATGAGATTTATAAAAGCACCTATTCATAAAAAATAAAAATTTTCTCAAATAATATATCTGGACATGATAATAAATTTAACCTTGTGTCAATGAACTCTAATTCTAAGTAATAGCCAAATTATCTTCCAGGGATATCTAAAATATTCCATTATTTAAAACACAGATTGCCTGATGGGAACAATAATAGATTTGAATAGATTGTAAGCCTCAAGCCAATTCGGTAAATTTGAGATGAGGTTATAAAAGGAAAGGTATTACCACAATGATTTAGACCTCGCCATGAGAAGATTAATATTTAACCAACTAAACTATTGCTTTGTCAATGTTGTAACAGGAAATAGCATGAGTTATCAGACCAATTTTATAACTAGCAATACTAGTAAATATACAAATGTTTTGCAGATATTTATAAAGCAGTTACTCCAATATTTCCAGAATCTTTTTTTGCTATCATAGATTTTTTGTAACTGTTTTAACTTGGGTGTGAATTATAAGGAAAAAAGCAAAAAATGTAGTACAATTCACAATTCTGGTCAGATATTAGTCACAAATAAACTCATACATTTTTTAACCCCATAACTGAAGACTACAAAACTATGAATCAAGATATTGCTGGCAGTAGTAGTAATTTAGAAAAAACACTTAACTCTGAGCAATTTGATCGAGTGATAGAAGCAATTCTGGCAGGAAAGTATTCTTGGGCTTGTGTTTTAATGCTAAGGTTTACAGGCTATAACCCATTACATTACATTCCTTATCGAACTTATAATCGATTGCTCAAAGAAAATACTCCTGGGAAAAAAAACAAGAACCAGCAGCGGCAAAATAGTAATATAAATATTACTCAATCTCCTTCTGGTAAAAAAAATCAAAGAAATGTTACACCCAGTTCTTTAAGTCAAATAAAAGACTTGCCTTATCTTGAAGTGATGGGGAAGCAAAAAGCTGAAGTCAATGGTGGGAAACTAGAACATTGGCTGGGCAAAAAAATTAATGAGTATCAATCAAAAAAGCCAGAAGTAGATTCAGGTAATAATACTAATACTTCCTTAAAATTTTGTAATTTGAATTAAATCGAATTAAAACATCAATTGAGTGCATAGATACCACCATCTTGTATCAATTCCTGATATGTGTCATGCTGGCGTCAGTCTGACAGCATGACAAATGCATATAATTTTCTGGTAAGACAATGAATCTATAACAATTTATAATTTATCAAAAACAATTTGCCAAAATGGCAATTCATTTTCATAGTTTTATTTTAAATTTAAAATAGTCTTACTAAACTTGATACTAGCTAAATCATCAAGTCAAAGAGGTAGCCTTTATCTCTAGAGATGTTTAATAAAACATTATTAACAAAAAGTCAAAGATTCCAAAAATTTTTCATACTTCACTACGCAATTATCATTATTAGTGGTGGTTCATTTTCTAAATCTCAAAATATTGGCGAATAAAGATATATTTTACTCTTATATCTATAATTTTACCAATTTATGATTATAGAAAATGAAAAAATGATGCTTCCGCATAGTGTTTGAAGGTAAAATTTTGTGTCTTTTACTTTTGCTTTAATGTTGAAAACCTC
>JAAUYD010065246.1_pt1 | contig 25606 bp, 27 predicted proteins | sample 7278101 | NCBI WGS metagenome assembly JAAUYD01 (sample SAMN14350128, study PRJNA611818) | marine sediment metagenome | isolation source: surface marine sediment (0.6m) | place: French Polynesia: Moorea | collected 2018-08
CAACGGGCTGAACAAGAACGCCAACGGGCAGAACAGGAATACCAACGGGCAGAACAAGCAGAGCAACAATTACAGGATATGCAAGCATTATTACAACAATACCGCGATCGCTTTGGAGAATTAGATCGTTAAGTACAATCGGAATCCGGTTTGATTTTTGTTGGCGTAGGCTATTTGCGCTTCAAATATATATGGGGTTTTTCCCCTGCTCGAATGCCCCCTGTCTCTTCTAGTTTTGTATAATCCAGGTTTTACCGCAATGTCGCTGACGTTTTCTATCCGTTGGGTTTTTCACCATGGTTGTAGAGGCGATCGCCATCAAGGTTAGACGCGGTGGATCTTGGATCTGTGTTTATCTTCTGGCAAGTTTTTCAGTAATTAATACTAATATTTATGGAAATATTGGAAACATTTAGGAGTTTTGCATTGACAAGAAATAGAAAGTATGGGGTCAAACAAAATAGACAAACAACACAAGCTCCAATTGATGGAGTTGTCACACATTATGCTGACAAAATGATGTTAACATACCGCGTTGGACTGCGTACGTAGTGACACTCTCGTCTAAACAACCTGCTACATCAATTCAAATAGCTGTCTCTTCCTCCAAAACATCTGAAACCCAAAACAGATACATTGAGAAAGCTGATTGTTGAATTTCATTCAATCGGTTTGCCCACTCAGCTATTTTCTCAAGATTCATAGATACTTCAATTCTCCCATCTCTACTGCAATCATCCTCTGGCAAAATTTGTTTGTGTAGCCCTACCAATACCTGCATTGCTGCAACTAGATATGGTCGGCTCTCTTGTTGAAGAGGTGTTAGAGCATTAAAATAACTACCAATCTCGAATTCTACATCTAATACTGCTTGAAAAGCCTCACTCAGAGGAATAGCAACTTGCTGAACATATTGCTGAAGTAGTTCATTTCCCAGTTCATCTAGTTCAGGCAGCCTTCCAAAATCTTGTATATGCGAAGCTAGAAGTGACAACTGGAAAATCAAACCCATAAGCTTCTGTCCAACTGTTAAGCGTGGATGATTCCAGGTTGACAGTGAAAGTTGAGAAAAAGCAATGGACGGAATTGCAACAGGTACAAAATTCCACCAGCTAAAATCTTGGCTAGGATCTACTGAAAACAAAATTGAGGAGAATCGCCAAGCTGTTGAATCAAGAGATCTGCCTCTCACCAAGGGTACAATTACAAAATTTGACCATGTAAACTCAATAGCGTATCGGCGTAGCTCATTGCTGTGAACTGAATTGATTGCCTGTTGAATTGCCCTTATAACAGTTTCAATAGCCTGGTAAACTTCAAAAGGATCTTCTCCATTAACTTTTATCCAAAGCGATTTCTCTTCTTCCCATTGCACATTTTCTGAAAGAAGACTAACTTGTAAGTTCTCTGATGAAATGCTGCGAAGTTCTCTCTTGGTATTATTTCTGATTTCCCTCACTTTATTATTAAATTGTTGTAAGCAGTCACGACTGGCATTTTGGAAGCATCTATTTGGATGAAATGCGAAAAAATACCATGAATACCAGAGACTAGTGAAGTTCTCTTTCTCTAGTTTCTCTAAAGACTCTAGCTCTTGGCTTTCAATACGTGGAGATATAAATTTTCCAAACTCCGCTTGTAGCTTCGGTAAAGCTTTCAAGGCATCTCCTAGATTTATCACAGAGAGCCGGGCTTGCTGATTCAGATCAATCTTAGCGTTCCGAGCAATCTCTTGAGCTTGTGCCTTTTTGCCATTTTTAAAATAAGGATGAAAATTTAATACCCACTCAGCTTGATCAAAGAACTTAGAACATGTACGAACATATTCATTAAATGATTTGAGATAAGCCTTATATTTATCGAGAGCCAAGTTCTGACCTTGATAAAGATTGCTACTGTTTGATTCATCATTGCGCTCAATATTTTCTGTAATAAAGCCCCATTCATCAAAGGCACAACGAGGTAACCAAGGAGAAAATTTAAGAAGCCGCTTACCAGTCACCCACAACTCAGATTCTAAAGATTCACCAAGAATTCGGGTCATCTGCTTTTTTCTAAAGTAAGCTGATAATCCTCGATTTAGCTGTTGTAGGATTTGCAAAACCGTCCTACGCAATTCTATGACGGCTTGAGAGTAGGCTTCCCATGTGTAAGGTCGTAGATTCTGCTCACCTAAAGCCTTAAAAATAGAATTAACTGCAACCAGTTTTTGAATAGGAAAATTAGAAATTGGAATATTCTTCTCAGATTCATCATGTAATTCGGCATTAATCCAAATTAGATGTCCGTACCCCTTACTCCCATACCGTTCACGATCTGGGAAGAAACGTCTGAGCAACCGTAGACGTTCCATTGAAGCATTCAAAAATTCTCTTTGAATATCTCTTTGATAACTTGGTGCTTTAGATAGGGAAACATCGGGCTTAAATACTTCAATCACAAAATGTGTTCGGATATTTTGCCCATCATCTTCCCATGCCACTGTCTGGGTTTCCTGCCGAAATCGATTGAGCAGTGTATTGTAATTTGTATTTAGCCAAGAGCGATAAGTTTTTTCACTACTGTAGAAAAGCCCTAATGTTACATCTGCCAAAATTTCCAGTGGTAAAGTTTCAACGGGAGCATTGAGATCAACTAGAGCTAGCCAATTCGAGATTGGTAAAGATAGCTGCAATCGCCCCACCCAAAACAAAACCTCTGCCATTCCCGTCCAAGCTAGTTCACTCTCAGGTGGTATCAGTTCATTTGTCAGGTGTGACAACCATGCAGCAGTACGAGTAAATACCTGTTCTTTATTTGCTTGACGGCTGCGCAGAGAATTTATGTGAGCGCGTCCCTCTTCAGGCATGAAGTGAGCTAATGATGATACCCAGATATCAGCCGCGCCGGGTGAAGCATCTGCAATATCAAAATCCAGTACCCATGCCCATCCATGATTAACCCTTTCATATGCTTCCAAAATTAATTGCCGATTAGATTCAACATATTCTTTAATACCAAGCCAGATTAGGGCACGTACAACGCCAGCAATTGCAAGCCAACTTCTAGGCTGGTAGTTATTGAGCACAGATAACAAAGGTTCCAATTCAAGCAAATGTCGAGAAAAAGCATATAGTAGGAAACTACCTACATCTTGTTCAAAGATAAAAGGCAAAAAAATGCTTACAGCATCAGCCCAAGTACAAATCGGATCTGTTAGAAGGTTAGCCAAAATTGTTGAACGAATGGGATGCAATCCCCCCACTAAAATTCCGTCTTCGCTCGTTCTCAGTAAATACTCTTCTTCAAACAGCTCTAAAGTTCTTTGCCATGCAGGTAATTGAAGAAAACGAACTAGTTCTCTTAGCTTTAAACGAGCTTCAAATGCAGAAGCTACTGAAACGAGTCTAAGCAATTCAAGTTCAGCATGAGAACACTGACCACGCCTTACTTCATCCTGAATTCTTCTGACCTGCTGCTGGAGTCTTTCCCGTAAGGAATCTCCTTGAGTTATGAGATAGACAAATTCCATCAACGGTCCACTGCCACCAAACCGATTCCAAGCATCTTCAAAATCAAGGAACCGATCTGGCGGTTGTGTCCCAACTAAAAATTGATAGATTTCTTCTGCCTCAGATCGCTCAAGCTGTAGCTCAACCTCATCAAACTCAATTTCTGCACCAGAGATATTGGCTCGGCGGAAATCTTCTTCTCGTACTGTTACTAAAATTTGTATATTTTTGTGTGACGATAGCTGCTTAATCAAGTCATCCCACCCAACATCGCTTGGTGAGACATCGAGATATACTGCTACCGGAATTTCAAGTACTTTTGCCTGTCCTGAAAGTGCAGTAGCAATATTTAGAGCTTGTTGGCGATTTTCAATAAGTCGCACTTGAAAGCGCCATTGGTCAGGGAAGAAATCATGCAAATACCGATATGCAATAGCTGTTTTGCCTTGTCCAGAAGCTCCATGAACAATAACAACCTGTTTCTCCTTAAATTTTTGAGCAATTTCATTGAGTTTGCCAATACGAGGTTTATCAACACCTGCAAGGATGTGATCATAACGCGCTGAAATTCCACGATAGAACTCATTTGATAACTGCTCTCTTGCTTGAGTGTCTACCTCATAATTCTCAATAGGAACAATTGATCTAAACCACTCACTATGATGAGCATTTCGTTCTGCGATAAATCGACCAACATCATTGACTCGTTGAATTACATCACTTCGAGTGATCTTAGTCTTCTTTTCTGCACAAATGTAAAGCCAGAAATTGAGCATCTCGAAGGCGGGAACTGGATCGATTCCAGTACACAAGTCTTGGAGAGCAGCAAAAACTCTTTCTTCCAACTCTGACTCTACAACCGAAACGATCTGCAATTGATTGAGCAACTGTTGGGCGTTAGCTTCTGACAAAAAACCATGTTCAGCTATTTTCCGTGCGACTCTCTGTCTTTCCCGTCCATCTTCTTGAGTCGCTTGGAGCAGTTCAATCCCAACATCTCCAAAACTTGCTATTCTAATTATTGTTTCAGGATAAGCATTAAGCCAACTATTTGCTCTGTAGAGGAAAGAGTGATCTTTCTCTGGGGAAAGTAATGAGAGTGTTAGATTGGCGCTGTATGCTTTAGCTTGAACTGCTTCCACTAAGCGATCGTTTATATCCCAAACAGCAAAATCTTCTGCGCCTTCAGGTTGAAAAACTAAATCTGTTCTCTCGCGGGGTTCAAGGATACGAGCAAGGGTATACAAAGTTTGAAGTCGATAGCCACGATAAGCGGGTGTTGCATCAGACATACAGCTAGCGCACAGGAAATCTTAATACGGCTTAATGATATTGCGATTCTTATTGTACTGTTTTCGTAACTGCCTAGGTAGCGGGACTTAGGCAAAAATTACCCTAAAAATGTCTGAAGCGCAAAATGCCCGTAAATTAGTGACATGGCTAAAAAATCCTGATGTACCTGCTGTTGAAAATTTGCCTAGACAATTACAACAACTAACCAAATCAGAAAAAGAACGACTATCTATAGTACGTCTGAGAGAATTCAAAAGTAGTAACGAAGTTCCAGTAACTATTGTTAAAGTTTTAACTGATAAAGATTCACGAGGTCGCAAAGCTAACGGTGCTTTTAAATGGAATAATGTCTGTGATGACTCACAACAAAATATCTATTTAAGTATTAGGAAATCTTTAAACACTGAACAAGGAGCACTAAGGAAGGGACAATCACGTCTGGATGATGGAAATAAACCAGCAGCTAATCGCAACCCATTGGAAATAGTAGTTGTTTATAAATCAGCTATAGAACAAGATACACTTGCCAATTTTGTTCATGATTTACGCGATCGCTATCCTTATTTTTCCGATTTTAATACTCTACCATTTCCTTTCCCTTTAGCTCTTAAAATGAAAGAATATGCTATTGGCATCAAAGATATAGTCGAATCAGAACAATTAGAAATAGAAGAATAATAAGGAAGAGTTGACAGTTGACAGTTGTCATTTGACAGTTAACAGTTAAGGATTTGAGAATTGTAACTTTCCTCCACTCCTTCACTCCCTCCCTCTTTCACTCCTTCACTCCTTCACTCTTTCCCTCTTTCCCTCCTTCACTCCTTCACTCCTTCACTCCTTCCCTCCTTCCCCCATTACTCCACTCCCCCAGCAGATGCTTGTGCTTCTTGATACACTATTTCTTGAAACTGGATAATATCCTTTTGGGGGTCAGCATAGCTAACTTTTACCAATATCTGTTCCCCTAATCTCACAGCACGCTTGAAAAACATTGGTAACTGTAAACCCAAGTCTTCCAATAGAATCAGAGCCAAACCACTATCTTCCCTCAACCACATTAGTACTTCTGTCTGCCAAATTTCATCGGGATGGCGACGTAAATATTCTAATGCCCAATATCTGTTGGTTTGCCTCTCTACCATAGTCACTTCCTGAGTAATGGTAGTCACATTGTTCATCACTTCCCTCAGTTGTTCTGGGGAGAAAGGAGGTGCCTGTCCCCGCAAATGAGCCTTCAATTGAAAATGGGTCAGCAAGTCACTGTAACGGCGAATGGGAGAAGTCGCCTGAGTATAGGTATCCAGTCCTAAACCTGCATGGCGTAAAGGTGTGATACTCATTTCACTCTTAGGCATACAGCGACGCATGGCACAAGCACGCACAAATCCCGGTGGTAGTTGGAGTAATTCTTCATCCGGTGGTAATTCCGGCTGGGGCTGACCGCGAAAAGGTAAGGGAATGTTATGTTCTTGACCGTAGCGAGCAGCAACTTCCCCAGCAAGAATCATCATTTCTGCGACAATTTGCCGTGAGGAAGAATCATCTAACAAATCAATACTAATATCTTCCCCTTTACCTTTAACCTTAATCATGGCCTCGGGCATATTAATACTGATTGCTCCTTGCCCATACCGCCAACTCCGGCGTTTTTTTGCCCACTGAGCGATCGCATCAATTTCCGATTCTGCTTGTAAACCTAACTCAAGCATTTCATCCACATCTTCATAGGTGAGACGATAGGTAGGCTTAATGCAACTAGCATGAATACTATATTCTGCCACTTCCCCAGAGTCATTTAACACCACTCCAAAACTCAGGGCACAACAAACTTGTCCCTGTATTAGGCTCATGGGCCCTGTTGCTAGGACTTCTGGGAACATGGGAATCATTCCCGTGGGTAAATAAACCGTACTTCCCCGTTTTCTAGCTTCTAAATCCAGTTCATCTTCCGGAATCAACCACCGGGTAGGATCGGCAATATGTATCCATACCCTCTCGCTTCCATCAGGTAGAGTTTCCCAACTCAAACCATCATCGATTTCGGTAGTACTTTCATCATCAACCGTATATACCTTGAGATGGGTTAAATCCAGACGTTCGCTATCTGGATCGGGTGTTTGTGATTCCAATCTCTGTTGCGCCACTTCTAATACCTTACTAAGAAACTGAATGGGAATTGATGAACGACGCAGAAATAAATTTTCATAAGGACTCCACCACCCCAAGTCTACTAAAAGCTGAAAAGCTCCTTGGGGAGTTGCTGGTCGTCCCAACATATTCATCGTTTCCAGTACTGGTGCCGGGGGCGGATAGGAACGAACTAGAGCATCATCATTAAGCTCTCTTTTACGTGTCAACTCAGGAAGTTCAGCCAAAAATGTGGCATACTTTTCTAAGGCATCTAAGCGATGGCGATCGTGCTTTGACCATTCTACCGCCTCACCTGCCACTGCCTGTTCTACACGGGCTATAAATTCCTCTTGTCCCTTAGCTTTAATTGCTTCTACTTCTAACTGATGCTTGCGCTCCGCCACCTGGGAAGCTGTTCTTGGTTCATATGCATTTCCCTTTTGCTTGAAATAGATTTTGTCATCTGATAACAGGCTATGAGCTGCATAAGATTGAGATGGTTGTGATTCTGAAAACAGCAAAACTGCCATTTCTTCTGGGGTTACCACTCCCCCATCTTCCACTAATAATTCCCAAGCAACCTCTAAGCTAGACGGATCTAGATAAGGTTCTATTTCTGATAAAAAACTGGGGATTTGCGAAGGCTCGTAGGTCTGTCCAGTAATTTGATAGTTAATTTGTCGCGGTGCGATACTGTGGGACTGTCCCCGTTTATCGATCGCTATCCAACGATTTTTACCATCTGGGCGATCTATTACTCCTAAACGACGATCGCCTTGAAATTTAAACTCAACTAGCGTCCCCTTCTCCACAAGCCTCGCATTCTATAATATGGTAAACAGTTGAAAATATTGTAATTCCTGAAGTTAGGAGTTAAGAGTTAGAGGCTAATTCACATTTCCTCACTCTCGACTCACTAATCATGTTTTAGCCTTCCGCATTAATAAATGGCAATAACGCCACAATGCGAGCCCGTTTAATTGCTGATGTTAATGCCCTTTGTTGTTGAGCCGTCAGTCCAGTAATCCGCCGTGGCAATATTTTACCTCGTTCTGTAATAAACTTACGCAACAAATCAACATCTTTATAATCTATGGGGTCTCCTGGCTTAATCGGAGATAGGCGGCGACGATAATAGCTCATGTTTCTCTACTTTTATTTAATTTCCTTGTGAACCGTGTGTTTGTTGCAGTGGGTGCAGAACTTTTTCAGTTCTAATCTCGCGGTGGTGTTACGACGATTTTTAGTACTTGTATAACGTGAAACACCAGGAGAACGCTTCTCTGGGTTGGAGCGACATTCTGTACATTCCAGTGTCACTATAATACGGACACCTTTAGCCTTAGCCATAGTTTTACAAAGAGTAAAGCTCGATAATAATTAACACAAATCCTTATTGTCTCACATTTCGCCTGAACTTTTCAACTAATCGCTTAAATTTAATATCTAGGGAATAGCCACGCTGGGACGAAACTATCATAGTATTAGCATAGCGATCGTGCATGGTTTGCCGCATTTTAGTGTCGGATAACGCTGCACTACATTCTATGGCTAGGGGGAGTATTAGCAGTATAGCAGTAGGATTGCGGATGATGTTATTTATGGCAATGGAAATCATCAAAGCACCCAAACCAACTGCGGTTTCTCTCTTAAATAGGGATGGTAAATCTGGAATTCTTGTGTCTCCAACTTCTAACACCTGCATATTAAAGGCCCATCGCCCGAAACTTTGTCCGTGGTTGTTGTAGGGTATGATGACGCGCAAAATCAGCCAAGCAATTGTAAAAACCAATATTGGGACAATTTGGATGCCAGTGTTATTGCTTCCCAAGGTGGAACTAACTAACCAAACACCCAGAAAATCCATCGCAAATGCCATACATCTACGCCTAAAGTCCACTTGGTGAAAGTGTTGAGGTGGGACTTGTTCGATAGTCATTTTATTTTAGATTTTAAATTTTGGGTTTACCTCTACGATAATTGTTAATTTCACTGTTGATTAACTTGTCACCCATTTAAATTGTATATGTGTGCTTGACTGACAAAATGTTAAATCTTCTTTCCCCCGTTCGGACTTCGGCGTGAGCGCTCAGTCGAACGCTGAGCTCACGGCCGAAGCCTGCCCCCTGCGATTGGATATACAAACCATTGTTCTGTCCCATTAGTTTTGACGAGTTGTGTACCTAACCGATCCCCTCGCGGTGTGAGCGATCCCCGACTTCTTTGAGAAGTCGGGGATCTGTTGCCTCTCAGAATTAGTGTGGTTGAGTACTAGATGGGACTACCAGATGCATAACAGCTTACTGGGGAGGGGTATAAATTGGTCGGATTACCAGTTAGGCAAGAATTTTACGCCATTTGAGGCTTGTCACTAAGGGATTTACCGTTTAACCGAAGAATCCCACGGCTTTAACTAAGTGGAGCCGTGGGAGTATATCAAAACAGGTTACTCAGTTAAATCACCAGGAGTTATATCTCGATCGCAAAAAGCCAAAAAGCCAGTGAGCGTTAATAATTACGGCAACTTATTGGGGCTGTCTTAAAGCAGATATAACTTGCCCAGTTATATCTTGACCACCTGAAAAATTAGTGATCAGAGATTGAATAGTATATATTATTCCCCACGGAATTCCCCACCAGCCAACGAAAAATGATAATGCACTGAAAGGAAGGCTCTTAGTGAGAGTCCCTTCATCGGCTTTGATAAAATAGATATCTGAGCTGCGCTTGAAGGTCATAATAAATACGGAAAAACAGTAAAGAAAGATAACAAATTTACCTCCTTTGGCTATTTCTTGATTCACTTCCTCTACACTCATACCCTCAATACCGTTAATGTTTGCCATGGAATTTTATATACTCATTTATAAATTTAATATCATTTTATACACACAAATTAGTATTATCAAGTACTTTTAATATGTGCAAACAAAGGGATTAATGGTTTGCATAATAAGGAATTTCATATTTAATATTCGGTTTGACATTAATTAAGAACTGTAAAATTTAATACTTTGAGTGCTTAAGTGTTTTTTTGGTATCAATTCAGGAAATGCGATGGGAGCATCCCAAATGTTTATATTTGTAGTGCGGGCAGCGTTCGACGGCTCGACTGAGCTTCGCGGCTCGGGTGAACTCGCCGAACTCTGAACGTCTGAGTTCACGCCGAAGTCTTACTGTGCGTTTGATGCCAAAGGGAGGAAGATGCTCACACTACGACATACAGTATTTTGCAGATAAATGAAGTACAAAATTATATACTAAAACCAAAGTGGGATAGACATCTCTGCTCATTTAAATGTACTTCACAAATATGAAATATGCTGTATTTTTGAAAAATTGCCATGCTCTCAATGCGATCGCAAAAATCTGATGATAATTTCACAAAAGCCTTATTTCTGGAATATATCCTAGTAGTGTTGAAGTCAATAAACATGAATCAAGTAGATCTATAATTTATGACTCCAGTAAAATTAGTAAAAAATATTATTTTATAGTCAATTTAAAACAATAAATATAAATTTATTGACATATATAATTAAGGGTACATGGCATTTATTTATTAGTGGTATAATTTCGACAAATAAAGTAATAATTAGAATACAAATTCTATCATGTCGCACCAAAATAAAGAACGAAAAGGATGTGGATGTGGAAATATACCCATATCTTTAGTTATATTGATATTAGGAGGTGGCTATTGGTTATTTACTCAAAGAAACAATCTAGGACTGAGTAATATTTTACCTAACAATCAACAACTCAATATCCCTTTTTTAACCTCCAAACCAACTACTTCTGCAACTCCAGTTCCAACTCTAACTAGTTCTCCTGCTCCTGCTCCTACTCCCACTCCTTCTGTCTCAAGTACAGCAACAACCCAACCCAACCCAATACAAACATCACCGACACCTCAAATTACACCATCACCTGCTATACAAACATCACCGACACCTCAAGTTACACCATCACCTACTATTGAAAACAAAACTAATATCAACAAAATACAAAATAGTGTTGCTGCCAAAACACCTTGGGAGAAAAAAGTAATTAGAGGAATTTATTTAAGTAGGTATTACATTACTAATAACGCTAACGAAAAAACAATTCGTGAACGAGTACGTTTCTATCATTCCCAAGGAATTAATACAATTATTCATGGCGTTTGGGGTAATGGTTGTACCATGTATAACAGCGAAGTTATGCAGCAAACCCTCGGTTATAAAAGTTGTCCGAATAAATTTCAAAATAAATGGTTAGATTGGTTAATTGATGAAGCCCATAAGCAAGGAATGGAAGTTCATGCTTATTTTGAAAAAGGGATTAAAATAGATAAAAATAGCCCAATTTTTGATTTAGCGATCGCTCGTAAATGGGTTGTACCTGGAGTTGATAAAACCTACTCTGGTATCGAACATTATGTTCTGGATGTAGAAATTCCTGAAGTTGCTAATTTCTTTAAAAATATTTTAGTAGAATTTGTGGAAAAATACCCGAAAGTTGATGCGGTTCAGTGGGATGATTATCTCGGTTATCATGCAGAATTACCGGGTAAAGTCGATCGCACTGCTAAGTTAACAAATTTATTGCAAGAAATGATCGGTGCAATGAAAAAAGCTAACCCTTCAGTAAGTTTTGATATTTGTCATCATAACCCTTATTGGGCTAAACGTTATTTCGCTGCTGATTGGGAAAAATGGAATGTAGATAGAGCGTTTATTCAGGCTTATAGTGAGAAGAATTTTAAAGATGAATTAAATTATGTCAAAAAATATCATGGTATTGCTATTACTGATAAACAATTTCATCGTTTACCAGAATTAATAGAGGATCAAGAAATCAAGAGTATTTTAGTTTTTCCTCTTTCTGGAAAGCCGGAAGAAACTGCTGCTAATTTGAAAAAAGTAACACAAAAGAAAAATTAATTATATTCCCTGGAGAGGCCCAGATCCCCGACTTTTCTAAAAAGTCGGGGATCTAACTTTTCACAAATAATTTAGGATTGCTATATTAGATCCCTTACTTATTGAAAAATTTGGGGAATTTTCAATAAACCAGCGATCGCAAACATAATCTCTATGGCTAAAATAGAATATAGCTTGTAATTTAATCTAACATACTTAGCAATTTATCTTTACTATTTTATACGTTGGAAATTGTAGCATGAATATCGAAGAACAAATAGATACACTCCAATCTGAAATTGACCAAAAGAGACAGGAAATTCGGTCAGATAGCTACTCAATGTCTGTTGGTGAATGGATTAGTCTGTACCAGCAAGGAGAAATAGATATTCATCCAGAATTTCAGAGATTATTTCGTTGGTCTGATTATCAAAAAACCAAATTAATCGAATCTATTTTATTAGGTATACCAATCCCACCTATCTTTGTATCTCAACGGGAAGATGGTATTTGGGATGTAGTTGATGGCTTACAAAGACTGTCAACTATTTACCAGTTTATAGGCATATTGAAGGATGAGGATGGTAATCTAATTCCTCCATTTCATTTGCAAATAACTGAATATTTGCCTTCCTTGACTGGCAAGATATGGGAAGACAAGGAACATCCAGAAGGTTCTAATAAAGGGTTTACCCCAACCCAAAGATTATTAATAAAAAGAGCTAAAATAGATGTCAATATTTTGCTGAAAGAAAGCGACCCTTATGCCAAATATGAACTTTTTCAAAGACTAAATACTGGAGGTGTAATTGCTAATTCTCAAGAATTGAGAAATTGTATTTTGGTTAGCTTAAATCCGAATCTATATAGATGGATAAAACAGCTAAGTAAAAATAAAAATTTTCAGAATTGCATTGCTTTAAAGAAAAAAAACATTGACATCCAAGATGATATTGATATTTTATGTCGATTTTTAGTACTACGTAATATTAATGAAAGCATGATTAATAAAATCAATCATTTTGATACATTTCTTACAAAAAAAATTCAAGAAATAGCTAATAACCATAGCTACAATTTTCAAGAAGAAGAAGCTGCTTTTAAAAAAACATTTCAGCTTTTGGATGAATGTATGGCAGGTGATAGCTTTAGAAAATATGATGTAAAGAAACAAAAATTTTCTGGGGGCTTTATCTTAGCACCTTTTGAGGCTATAGCATTAGGAATTGGCTACAATTATCAGCAATATAACCCGACTTGCCAGGAACTGCGAGAGAAAATAGTAGAACTTTGGTCTAATCCAGATTATACATCTGCTGTCGGGCGGGGTAAGGATGCTAGAGTTAGATTACCTAAACTCATCCCTTTAGGGCGGAAACTCTTTGCTGTATGAAAATTCAGACCCTGGAAGACTTAAATGAGCGGTTAACGGATGATTTATTATGGAGAAAGAAAGAGATTTCTGATCTAAAGCGTTTGATAGAAATGAGGAAGTTCAGTTCCAGTAAGCATAAAGCATTACTACGTAGTGGAGTAACACTTCTATATGCCCACTGGGAAGGATATATCAAAACTGCTGGAAATAGCTATTTAGAATTTGTTGCCATAAGAAAATTAAAATATGAGGAATTAGCTACAAATTTTGTTGCAATAGCTATGAAACAAAAACTTAATAATGCAACTGAAACAAATAAAGCAACAGTATTTACAGAAGTAGCTGATTTCATGCTAACCCAAATGAGCCAGAGGAGTTCTATTCCTTATAAAAAAAATAAATAAGATAAAGATGTAGTTTCAACAAATTCTAATCTGTCTTCATCAATATTGCGTGAAATTGCTTGTCTTTTAGGATTAGACTATTCTTTTTATGAAATGAAAGAGTTCATCATTGATGAGCAATTATTGGAACGCAGAAATGGAATTGCTCATGGTGAATATTTATCACTTACTCGCAATGAATATCAACAGTTGCATGATGAAATTCTCGCAATGATGGAAAATTTTCGTACTCAAATTGAAAATAATGCTAGCCAAAAATTATATTTACGAAATAGACTATGATAAAATCCTACTCTTAAAGACATTAACAATCTCATATAGACCTCTGGTGAAAATTAAATATACGTCAACCAAAACCCTTGTTCCAGACGCGTTAGCGTAGCTCCTCCCGAAGGGAGGCAATTTCGCGTCTCTACATTCTTGCGCGTAGTGCTACATAACTCAAACAGCCACACTCCGACGAACAAACTCTCGAATCCTTGCAGTGATAAAATCTAGGTCTTCCTCCAGGGCAAAATGGCCAGTATCGAGGATGTGGAACTCAATATTATTCAGATCCCGTTTGTATGGATGTGCGCCTTCTTCTGGAAAGATGTAATCTCCCTTACCCCAAACTACCAGGGTTGGCGGTTGATACTTGCGGAAATATTCTTGCCACTGGGGATATAAAGGAGGATTGGTACTATAGCTGTAAAATAATTCTAATTGGATTTCTTGATTTCCAGGACGATCTAGTAAATATTGGTCATGGAACCAGTTATCTGGGGAAATTGTTTCTACATCACGAACACCGTTAGTATACTGCCATTTCGTCGCTGCTAAGGTTAAGAAGTTATCCGCCAGGACTTTAGCATTTTCTGGAGTTTTATCTTGCCAATATGCTTTGAGGGGATTCCAGAACTCCCGCAATCCTTCATCATAGGCGTTACCATTTTGTACAATTAGCCCCAATACCTTCTCGGGATATTTACTCGCCAAACGATAACCAACTGGTGCGCCATAGTCCATAAGGTACAGGAAATATTTCTGCAAGTCTAGTTTGCTAACAAACTTTTCGATTATCTGTGCTAACTTATCAAAGCTATATTCAAATTCATCTACATGGGGCATAGAACTTGCACCAAAACCAGGATAATCTGGAGCAATCAAGTGAAATTCATTTGCTAGGGCTGGAATTAGGTTGCGGAACATATGAGAGGAAGTAGGGAAACCGTGCAATAGTAATATTGTCGGGTTATTTTTGTCTCCAGCTTCTCGGTAGAAAATATGCAAACCATCAATCTCGATTGTTTTGTGTAGTACTGTATTAGTCATGGTTCTAATCTCCTGATTATTGATTTGAAATAATTAACCGCATTAGCGTGCCTCTTACAGAGGAACTACGTTAACGCGCAGCGTGTGCTTTGCACTTAGCCATGCCCGTTGGCGTAGCCGCCCTGAAAGGGCTAGGGCTTTAGACACAAAGGGCGCTAAGGAAGGAAGAAAGAAGAGAAATAGAGATATTTAATTTATCCAGCAAATTTAATGGGACAAAGCATAGTTATTGAGAAAACTTAGCTAATTGACTCTCTAATTGCTGAATGCGAGCATTTAGGGGAGCCATCATTTCATCTACTTCTGCTTGGGAATAACGAATGGGAATATGTTGGGGACAATTCCAGTCAAATGCTTCTACCTGAATCAGAATCACCTTTTCCCGCTCTGCATGGTAATCAGCATCAGCTAACTGCTCCATCAATTCTGGGTTATCATCTACTACCTGAGCCCGTCCCCAAATTTTCAATCGCCGCCGATTAGGATAGTCCATCAGGAAGAGAAAAACACGGTCATTTTCAGACAAGTTACCAACGCTCAAGTATTGTAAGTTACCTTTGAAATCCACAAAACCCAAAGTTTTCTCGTCCAAAACCCGCAAAAAACCCTTTGGTCCTCCACGAAACTGCACATAGGGCCAACCATTACTACTGACGGTTCCCATGTAAAAACTATCCCGTGCAGCAATGAAATCAGTTTCTTTGGCAGTTAAGATATCTTCAGATACCCCTTTCTTGAGGTAATTTTCGTAAATTGAGCGGGAGCCGTAATGCAGTTGTGTTTCCTTCACCCCATCGGTAAAAGCAATGTTGGTAAATTGTCTAGCCATGGTTTTCTCCTCCTCATTAAGTAAAACAAAGGTAAAATTATACACCTAAGCTGCTTGACGACCAGCCGTAACCCCGCCATCAACGGGAAGAATTGCCCCTGTAATCCAACTGGCGCGTTCGCTTGCTAAATACAAAATTGCCTCTACCACGTCTTCAGGCTGCCCGTTGCGTTCCAGGGGATGAAAGCTGTTAAAACTTGGTAGTACTTCTTGCACCTGTTCGGGGGATAAAAAGGTGCCATATACAGGGGTTTCTACCACCGCCGGAGCCACAGTATTAATACGTATTCTATGTGTAGCAAATTCAATTGCTAAATTGCGAGTTAAGGCGTGAACCCCGGCTTTTGCTGCGGAGTAAGCACTAGATGGAGTTGCTCCAATGGCCTGATTTGCCCACATGGAACCCACATTGACAATGGCTCCTTTACCTTGTTTAATCATCTGAGGAATTGCTAATTGTGCCGGGAAAAAGGTACCTTTGAGAATGGTGTTGATGTAGCGATCGAAGTCCAATTCTGTATGCTCTAAAAAGGGAGTGGGTTTAAATATCCCTGCATTGTTGATCAGAATATCCACGCTACCAAACCGTTCAACAGCAGTTTGAACTAATCTGTGAGCGGTTTCCACTTTACCAATATTACCAGCCACAGTTGCCAGTTTTTCCCCAGATGGATCGAGTTCTCTTGCAGCGGCCGACAAAATTTCCTGGCGACGGCCATTTATAACTACTTTTCCACCCTCGGCTAAGAAACGACGTGCAACTTCCTTGCCAATACCTGTTCCGCCACCAGTAACTAATACCACTTGATTCTGAAATTCCATGATTATTTCTTCTCGTTTATCTACTAGTAGGTAGTTGATTGGGTAAAAAAAATTATCCTTTGACAACCTGTATTAATTGCTCAACCATCTCTCGAAACTGAGCTACACCACCATCAGCACGGGCAACCAGCAATCCTCCCTCTAGCATAGAGAAAATTACCATTGCCATGGATTCCACCTTGCCAGGAAACTTAAAATCTCCAGTTTCTCTTCCCTGTTGCAGTAGTTGTATTAACCGGGTTTGATTATCGCGGTAAAATTGAACTACTTGTGAAATCAGGGGAGAATTCAAGGTTTTCATCTCTGCTCCTAGCATTCCATACAAACAGGCTTTGTCTTGCTTACCACTGCTGAGAGTAGTTTCAAATAGCCCACAGTAGTTGCGTAATTTGATTTCTGGGGATTCAGGGGAATCCAGGATGGCATCAAAAAACCGAAAGAAGCAAGGACTGTGTCTGTCTAACAAGGCTACTACCAAATCATCCTTGGTGGGAAAATGGTAGTGGATGCTAGCTTTGCGAATACCTACAGCAGTGCTGATATCAGCATAGCTCATGGCATTTAATCCGACTTTCTGAATCAGTTCTTGAGCCGTGTCCAGAATTTGAGTCCGGGTATCAGTTGTTGTCATACATTTAATCTACTAGTAGGTAGATGGTTTTGTCAAGGGGTTGGGAGGAAATAATTTCTTGGCTGCTATGTCACAATACATCTATGACTTTCAGCTAGTAAATTGAAGACTTGAGCACCAAAACAAAAAATATACAAAGAAAAGTATCCCATTCGAGAATAATTGGGATGAGGCAGGGTTGCAAGGAGAATTTTTAATACCCAGCTGGAATATAATTTAAATAAGCTTTTTAAATAAACCTTGCCTACAGGAGTTGGGAAAAGTTGATGCAAGGGTTGATAATGGAGTAGGTGAGAAGGAGTGAGGAGCAATCGCCTGGTTAAAAGTATTAACTATATTAGAAGTAGATAACCTACCAAAATAAAGAGAGAATGTGACAATTAATTATTATTTTATTTAAGCTTATTCTGAGTTAGCACTCTTGTATTATTTGTTTTTTTTAAATCTTCTAGTTCTATATCTTCTAATTTTTTTGCGTATGTATATCTTTGGATGTCACTGACATTAGAAGTTGCTACTATTGTATATTCTTGTGTTTGTTTTGCTAATATTATAGCTTGTGCTGCTAGGATAACGTCTATATCTATTTTTTCTTTGTGAGCTGTTGATTGTCCTGTTCTTCTTGCCCATGCCCATAGCTCTGATGCTTTGTTCATGATTTCTGTATTGATAGGCATATATACGATGCCCATGTCTCCTAATCTATTTAGATTTTTGATTCCTGTAATTTCTTCTCCACATATTAAAGTTCTACGTAGTTCATAATCTATTATTTCTGGCACTACTACTAGAATGTTATTGCGAATTAGTTTTTTGATCTTATTTTTGCAACCTAGAGATTTTTGAGAATCCCTTGGATTGGTTATCAGTGATAGTGGTTGTGAATCTAGTAGTATAAATGGCATCTTGGTAGATGTGTTTAATGAGTAATTATATACTAATCTATTTTCCAGTTTAGTTTTTCTTGAAGATATTCAAATGTATCTATCTGTTGTTTTAGCTCATCTTCTGTTGTTGGTTCTAAATCATCGATTAATTCTATTTTGGCTTGACTCTCTCTGAGGAGTTCTTCGTATGTTTTTTTGCCAATCACTAGTTTCCAAGAGTTTTCTGGTTTACAACTCTCGATTATATTTAATATAAAACTTGCAGTGTACCTTAGTTCTTTTTTTAGCTTATTTTTTCTTGTTTCGTTCTTATGTTTTATGAAAGTTACAGAAATTATTGCTTCTACTAACTTCTTTAGTTCAATAATTTCATTATATTCCAATGTCTCCTTGTTATTCTCAATAATTTCAGCAAGCAGTTCCATCCATTCAGTCCACTGTTTTAGAACTTTAAACTTGCTATCTTCTTTTAAAGCTTCTTTTATTTTTGAACTTTCTATAAATAATGTGCTGTATTGTTGTAGTGTATTAGCTGTTTCTTCTAGGGTTTCGTAAGTGGTTTCTAAAATAGAATTTGCATATTTTTTTGTAATGGTTCTTATTTTATTTTGTGCTTCATTTAAAAGTTCTCCTTTTTCTGTAACGTTTTCGATTTTTTTGATGTTTTCTAAAACTGCAATTACTTCGTGATATTCTTCCTTAAAATTTATTCTGTCGTTAGTATGATGTTTTATCAGTCTTTCTAAATCTTCTTTGATCAAAATTGTTTTTGTTATTTCATTTATTTTTTCAAAAGAAATGTCTTTAATGATATCACTTGGCATTTTTCTGTCTCTAGTGTGATTCTATATACTAGTGGACTTTTAGTTTTTGTTGTATTTATATTACTTTATATTGTTGTTTTTTGTCTGTTAAACTCTCTGAATCTTCTACTCGTCTTGATTAGAGGCTTATGAATATTGTTTTTTCATTATAGCCTATAACCTTTCTCTAAATATTCATTTGAAATATGGGAGCGATATGTGCAGCGTTAAGTTTCTGGCTTATCGCTTCCCCTGGTACTTTGCTACAATTCCTTAACCCCCAAAAGCAAGTGCATTATGTCCCAAGTATCCCTGCCCCAATCACCCCATCCAGACTTACCCCTCACGGCTCTTGCCCCCATGCAGGATGTAACCAACCTCTGGTTTATGAAAGTCATTGCTCATTACGGTAGTCCTGATTACTTTTTTACTGAGTATTTTCGCGTAAATGATACCTCGCGCCTCAATCGCCGCATTTTAGCATCAATCACCGAAAACGACACAGGCCGCCCGGTTTTTGCTCAAATGATTGGGGAAAGTATTCCAGACCTGGTGAGAACAACCAAGGAGCTGTGTCGCTATAATATCGCTGGGGTTGATTTGAATATGGGTTGTCCAGCACCGAGGGTTTATCGCAAAAATGTTGGGGGTGGATTACTGCGAGAACCGGAAAAAGTGGAGCGGATTTTGGCAGAGTTGCGTTCTATAGTCAACGATCGACCTTTAACTGTGAAGATGCGCGTGGGCTTTGACAATACGGATACTTTTTATGAAATTTTAGATATAATTGCCCGCCACAGCATTGATTTACTCAGTTTGCATGGCCGCACGGTGAAGGATATGTATCACGGAGAAGTTAAGTATGATTTGATTGCGGAAGCGGTGAAGCGGGTTGATTGTCCCGTACTTGCCAATGGTAATATCAACTCTGCCACAACTGCCCTGGAAGTGCTTGCTCAAACGGGGGCGGCTGGTGTGATGGTGGGACGTTGGGCGATCGCAAATCCGTGGATTTTTCAGCAAATTCGCCAGGCTTTGCGAGGAGAACCAATTATACCTGTTCCTCTGGTAGAAGTACGTAACTATATTGATCGCTTACGACAAACCCCTAATTCAGCAGCTATGCCAGCACGAGCGCGGGTGGGCTACTTGAAAAGGTTCCTCAATTATATTGCTCTGTTGGTTGATAGTGAAGGCCATTTTCTGCGACTAATGCGAAAGACACAGACTGAGGTTGAATTGCTTAACCTCTGCGACTGCTTTCTCTTGGCTGAGAATAAAAACTTTGCTTTAGCACCTTATTCAAGAATTAAGTAATAAGTAATAAGTAATAAGTTTACTGTTCATAGGTTTGGGAGTTCAACAACGTTTTAACGTATATACGTAGTGCTACAACTGATAACTGAAATCGCCGTGTCCCTGTGCCCTCTACCCATCTGTCCCATTTTTGATTGTGGGATGGGCTTCTAGCCCGTCCATATCAGCAGGCAGGTTCCGGATGCCTAAACCACTTTCGGGGATAATTTATTTTTTGGTGTTCTCTAATCTTAGTTATAACGCCTTATGCAAGTAAAAATTCATTAACTATATGAACGAGAATACATTGTTCCAGCTTCTAATTCACATAAGGCGTTTACAACTAAAAAAATTTAACTGATATTGTTCTTTGAACAGTGATTTGTTTCTGGGGAACTATGGGAGTTCTTTTCTTGGAGTAGAATCTTAACGATCGCTTCTGGGTGCATTTTTTTATACTGCTTTTTCCCCACCTGAAATACGCAACTGGGAGCACCATGGCAGTGTTTTAAACAGCCTGTATGTTCAATATCGACCAATTCTTTCAAGCCGCGATCGCATAAAGTTTTTTCTATTTCTGATAAAAAGCCTTTGCCACCCCTTTTGCGACAACTAGACTTTTGACATACTAAAATTTTTGCTTTATTTACGGGGTTTATTTGTTGTTGATGATTGTCATCAGAGATAGATAATATTTGATGGGCTTTTAATTTAATTTTCCTAGTTTTTGTATGTAATTTACTAACACCTAAAACTCGAATATCTCCTCCAATCATCAAATCTTCACTCGTCTGAGGACGTAGATTTTTAGGTAGTTTAATTTCTACATCCCCAGATTCAATTTGTAATTGTAAATGGCTATTTTTTTGGCGTTTATTTGACAATAGCCCCAGAAATTTACCTTCAATTGTGAATTCTGATAGTTTCAGGTATTTTTTTCCCATTTTTGAATTATCTATTTGTTGGTACTGAATATTTGAGTGAAGTTTTTGGGAAAAGCTTTGAATTTAGAGATAACCCTTAATTCTCCACTCCCCCCGGCATCTTTTAGGCGAGACGTTTAGCTTCTAAAGTTAGGGGTAATTTTAAAGGATCTGGCATATTTGGAAATGCTAATTCCCAACCATTGGCAAGAGTCAAAACTTTCCCATCGGCTGTATCTGTTTGCTTCACTACCTCTTCTTCCAAATCTTTTTTAGGCACATAAGCTAGTAAATGTCCGGCTGCATTTTGGCGTAACATAATTTTCATGAATCTTCCTCCTCATCTATGTAATCAAGTGACTCTAATTCGTATTTTCGACAACCGACAACAAAGCCTGTTTCGAGGAAATGCACCGCATAAATATAAGCTTTTTGCAAATAAGTACCAATGCTGACAATGTAACCAACATCACCAACCTTTGCTAGTACTTTCCCTATTTCTTGACCAGGGAAAGTACCATCATTTTTCAGCAGCTTGCGTACCTTTACTTTTTCACCAATTTCAAAATGTGGCGGTTGGTTTAGCTCCAATTCATCCAATCGCATGGGAATATCTCTGCTCCATTACTAAATTCAATAGCTCTTGGGTAGTCAGGCTGCGTTTTTTCTTAATTGATTCGTGGCGTACTGCGTCTAATACTACTTGGGTTTCTTTTGAGTTAAGAACAATACCATGCTTTTGTAACAGATTAGACAACAAATGGCGGGCTGTTTGTTTGACCAGTTCTATACTTCTTTCCCAACCAACTTCTTCAGGGGCAAATGTTTCGTAAGTACTAGGATTCTGTAAGATACCGTGGGCGTGGATTCCAGACTCGTGGGCAAAGGTATTGTCTCCCACGATCGCTTTCCAAGGTGGTACATTACATCCGGAAGCTGCTCCCACCAATCGGGATAGTTCCAATAAACGGGGTGTATCAATACCCACATCCATATGGTAGATGCGCTTAAGGGCCATGACTACTTCTTCTAAAGCTGCGTTCCCGGCTCTTTCACCCAAACCGTTGACTGTTGTATTTACTGATACTGCCCCAGCCCTAATACCTGCTAAGGCGTTAGCTGTGGCTAAACCAAAGTCATTATGGGTGTGAATTTCCACTGGTATAGATAAGCTCATGACCAGTCGTTTGATTTTGCCATAGGTAGCAAAGGGGTCGAGAATGCCCACGGTGTCACAAAAACGGAACCTGGAAGCCCCCCATTCTTGGGCATACATGGCGACATCCTGTAAGAAGTGTTCGTCGGCCCTAGAAGCATCTTCCCCTCCCACTGCGACCCAAAGACCACTATCTAAAGCAAAGCTGATACTATCCTTGAGCTGTTGCAGGGTGATGCGCCATTGACCATGAAACTTAGCAGCAATTTGGATTCCAGAAACGGGAATGCAAATATGTACTCGCTTCAAACCGCAAGCGATGGAAGCTTTAATGTCAGAGATGACAGCCCGATTCCAACCGAGCAGTTTTGCTTCAAGATCCAAGTTTGCAATCGCGGTAATGGCTCGTGTTTCTTCCATACCCATGGCTGGAATCCCGACTTCCAATTCATGAACGCCAATTCCATCCAAAAATTTGGCGATCGCTACTTTTTCTTGTAAGTTAAATGCCACACCTGCTGCTTGTTCGCCATCCCGCAGTGTAGTGTCATTAATTAGAAGTGAATACATATCAAAAATTCCTCGTATGGCATTGGTAATGTTAATGGGTCATGGCATCATTCAAAATGAAAATTTTGGCATTTTTATGGTCAATTTTTCATTTTCTGACCAATTACCAATCCCCTAGAACCCATCCCCATGAGATTAAGTTCCAAATAGCAGCAATTAAGAATTATTTTTGCCAATTTGTGTTTGATCGACAAACAATAGGTAACTGATGTAAGCGTTTGCAACTCCTAAGAATAGTAATATGCCCAGTCCAGCAAAAAAAGTAGAAATCATGACAGACGACCTTTGTGATAAGAATTATGTGTGGCAGCAAAATTCCGATTAAGTCTCAATATCTTGGGAAAGAAACCAATTAGTTATGGTCTTCTAACCAATCAAAAATTCTTTCTAGCTGTTCTAAAGAAATTAAACCATACTGCCAGAGCAGCATTGGTAGGGGACCATCACTCAATTCCTTCTTCTTCATTGCTACAGCTATATTTTCCCTGGGTAGCTCTAGCTCGTGCTGTAAAAAATAGAGAAATTTTGGATCGCTGAGATAGGTTACCATCATAGTAGGTTTAACTTCTGTAGCAAGGGACAATTAATCTCGTAATTTTGCTTGTTTTAGTCTTTGTGAATCTTCTCTATTTTGATAATGAATAAATTTAGAGAATATTCAGGTAAATTAGGCTATATATCTTTCTAATAAGCTATTAGGAAAGTATAGAACCCATACTTGATATAATTAGTGTTAGCTACAACTGGTAACAGCTAATTTACCTACTTTTTTATATGAATTTAATTAACAATTTATGCAGAAAAATTCATAATTTCTGTTCCCCTGGTTCACTCCCCGTACTACTCACCTCAAATCAGGAACCATTGGGTGCTAAATATGGAGTAATTAAACCATGGTTCTACTCTCAAGTGATAAGTGATTACAATTCCCAACATCTTGCCAACAAATTAATTAATTCTTGGCGACTAGCTGTAAATTGCATGACTGTACTGCGAATGAGAATAACGTCGATATAACTCCTAGCTTGTACTCGCAAAGAACCATCAACAGGACACCAACACCGAATCTGCAATTCTTGGAGACGATGATAAATTTGCCAGCGATCGCTAATGGGAATATCTATTATTTGCACCTGGTTGTGAGAATTACAAATTTGAGACACGATTAATGTTCCTTGGGGTAAATTTGTTGCTCCTTGCCATCATGGGTAAGGGTATGTATCTGTTGTTCTAGATGCTCAATGCGGGAGATTAAAGAACGAATCACATTAGCTTCCACATCGGGAAGTTTGCCATGTTCTAGGGGAGAAAGACGCTCTTGCTGGCGACGGGAAACAACTCGACCGGGAATCCCCACCACTGTAGAATCAGCAGGGACATTCCGCAGTACCACAGAACCAGCACCAATGCGGACGCGATCGCCAATTTCCAGATTTCCTAAAACTTTTGCTCCTGCTCCCACCACCGTATGTTGGCCAAGGGTGGGATGGCGCTTACCACTTTCCTTACCCGTTCCTCCCAGGGTCACACCTTGGTATATTAGGGAATAGTCTCCAACCACGGCAGTTTCGCCAATCACAACACCCATACCGTGGTCAATAAACACACCCTTACCAATTTTTGCTCCTGGATGAATTTCAATTCCTGTGAAAAATCGGGCCAAATGGGAAATCAGGCGAGGAAAGAAACCTACTCCACAGCAATATAAAGAGTGAGCCAGACGATGGAACCACAGTGCATGTAAGCCAGGGTAACAAAATAGTACCTCCAACCAATTACGTGCAGCCGGATCGCGCTCAAAGATAATTTGAAAATCACTCCAAATGAGCTGCAAAAAAATACTAAAAAAGGAAGATTTTCCGATTTTAGTCTTTGCACCAGTCGGCGTTTCTGCTATTGTTGAATTCCTAGTGCGATTTAAGGTTTGTTGCATCCCTACTGTCTGGTGAAAAGAACCATTTGTATTTTTCTGCTTATATCAGGCGGCTCTCAAGCAGACAAGGACAGCGATCGCTATTGATTTTATTAAATTTATTAAAGTTGTACTCACCAGCTTTAAACCCATACACAACAGGAACTTAAAACTTTCTTTGGGTGCAGGGTACTGGTATTTATAGGGTAGGGGTACTAGTATTTTTAGGGTTAGGATTAGGCATTTATGTACTCACCACTAAACCCATTGCCCATCAATCTTTGCATAACATTGAGCAACTTTTTTTTGCATAACTTAATATGTACTCACATCCACGTAAATATTAAGTTTTTAACTAAAAATTAAGGCTTCTGTATATCCAACTACTATCAATATTTTATTAGTTTGTTGGCAAAAAAACAAGTTCTAGTATTTCATTTTTTAGCTCTTGTCTGTGTGAGCCGATACGCTTGTTAATATTTTCTTTACAATTATGATTACTACTAGATTTTCCACATCAACGGAGAAAGGGGAAGGAGTGATGGAGGGAAGGAGTGATGGAGTGAAAGAGGGAAAGAAGAGATAAAATAACCAACCATCAACCGTCAACTGTCAACCGTCAACTCCTAACTATTTTCAAACTAAATACTTGGTATTGGGCACAATTGGAAAGAAAGCATACTCATACCAAGCAGTCCAAATAAAACTGCGAATCCATCTTTGCCGTTTTTCGGGGCTTAATTCATAGGCAAATTCCCCACGGGATGTATCAATAGAAGATAGGTGGGAATTACAACCGCAACCATGTTGATAAGTAAAGCCATATTGGGAAGCAATACTCTGCACCTTCATCTGCATCGCAAAAA
>JAAUYD010136016.1_pt1 | contig 25600 bp, 17 predicted proteins | sample 7278101 | NCBI WGS metagenome assembly JAAUYD01 (sample SAMN14350128, study PRJNA611818) | marine sediment metagenome | isolation source: surface marine sediment (0.6m) | place: French Polynesia: Moorea | collected 2018-08
AATAATTCCTCAGTGAGTTGATGATTAAAATTATTTAAAACTTCTTCTTTTTCTTCTGAAGTAATTAAAAGATTTTCATCGACAGACTCATCGATAATTTCCAATAATTCTTCAGTGAATTGATGATTAGAATTATTTAAAACTTCTTCTTTTTCTTCTGAAGTAATTAAAAGATTTTCATCAACAGACTCATCGATAATTTCCAATAATTCCTCAGTGAGTTGATGATTAGAAGTTTGTACATCATTATTTTCTTGATCGGAAGAGATATTTGTCGGAACATCGATTCCAGGAGACAATTCAGCCCAATGACGTAATTGATCACAGAGATTACCTCCGTGAGTGCGTTCACCAGCCAAAACATCCGTATAAGCTTGTTGAAAGTTTTCTAGAGCGATTTTGGCAATCGTTAGAACATGATCCTTATGATGTTCCATTGCTGTTTTAGTTGCCTGAGCGATGTCAACCAATCCTGGAAGCTCATAAGACACCCCTAACTCTTGGAAAAAATCAGCCTTACTATTAAGAACCGTATAAACTTGTTCTGGGTCTTGAGTCGCGATCGCAGTTTCTAATTGTTGTAAATCTTGGGGAACACTATCCGCAAAGATCAACCCGACTACATCAAATCCTAGTTCTTCAGAAGTGGGTAAGGGAGTTTCACGACCGAAGAAATCACCCAATTTAGTTTGTAATTTAGCAAAAATCTCAGCCGTGCGATCGAGGATTTCCTGCTCATCATAGGGGACATTGGATAAAATGGCAGTTAAGGGGATTTTGAGGCAATCGTAACCTTCGAGCAGCAAAAACGAAAGCTCAGAATCGATTTCTAGTTCAGGAGGGTATAAAGCCTGAAAAACATCTTCTAGATGGTGAGCAATGGTTTCGAGGGTTTTTAGTTCATAATTCGCAGCACTTCCTTTGATGGTGTGTGCGCTTCTCATTAGCGTATGCACTTTGTCGACACTTTTTTCCTCCAGCAACTCCAGCAGGTTTTGTTCAATGGTTTGCAGCAGTTCTGATGATTCATCAAGGAAATATTGTTCTATGGAATCAATAGTCATAAGAATTTAGAATTTAGAATTAAGAATTAAGAATTAAGAATTAAGAATTTAGAATGGGGAATGGGAAATGGGGAATGAAGAATGAAGAATGAAGAATATTCAATTCTAAATTCTGCATTCTACATTCTAAATTTCGCTCCATCTCTCCTTACCTCAAGGAGTGGAGTCTGTCAATTAATCGACCTTAAACTGACGGATATTACTTTGTAATTCGTATGAGGTGTCTTCTAGTTCCTTAAACGAATCAGAAATCTGAGCCGTTTCCTGGGAAGTCTCCTCAGAGATGGCCGAAACATTAGCCATCACTTGGGTCACAATCTGGAATTGCTGAGTTTGATTAGCAGAGGTTTGACTAATTTCGCTCACCAATCCTTTAATATTGTTGGTCGCACTTACAATAGCACTGAGACTTTGCTGTGTTTCTCTGACAAGATTGGTTCCATTAACCACTTGCGCGAGTCCGATTTCCATTGCTTCGGTTACGTCATTGGTTCCTGTTTGGATTTCATCCACTAAGCGACTAATTTCCGTTGTTGCATTCGCTGACTGATGGGCAAGAGAACGAACTTCATCCGCAACCACACTAAATCCTTTACCCGCTTCACCCGCACGAGTGGCTTCGATAGACGCATTGAGAGCGAGTAAATTAGTTTGAGTGGCAAAATTTTCAATCAGGTTAACTACCTTAGTAATCTTTTGGAAGGTTTCTCCGAGACGTTTAATCTTTTTGGCTGTATCAGAAACAGTGGAGCGAATCTCCAAAATTTCATCGACGGTTTTTTCCATCAAAGCATCCCCTGACTGAACCGTTTGATTGGTTTCCTCAACGGTTTGTTCTACCTTTTTCGCACAAGTCGCCACATCTTGGGTAGAAGACACCATTAACTCCAACTGGGTTAAAGCTTGTTTTAGCTGCTTAACCTGCAGATGCGCTTTTTCAGAGAGTTGAGTCACCAAGTTACTATTTAAGTTGGAGGTATCACTGACCCTCGAAGCCGATACCTGAACCTGTCGGACTAACTGTCGCATACTTTGGATGGTGGTATTATAACCATCGGCGATGGTTCCGATTTCATCTTCGGAGAGGGGCGCGCGAACGGTAAGATCACCTCTGAAAGAAGGTTCGAGGGCGCGAAGCACTCTTAATGCTCCTTGTTGTAAACTTTCTCGTTGGTTCCGTTCCTTTTCAACTAACTCTGAGAGTTGTTCTTCCTGGGAACGTAGTTGCGTCAAATATTCTCCCACCTTTAGGGTTACACCGAGGTTGATAGCCACTTGTTCAAGAATAGCCTGTTCTGAATTTTCCCACTGACGAGGGCGATCGTTTTGATAAACCCCTAATAGTCCCCAGAGTTGTTCTCCGTTAAAGATAGGAACCAAGAGATAAGCCTTGGTTTGGCTTTGTTCTAGAAGGGAAAGGGGAAAATCATGCTCTTGGGCTTGATCAATATCGTTAACTTGTAAGCTTTCTCGACGAAGATAACGGCCGCCTTGGTTTTCTTGAATCTGACTGTCTTTAACTTCAGCTAATTCTGTCCCTACTAATTTTGGCCAGTTAGCACCAACCGATTCAATCATAAATTTTCCTGACCAATCAGAAGCAAAGCGATAAATAGCAACCCGATCCACTTTCAGCACTTGTTGTAGTTCTTTGATGGCAAATTGCATCAAGGTTTTAGGATTGTTATTTTTCTGCATTAATCCAGCAAAACGACCCATCAAACGGGATGAGAAGTGTAACATTGCACTTTCCCGTTGGGAGCGTTGTCTTAATTCCTCATTATTGCTTTGAATTTGCTCTAGAAGTTCCGCTTGTTCAATCGCAATTCCCAATTGAGGGGCAATTTTCAGCATCAAATTCAGTTCACTGCTTTTCCATTGCCGTATTCCAGAATTCTGATAAACGGCAAATAACCCCCAAAGTTGATTATTTTGGAAAATGGGAACAATCATATAAGCTTTGGCCTGATATTTTTCCAGGGAGCGCAGATAACAAGCAGAAAATCCTGCATTATAGATATCATTGACCACATTAAATTTTTTGCCCCGAGTATAGTCTCCCCCCTGAGTGTTGATAAAGTAGGTATCTCGATCGAGAGCGGAACCTGCTTGCATATCTTTCAAGGTGCATTGCTCATGGGCGTTCATTTCTTTGCTAAATAGGGTTGGATCGGTTTCCTGAATTTCCATAACGGATACCCATTCCGAACCAGCAGATTCAGCGAGAACTTCCCCTGTCCAATCACGATTAAAACGATAAACCACCGCACGATCCACTTGCAGCAAGTTGCGAATTTCTTGGGTAGCACTACGGAAAATGTCTTGAAGTTTCAGGGAACTATTAATGCGTTGGACAATATTAGCGATCGCTTCTTCTTGTTGTGCTTGAGTTTGCAACTCATCTAAATACTGTTTTTGTTGAATGACGCTGCTGATTTGTAGAACCATTCGTTGCAAAAATTCCAGGTCATCTTCTTTCCAAAGACGAGTATTCGATTGATAGAGATTGATAATCCCCCAGAGTTTTTGATCAACAAAAATGGGCATTTTGACATAAGCCTTAATCTCTAATCTTTCTAAGACTTCAACGAGTCGTTCTTCTAAACCTGACTCACTGACATCATTAACGATAGAGGATTCGCCATTTTGATAGCTTCCTCCTTGATTTTTTTGGAGATCAGGATAGGTGTTTTGAGCAAAAGTGGTTTGAAAACAAGAATCTTGAAGGGTTTTAAACTCCTGATCAAAGGGAGCTTCTACCACATTTTCACCACTCCAATCAGCATTAAAACGATAGATGCTGGTTCTTTCAACGTCTAATAATTTACGGGTTTCTTGAGCCGCAATCTCTAAGGCATTTTCCACAGACAAAGCCTTTTGCATTCGTGCTACCATCTGAGCGACACTTCTTTGACGAAACACCGTTTTTTCCAGTTGGGCAAATTGTTGATTCTGTTGAATGCCAATGCCGATTTGTAAACCCAGTTGTCTGAGGAGATCAATCTCTTCTTTTTGCCATTTACGACAACCCGAATTTTGATAAACAGCCAGTAACCCCCAGAGCTTTTTATCGGTAGCCATATTGCCAATAAAAATCGGAGCGATCGCATAAGCTCTGGCTTCAAATTGTTCCAGTAAAGCGATATGACAGGCTTGATGTCCCACCGCATAAATATCATCCACAGCAAAACATTCACCGTGTTTATAACGTCCCCCTTGATTTTCTTGCAGGAAGGTGTCTTTAACCACTAAAATGGTGTCAATCAGTTTTGACCACTCAGCACCGACAGACTCAGCAATAAATCGACCCCCCCAATCTTCATCAAAGCGATAAACCGCTAGGCGATCGGCTTGCAGTAATTTTCTGCCTTCATAAGTCGCAATTTGGAAAATCCGCTCATCTTCTTTGGCATTACGAATCTGTTCGAGCATCTTCCCTAACGCTCGTTCTCGTTTAACAGCCTTTTCTCGCTGTTGTTCTTGAAATTGACTGTTACGAATAAAGGCGGTTTGTTGTAGGGGAATACGGAATTGAGCCGCAGCATTGAGCATTAGTTTCAATTCTGACTCTTGCCAATTACGAGGCGTGGCGTTTTGATAAGCACACAAGAGTCCTAAAAGCTGATCATTGTATTTGATGGGAACCACAATATAAGCTTTGGCTTCCAAGGGTTCAAGAGCTTCAAGGAAACATCGGGCTAACTGCTTGGCGGAGATATCATTAACGACGTAGTAGGGCTTGCAGTCGTTTTCGACCAAATTATAATCGAAATCAAGGGAAGAACCAGCCCTTGACCAACGACCATCCACCGACTCAGCCAAAACTTGACCACTGCCATCAGGATTAAATCCATAGACCAATGCGCGATCCGCTTGTAGGGATTTGCGGAGTTGATTGAGGCCCTCTTGCATCCTCTGTTGTGCTTGCTGATTAATATTGTTCAACCAGTTGGCACTGTTAAGTTCAAAGTTAAGAATAGAAAGAGAACTAACTTCTCTATAGTTGGCATCTAAAGTTGGGAGATGAGTTTCCTTATCTTGTTTGTCCTCGTTGTGGGGAAAATGTTGTGTATTCATCGTTAATTGCTCAGATTTTTCTCCATTGTTTTGACGATGGCCATTTTGTTCTGCTTCAAGTTGTCCCTTGAGAAGTCCATTGTCTTTGTCTTCTTCTTCGAGTTGTCCCTTAAGAATCAACTTGTTTTGATGATGACCATTGGGTTCCTCGTCTGATTGTTGATTAGAGGAATCGAAAATCCAATTTAATACCATGTTTTTTTAATCCTTATTTATTCAAAACGAATCAATTTTTTGCATAATGGAATCAATATCTAGCACGATCCAAGTTTTCTCTGGAGCGTTAACAAAATAACCCTGAGCTAAAGAAGATAGTTCTTGAGAAAACATTCCTTCTGGAATGGGTAGACACAGTTGGGGGTTAAATATTTCAACCGTCTTGATTTCCTGAATCAATAACCCTATAGTTCCTTCCTTCCAGGGAACCAACAAAGCCATCCCAGAATCAGCAAGGGTTTCTCCCTCACACCAGTGACAAGCTCCCCATAAACTGCCTAAATCGACGATCCAGGTTGCTTTTCCTCGCCAATTAATAATGCCCAATAGGGATTGAGCTACCTCCGGTACGGGTAAGATAGTTGGGAGTGCTAAAGGACAAACCTCTTGCAATTCCCCCAAAGGAAGTAAACCATCGGTGGTTGAATTAAGGGGAAACCGTAAAAATTTCTGACCGTCTTCTAGTTGACTCAATTGGTGATTAATATCAAATACCGAGACATTTTCAGCGACTTGTACCACCTTTTTTTCTCCTTAACCGATTAATTGATTGATGGTTTGCTGAAACGCCTCTTCATTGACGGGTTTGGTTAAGTAAGCATCAGCCCCACTCATACTCGCCCAAGTTTTATCGATTTCCTTATCCTTGGTTGAACAAATCACCACGGGAATGGTTTGGGTTAAGGGATCAGCTTTCAGCTTACGACACAGTTCAAAGCCACTTTCTCCAGGTAAAATGACATCCAAAACAATGAGACGGGGTTTTTCTTGTTTGAGTCTCAGTTCCGCCTCTTCACCACTGGTGACTCCTAAGACGGATAACCCTTGCTTTTGTAAGTAACGGGTTAACTTTTCGGCTTCGACTCGACTATCTTCAACTAAAAGAATGTGACTCATGTTGATTCCTTCTGGGTAGATTGGGTTAAATGCTTGTTGAGGACTTTGATAAATTCCTTAACTTTCACGGGTTTAGATACAAAGTCATTGGCCCCGACCATTTTGGCTCTCATGCGATCAACTAAACCATCTTTCCCTGTCAAAATGATGACGGGTACATTTTTGAGACTGGGGGTTTTTCGCAGTTGGGTACAAAGCTCATAACCATTGGTTATGGGCATAACTAAGTCCAAAAAAATCAGATCGGGTTTGTTTTTTAAAAAGGAGGGAATTGCCTTTAACGGTTCTTGAATGCCAACAAAACTAAGACCTTCTCTGTTGATGATTTTATGTAAAGCTCGACATACTCCAGGACTATCATCTACACAAGCGATTAAGGTTTTCTTGTTGTTATGCGCCCTGTTAGGGGAAATACAACTTTTCTGATTCCTGGGGACTTTAGAAAAGCTGATGGCTTTGAGCTTCACTAAGGGAAGCAGACACAGAATCACGGTGACGATATCTAAACCAGTTTTGAGTGCTAAACTTCGCACATTCTCCATCCCATCAATGAGGGCAATGATTGACAACTGATTTTCAGACAAACTCTCATTAGAAATAAGTTCTGGCTGTTGAATAACAGGAATTAAATTGGGGGAATAACTTGCTAAACCATCATTCTGCCATTGTTGCCAGGTTTGTAGGGTTTGTTTAAGGGTCGGTATCACCTCGATCATGGGTAAGATCAAGGTATGCTTGTTACTCGAATCATCCCTAATAATCTCGTAGGACAAGCAATTGCCTTTTACTTGACTCGATTGGATTAAATCAAAGAGAATTTCTCCGGTAACACTTAACATCAATTCAGTTAACTGTTGCCGTTGAATTAAACCTTGATGAAGCAGTTGAACTAAGATGCTACATCGATCTTTTGTATTTTCTATGGAAGCTATCTCGTTTGACCGAGTACCTTTCAACTCAGGGACAAATAACCCTAAATGTCTTTGCCATCGTTCTTGCGAGTTAGTTCCACCGTCTGACCAACTTAAACGTCCTAAACGCAACCATAAAGTCCAGTTTTGATGATTGCCTATGGTGATCTGCAAGCTCCCACTAAATGTAAGGTTTGTGAGTTCTTGTAACTGAACCAACAACTCTTTTAACCCTACGTTTGTCTGTTTTATGGTTGTTTCAACCTTTGACATGATTTAGTTTCGGTTTAGCTTGGTGTGTAACATTAATATTCCCTAAATGTCACAAAAAAATAACAAGACAACCGTTAACGAAGTCAGAAGTTCCTCACTCCGTTCCGGCGCTATCGCACAGAAGTTGTTTTTGCAGGAGAGGATTTATGCCTCGCTCCAAAACATAAATTTTAGTCCTGAGAAATTATTAGTCACCCGCAGATTCGCTACAGCACCTCACACCCTTGATTCGTGCGTTTTCTCAACTGTTGAACCAAGATGCCATATTTGGGAGCGAAGATCATGGCAAGAACAAATAAAAACGTCAACAACACGACAATACTACCCCCTGTAGAAACATCGAGATGATAGCTGAGATAGGTTCCGAACACAGAGGAAAAGACACTACTGATCACGGAAATGATTAACATATACTCAAAGCGATCGCTTAATAAATAACCAATCGATCCAGGAGTCACTAACATGGAAATAACCAGAATAATACCTACAGTTTGCAATGCTGCCACAATAGTAAGGGCCAACACACAAAGCAAGGTATAATACATCATCTGAGTATTCAAACCAATCGCTTTGGCATGGTTAGAATCGAAACAAAACAGCAGTAAGTCTTTACGCCGTAATAAAATAACAACTAAGGTAATGATTCCTGCGATTAAAGTTTGAATAATATCCTCTCCAGAAATACCCAAGACATTACCAAAGAGAATGTGAAATAAATCAATATTACTGGGAATTTTCGTGACGAGAACTAAACCAAAGGCAAAAAATCCTGTAAAGACAATCCCAATGACTGCATCTTCTTTCAATCGGGTATTAGACTTAATATAGCCGATAGCAACCGTTGCCCCAAAGCCAAATGCAAATGCACCGATGGCAAAAGGAATATTCATCGCATAGGCCACTACGACTCCAGGTACAACCGCATGAGAAATAGCATCTCCCATCAAAGACCACCCTTTGAGGGTAATATAGCAAGATAGAACCGCACAAACCAAACCAACAAAGGCACTCACCCAAATAGCTTGCACTAAAAACCCATATTGCAACGGTTCAGTAAACCAGTTCAAAAGATTAGTTGTGATTAATATTTTCTGCATTCTAAATTCTACATTCTAAATTCTACATTCCTATAGTTAGCCACTGGCAACCCCCCAAAGGTCATCTCTAAATTCTCTTCTGTAAAGGTTTCTTCTGTAGTCCCAGAAGCTAAAATGGTGCGGTTGAGGAGAATAGTGCGATCGCAGAAGGTGGAAATGGACATCAAATCATGGGTGGAGACTAAAATAGTATGACCTTCTTCTCGCAACTGAATCATCAAATCAATCATGCGTTTTTCTGTCTTCACATCCACCCCTGTAAAGGGTTCATCCAGTAAAATGACTTTCCCTTCTTGCGCCAAGGCCCTGGCTAAAAATGCCCGTTTTTTCTGCCCTCCTGACAGTTCCCCAATTTGATGATTACGAAACTCACTCATACCCACTCTTTCTAGGCTTTCCATCACTAATCTTTTATCTTTTGCACTGGGAATGCGTAATAGGTTCATATAACCATAACGTCCCATCATCACCACATCAAACACACTGACGGGAAAGTTCCAGTCTACTTCGTCTGCTTGAGGTACATAAGCCATCCACTGGCGTTTTTGGGCTTTTTTAACGGAAGTTCCTCCTACCAAAACTCGTCCTTGACTGGGGGATAAAAACCCCATAATGGATTTAAACAAGGTGGACTTACCGCAACCATTGGGACCCACTAAAGCAGTGATAGAACCGGCTTCTACGGTGCAACTGGCGTTATACAGAGCGAGTTTAGCGTTGTTGTAGGTGACACTGAGATTATCTACCGTAATATTGAGAGATGGGGTGATTGCTGACATGATGGTGTATTAAATGGTTGGCAAAAGAGAGTATGAGAAACTATTGCGCTTTAGTACCAGCGAGTAACCCGTTAGAAATAACGCGCGCATCGTATTCCAGTAAGTCTAAAAAGGTCGGTACTGGACCTTCTTCGGTGGAAAGGGAGTCTACATAGAGGTTGCCTCCAAACCGTGATCCGGTGGTTTTGGCTACTTGTTTTTGTCCTTCGTCACTGACGGTACTTTCACAAAAAACAGTGGGAACTTGATTGGTTTTCACCTTATCAATGACAGTTTTTACCTGTTTGGGGGTAAACTGCTGTTCAGCATTGATTGGCCACATATATATCTCTTTTAAATTGTAGTCACGGGCTAAATAGGAGAATGCACCCTCGCAACTGACTAAATATCGCTGATTTTCGGGTACTTGTTCGAGATCCGCTTGTAATGCTTCGTCAATGGCTTTAAGCTTTTCACTATAAGCAGCAGCATTGGCGTTATACGTCTCTGCATTGTCGGGATCAAGTTCTACAAACGCTTTACGAATATTCTCTACATAAACTAAAGCATTTTTCGGGGACATCCAAGCATGGGGGTTCGGTTTATCGGTGTAGGGACCTTCTGCAATAGGAATGGGTTCAATCCCTTCTGTCAACAACACTGAGGGGACATCTTTAACATTGCCTAAAAACTGCTCAAACCAACGCTCCAGATTCATGCCATTATATAAAATGAGGTCAGCGTCTTGAGCTTTGGTAATATCGCTAGGGGTTGGCTCATAACCGTGAATTTCTGCACCAATACGGGTAATGGACTGTACGTCCAACTTATCCCCTGCTACGTTTTGGGCGATGTCTGCTAAAACCGTAAAAGTGGTCAATACTTTCTTTTTCCCTTGATTATCGGCAGCTAATTCTGTGGTTTGACTGTTATCTGTTTGGGTTGAAGGTGTAGTGACTTCACTAGAAGTACAAGCGATTAACCCTACCCCTAACATTAAACTCAGCGTCAGGACAATGCCCCGTGAATAGAACATATATATTATGCAAAAATTTATGGGTGTTTCTCATAATCTTATCATAATTCTCTCATGATTGTTTCATAATGGGTTAAGATAAGCATGAGAAACGATGCCAACTACTTTCCCTAAGTTGGCATCAAAGCGTATAATTGTTAAGCAAACACTTGTAGTTGTCGGGTTGAGGGAAAAACCTATTCGACAAAATTAGCGGGGAAACTTGTTTGTAGTTACTAAAGCTATGAAATCTTCAGGCGTTAAAACAGGAATATTGTCTGGTTCTATTTCAAGTTTTGTTTTGGTATATGGATAGACATACATTGGATACGGAACAATTACAAGAGAATAATGCTGGACTATGTTAGTCGGCATTACTATTTCAGCTTTCTTTAAAAACTCCTCTCTCTTTTTTTGTTTACTCCACTTGTTCGCTGTTCTTATTCCTGAATTAATCGTTCTCATAGATCGAGTAAACTTGATTTCATATTTAGAACCAAGGATAAATCCGAGCTGTTCACGGAGTGTCTTACATTCTATCCAAAAGGCTTTATCTTTATATAAGGCAATAACATCAACTCCTTCATCTTCAACCTTAAGACTCCCAAAAACCTCAAAGTCATTACCTCCAAGCACAGTTTCAACATATCTCTCAAAAATCTGACCTAGTGGTTTTGTGAGAGATCCAGCACTATTGACATTCTCGATAAAATCAGTTGTGAACTTCTCTACATACAAGAAAAATTTGGATAAGATTGCTGGTAAACTGAGGTTAGGCATAAAAATACTATCCTCACAAACAAATCCGAAATTTGATGTATTAGACCAATCGTCTATTAGCTCATCATCTGAAGTTGTAATATTTGTAAAAAAGTTATACAAAAAGCTATCCACATCAGTTTTCGAAAATTGTATGCGGTATTCATCCCCTATTGAGGTAACAGAATCCGAACCTTCTTTGACAAATGAATTGGACAACTCATCAGTATTTTCTTGATCTATTGTTTGATGAGATAATAGTTGCTCCAAATCCCCCTGTGTTTCAAATATTTGTCTTTTGGGAAGACCTATTCTGTACAAATACCTGGCTATATCAGCGTTCAACTTTTCAATTTCTTTTTTATCTAAGCTTACAGCATCTAAGTTAATGTTTTCTCTATTGTTAATTGTAGAAATATCAAAACTGAAAATATAAGCTGCTTGATTGACAAATAAATTAAAATGGTCGACAAATTTTTCAAAATCAATCAACACAGGGCTTTCATCTGAATCAAGTGATAAGAGAGCAAGATATATGAATAAACAGAAAGAGAGTGAATAATATTTAATCCTATCAAACGAAAGTTCTCGTAAATCCTTCTCTGGTAGATTTTTAAAGAGTTCTATATACACAAAGAATAAAACTGTTTGAATCTTATCAATAAATTGTACAGGAAAATTATCAGATTCATCAATAAAGGGAGAAAAATGAAAAAGTAACATCTTTACTAACCCATGCTTCTCACCAAAATTCCCAATAAATTGACAACGTAAGAATGGAGAATCCCTTTGAGGCCATGATAATAATGGCCTAGACCATATATTGTAACCTGAAAAAAGAGAACGTTCTAAGAACTTATTGAAATGTCTTTCATGATTGAACATTGCTTGTGTACTTTCTTTACTTTTATCGATGCAAATCTCGATAAACTCCTGTTTAGAAAAAATATATAGAGTAACTCCTTTCACAATGTCTCTAGGCATCAAGACAAGCAAATGTTCTATAATTTCGTCTAAAAGTTTGAAATAAATGTGGCTATCGCATTCTGTCTTAATGACTTCCTCTTTTGAAAAAAAAAGTTCATTATTTCTTTTATAAAATAATGAAATCAGGTAGTAAGGATAGTCCGCTAAAGAGCTGGGGCTACTCGCATATTTTTGATGATAGTAGAGTACTAAATCGCTTAATAATTCTTTTTTACTGGGAAATACTCTTGAAAAACTTAAAAAAGCATCAGCGACTAATAATGATATACTCTGATAAATCGACTCCCAAGTATCTTCATTTATTTCTGAATAATTTTCCAAAATGTCTTTCAACGGTTTCGCGAGACTACTAGGAAGTGATTTTGTAGAATAAATAGTATGTTTTTGAGCATCATATATCTTTCCATAATTAGGATTTGACTTTTTTCTTCGATTTGCTTCACCCATAATTCTATTAACTCAATAATCTTTTTTGATTATTTACAGTGTAATTTAACGATAGATTTCCTTGCAACATTTATTTAGGGAATTCTTCATCAACGATTATTTTAGGTGAACCGATACACCCCACTGCAACTTTGATAATTGCTTCACAATTATTATTAACCACACCAAACATCATAGGAGCTTTGTCAGACTACGACCACCCAAGCGAAAAACTGCTCGATGTCCAATGCGAATCACCCAAGGTTGAGCATTGGGTTCCCGTTCATAAAGTCGATCAACTGCTTCCATCGACGTATCAGCTACTTCAAAAGAACCTGTTTCAATATCGATGGCCACAAGTTTGCCATAATTACCTTTTTCAACTTGCGATCGCACTTTAGTTTCATAGATTTCTTTGCCACGTTGCGCAAATTCTTCTTTGCTATATCGAGGTTGTCGAACCACCATAGGATAACTTTCCAATTATGCTTTGATTTCTTTGATTGTAGCCTACGGGCTTTTATTGACCACGCCCTGGCTTACAGTCAGGAAAACTTAATGCTTCTGTGTCTAGAAAACTAGCGATCGCGTCAAAATTGCTATTATACAGTTATTAAGTAATTTAATTTAGTCCATGATTGCTGTATCTGAATCTTCTCCTCTGACTCCTGAAGAATATCTTGAATGGGAAAGCCAACAAGACATCAAACATGAATATATAGCGGGAGAAATTTATGCAATGGCTGGTGCATCTGATACTCATGTTACTATTGCAGGGAATATCTTTGCATTATTGCGAAATCATGTGAGAGGCTCAAATTGCCGAGTTTATATCAGTGATATGAAAGTAAGATTAGAAAACTTTAATCGTTTTTATTATCCTGATGTTTTGGTTACTTGTGATTCAAGAGATCAAGAAACTAGCAATTATAAATGTTATCCTAAACTAATAATCGAGGTTTTATCTGACTCCACAGAAGCTTTTGATCGAGGAGATAAGTTTATTGATTATCAAAGCTTAGAAAGTTTAGAAGAATATGTTTTAATTAATAGTAAACTGAAGCGAATTGAGTGTTTTAGACGAAATGATCAAGGTTTATGGGTGTTAAAAGTTTATCATGCAGATTGTGGGAATATTAAACTAGAAAGTATGAATTTTCAGATTTCTTTAATAGACATTTATGAAGATGTTAGCTTTAATTAAATTCATTATTTTTAATAAGACTTTCTAACTCTTCTAATGCTTGAAAACTGCCAACTTGCCACGATCGCTCAATCGCATCGGGTATTATCTTAGTTAGGTTAATATTGGGAAAAGTAGGACTAATATCTGACTGGATATAGTTGTCATTTTGCAGAATATAAATACTTAGTTTACCACTATCATAAACCCATAATTCAGGGACTTTAATAGCTTGATAAGCTTCCAGAGTTGTTTTAGAAGTAAGATCACATTCAATGGCTAAATCGGGAGGTGGGTCGTCGGGTTGTAAACGACGACGACTAATCATCCGTTGATAATTTTTGATATAAAAGCAAGCATCTGGTTCAACTCCTGCTATTCCTTCTTTTTTAAACGTTGTTGATCCAAAGGGTTCATATTTTCTCTGAGTTACTTTTAACAAGAGTTTAACAACATCTGAAATTAGTTCCTTTGGTCTCTCATGTTCGGGAAGGGGAACCATAACTTCTAAAATACCCTGACTGTAGCTTAATCTGGCACTACGATTTTCTCCCAATTCTTGCAACATTAATTCAAATGCTTGCCAGCTTATATTGGTAATGGTAACTTGACTACCAGGTTCTAGTTTAATTTGATTAATCGGTGTTACAAAAGGAATGGTGGCACTCATAACTTAAAAGGAAGATCGAGTTGATCTTTTTTGCTCAATCATAGGGATTAATCTATGAATCACTCTCTGTTGAGTCATCTGATTTTACATCAGGGACATAATCTGGCTTTTCTGCATTTTCCCAGCCGGCAGGACGCTTGGAATTGTACCACGCAATGGAACCAATGGTAACAGCAGCGATAAAACCGACAACATAGACGATCACAAAATAGGTAGGAAATTGTCCGGCAGTTGCTAATAATAAGTTCATGTTTTTCAGTTTTTCTATTGCGTTTTTTATATTCTACCAAACCTCGTCATCCAATTCAAAAGATAAAGAGACATTAGTGATTTTTTGCCTAAATTTGACAGATATTTAATTGATTGATCAATACGGTTAACCACCCTCTAAATCCCCAAAACTGCATTCCTAGCATGGGTAAATGACCTTGAGGGGCCCAAAGATTAAAATTGAGGTCTTTGTAAGATAGCCAATTTTTGTTGTGTCTCCAGCCGACTTTATCTCCAAACTTACACCAAATTTTAGCATCATAATCTTGTTTTCCTCCTAAGCTTTGATACAGCTTTTTTTGAACCGAAAAGCCAAAATGTCCATTACTTGCTTCATGCCAAAGTTGATTGATAATTTGTAATTCATGACAGGGTAACTTTTCAATATGATGTTTATCTAACCATCCTTTTTTTTCTCTATTTGTTAGTTTTAAGATGATTTTTGCTGTTTCTTGATCCGCTTCTTTTAAATTACCTATAGCCAATAATTTTTGTAACATTTTGTAATTAATTTCTGATGCTGAAATAGAAACTATTTTTGAGATATTTTGAGCAATTTTTGTTTCTTTTTTTGATTTGCTTGTGGATTTAATTTTATTGGCTATTTCAGAATTATCAGATTTTTTATTGATAGATAATTGTTCTTGATTAGCAGTATTAATTACTACTTGTTTAGAATTTCTCCAAATATTTTTTTGACGAACATTAACTTGTTTTTCTGTTAACATTTTTAGCCACTCTTGAATTGATTGAGGACGTTTTTTTACAGATAATTCCATCCCTTGGAGAATAGCAACATTAACAGTATTACTAATATCAGGATTATGCTGTTTTGGAGGAATAAGAGTTGCCCCTTGTTGACGAAAAGGGGCAGGGAAGGGCAACTGTAAGGTGAGAATATAGTATAAAGTGGCTGCTAAGGCATAAACATCTGTATAAGCTCCCCGTTTTGCCTTTAATTCATATTGTTCTAAAGGAGCGAAAGATTCGGTACAAGCATTGGTATGAGTTTGGATTTTATCTTGTACAAATTCCCTAGCTAAACCAAAGTCAATTAAAATAGCTTGCATATCCCGTTTGCGAATCATAATATTACCGGGTTTAACGTCTCGATGAATAAATCCTTGTTCATGAATATAGGTTAAAGCTGAACCAATTTGTTTAATATATTTTAAGGCTTCTTCTTCAGAGATACTATTTTTTTTATAATTCACATATTGTCTGAGGGTTCCTCCTGCAATATAGTCCATCACCATACACCAAAGCTGTCCTTCTTGACAGACATTATGAACTTGAATAACATGGTCGTGGTTACACTTTGCTAGACAAAAAGCTTCTTGGATAAATCGTTCTTGATGTCTACTAAAATCAGCTTTATTCTGAATGATAGCATTGAGGGTTTTAATAGCAACTAGATGTCCTTGAGGATATTCTTTTGCACGATAGGTAATTCCTGATCCTCCATATCCTAAAACTTTATTAATTTCATAGCGACCCCTTTGTAATTTTGTTCCAGGTTTCCAGTTACTCATAATGATTTTTAGTAAGGTAAGTCGTTAACGAAGTCAGAAGTCAGAAGTCAGAAGTTGTTTTTGAGACAAAGATTTACCGCTTCGTCATCAAAAACTATTCGCCTTTAAAGGTGGGGTTTTAGACCCAATTATTTTTGATGACATCCATCGTTAGGTAGAATGCTGTTAGAAATTGTTTTAAGTCCAATGATGGATAAATTAAGGTGTAACTATAGTTAGTATTCCCAAAATTTTCCCAAAATATTCACTTAGGGGTTAATATCGCTGAAATAATCAGAACTCATTCTTCTGTTGCCGAAATTCAAGGCAATTGCCCTGATACCAACCCCTATTCCTCATCATTTGAATCTTTCAGCAATAAAATCGATAAAATCATCTCTTATTGTTTAAATTTTTATTAATTCGACTAAGATGATCTCGAACCTAATCGATACAATAGAATTAAGAGATCGTAAGAGCAATACTTTAGTTTAAATTTGATAATAAGCTGTCAAAATTATGGTTGAGTTACAAGGCAACAGGAGGATTGTTCTACGATAGTTGGCTGTTAGAAAAATCCGTTTTTAGAGGAAGTCGATTATGTCTGAAATGTGCAGTGTTTACTCTCCTCATCTTAACCTTGATAGTTTGGTCAACGCTTCAAGTGACTGGTCTCTTTCCCAAGACTATACCATTGAGACTTTAGAGGTGCAATGCTATGATTACAGCACTAGCCAGTCGATATGAAATTACAGAACACTTGGGGAAAGGTGGTTTTGGCAAGACCTTTCTTGCCAAAGATCGGCATCTTCCTGGCTGTCCTCTGTGTGTTGTCAAACAACTCAAACCTCAACAGCGAGATTCCCAATCCCTGACAATGGCTAAACGTCTATTTGAGCGTGAAGCGCAGATTCTTTATCGCTTGGGAGAGCATAAGCAAATTCCGAGATTATTGGCTCACTTTGAACAGAACGAGGAGTTATATCTTGTTGAAGATTATATTGAAGGACAGACCCTTGAACAAGAACTCGCTCAAAAAAAGCGGTTGAGTGAAGAAACCACCATCGAACTCTTACAAGACATTCTACAGGTATTGACCTTCGTACATCAACAGAATGTGATTCACCGTGATATTAAACCGGCTAACCTCATCCGACGAAACAGTGATAGAAAAATCGTGTTGATAGATTTTGGCGCGGTTAAAGAGGTGACACATCCCTCCCTAAAAGGGAACGGACACACCAATCAAACTATCTGCATCGGTTCTCCAGGGTTTATTGCCCCAGAACAACAATTAGGTAATCCTCACTTTAGTAGCGATTTATATGCGGTAGGGATGGTTGCGCTGCAAGCCATGACAGGTTTATCTCCTGACAAGTTGCCTAAAAATTCACAAACGGGGGAGTATCAATGGGCCTTAGTGAGTGGTTGTATCGCTATTTCTTCAGGGTTAGCAGAGATTCTCGATAAAATGGTGCGTCAAGATTATCGCCAACGTTATCAGGATGCCAACGAAGCTTTAAAAGCCTTAGAAGAGATGATTGCTCGTTCTGTCCAAGAAACCTCATGTCCGAGAGAATCTCGTCACAATCCCTGTTTAGATCAACCAAGGGGTCATGTAGCTTTGGGGTCTTCCTTTTACATCGAACGGGGAGAACTCGAAACCCGTTGTTATCGAGAAATTGTCAAACAAGCTGCTTTAATTCGCTTAAAAGCCCCTCTAGATATGGGCAAAACCTCTTTAATGGTGAGGATTCTTGACCATGCTCAGAAGCAAGGTTATCGCACCATCTTACTACCTTTTACTCGCTTTGAAGAAACCGTTTATTCAGACCTTAACCAACTATTACGCCGTTTCTGTGCCTTAGTCAGTCGGGAACTAGGCATCTCTCCCAAGAAAATTAATGAATACTGGGATGAGGAATTTTTTGGACCCAATGACAACTGCTTACAATACTTTGAGGAATGCTTATTGCCAGAGATTAACAGTCCTTTGGTATTAGCCCTAGATGACCTTGACATTCTCTTTTATCAACATCGAGTCGCTAAAGAATTTCTCAAACTGGTGCGTTATTGGCACGAACAAGCAAAAACCAATAGCATTTGGTCAAAGGTCAGATTAATCCTTGCCTATTCCACTGAAGTTTATATCGTCATGGACACCAATTCCTCCCCCTTTAATGTAGGAATGGAAATTGCTTTGCCAGAATTTAGTGCTGAACAAGTGCTAGAGTTAGCTCATCGCTATGGACTCAGTTACAACAGTGAACAGGTTAATCGTCTGATGTTACTGATTGGTGGACATCCCTATCTCATTCGAGTTGCCTTGTATCATCTCGCTTCTCATGATTTATCCCTTGAAGAACTGTTACAGACAGCCCCAACGGAAGGGGGACTTTATGGAAACCATCTCAGACGACACCTTGGCAATCTTCAAGAACATTCTGAATTGCTAAAAGCCATGCAAACCGTTGTCACCACTGATCATCCTGTGCGCTTGGAACCAGAATTGGAATTTAAACTACATCGTTTGGGATTGGTGCATTTTCAAGACAACGAAGTTGCGCCCCGTTTTGAATTATATCGGCAGTATTTTAGCGAACGCTTATCAGATCGTCCGTAAGCAAAAGGTCGCAAAAAGAAAGCAGCAGTTAGACGTAATTGAGGAGAAGAAAAACCATGAACCTTTCCACAATTCCAGTTATCGATACAATTTCTCCTGTCGAATATCATGTCGGTGGCAGTTTGCTGGCTGATGATCCCACTTATGTTCAACGAAAAGCTGACCGAGAACTCTATGAAACCGTCAAATCGGGTAAGTTTTGTTATGTGTTCAATTGCCGTCAAATGGGGAAATCTAGTGTACGAGTGCGAGTCATGCAGCAACTCGAAGCAGAGGGAGTTATTTGTGTTTCTATCGACCTTAGTAGTATTGGTAGCAGTCAAGAAGTAACGCAAAAAAAATGGTATGCAGCTATTATTCGTAATATGATTAGTAGTTGTCATTTAGGCAGTGAAATTAACCTCCGTAGTTGGTTAAGAGAACGGGATTCTTTTACGCTTATTGAGTTATTAGGCAGTTTTATCGAAACGGTTTTATTAGAAAAAGTTCCCCAACAAATTGTTATTTTCTTCGACGAAATTGATAGCGTTCTCAGTTTGCAAGATTTTTCGAGAGATGACTTTTTTGCCTTTATTCGCTCTTGTTACAACGTTCGCACTGATAAACCTGCTTACCGTCGTCTGACCTTTGTATTAATTGGTGTTGCTAACCCTTCAGACTTAATGCAGGATAAAAAACGGACTCCCTTTAATATTGGCCATGGCATTGATCTGACCGGGTTTACCTTAGAAGAAGTCAAAGAACCTCTGGGACAGGGATTAATAGGAAAAGCTGACCATCCAGAAATTGTCCTGAGAGAAATTTTAAAGTGGACAGGGGGACAACCTTTTTTAACCCAAAAACTCTGTCGCATGATTCAAACGGCTGATCCTCCGATCATGGCTGGACAAGAAGCAGAAACAATTGCCCAGTTAGTACAGGAACGTATTCTTTATAAATGGGAAGCTCACGACGTTCCCGAACACTTGAAAACCATACGCGATCGCCTAATTCGAGATGATCCCGGTAATCCCAACCCCCGTAAAGGTCGCATTCTTGCCCTCTATCAAAGAGTTTTACGAGAAGGAGAAATTGAGGCGACCGAAAGTTTAGAAGAAATTGACCTGCGACTGTCAGGGTTAGTGGTGAAGCGCAAAGGACAGATTCAACCGCGTAATCCCATCTATCAGGCGATTTTTGACCTGAATTGGGTAGAAACTGAATTAGGGAACTTGCGACCCTATGCTGATGATCTAAAGGAGTGGTTACGCTCAGATCGCCAGAATGAGTTGTGTCTCTTGCGGGGAGACACCTTAAAAGCAGCAAAAGCTTGGGCAGAGGGTAAAATTCTCAGCGATGATGACTATAAGTTCTTAGATGCGAGTCGGGAGGTAGAAAAAAGAGAGGTTGAAACCGCCCTAAGAATAGAACAAGATGCAAAGCAAAAAGCGACTCAAACCCTACTGAGGGTTCGTCAGAAAGCTAATGAAATGCGGAAGAATGCCAAATATAAAGCGCGAGAAACAGTCGCTAAGGCACAGCAAAAAATGTGGCGTTTTATAGGAATTGGTTCTATTTTCTTAATTTTAAGCCTGGTTTCTGGAAGTATAGCCTTGAGTAAAGCAAGTAAAGCCAGACAAATTCGGCTTCTAGAACGTGATAGCAGTACGGTACTACGGAAGTTCAGAGAAGGTCGAGAAATTGAAGCTTTAGTGCAAGGGATGCAAGCTGGCCAAGTCTTAGGAGAAAAACTAACCCTTCAAGCTCATACGAATATACCTATTAGCACATTGCAGACAATGTTAACTCACATCCGTGAGCAAAATCAGTTTCGTTTCGGCCACACGATGCTTCAAGACGTGAGTTTAAGTCGAGACTGGCAAAGAATTGCTGTTGTTACTGGAGCAAAGGGTGAGTTAGAACTGTGGGATGGAACAGGAAACAAACTGAATCAATTAGAACCCTCTGGTTGGTTTAATGGCATACGTTTTAGTCACGATGGCCAGTGGTTAGCGACGGTAGAAAACCAAGAAACAAAAGGAACGGTTTGGTTACGAGATCGTGATGGAAAAAAACAAGTAGAACTGGACGATCATCCGCAACGGGTATATTTTGTCAATTTTAGTTTTGACAATCAACAAATTGTTACCGCAGGACAAGATGAAAAAGTACGTATTTATTCTCTGTCAGGTGAACTTCTGAACATATTTAAAGTTGACCAAGTATGGGCTGTTATATTCAGTTCCAACAAACAAATCATAACGTTTGATGAAGACGGTAAATTTAAGATTTGGGACAGTTCTGGTCAGTTAATTGGCGAGCTAAAAAAAACTGAGTCTTATAATTTTACTGACCTTGATATTCATCCAGATGGACAGAAAATCGTTACCAGTAGTGATGATGGTAAAATTCGCATCTGGAATTTGTCTGGACAACCATTAAACACTTTCAAAGCAGTAGAAAGAGGGGTTGGAGTTAGAATTGTGAGGTTCAGTCCTAACAGTCAATTGATTGCTGGAGTGGATAACAATGGCATAGCAAGAGTTTGGAATCTGGAGGGACAGGAACTAGCAGTATTTAAAGGAACACGTGGTGGCATTGGATATGCACAATTTAGCTCTAATAGTCAGGATTTAGTTACGGTTGGCAATAATGGTACAGTTCGGTTTTGGAGTTTAGACAAGCTTCGTAAAAATCAATTATTAGATGAACACCGAGATGGTGCAATGGCTCAATTTAGTACGAAGAACAATTTATTAGTTACGGCCGGTAATGAAGGAAAAGTAGTTGTCTGGGAACTCAACCAGAGAAAAATCGTGAAACAATTTAATGGCAAAGCTGGTAGTGCTAATAATGTAGCCATTAGTCCAGACGGTAATTGGATAGTTCAAGGAGGTGATGAAGGCACAATACAAATACACAATCTCTCAACTGGAAAAAGTTTTAAGCCATTTAAAGGTCATGAAGGGACAATTATTGCTATGGCTTTTAGTGCTGATGGACAAAAATTTGTGACAGGGGGAAAAGATTATGTCGGAAAACTTTGGGACGTGACGGGTTCAGAAACCCCACTTGCTGAATTTCCCCACCAATGGTGGATCTGGGACGCAAGTTTCAGCCCTGATGGCCAGTATGTCGCTACAGCCGGATCTGATGGAAAAGTGAAAATCTGGAATCTATCAGGAGAGCAAGTCAGTGTTCTTCAAGCTGATCAGGATATCGTTTTTGCCGTTAGTTTTAACCCTGTAAACAACCAGCAAATTGCAACCGCAGGAATAGAAGGCATGATCCGTCTCTGGAACTGGGAAGACCAACCAGAAAAAGCACTCGTGGAATTAACGGCTCATCAAGATTGGATTTATCGCTTGAGTTTTAATGTTGATGGCCAAAAACTCGCCACAGCCAGTTTCGATGGGACTTCTCAAGTTTGGGATCTTACCTCTAGAAAACAAATTAGTAATTTTGCTAATCCAAAATCAGTCTTTTTTTATAGCGTTAGTTTTAGTCCATATGGAAATTTACTGGCTTTAGGAAGATCCGATGGCTTGATCCAATTATGGCAACCCAAAACATCTCAACTTAATGATCTTTTGGATGAAGGTTGTAACCATCTCAAGACTTACCTGATTAAGTATCCTCAAGAGTTGATTAAGCTAAAAACCTGCCAACATCCTTCTATTCTTCCCCAAGCGTCTCTTAATCTTGTAGAAAAAGCCAAAGAGTTAGCCAAAAAGGGGAGTCTTTATCGCGATGATGCAGTTCAATTGTTTGAAATTGCTCAAAAATGGGATGCTAGTAGTGTTTCCTTCAATCCAAGAAAGGAAGCACAACGACTTGTTAACATTGCAGAAGCTGAGAAACTGTTAGAAGAAGGAAAGGCTTTAGCAAATAAGAACAACTATGAGGATGCGTTAATCAAATATGATCATGCTCTTAGGTTAGATCCTCAATCAAAATCAGCATTCGCCTATAGAGGAGAACTCTATCGTCTCCTAGGTCAAAATAAAGAGGCGTTGAAGGATCTCAATCGAGCGATCGAACTAGATTCCCAATATGCCTGGGCTATTGCCACACGGGGTCAAGTTTACCAAGCAATGGAGCAAGATGAAAAAGCTTTAGCTGACTTCAATCTTGCCATCAAATTAGACCCTGAATTAAGTTGGGTGATCGCCTATAGAGGAGAACTCTATCGTCAACTAGGTCAAAATAAAGAGGCTCTCAAGGATCTCAATCGAGCGATTGAACTGGATTCCCAATATGCCTGGGCTATTGCCAGACGGGGTCTAGTTTACCGAGCTATGGAGCAAGATGAAAAAGCTTTAGCTGACTTCAATCTTGCCATCAAATTAGACCCTGAATTAAGTTGGATGATCGCCTATAGAGGACAACTCTATCGTCTCCTAGGTCAAAATAAAGAGGCCCTCAAGGATCTCAATCGAGCGATCGAACTAGATTCCCAATATGCTGGGGCTATTGCCACACGGGGTCTAGTTTACCAAGCTATGTATCGTTTTGAGAAAGCCATAAAAGACTTCAACCAAGGATTTAAGCTTAATCCTGAACTGATCTGGACACTTCGTGAGCGAGGTAATACCTACCGACTTATGGAGAAATATGAAAAAGCCATAGAAGACTTTAATGAAGTAATTGAGATTAATCCTAACAATGCCAAAGCTTTTACTCATCGTGGACAAAGCTACGTTCGTTTACAGCGTTATCAAGAAGCGATCGCTGATTTTAATCGCGCCATTGAGATTGATGAAACCTTAGTTTGGGTGTGGGGAAGTCGCGGACAGACTTACCTATGGATGGGAGAATACGAGAAGGCTTTAACTGATTTAAAGCATAGTATTGAACTTGCTCCTGATACTCATGTTTACTGCTATTTGCAATTTTTAGCGTACCAGATGTTAAATCGGCCTGATGAGGCGCAGAAAAATCTGGCTATGGCTATTGAACTCATTGAAAAGAGTAATCAAGGAACTGCACAAGATTGGCTTGATAGTTTTCGTCAGGCACTCTACTACATGGCTAAAGGAAATAGGCAACAAGCAGAAGATATTTATCAGCAAGTTCTGTCTCAAGATGCTCCAAAGGATGCAATCCGTTTAGCTATTCGAGATTTGACTGATTTCCTCAAATTTTTCCCTAATAATCAAGATGCAAAATCCATGCAAGTGTTACTAGAAACTGCTCTAGATAAGAAACAAAATGAATAGAGCCAGTTTAATCCGAGGATAGTTGTTTGGCTTGATCTCGCCCTTGAAGAATCATAGCAATCAACAAACCATATTCTATGATTGATAAAGTTGGCTTAATCGCATCAGGAAGAGACTTACTAAAAAGTCCTAGCCCTAGATGAAGGCTTGAAGCCAATAAATACCCAAAACCTAGTATTTTCCAACGCTGACGAGGACTCTTAATAACACTTAATCCAATATAGTAGCCAAAAATTCCACTATAAGCTAAGTCTCCAGCAACATTCGGAAAAATATCTACAAAAATATTAGTAAAGTTATTCTTGAAGTAACTTTCAAAAATGACTAATCCTGTTGCTGAAGCAACTGCTAAGATAATACCATCCAAAGGATCATTAATTCTAATAGTTTGTTGCCAATTGCTCGAATTTTTTTTACCCAAAACATAGATAGCAAATATAGGTAATGCTTTGATTGCCTCTTTCAAAAACGCTTCAAGGGGAATGTTCCTAACAGCAGGCTCAGGAATAATAATGTGGGGTAATAATTGATAGTCAATCAATGTTAAACCCCCAGTAATTAAGACGAGTCCTAAGATGAGCCACCAAGGTTTATGTCTACCACACAATTGAGAAACTGTTTCGATGGCCAAAATTAATAAACATCCGGCTAAAAAAGCATTAGACATGGACTTAAACCCGCATGGAGCATGATTTTGTGCGAAAAGAGCTAGTACACATAGTAGCAGGTAAACCATTACAGATTTAAACTGTCCTTGATTCCATACATCTCGCCATTTTGAGCGTAAAGGAAACCAAGTGGACGGAGAAAGATAACTAGATGGAGAAGTTTCTGCTTTTAATGATGAAGGTTCTGGAATTTTAGGGAAAGTTTGTACTATCTGAATTTCAAAAACTAATTCTGTAGGACTGCGACCAAACGTTAGGATATCACCAGATTGCAGCGTATAGCTTCCCGATAACCGTTGACCATTAACATAAATGTCTTTGTTATGTCCAAGAGGGCAAATTTTCCACCCTCCCAACTCCGCTAGAGGACGTACCTCAGCATGATGTCTAGAAATACTATTATCTAGTGGAGAATTGAGAGTAATTTGACAATTAAAATCGCGTCCAATCTCAGTTTTTTCTGTTTGTGAAAGTGAATGAATAACTCCAGTTCTAACTTCTTTCAAAAAGGCTTTGTACTGACTATTGGGATTATCCATAATCTTATTTTTTTCAATAACTCTTCTTTTAGGCTAATATAGAGGTGATACCAAATACGTTTTACCTAAAATGTCGCCAGAATGCCCCCGTCATATTTTTCGACAAGATACTCACAAAAATTGACGGTGGGGACGGTTGCTCAAATGATTGGCCGTGCAACGACAAATCCGCAACCTCATGAATGGCGACCAATAAAACAACTGCAGAGCAACGTTTTAATTTTAGTATTTCTGGGTAAATTATGTTAAACTTAGTCTATCCAAGGTCGAGGATTAATTAATGCTAGTTGTAGAAGCCAAGTTAAAAAACGGAACACCAGCGCAATACCAGAGATTAGATGAAGCCATTAGGACATCTCAGTTTGTCCGTAATTCCTGCGTCCGTTATTGGATGGACAATAAGGGAACAACTCGCAATGATCTCCAAAAACTTTGCTCTCAATTAGCTAAAAATCAAG
>JAAUYD010014535.1_pt1 | contig 25595 bp, 22 predicted proteins | sample 7278101 | NCBI WGS metagenome assembly JAAUYD01 (sample SAMN14350128, study PRJNA611818) | marine sediment metagenome | isolation source: surface marine sediment (0.6m) | place: French Polynesia: Moorea | collected 2018-08
ACGATCATCCTGATGTCGGCCGTCGTCGGCGCCGCTTTCGGTTTGTCGATGATCCTGTTCCGCGGCCGTGACCGCGCCGTCCCGATGCCGTTCGGCCCTTTTCTCGCGGCGGCCGGCTGGATTACGATGCTCTATGGCGAGGCGATCAAGGACGCCTACGTAGGAACATTTTTCTGAGAGCAAGTTCCGGGGGACGATGAATCTACACTCCGATCATCCATTCAGGGTCGGCCTGACCGGCGGTATCGCAAGCGGCAAGTCTACCGTCGCAGATCACTTTGCCGCGCTTGGCGTTCCCGTCATCGATACCGATGTCATCGCTCGTGAGGTCGTTGAACCGGGTCAGCCTGCGCTGAAAGATATTGCGGAGGCTTTTGGCAACGGCGTCATTACCGACAGTGGCGCGCTCGACCGGGCCGCGCTGCGCGAGCTGATTTTCGCTGTCGACGATGCAAGAAAACTGCTCGAAGCTATCCTGCATCCGATCATTCGCGAAGAGACTGTAAGGCAGGCCAACAATGCCGGCGGTGACTACCAGGTCATCGTTGTACCGTTATTGACCGAGTCCCCGTTGAAACTGTTTGTCGACCGCGTGCTCGTCGTCGACTGCGATAAGGAGACTCAGCTCAGACGACTCATGAGCCGGGATGGAGAGACGCAGGAGAGTGCCGAACGCATCCTGTCCGCTCAATCGAGTCGCGAGGAGCGGCTGGAGATCGCCGACGACGTCATCAAGAACCAGGGCGAACTCAACGAACTGGCCAAGCAGGTGGCGGAGATGCATGAGCAGTACCAGGCGCTGGCGAGGGCTCACAGACAGGGCTTTTAAATCAGCCGTTTGCGGTCAATGCCGGCAAAGCGCAGAATATGAGCATGCCGAAACCTGCAGGAAACCTGAACCAGGAAACCGCCCTCGAGCGAGCCAACTACGAGCTCCCGCTGAACGAGCGTATGCGGACCTTCCTGCGTCTCGACTTCCTGCATCAGCAGATGCTGCACAACAACGAAGACACGGCCGCCTGGGGTACCCGGGCGACGATCGCGACACTCTTAGACATCCTGGCGATCCTGTCCCGGGGTGATATCCGAAGCGAAGTACACAAGGAAATTGATATACAGATCAATCGCTTGCAGCGCTTCACGAGCCAGCCCGGAGTCGATACCAGCGCCCTGGACAGCGTCTTGAAGAACCTGATCGACAGCCGGGCCCAGATCGGGGCAATCGGCACGCAGTTCCTGACTTCGCTGAAGGACAGCGTGTTCCTGAATGCGATCAAGCACCGCAGCACGATCCCGGGCGGCACCTGCGAGTTTGATCTTCCCGAATACAGCCACTGGCTCCGCCTGCCCTACGAGAAGCGCGAGCAGGACATGCGCGAGTGGATGGACGCGACGCGTCCGGTCTGCGACGCCGTCGCCGAAATTTTGTGGCTGATTCGTGAAAGCGGCCAGTCGGAGAACAAGACGGCCATTAACGGCATGTTCCAACACAGCATGCAGAAAGATGCGCATTGCCGGCTGCTTCGCGTCTCGCTGCCCGGTAACAGCTCGTTGTTCCCGGAGATCAGCGGCAGTCAGCACCGCTTTACGATCCGCTTCCTCGAGTGGTCATCGTTTGAGAGTCGCGCCGTCCAGACCGGCCACGACGTCAAGTTTCAGCTGAGCATCTGCTGACCCTGTAAGGCGCTCACAACGGGCGCATCCGCTGGCAACAGCTTCGCGCCCTCGAGCTCATCGACAGAGATCCACTGAAGCTGCTGGCCCTCGAGCCCGCTTGGCTCGTCTTGCCATTCCGTTACGAGAAAGAAGTCGATCGTCACCCTGCGGTCCGGGTACTCGTGACAGAGATTCATAAAGTGTTCGAACGTCGTTGCCCGTATGCCGAGTTCCTCGACGAGTTCTCGTTGCAGCGCGTCGGTCGCAGATTCGTGCTGGCCGATCTTGCCACCGGGAAACTCCCACATACCGTGAAAAGGGCCGTCGCCTAGCCGCTCGGCGATCAGGACATTGCCACTGCCGTCGACGAGGATGCCGGCAGCCACTCGAAAGTGTCTGATCAATTAAGCTTGCCGTGGCACTGCTTGTATTTCTTGCCCGACCCGCAGGGACAGGGCTCGTTGCGCCCGACCTTGCGGCCCTCTCGCACGAAAGGCGCTGCCTCCTGCTGTCGAGGAGGCTGGGCTCCGCCGCGCTGTGGCCGGGCAGCGGGCTGTTCGCTGCTGCCTATCGTCTGTGCCTGCGCATGCTGGAACTGCATGGCCTTCTCCTGCGCCAGCCTGCGTTGCCGCGCGAGTTCGTCCACCTCTTCCTCACTCTGGATTCGTATGCGCGACAGAATGCTGATCGTCTGCTGTTTGACCTGTTCGAGCATGTCGCCAAACATCTCGAAGGCCTCGCGCTTGTATTCCTGCTTCGGGTTCTTCTGCGCGTAGGACCGGAGACCGATACCCTGTCGCAGGTGGTCCATTGCGGCAAGGTGCTCTTTCCAGTGATGGTCGAGCTGTCGAAGCATGATCTGCTTCTCGACGCTGCGCATCAGGTCGCTGCCGATCTGCTCTTCTTTTTCTTCGTAGGCCTTGTTGACCGCGTCGATACACCGGTCGCGGATGTCGTCGGCATTGATGTTCGGTTCGTCGCGAACCATCTTCGTAATCTCGAGACTCACGCCATAGTCGGACTCGAGCGCTGAAGCGAGACCGTCAGTATCCCACTGCTCGTCAAGGCTGCCGGGCGGGATGTGCATCGCAACCGTCTCCTCGATGACCTCCTCGCGAATAGCGGCGACGGAATCCTTGATCTCGTCGGCCTCCATTAACTCGGCGCGCTGATGATAGACAACCTTGCGCTGATCGTTGGCGACATCGTCATATTCGAGCAGGTTCTTTCGGATGTCGAAGTTGTGCGCCTCAACCTTTCGCTGCGCGCGTTCGATCTGTCGCGACAGCAGCTTGCTTTCGATGGCCTCGCCTTCGCGCATGCCTGCTCTCGACAGCAGGTTCTTCGTACGCTCGGGATCGCCGAATATCCGCATCAGCTGGTCTTCCATCGACAGGTAGAAGCGGCTCGAACCCGGGTCGCCCTGGCGGCCCGAACGTCCACGCAACTGGTTGTCGATTCGGCGAGACTCGTGACGCTCGGTGCCGATGATGTGCAGGCCGCCGGCATCCAGCACCTGCTGGTGACGCTGTTCCCACTCGGCACGAGTCGATGACTCGTCGCCGGTCTCCTGCAGCTCCGCGTCAAGCTTGCCGCCGAGCACAATGTCGGTGCCGCGACCGGCCATATTGGTCGCGATCGTGATCTTGCCCGGTCGGCCGGCGTTCTGGACGATGTGCGCCTCGCGCTCATGCTGCTTGGCGTTCAGTACTTCGTGGTCGATCTTGCCCTTCTTCAGAAGCCCGGACAGGTACTCGGAGGTCTCGATCGACGTCGTACCGACCAGCACCGGCTGGCCGCGCTCCGCACAGTCCGTGATGTCCTCGATGATGGCGTCGAACTTGTCTTTTTCCGTCAGGTACACGAGGTCGGCGGAATCGTCGCGCACCATCGGCCGGTGCGTCGGAATGACGACGACCTCGAGCCCGTAAATCGACTGGAACTCGAAGGCCTCGGTATCCGCCGTTCCGGTCATGCCCGACAGGTTCTGGTACAGGCGGAAGTAGTTCTGGAACGTGATTGACGCGATCGTCTGGTTTTCGTGTTTGATCGAGACACCCTCTTTGGCCTCGATCGCCTGGTGCAGGCCATCCGACCATCGGCGTCCCGGCATCGTCCTGCCCGTGAATTCGTCGACGATGACGATGTTTCCGTCCTGGACGATGTATTCGACGTCCTTCTGGTAGATTGCGTGAGCACGCAGTGCCGCATTCAGGTGGTGCAACAGCTTGATATTGCCGGCATCGTAGAGGCTGTCACCTTCCTCCAGCAGGCCGGCCTGCTGCATCAGGCCCTCGACCTTCTCCTGGCCGTCCTCGGTCATATGCGCCTGCTTGGCCTTCAGGTCAATCGTGAAATCACCGCGCGGCACCAGCTTGCACTTCGCCGTCTTCTCGCTGTCGTCGACAAGCACGACGTCCGCACCGCGGTCTTCGGCAAGCCGAACTGCCTCGTCGATGCTGAACGTGTCCTGCGAATCCTCGCCTTCCCCTGTGGTCACGGGCTTGCCGTTGTCGTCGGTCAGGCTCAGCTTCTTCGCGAGGATGTCGTAATTGGTGGGCTGGTCCTGCTCTTCGTGCTTGTTGAGCTTGGGAATCAGCTTGTTGATACGCGCATAGAGGTCGGTACTGGTCTCGGCCGGGCCTGATATGATCAACGGCGTGCGCGCTTCGTCGATCAGGATTGAGTCCACTTCGTCGACGACTGCGAAATTCAGGTTTCCCATCACGCGGTCGTCGGAGCCGAACGCGAGATTATCGCGCAGGTAGTCGAAGCCGAGCTCGTTGTTCGTGGCGTAGGTGATGTCACTGCCGTAGGCAGCTTTCTTCTCTTCCTGCGTCTGGCCGCTCTTGGCGACACCGACCGTCAATCCGAGAAACTCGTAGGCCGGGCGCATCCAGTCAGCGTCGCGCTGCGCGAGGTACTCATTCACGGTAACGACGTGCACGCCGTCGCCGCTTATCGCGTTCAAGTAGGAAGGCAGAGTAGCTACGAGCGTCTTGCCCTCGCCGGTTCTCATCTCGGCGATGTTGCCGTCGTGCAGGACCATGCCGCCGATCAGCTGGACGTCGAAAGGACGCATGCCGAGTGTTCGAACGGATGCCTCGCGTGCAACGGCAAAGGCTTCCGGCAGCAAGCTGTCCAGGCTTTCTCCGTCTTTGTAGCGTTGCCGGAACTCGTCGGTCTTGGCCGCCAGGGCAGCGTCGTCAAGCGCTTGCAGGCCCTCTTCGAGGGCGTTAATCCGGTTTACGATTTTCCCGTATTGTCTCAACATTCGCTGGTTGCGACTGCCAAAGAGACGGGTCAGAAAGTTCGCCACTCACTACTCCTGCAGGGCCGGACACAAAGCCCGGTATTCTAAGCGCTTGGGGACAAATTTGATATTCTGACCCCGGTTTTGGGGTCAAAATTCCCGGTCACAAGGCGGTTTAGCGGGAGGACTTGCGAATGAAGTTGACGGGGTTGACGCGCCGTCCGTCGCGGAGCACCTCGAAGTGCAGGTTCGGGCCCGTTGCGCGCCCGGATTCGCCCATCTTGGCGATGACCTGGCCTTTACGGACCTCGTCGCCGACAGCCACAAGGTTCTCGGAGTTGTGTGCGTAGCGGGTCGCATAGCCGTTGCCGTGCTTCACCTCGACCATCAGACCGTAGCCATAACGATCGTCGGACCAGCTGACGACGCCGTCTGCGACGGCGACGATCGGGTCACCATGACGACCGGCGAAGTCGATGCCCGTGTGGTTGGCCGGCTTGCCGGTAAACGGGTCGGTCCGCTTGCCGAAGTAAGATGAAATCCAGCCCGAATTGACCGGACGTCCCTGCGGGTAGACGCGGTCCGTCAGGTTCTGTCGTGCCAGTACCGACTCGAGAACGCCCAGCTGAGCCTCACGATCGCCGAGCTGTGCGTCCAACGAAGCCATCGCTTCGACGACGTCGGGCACGGCGGCCATCGAGCCATGGGACAACGGTTCTTCGGGACCACCGACGGCGGGCGGCGTGTCGAAATCGAATTCGCCGTCTTCAAGATCGGCCATGACCGTCAGGCGTCGGCCCAGCGCATCGAGCCGGATCATCCGGGCGTTCATCTGGGCGATCCGGATCGCGAGAGCGTCGAGCTTGTCTTCTTTATCTTGGCGAATGGCTGCGATCGTGTCTCGCTGCCCGTCGAGTTCGTCCTGCAATTCGACGACCGTATCGGCGCTGACGCCAGATCCGGTCTGCGATGAATAGAGGTAGCCAACACCGAAACCCACGAGGCCGAGAACGAGCGTCAGTGACATCGCCATCACGCCGGCAGCCCAGCCGGACACATTGATTTGTCGGGACTTTCCCAGTCCTTTGCCAAAAATGACAACGTTCATCGAGTTAGCCTCAGATGGATCCTTTTGGAATCTGGCAAGCTCGAGCACGGTTTGGTCGACACGCGGCACGGAAGCCGACCGTTTCGAATTATGTGTGTGTGCTCAATCATTGCCTGGCAGCCCCGCTGTCGTAGGAAAATTCCCTTAGACCGGTGGTTTTGCGCCCTCAGCTTTCGCTGAGTTTGCCCTTATCTGGCGCACAATATGCATAATGTCGGTTTCCATTACAAGAACAGGGTCTTGCATTGGTGACTTCGCGCACCCGCGGAAGGCCCGAATAGCCAAATCGGTCACACTTTTATGACGGCAAAGAGCCTCGAATCCCTTCTGAACCCCGGCAGCGACGGCGATCTGGGCGGTATCGTAAGGAAAGCCAGGACCCTGGCCGACCTGACGACCGGGCTAAAGTCGGCCCTGGCAGACGATCTCGCTTCCGGGATTATCGCCGTAAACCTCAGGGAAGACGCGCTGGTACTGGTCTGTTCGAGCTCGGCGTGGGCGTCGAGGCTGCGTTTCGAGGAGCAGCAGGTCAGGGAAGCGGCGGCTTCGATCGGCCAGGCGGTTGAACACGTCGTCGTCCGCGTGTCGCGGGACGCCTGAGCGTCCGCCGTCAGGCGTAGGCCGGCGTCGCGTAGGAGATGGGCGCCTTGCCGGAATCCTTGAAAGTAGCCTCTTCCCAGGATCCCGTTTGCTCGAGCAGTGCACGCAACAGTTTGTTGTTCAGGTCGTGACCCGACTTGTAGGCGCGGAACTCGCCGATCAGCGTATGGCCCAGCAGGTAGGCATCACCGATGGCGTCGAGAATCTTGTGAATAACGAACTCGTTCGAATAACGGAGGCCGTCCTCATTGAGGATGCGATAGTCATCGAGCACGATCGCGTTGTCCATGCTCCCGCCCAGGGTCAGATTTCGTTCGCGCAGCGCCTCGACGTCGCGCAGGAAACAGAAGGTCCTCGCCCGGCTGACTTCCTTCAGGAACGACGTCGATGAAAAATCGATGGTCGCAGTCTGGTTGATCTTGTTGAATACCGGGTGATTGAAGAAGACTTCGAAGTTCACCTTGAAGCCGTTGAAAGGCACAAGCTCTGCCCACTTGTCGCCGTCTTCGACCCGTATCTTCTTCTTGATCCTGACAAACTTCTTCGGTGCGTTCTGCTCCTCGATGCCCGCTGACTGCAGCAGGAACACGAAGGGCCCGGCACTCCCGTCCATGATCGGCACCTCGGCAGCGGACAGATCGATGTAGAGATTGTCGATGCCGAGACCGGCCAGCGCCGACATAAGGTGCTCGACGGTCGCTACCTTGACGCCATCCTTGACCAACGTCGTTCCGAGCATCGTCTCGCCCACCAGTGTCGGGTCCGCCTTGATGTCGACGGGATCGTCCAGGTCGACGCGGCGAAAAACGATCCCCGTGTTTTCTGCGGCGGGTCGAAGGGTCATGTAGACCTTTTCGCCGTTGTGCAATCCAACTCCCGTCGCACGGATTGCCGTTTTTAAAGTTCTTTGTCGCAGCATCGCTACATTTGCACTCGTATGCGCGTCACGCCGCTGGGGCGAAAAGCGTCTGTAAACTGTTTATTTTCGGGGGACTTACGCCGCGTCCAGTCGACGAAGGTCCGTTAATGAAGTCGCAAACGTTGAATACGTTGCGAAACTGCCACACCGGCAGCCAAATTTGCACACAGCGAACTTGTTTAGGATAGCCAGAGGTTAGCACAGCGTAGAAAAACTCTTCAAGATTTTCAGTGCCTTAGGCGAGTTTGTGATGCCGACCGGCAGCTTGTGCCATCGAGAGGCAGGAAGTCGCTGGCCCGGCAGCCAAACCGGGCCAGCGTTGCGGAGAAGAGCCTGCAGGCTTAAGCCTAGTCGGCCTGGCGCCGCAGAAACGCCGGAATATCCAGCAGGTCTTCCTGCAGTCCGGCGTCGTCCAGTCCGTCACCGACGGCTCGCTTGCGCTGCACCGTCGGCTTGTCGAGGCCATGGTAGTTGGGCTCACGCTGCTGCGCCGTCTCGGGACGTCGAACGATACGCATCGGTGTGTCTGCCGTTCGCGCCAGGCCCTGGCCGAGGCCCGTTGCGACAACGGTGACCCGAATACGATCCGTCATGTCCGGATCGATGACGGTGCCGACAACGACCGTCGCGTCGTCGGACGCGAACTCCTTGACGGTGGCGCCGACTTCCTGGAACTCGCCAATCGACAGATCCATGCCAGCCGTCACGTTCACGAGGATGCCATTAGCCCCGGCAAGGTTGATGTCTTCGAGCAGCGGGCTCGATACCGCAGCTTCGGCAGCTTCGCGTGCCCGGTCTTCACCGGACGACGAACCTGAGCCCATCATCGCCATGCCCATCTCGGACATGACTGTGCGGACATCGGCGAAGTCAACGTTGATCAGTCCCGGCCGCGTGATCAGCTCCGCGATGCCCTGTACCGCGCCCTGCAATACCTGGTTGGCGGAACGGAAGGCATCCAGCAGTGTCGTGTCGCCGCCGAGTACGCTCAGGAGTTTCTCGTTCGGGATGGTGATAAGCGAGTCAACGTACTTGCCGAGCTCACCGATGCCATGATCGGCGATGGCCATACGCTTCCCGCCTTCCATCGAGAAGGGCTTGGTTACGACGGCGACGGTCAGTATGCCGAGCTCTCTCGCGACCTGCGCAACAACCGGGGCAGCGCCCGTGCCGGTGCCACCGCCCATGCCGGCCGTAATGAACAACATGTCCGCACCCTCGATCGCCTCGTGGATCCGGTCACGGTCCTCCATCGCTGCCTGTCGGCCCGTGTCGGGATCGGCGCCGGCGCCGAGGCCCTTCGTGATGTTGCAACCGATCTGCAACGACGTTCTTACGCGTGAGCCCTTCAGGGCCTGTGCGTCCGTGTTGGCGCAGATGAACTCGACACCCTCGATTCCGGTGTCGACCATGTGCGAAACAGCGTTGCCGCCGCCACCACCAACACCGATGACCTTGATGACTGCGCTTTGGCTGTGCGCGTCCATTAATTCAAACATCTAGATTTCCTCCGCTGTGTCTTCTCAGACGTTTCCTTGGCAAATGCCAAACCTTTTATCTCTCCCGCGAGCGGGAACGTGTTCAAAACTGTCCCGAAAACCACGCCTTCATCCGATCCCACACGTCGGACAGGCTGCCGCTGACGGGGGTGCTTCTGCGCCCACGCCGCGTCAGGTTTTCATAGCCGTACAGCAACAGGCCGACGCCGGTTGCGTGAATGGGGTTGCGCACGACGTGGCTTAAGCCATCGACGTACTGCGGTGCGCCGAGACGCACCGGCATGTGGAATACTTCTTCCGCCAGCTCGACGGCGCCTTCCATCTTCGCGCTGCCACCGGTGATGACGATGCCGGCTGCGATCAACTCCTCGAAGCCGCTGCGTCGCAGCTCATCCCGGATCAGGCCAAAGAGCTCCTCGTAACGAGGCTCGACGATCTCAGCGAGTGTCTGGCGAGCGAGCCGGCGCGGCGGCCTGTCACCGACGCTCGGCACCTCGATCGTCTCGTCCGGGTTCGCGAGCTGCGACAGTGCGCAGGCGTACTTGATCTTGATCTCCTCGGCATACTGCGTCGGCGTCCGCATGGAGACAGCGATATCGTTGGTGACCTGGTCGCCGGCAATCGGGATCACGGCCGTGTGCTGGATCGCACCGCCGAGGAACACCGCGATGTCCGTCGTTCCGCCGCCGATATCGACGATGCAGGAACCCAGCTCCTTCTCGTCCTCGGTCAGCACCGAGTAACTGGACGCCAGTTGCTCGAGCACGATGTCGTCCACCTCCAGCCCGCAGCGCTGGACGCACTTGACGATGTTCTGCGCGGCGCTCTCGGCGCCGGTCACCATGTGCACCTTGGCCTCGAGACGAACACCGGACATGCCGACCGGTTCGCGGATACCTTCCTGGCTATCGATCAGGAACTCCTGCGGCAGGATATGCAGGATCTTCTGGTCGGCCGGAATGGCGACGGCGCGTGCTGCGTCGATGACGCGATCGACATCGTTGGGCGACACTTCCTTGTCGCGGATCGCAACGATGCCGTGTGAGTTCAGGCTCTTGACGTGACTGCCGGCGATACCCGCGTAAACCGAGTGGATATCGCAACCCGCCATTAGCTCGGCTTCCTCGACAGCACGCTGAATGGAGTGCACGGTTGACTCGATATTGACGACGACGCCTTTCTTCAGGCCACGCGACGGGTGCGAGCCGATACCGACCACTTCGATCTCGCCCTCCTCATTCACTTCGCCGACGATCGCCACGACTTTCGACGTGCCGATATCGAGACCAACTATCATGTTCTTATCCATACGCTTTGACACTTAGATGTCTGTTGCCCTTCCAGCTGCTGTGCGCACCTTCCGCATCGCTCAGTTCATGCCACTCGAGGCAAGCATCGCTTCGCGCGCCTCTTCCGGATTCGTCGGATTCGGCTGCGAGCCATCTTTCCAACCGATCGAGAAACCGCTGCCGTAGCGCACATCCACGAAATCAATGTCCGCCGCACGGGCGGCAATGAAGTCCGCTACGGCAGTGACCAGCAGCTCTGTGCGCTCGTCGACATTGCGACGCCCCAGCCGCACATCGATGCCGTTACTGAGCGTGACTTCCCACGCACCGCGCGCATCGACGGAGACGCGTTTGACGTCGATGCCAGCCGGCACGAGCCGTCGCCGAATATCCAGGTAACGACGCGCGACTTCGGCAGCTCGATCCTCCGGACCGCTCAGTCTGGGCAGCTCAGCCGGCATGTGTTGTGCCCCGTCGTCGACGAACAGCTCGCCGCGCACGTTCATCAGCCCCGACTCCCCCCAGACTGCGGCGGGAACCTGTTCGGTCACTGAAATGGCGATTCGATTCGGCCAGCGCCGGGCGACGGCGGCCTGGTCAATCCACTGCAGCGACTGAATCCGTTCCCGCATCTGCTTGAGGTCCGATGCGAAGAAACCGGCTTCGATTTCGGGCTCGATCACGTCCTCGATCTCAACGACCGAAACGCGTTGCATCGGCCCCATGATTTCGATCGATTTGACCGGCCGTTCGAGCATGCGTGACGACAGGTCGTAGGTAATCAACACCAGCGCAACGGCGAACATGGGCTTCAGTATCCGACCCCAGTTGACCCGCGGCATCGAGAGCTTCACGGGTTTCTTCTGGGGCTTACGCTTGCGCGCCTGCTTACGAGCCATTGGCAACCTCCTTGCGGGCCTGCGCGTCAGCCTCGACACTGGTTTCGAGAATGCGCCAGCAGAGCTCGGCGAAATCGATACCGACAGCTTTGGCCGCCATTGGGACCAGGCTGTGGCTGGTCATGCCCGGGACCGTGTTGACTTCGAGAACCTGCGGCTGGTCATCGCTGTCCACCATGAAGTCGACGCGGCCCCATCCCTCGCAGCCCAGCAGCTCGAATGCGCGCAGCGCGAGCTCCGCGAACTTCGCCTCGGCGATGTCCGACGTTGTGCCAGGGCAGTGATACTCGGTTCGATCCGACTCGTACTTGGCACGATAGTCGTAGAACACGCGCGGGGTCTCGATCCGGATGCTCGGCAGTGCCTCGCCCTGCAGGACGGAAACGGTGATTTCATCACCGACGATGCAGCGCTCGACGATGGCGACACTGCCGTAACCCAGGGCCGTTTCGGCGGCCTCAGGCACATCTGCAGGCTCGAATGCCTTGCTCATACCGACGCTGGACCCTTCGCAGGACGGCTTGAAGATCAACGGGAAGCCCATCTCCTCGGCGACATGAACGGCCTCGGCGCGGCTGCGAATGATCTCGTAGGGCGGCGTCGGGATTCCGGCCGCGACGAAAAGACGTTTGCTGCGCTCCTTGTCCATCGCCAGCGCCGACGCCATGACGCCGCTGCCGGTGTAGGGAATCTGCAGCCACTGCAGCGCCCCCTGGATGGCGCCGTCCTCACCGCCGGTTCCATGCAGAGCGATCCACGCACGATCGATGCCGACTTCGGCCAGGCCCTCGACGCCACGCTCCGCGGGGTCCCACAGCTGCGCATCGACGCCGCGGCTGACCAGCGCATCGAAAACCGCCTTGCCGGTCATCAGCGACACCTCGCGCTCACTCGAGTTGCCGCCGTACAGCACGGCAACCTTGCCGAATGAGCCCGGGCTGCTGATCGCCTGCCGTCGCTCGAGTCCGCCCTTCATGATTGCGCCTCGCCTACAATTCTCACTTCATGCTTCAGGCGCACGCCGTGTTGCTCCTCGACGGTGTCCTGGACGTGATTGATCAAAGACTCGATATCCTCGGCCGATGCCGCATCGGCATTGATGATGAAATTTGCGTGTTTCGGCGACACTTCGGCACCGCCAATACGGAACCCTTTCAACCCGGCCGCCTCGATCAGCCGCGCCGCGTGATCGCCCGGCGGATTCTGGAAAACGGATCCGCAGCTGGGCTGCCCCAGCGGCTGCGTTTCCTTGCGCCGGTTCAACATCGTGTCGAGCACCTCCTTGCTCGCGGTAACCTCCGGATCGAAGACAAGACGAGCCTCGAGAAACCACTCACCGGCCGGCCCGCGAACCGTTCGGTAGCCAACGTCGAAGTCTTCCGGCGTGCGCTCGCGGATCCGTCCGCTGCGATCGATCGTCTTCACTGACTCGACGCGCTCCCAGGTTTCGCCGCCGTGCGCCCCGGCATTCATGGCCAACGCGCCACCGATGGTGCCGGGGATTCCAGCGAAGAATTCAGAAGGGCCAAGGCCCCAGCGGATGCACTGTCTTGCCAGCTGGGTGCACGGCAGACCGCTGCCAGCGCGGACCCGGAGGTCGTCAATTCTCTCGAGCTGTCGAAGCAGCTTGCCCGCAGCGATGACAACGCCACGAATACCGCCGTCGCGGACGAGCAGGTTGCTGCCGAGGCCGAACCAGTGCACGTCAACGTCATCCGGCAGCCCGGACAGGAATGCCTGCAGGTCGTCGATGCTCGACGGCACGTAGAAGCGATCGGCGGTCCCGCCGACTCGCCAGGACGTGTGCCGGCTCATGGGCTCGTTGAGCCTGAGCTCACCGCCGTGTTGCTGGACCGCGGCCATCATGAAAACACCTTCGAGGCCACTTCGACGAGATACTTGCAGCAGAGGCTCATCATGAGTGCACCTTAAGACTGGGTTTACCCTTAAGGAGCTTCGGCAGCGTCGCCGCGAAGGCACCGATGTCGCCGGCGCCCATCGTCAGCACAAGGTCGCCTTCCTGCAGAACGTCCGCGAGGACCGCGGGCAATTCGTCCAGTGTCTCCACGAAGACGGGTTCGACGCTGCCGCGCGTTCTGACAGCGCGTGCAATCGCCCGGCCGTCAGCGCCCGCGATCGGCGCTTCGCCGGCTGCGTAGACGTCGAGCAGGACGAGGACATCGCACTCCGACAGGACCTGCGCGAAATCGTCCATCAGGTCGCGCGTTCTCGTGTAGCGGTGCGGCTGGAAAACGAGTACGAGCCTGCGTTTCGGCCACCCCGAACGCGCCGCCGACAGCGTTGCGGCCACCTCGGTCGGATGGTGCCCGTAGTCGTCGACCAGCGTGACTCGCCCGGAGGGTGTGTCGATATCGCCGAGGCTTTGGAACCGGCGATCGATGCCTTCGAAGCCCTCAAGTGCGCGAACAACAGCCTCGTCGGGAACCTGAAGTTCGGCAGCAACGGCGATGGCGGCCAGCGCGTTGCGCACGTTGTGCAGGCCGGGCAGGCGCAAAGCGATCCTCAGCGGCTCGCCGCCGTCGCTTCGCTTCACGTCAAAACGCGTGAGCCCCTCGTCGAACTCGATGTTCTCGGCCCGGAAGTCCGCCTCTTCAGACAAACCGTAGCTGCTGATCGCGCGACCAATGCGCGTCTTGATCTCGTCGATGCCGGGATCGTCCATGCAGACGACGGCAAGACCGTAAAACGGCAGGTTGTGCAGGAACTCGACGAAGCCGTCTTTGAGCTTCTCGATATCCCCGTCGTACGTCGCCATGTGGTCTGCGTCGATGTTCGTGACGACGGCAAGCATCGGCTTCAGGTGCACAAACGATGCATCGCTCTCATCCGCCTCGGCAACGAGGTAGCTGCCCTGGCCCAGGCGCGCATTCGCATCCGCGCTCTTGAGCCGGCCGCCAATGACGAAGGTCGGGTCAAGGCCAGCCTCTGCGAGCACGCTCGCCACCAGGCTTGTTGTCGTGGTCTTGCCATGTGTGCCGGCAACGGCGATCGAGTAGCGGAAGCGCATTAACTCCGCGAGCATCTCGGCGCGCCGCACAACGGGCATTAGCTGTTCGATCGCCGCAGCGACCTCAGGATTGGTTTCATCGACCGCGCTGGAGACGACGACCGCGTCTGCATTTTTAATGTGGTCTGCAGCGTGGCCGATGAATACGGTGGCGCCCTGCTCTTCAAGGCGCTTTGTCTGTTTGTTCGGTTTGATGTCAGAGCCCTGCACGGCGTAGCCCAGGCTGAGCATCACCTCTGCGATGCCGGACATGCCTGAGCCCCCGATCCCGACGAAGTGCACGCAGTTAATGCGGCGCATTCGGTTAATCATGACGCTCTCCCGGCTTGTTCGAGGCACACCGTCGTGATTCGATCGAGCGCATCCGGATGCGCCAGCGCCCGAGCCAGCTTCGCGCGATGCAGGAGCCCGGCCCGGTCAGACCAGCCGCGGATTTCGTCGGCGAGCATCGCAGGCGTCAGTTCTTTCTCGTCGATGATCAACGCGGCACCCGAATCCTGCATCGCTCGCGCATTCGCCGTCTGGTGGTCGTCCACGGCGGCCGGGTAAGGAATAAAGATGGCGCCGAGTCCGGCCGCGCAGAGTTCCGCAACGGTCAAGGCGCCCGCTCTGCAGATAACAAAGTCGGCCCAGCCGTAGGCTTCGGCCATGTCCTCGATGAACTCGGGCAGCTCGGCGTCGACGCCCAGTCGCTGGTATTGCTGCCGGGCCATATCGAGTGTCCGTTTGCCACACTGGTGCCGGACGACGGGCCGTGACGACACGTCCAGGAGGGCCAGCGCTTCCGGCACCGTGCGATTCAGCGCCAGCGCGCCCTGGCTTCCGCCGAGCACGAGCAGTCGTATCGGACCGCTGCGGTCTTCGAAGCGCTGCTCGGGCGCAGGCAGGTTGGCGATGGTCTTGCGCACCGGATTCCCGACCGTCTCGGCGAGGCGGTTAAAACTGCCCGGGAAGGCTTGCAGCACAACCCGGGCAAGACGCGCCAGAAGTCGGTTGGTAAGGCCAGGTACGGCATTTTGTTCGTGAATGATCAATGGACGCAGCGTCAGCCATGCCGCAAGTCCGCCCGGTCCGCTGGCGAAACCGCCCATGCCGAGGACGGCGCTTGGGCGTCGGCGACGAATGACGTTGAGTGACTGGATCAGCGCCCAGGCGAGTTGCAGCGGCGCTATGACCAACGCCAGCAGGCCTTTGCGTCGAAGACCTTTAATGCTGATCCATTCGATGTCGATGCCCGCGGCGGGCACGATTCTCGACTCCAGGCCACGCTGCGTGCCCAGCCACACGACTTCCTGCGAACGCTCGCGGAGATTCTGCGCGACGGCGAGCGCCGGGTAGACATGCCCGCCCGTGCCACCCGCCATGATCAGTATCGGCCGGGCGCTCATCGCTTCACCTGTCTGCGCCTGCGGCGTGTGTTCACGGGTTTCGCATCGACGCTGAGTTCATGATGGATGCGAAGCAATATGGCGATTGCGATCATCGTCATGATCAGGCTGGATCGTCCGTAGCTGACGAGTGGCAGCGTCAGACCTTTTGTCGGCAGCACACCCATGTTGACGCCGAGGTTGATAAAAGCCTGCATGCCGAGCCAGGTACCGATGCCGATGGCGACATAGGCCTCGAAAACGCGCTCCGACGCAGACGCCTGCATCGCGAGACGGAAGATTCTCCAGACCAGCGCGCCGAACAGGAAGATGACCAGCATCGAGCCGAGCAGTCCGAATTCCTCGGCGAACACGGCAAAGATGAAGTCCGTGTGGGCCTCTGGCAGGTAAAACAACTTCTGAACGCTGTTGCCAAGCCCGACCCCGAACCACTCGCCGCGACCGATAGCGATCAGCGAGTGAATAAGCTGATATCCGGAGTTGAACGGGTCTTCCCACGGATTCAGGAAGCCGGTCAGGCGCCTGACACGGTACTCGGCGGTCACAGCAAGCAACGCAAAGGCTGCGATGCCCGCCAGGAAAAACAGCAGGAAATCGCGGAAACGTGCGCCAGCTGCAAACAGCATCGTCAGTACGACAGCCATCAGCACCATCGCCGCGCCGAAGTCCGGTTCCGCGAGCAGCGCCACGGCCGCAAGACTCATGACGAACATGGGCCGTAAGAAACCGGAGAAGCGTTCGCGCAGGTCCTTGTTGCGTCGCACGAGGTAGCCGGCGAGGTAGAGGATGAAGCAGAGTCGGGCCGGTTCGGAAACCTGCAGGTTGATGACGCCTAACCGTACCCAGCGACGGCTGCCGTTGACCTCGTAGCCGACGCCCGGGATGAGCACGACGAGCAGCAACGCGAGGCCGGCCAGCAACAGCACCGGGCCCATGTTGCGCCAGAAGCTCATTGGAATGTAGAGCACGACGGCTCCCGCTGCGACGCCGATGGCGGCGGCCAGCAGCTGCCGTTGCAGGTAGTGCATCGGGTTGCCGACAGCGCTATCGGAAATCGCCGTGGATGCAGACGCCAGCACGACGAAGCCACCCAGCAACAGCGTCGCGACGATGACGACAAGGCCCGGGTCAAACTTGAGCGAGGTCTTCAGTCGCACCGGGAATGGCATCGTCACGTTACTGACACTCATGACGCAATCCTCCGCGCCGCCTCGGCGAAGGCCTCACCGCGTGCCATGTAGTTGGGGAACTGGTCGAAACTCGCGCAAGCCGGTGCAAGCAACACAACGTCGCCGGGCTCCGCGCAACGGCTCGCCTGGTCCACCGCGTCTTCCATGTCGCTCGCGAAGAACCGCGGGCCAACCGGGTCGATAGCCTTTGCGATCGCCCGGGCGTCCGTCCCGATCAGTACGGCGGCCCTTAAGCGATCTTCCAACGCGGGCTTTAGGAGCGAGAAGTCTCCACCCTTACCCTCTCCGCCGGCAATCAAAACGATCGGGTTCTCGACCGAGTCGATCGCGGCCAGTGCCGCGGCTACATTGGTCGCTTTCGAGTCATCGATGTAGTCAACGGACGCATGCCGGGCAACGCGCTGCATGCGGTGAGGCAGCCCCGGAAACTCGCAAAGCACTTGCAGCATGCTGTCGAGCGGCAGCTCCATCAGCGTTCCGGCGGCCAGTGCGGCCAGCGCATTCGCCTGGTTGTGGATGCCGAACATCGCCATGTCGGCCACGTCGAACAGCATCGACTGGCCGCGTGCCAGGTAGGTCTTGCCGTCCTCGATGCGCCGTCCATACGCTTCGGATTCCGGCTCGCCGAGACCGAAACTCAATCGACGCTCGACAGCCTGTGCGTGGCCTGCGATGTCGGCTTCGTCGCGGTTGAAGACGACCGCATCCGCCTGGTCGAAAATCCGGTACTTGGCGGCACGATACTCGGCTTCGTCCGCATGCCAGTCGAGGTGGTCCGGCGAGATATTCAGCAGGACCGCCACGGCGGCCGGCAGACTTTTCGTTCGCTGCAGCTGGAAGCTCGACAGTTCAAGCACATACCAGTCAGGCGTGTCTTCGTCGAGGAGATCCAGCGCCGGACAACCGAGGTTGCCGCCGGCCAGTGCGCTCTTGCCGGACGCGAGACACATGTGGTGCAGCAACGTCGTCACCGTGCTCTTGCCGTTGGAACCGGTTATCGCGGCGAAAGGCGCCTCTGCCGCGGCGACGAACAGGTCAATGTCGGAGACAATCTCGATGCCTTCGGTCCTGGCCTCCTCCAGCAATGGATGCGAATCCTTGACGCCGGGTGACACGACAATCCGATCGATGTCGGAAGGAAGACCGTTGATCTCGCCGGTGTCGATCTCGGCATCCGGCCACAGTGCCTGCAGTTCCTCGATGCCCGGCGGTTCGTCGCGCGTGTCAAAGAAACGCGCATCGCGACCCGTCCGTTGCAGGAAGCGTGCGACAGACAAGCCGGTCGCGCCCAGCCCGACGACGAGGTCCTTTTGAAGCGGCTGTCTTTTGCGGACGGCGCTCATCGTATTTTCAAGCTCGCGAGGCCAATCAGGACGAGAATGACCGTGATAATCCAGAAGCGGACGATGACCTTCGGTTCCGCCCAGCCCTTCAATTCGAAATGGTGGTGGATCGGCGCCATGCGGAAGACACGCCTGCCGGTCAGTTTGTAGGACGCGACCTGGATCATGACCGATAACGTCTCCATGACGAAGATGCCGCCCATGATCGCGAGCACGATCTCCTGGCGCGTCACCACGGCGACGACGCCCAGGGCCGCACCGAGCGCCAGCGCACCGATGTCGCCCATGAAGACCTGCGCCGGGTAGGTGTTGAACCAGAGAAAGCCCAGCCCGGCGCCGGTCAACGTGGCACAGAAGACGAGTATTTCACCGGTGCCAGCAACGTAAGGAATGTCGAGGTAATCCGAGAAATTGACGTTGCCGGTCACATAGGCGAAGACGCCGAGCGCGCCACCGACCAGTACCGTCGGCATGATCGCAAGGCCATCCAGTCCGTCCGTGAGGTTCACGGCGTTACTGAAGCCAACAATAAAGAAGTACGTTACGACGACCTGGAACATTCCCAGCGGAATGGAAAGGTCCTTGAAATACGGTATCAGGAGCGATGTCGATACTGAGTCCGTCGCCGTAACGTACAAAGCAATGGCAGCGACGAGAGCCGCTGCAGACTGCCAGAAGAGCTTTTGTTTGGCGGAGATGCCCGCCGGGTCCTGCAGAATCAGCTTCTTGTAGTCGTCGACGTAGCCGATAGCGCCGAACGAAAGCGTGACAAACAGGACGATCCAGACAAAGCGGTTGCCGAGGTCAGCCCACAGCAGTGTGCCGGCCGCGATAGAAACAAGAATCAGCAGGCCACCCATCGTCGGCGTGCCCGCCTTTGGCAGGTGTGTAATCGGCCCGTCTTCTCGAATGGGCTGACCCATCTGCCTGGAGCTCAGGCGCTCGATCATTCTCGGGCCCAGGACGAAGCAGATGACCAGCGCCGTCAGCGCGCCGAGAATGGCGCGCATCGTCAGGTAGTTGAATACGTTGAAGCCGGACTCGAACTGGCTCAGGTATTGTGTCAGGTAGAGCAGCATCAGCTATCGCCCTCCTGATCCGAACGCAAGGCCTCAACGACGCGCTCCATGCGCATGGAGCGTGAGCCTTTGACGAGCACGTTGCTGTCCTTGCCGATGGTCGGAGCTAGCGCTTTGATCAGCTTCTCGACCGAGTCATACCAGTGCGCGTCGCCACCGAAACCTGACACCGTGTGCTTCGACAGTGGGCCTGTCGCCAGCACGCGATGGATGCCGGCTTCCTTGAGTTCAGTCCCGAGACGGGTATGCAGCGCAGCTTCGTCCGGACCGAGCTCCAGCATGTCGCCGAGCACCCTGACGCTGTCACCGTCCAGCGACGCGAGGTACTCGCCCGCGGCCAGTACCGACGTCGGGTTTGCGTTGTAGCTGTCATCGAACAGTCGCGAACCTTCAGGACCCGGTATCGGCTTGAGGCGGCCGTCGACGGCCTCGATCGTTGCGAGACTGGATGCGATCTCATCGGCATCGAGGCCGATGCGATGCACAACAGCCGCCGCTGCGCACGCGTTCCTGACGTTGTGAATGCCGGGCAGAGGCAGTTCGACCGTCACGTCGCCTGTCGCCATGCTGAGTCGGAAACGGCTGCCGCGATCGTGCAACTCCACGTCCGTTGCGCGAACGTGAGCGCCTTCGCCGAGACCGAAGCTTACGAAGTCGATATCGGTGACCAGCGTCTGCCAGTACTCGAAGTAATGATCGTCGGCGTTCAGGAAGGCACATTCCGGCCTCGGCTCGCCGGCGAAAATCTCGCCCTTGGCCCGGGCAACGCCGTCCAATGAACCGAAGCCCTCGAGATGCGCGGGTCCCGCATTGCTCAGCACGACGTATTGCGGTTTGACCAGCGACGTCAGGTACGCGATCTCGCCGGCGTGGTTCGCGCCCATTTCAAACACGCCGAATTTGTGACTGTCGTTAAGCTTCAGGAGCATCAACGGGACGCCCAGCTCGTTGTTCAGGTTGCCCTGCGTAATCAGTGTCTCGGCCCGCGAGGCAAGGCATGCGCCGATCATCTCTTTCAACGTTGTCTTGCCATTGCTGCCGGTGATGCCGACAGTCACGACATCGAACTGGTCGCGCCACGCGGTGCCGAGGCGTCCCAGCGCGGCGCGCGTGTCTTCGACGATAATCTGGTTGATCGACGCATCGCACTCATGCGTAACAACGGCCGCGACCGCTCCCTGCTCCGCTGCGCTCGCCACGTAATCGTGGCCATCGAAATTCGGCCCGCTGATCGCGAAGAACAGCTGGTCGCGTTCGATCGTCCGCGAATCGATGCTGACACCGTTGAAACTTGCGTCGCTGCCAACGAGCTGCCCGCCCATCGCGTTGCTGACATTCATGAGCGTCGCGTTCATGTGAACGCTCCGCTTTTCCTGGCCAGGAACGCACGTGCAACGTCGACGTCCGAGAACGGGATTCTCTGGTCGCCAATAATCTGCACCGATTCATGTCCCTTGCCCGCAATGAGGACGATGTCGTCACGATCGGCTTCAGCGATCGTCCAGCCGATGGCGCTGCCACGATCCTCGATGACTACGGCCAGCCCGGGCGCTTCGAGACCGGCGACGATCCCGTCAATAATGTCGGACGGTGACTCCGAGCGAGGGTTGTCGTTCGTAATGACGATTCTGTCTGCGAGACGCTCGGCGGCACGCCCCATCTGGGGTCGCTTACCGCGATCTCGGTCGCCTCCGCAGCCAAACACGCACCAGATCCTGCCGTCGCAGTTAACGCGCAAAGCTGAAAGGGCCGATTCGATGGCGTCGGGCGTGTGCGCATAGTCGACGAGCACCTTCGGCACTGACTCACCCACAGACTGCAGCCGTCCCGGCGCGGAACGCGCGCTCTCGAGCGCACGACTGGCGTCGCTGACCGGCACGCCAAGAGACAGCATGACCGCGAGAACGAGCGCTGCATTCTCTACGTTGAAGCGACCGTAAAGCGGCAAGCTCAGGTCTCCGTGGCCCCAGGCGCTGTCGAACACGAGGTCGAAACCAGCCGCCGTCGGTTCGGCGCCGCGAATAACCACTGAGGCATCTGAGTCCGGTGCCATCGAAACGGTCACGATCGATCCCTGGCACTGCCCTGCGAGCTCGACACCAGCCGGCGTATCGACGTTGATGATGCGAATCTCGGAATCGTGCTCGAGGAACAGACGCGCCTTCGCGGCCGCATAGGACGCCATGTCGCCGTGGTAGTCGAGATGGTCGCGACTCAGGTTGGTGAACACGGCCGCCTTGAAACGGATGCCGTCGACGCGCCCCTGGTCGAGAGCATGTGACGACACCTCCATCGCCGCATGGCTCGCGCCCGCCGCGCGCAGCGCAGCCAGTCGCCGATGGCACTCGACGACATCCGGTGTCGTCATGCCGGAATCATCGTCTATCTCCTGCAGGCCGAAACCGAGCGTGCCGGAGTAGGCACAGGGCATGTCGAGCAGCTGCAGGCATTCGGCGACCAGCCATGCGACAGTGGTCTTGCCGTTGGTGCCCGTGATACCGATGACGTCGACGTCGGCTGATGGTCGGCCGTAGAAACGATCCGCGATGTCACCAAGTTGCTGCCGAAGACCGGGAACCGCGATTGACGGAACGCTGGCCGGAACGGCGTCGGCCCGCAGCGCGTCGTCGGGCTCGTAGACGACGGCGGCGCAGCCAGCGGCCATCGCAGCATCAATGTGGTCAAGCCCATGGCCGCTCAACCCCCGGCAGGCCAGGAAAGCATCACCCTCAGTCAGGCGACGGCTATCCATCGCCAGGCCGGAAACGACGACGTCAGGGGCCTCCGGCTGCGCGAGCAGGCTGGGCAAGCTGGCAGTTGTCACGCCAGGGCTCACCGGTCCAGCGCCTGTGCAACGGTGGTTGGAGAAGCCGCTGGCACGGCGTCAGGCGCAACGGCAAGCAGACGCAGCGCCTCCGCCATGACGTCGGAAAACACCGGGGCTGCCACATCGCCGCCGTAGTAAAGTTCGCCACGCGGTTCGTCGATGACGACGACGACCGCGAGCCGCGGATCGGTCGCGGGCGCGAGCCCGGCAAAGATAGAAATGTACTCATCCTTCGAGTAGCTGCCACCCTCGGCCTTCCACGCGGTACCGGTCTTGCCGGCGACCCGATAACCGGTCACGGCGGCTTCGATGCCGGTGCCAGCCGGGCGAACGACTTCTTCCAGCATCCGCCGGACAGCATCCGCCGTAGCCGCACGGACGACGTTGCTCTCCGTCGTGTCTTCTTCGAGCGCCAGCAGCGAGACCGGGTGCGCGATGCCGCCGTTGCCGATGGCGGCGTAGGCCTGCGCCAACTGCAGCGCGCTGACCGACAACCCGTAACCGTACGCCATCGTGGCCTGGCTGATCGGGCGCCAATCCTCGTACGGTCGCAACGAGCCGCGAGTCTCGCCGGGAAACGCACTGCCCGTCAGCTGGCCGAGCCCGAAGCGGGACAGCGTTGTCCACATCTGCTCGGGCGGCAGCGTCATCGCGAGCTTGGTGATACCGACGTTGCTCGAGCGGGCGAGAATCGTCGTCAGGCTGATCTCGCCGAGATTGCGCTTGTCCTCAATACGCTTTGGTCCGACCTCGACGAATCCGGGCGCCGTGTTGACGACGCTGCTCGGGCGGTATTCGCCGCTCTCCAGCGCGGATGCGATGATCAGCGGCTTGATGCTCGAGCCAGGCTCGAACAGGTCGGTCACGGCGCGGTTACGATAGCGTTCGGGCAGGTACTGCGAACGATCGTTCGGGTTGTAGCCTGGCTGGTTGGCCATGCCCAGCACCTCACCCGTCTTAACGTCGAGGACGACAATGGAACCGGACTCAGCCGTGTAGCGCTGGATCGCACTCTTTAGCGTGCGATAGGCGAAGTACTGGACGCGAAGATCGATGCTTGTCCTGAGTGTCTTGCCGTGCTTCGCAGGCCGGATACTGGCAACGTTTTCTATCGAGCGACCGTAACGATCCTTTAATACCTGCTTCTTGCCGGGTTCGCCGGCCAGCCAACCGTCGTAAGCCTGCTCGAGACCTGCCTGTCCCTCGTCATCGATGTTGGTAAAGCCGACGAGATGCCCCGCGACCTCGCCCGACGGGTAGTAGCGACGATATTCACGCAGGCGATTGACGCCCGGCAGCTCTAACGACAGGACCCGCTCCGCATCGGCGGGGCTCAGGTGTCGCTTCAGGTAGATAAATTCCTTGTTCGCACCTGCGGCGATACGAACGATCAGGTCCTCCTGGTCCATGCCGAGCAGCTTGGCCAGCGGACCGACCTTGTCGATGGCTGTAGCGAGCTTTTTGGGCTCGGCCCAGATACTGTCGACCGGTGTGCTGATCGCGAGCGGCTCACCGTTCCGGTCCGTAATTGCACCGCGATGCGCCGAGATCTTTTCCGTTCGCAGGTGACGGCTATCAGCCTGGTCGTTCAGGAAGTCCTTCGATAACACCTGCAGATGCACAGCACGGCCGGCCAGGGCCACCCCGGTCGCCGCGAACACGAACATCAGGAGCATGACTCTGCCCTTGAAAGAACGTGCTACCTGGTCTTTGGTCTGAGCGCCTCGTGTCATTGCTGCTCGATCACGTAAATGTCTTCGGAATCAGGGCGAATCAACTCGAGGTCTTCGCTTGCGAGCTTTTCGATCCTTGAATGCGTCGCCCACATGCTCTGTTCGATCTGCAGTTGTCCGTATTCGATATTCAGGTCGTCACGCTCCTGAGACAGCCCCTGCAGCTCGATGAACAGCGTCCGGCTCTCGTGTTTCGTATAGACGAGTGCCAGCGCGCTAAGCACGCAAACCACGGCAAATACGGAAATCAGGAAGACGGGAGACCTGGCGATAGTCATGCGACCTTCTCCGCGACACGAAGCCGGGCGCTGCGCGCCCTTGCGTTTGCTTCTACTTCGTCTGCAGTGGCTGCCCGCTGCTTGCCGACCAGCTTCAGGCGAGGACGAAACTCGGCGGGCACGTCCGGCATGCCCCGATACTGCTCCGTCTCCTGCGACTCGTCGCGCATAAAGCGCTTCACGATTCGGTCCTCGAGCGAGTGAAAACTGATGACACACAGCCGACCGCCCGGCGCCAGGACGTTGACCGCCTGCCGCAATCCATCTTCAAGTTGTCCGAGCTCGTTGTTGATCACTATTCGAATTGCCTGAAATGTTTTTGTCGCCGGATGCTTTCGCGATCCGTGTGCGGGTGCCGCGGCGGCCACGACGTCCGCCAGTTGCACCGTTGTCTTCAGGGGAGCAGTTTCTCTGGCCGCTACGATCGCCCTTGCAATCTTCGCGGCGGATTTTTCTTCGCCGTACGTCTTTAGGACTCGCCTCAATTCCTTTTCTTCCACTGCAGCCAGCCAGCTGGCGGCGCTGGTCCCTGTTCCCGGATCCATTCGCATGTCCAGCGGTCCGTCCCTTTTGAAGCTGAAACCTCGTTCCGCCTCGTCGAGCTGCGGTGAGGAGACTCCGAGATCCATGAGTACTCCGTCGACACGTCCGACAAGTCCTCTTGCTGCAATGAAAGCCTCAAGCTCCGCATAATCGCCCCTGATGATTTCGAACCGCTTATCGTCTTTAATTGACTCGTTCGCCGACGCCACCGCCGCCGGGTCCCGATCTATCGCTATCAGTCGACCGGCATCGCTCAACCGGTCAAGAATCGCCCTGCTGTGTCCGCCGCGTCCGAACGTGGCGTCGACATAGCATCCGCTCGCAACTACATCCAACCCCTCTAGAACAGGTTCGAGCAGGACCGGCACATGGGTGCCGTTCTCCACCAATGACCTCTAGAACGACAGGGATTCGAGTTCGGCCGGAAGACTTAAGTCTTCGTCTTCACCGAGCCACGCATCCCGCTTTTCAACCCAACGCTCTTCGTCCCAGAGTTCGAACTTGTTCCCCTGTCCAATCAAAATCGCCTGTTTCTGGAGCTCGGCAAAATCGCGAAGCTCCCGTGAAATCAGGATGCGCCCGCTTGCGTCCAGCTCGACCTCCGTCGCGTAACCGACCATAATCCGCTGGATACGACGGGCGACCTTGTTCATGCTGGGTAACCGGATGAGTTTGCGTTCCAGCTCTTCCCAGTCCGGCAACGGGTAAATCAGGAGGCAGTAGTCTTTGTCGACGGTGACAACAATCTGGCCATCACAACGCGCAGTCAGCCGCTCCCGGTACCGGGTCGGCACGGCCATGCGGCCTTTTGCGTCCAGCGTGACTTTGGTTGCACCTCGAAACACGACGACTCGGGCTGGTCCAGAAGCGCTTTTCAGGCGCCTTTTCCGGGCCGAATACCCATTTCCTCCCACTTTTTTCCACTTTTCGACACTATAGGTCTGAGTCCCGGAAGCGTCAACA
>JAAUYD010022144.1_pt1 | contig 25595 bp, 19 predicted proteins | sample 7278101 | NCBI WGS metagenome assembly JAAUYD01 (sample SAMN14350128, study PRJNA611818) | marine sediment metagenome | isolation source: surface marine sediment (0.6m) | place: French Polynesia: Moorea | collected 2018-08
ACCCAAACCTGCCACCAGGAGGCCCCATCCATGCGGGCGGCTTCGTAAAGATCCTGTGGGATTCGGCGAAAGGTCCAGTAAAAAAGCAAAATAAAAAGCGGATTCCCCCCCATAAATGCCGGAGCAATGAGTGCCCAAAGGGTGTCGAGCAGACCAAAAAACTGGAAAACCCGAAAGCGAATGATCCAAAAAGCCACCCCGGGAATCACCAGCATGATCGCCATCAGCGGCACAAGGAGCCGCCGCCACCGATAGGGAAGACGCGACAGGCCAAACCCGGTGATTGAGGCAAAAAACCAGGTTAAGGGCACGGCCACCGCCGCGACGCGAACGGAGTTTAGAAAATACCTGGCAAAGGGAACGATAGAAAAAATAGCCGTGTAATTACTCCATTGTGCTTCCGATGGCCACCAAACGATGGTTGACGGTGGGGGTGAGCCAAGCGGCCGTAGGGAAATAACCACCGCCCAGTAAAACGGCAGAAAAAAGGCCAGGGCGATAACGCTTGCCGCCAGCAGGCGGGCGATCCGGCCGATTTGATGCCGACTGCCTCTCGTCATTCTTTCACCACCGAAAAATCGGTAATGGCCAGAGTAATCAGACCGGTAACCAATAAAACAAAGAGAAGCAAAGCCGCGGCCATCCCCAGCTCGAGAAAATCAAACGCCATTTCATAAACCAGGAGAGGCACAAAGGTGGTGGCGTAGTACGGCCCCCCATAAGTAATGATAAAAGAGGGGGCAAATGTGTTTTGCAAGCTGACCAGCAAATCGCGCCCAACCAGCAGCAGCAGCCAGGGAAGAAGCAGAGGCATGGTGATGTAGCGAAAAGCGCGCCACCGATCAGCGCCATCAATCGCGGCCGCTTCGTAAACGTCCTGCGCGATTGTTTCCCTGGCGGCCAAAAGCAGAACAAACCCCTCACCGATTTGAAATGTGGCCAGGATCACCATGCCCAATCGGGCATAAACCGGGTCGGTCAACCAATTGATGGCCGGCAAGCCAACCGCCCCCAGTAGCAAATTGAGTGGTCCATAAACCGGGTTTAAAATCCACAGCCAGATCAAGGCATAAGCCGCCTCCGGAATAACCGTAGGCAAATACACCACGCCGCGCAGCACGCCAAACGGCCGTTCCCGGCCGCGCAAGAGAAGCGCCATACCCAATGCTCCGGCCGTCCGCAGCGGAACCGCCAGAGCCACAAAAATTCCGCTGTTGACCAGGCCGGTCCGCACAATTTCCGACTGCGCCAGACGCAAAAAGTTGTCCAGTCCGACCCACACAGGGGCAGAGACCGCATTAAAATCCGTAAAGGCCAATCCGGCCGTGACCAGCGTTGGCCAAACGATCAATAAAGAGGAAACAACCAGAAACGGAAATAAAAAATACCAAGGAGAGAACCATCGCCAGCGATTGCCATGGGACATAAGGATGGAATTATACGCGAAATTTTAAGAATTGTGGATCGGTTTGTCATCCTTTCACGCGATCAGACGATTGTCTTATAGACACAACTTTTGAAGTTTTGTACATTCAAAATACAGGTTTTAGCACAGGTACACAGCATAGGAATTGAAATAAGATGGCTCAAATCAACATTGAATCACCCTCCCGTTTACTTCCCCCCCAACCGGCACGGTGGCCTATCATCGGGCATATGAATTACCTGACTTCCGGCGAAATGTACAAAACATTTCTGAACCTTCATCGGGAGCTCGGGGATATTTTTTATTTGAACGTTTTAAATAAACGTGAGGTAATCGTCGTTCGCAGTCCGCAAGCGCTCCAGCACGTCTTGCAAATGAATAATAAAAATTACATCAAAGGCGAAGAGCTCGACGTCGTGCGGCCGCTCATCGGCCAGGGATTATTTACCAGTGAAGGGGATTATTGGCGACGGCAGCGGCGCATGATGCAGCCGGCTTTTCACCGCAAGCAAATCGCCCTGCTGGCTCAGGTAATGATCGATACTACGGCCGAAATGCTTGAGCGTTGGGGGACATTGGCTCGCAGCGGACAGCCCGTCAAAATTCAATCGGAAATGATGGCTTTAACCATGGAAATCGTCACCAGGACGCTTTTTACCAACTCACTAGAGCGCGATGAAATTGACGCCATGAGCGACAACATCGGCCTTTTACTGAGCATTATTACCCACCGCGGTGAGCGAATTATTGATCCCTTAAGCAAATTTCGCTTTCAGGAGAAAAAAGCGTTTGACGACGGGATCGCCAAAGCGGATCAGCTCGTTTATCGCCTGATTGAAGAACGGCGTAAGTCTGGGATCCGGCAAGATGACCTGCTCGATATGCTTCTCCATGCTGAAGACGCCGACACCGGTGAGAAAATGAACGATCGGCAAATTCGGGATGAAGTGATCACCATGTTTTTAGCCGGTCATGAAACAACGGCTATCGGGCTGTCGTGGGCGCTGGCCCAGCTGTCAAACCATCCCGACATCTGGAGCAAGGTTAAATCAGAGGTTGATGAGGTTCTCGGCGGTCGGATGCCGGAAGCCTCTCACTTTACCCAACTCAAATACACCCAGGCGGTTTTCCAGGAGTCCCTTCGCCTCTACCCACCCCTGCCGCTGACCGGCCGCACCGCGCTTGAAGATGATGTCATCCACGGCTATCGAATCCCGGCCGGTTCACAGGTTTTGGTTAATTTTTACGCCGCTCACCACAACCCGGCCGTATGGATTAATCCCGGTTCATTTGAGCCAGATCGCTTTCTGCCGGAAAATATGATTGACCGGCCGCGCTATGCGTATGTGCCGTTTGGGGGCGGCCCCCGTCAATGTATTGGCAACAACTTTGCCTTAATGGAGGGAACGATGGCCCTGGCGATGATCGCCCAAAAATTTGACGTCACCCTACTGCCGGATGTTCCCCTAACCCCAAATGCCATTGGCACCCTGCGGCCGCTTTCGACCCTGCCGGCCAAATTAACGGTTAGAATGGAAATGGCCAATCTGGTCAATTAACAGACTTGACGCTCAAACAACATCTTGCTATGATGCGATCCATGTCTCATAAACGGAACGAAAGGTTTTATTATTACGGGTACCAAACACCATGCCGCCGATATTAGGCAGGTTCGTATCCCGTGCCTGTTAAGTGAATCAAGGCGGCCAGTGGCCGCCTTTTTTGTTGATAAATGGCGGACAGGTAAAATTCCGTCAAGCTCCCCTCCCCGCGTCGGGGAGGGGGAATTTGTTGGACTAAAAAACGCACTTCAATCCCTCGGCTGCGCTCAGGACAGGTTCTGTGAAAATCCATGTTAACCTGTGGCTAAAATTTTTAGAGAATGCAGTCCTAAGTCAACTTCAATAAAATAACTGAATTGAGAAAATAATAATGACAACCAAAACTGAAAACCCGGCCAAACTTCACCCAAGTAACAATATTTTTGAAGAGCTTAAATGGCGCGGGATGGTTTACGATCACACAGAAGAAATACCGCACATTCTGGCCACAGAAAAAATCACTCTCTACAACGGCTTTGATCCAACCGCCGACTCGCTGCACGTCGGCAACCTCGTGCCGATGATCGCGCTGGCTCGCTTCCAGCGCTTTGGCCATACCCCCATCGCCCTGGCCGGCGGGGGAACCGGCATGATCGGCGATCCCAGCGGCCGCAGTGCAGAACGAAATTTGCTCAGCAAGGAGCAAATCACGCACAATCTTGAAAAAATCAAAGAACAACTGTCCCGCTTTATCGATTTTGACGCCAAAAGCAATCCAGGACAGCTGGTCAACAACCACGACTGGCTAAAAGACATCAATCTTCTCGACTTCCTGCGGGATGTGGGTAAACAATTCTCAGTGAATGTCATGCTATCAAAGGATTCGGTCAAATCCCGTCTGGATGACGGCATATCCTTTACCGAATTTAGCTACATGCTCCTGCAGTCGTTTGATTTCCTGCATCTCTATCAAAATCACGGCTGTGTTTTGCAAACCGGGGGTAGTGATCAGTGGGGAAACATCACCGCCGGCACCGATTTGATTCGCCGCGAAGGGGGCAAAGCCCACGCTTTAGTATTCCCTCTAATTACCAAAGCGGACGGTTCGAAATTTGGTAAAACCGCTGCGGGAACGGTGTGGCTTGATTCTCAGAAAACCTCTCCGTACCACTTCTACCAATTTTGGATCAATACCGACGACCGGGATGTCATCAACTATCTCAAAATATTTACCTGGCTCGGGCAAGACGATATTAATCAGCTGGCAGCCGTTCACGCAGATCGGCCGCATGAACGCCAGCCTCACAAACGCCTGGCCAAAGAAATGACCAGGATGCTCCACGGAGAAACCGCTTTGGCCAAAGCCGAACAGGCCACGGCCGCCTTGTTTGGCGGATCACTCGATGGATTGTCGGCCGCTGATATTTCGGATATTTTTTCTGAGGTGCCGTCCACCGAAATTGCCAAACACGATCTCGATGGCGGCCTGCCGGTGGTGGATTTACTGGTGGCCAGCGGGGCCGCGACCGGTAAAAAAGACGCCCGCCGATCGATCGATGGCGGGGGTATGTACCTCAATAATTTGCGCATTGAATCCAGCCAGGCCACGGTGGCCGTCGATCAGGCAATCGAAGGGCAATTCCTGGTCGTGCGCAAGGGAAAAAAGAAATATCATCTGATAAAAATTAAAGCGTGAGTACTAAGTTCTAAGTCCTGAGTCCTAAGTTCTTGAACCATTAGAATCATCCAGAACTACAAACTCAGGACTTAGCCCTTAGGACTCTGGGCTTCTGATATGTTTGCCGAGGTCGTCATCAACATCGAGGCTCCCCTCGAAAGTGCCTTTCACTACCATGTGCCGCGCGACATGGCCCGCTATCTGCGCGTAGGGCACATGGTTGAAGTCTCTTTCGGCCGCCGGCAGGCCCAGGGGATCATCATCGCCTTCACGGCCACCGCAGAAGTTGAGGACACCAAGCCGATTATCTCCCTGGTTGATAACCAACCGGTCGTTGAAGGATGGCAAATTGAGCTGGCCAGATGGATGAGCCAACAGTATTTAGCTCCGCTTAACGGATGCTTGCGGCTCATGCTGCCGCCCGGGCTGACCCGCTGGGCCGATATTAGTATCGATCTCCATCCGCAATGGGATGGGCAGGGGCGGCTAACCCCTCTCCAGGCTCAAATCGTCGAAATATTAAAAGAAGAAGGGGATATCCGCGGCCGGAAGCTGCGTCCCCTGCTGCCAAAAAAAGATCGGAAAAAATGGCAAACTGCGGTCAATCAGCTGGCCAAACGCAATATTGTTCGCAAAGCTACCGTGCTCGATCCCCCGCGTATTCGACCGCGAAAAATACGCACGGCCGAACTCATTGCCGGTCCCAAACAGATCCAGCAGGCGGTAGGCTCCCTCGGCCGCAAAAGTAAACAGGCCGACATCTTGACTTATCTGCTGCATTCAGAAGACCCCCTTCCCACAGAAACCCAAATCTTAAAAGAAACCGGCAGCAAACCGTCTCACCTCGTGCGGCTGGAGGAAGCCGGCCTCATCGAGCGGATTCCAGCCAAAATCATCCAGCAGGAAGGTCATGAGGGGGAGGTTGAATCACCGGCGGCCGTTGGCCTGGCCGTTCCCATCAAAGAAATGCCCGCGGCGATATTAAGTTTAAAACAGGCCTCTGTCTACAATCGCATTCTCGAGCAACTCAGGGAAGCGGCCGAGCCGGTCAATATCAGCGATCTCTATGCGCAGCTCAACATCAATATTTCCCATCTGCGTAAATTGGTGAAGCTCGATTTAATTCGCTTTGGCTCGGAAGAGGTGTGGCGTGATCCGCTGGCCGATCGCGATTTTACCCCCTCCGAACCGCCGATGCTCACCCACGACCAGGCCCGCGTGTGGGGGCGGGTCAAAATGGCCCTGCTTGAGTCGGAAATTGATGACCCTCCGGACCCATTTCTCATTCACGGCGTGACCGGCTCCGGCAAAACGGAAATTTACATGCGGGCGATCGATCACGCCCTCCAGGAAGGGCAAACCGCGATTGTCCTGGTACCGGAAATCGCCCTCACCCCCCAAACCGTACGCCGGTTTGCGGCCCGCTTTCCCGGCCGGGTGGCGGTTATACACAGCCGCCTGACCGATGGGGAACGATACGATACCTGGCGTCGGGCCAGACAAGGGCTGTTTGACATCATTATCGGTCCCCGGAGTGCCCTGTTTGTCCCCATGCAAAACCTCGGTGTGATTGTGATCGACGAAGAGCACGACAACAGCTACAAACAAACCCCACCCGTCCCGCCACCCTATTATCATGCCCGAGAAACCTCAATCGCCCTTGCGGCCATCATCGGAGCGATCGTCATCATGGGCAGCGCCACTCCCGATGTGGCTACCTATCATCGCGCGCGGGGGGGCACCTACCAGCTCCTCGAAATGCCGCGCCGGGTGATGGGGCATCGCCAGCGTATCGCCAGCCAGGAAAGCCGCCTGGAAATTATTAGCCAATACACCCAGAAGCAGGATGATCCGGATGATGCCCTGACCATTCCCTTGCCACCGATTCAGGTGGTTGACATGCGGCAGGAGCTGCGAGCCGGTAACCGCTCGATATTTAGCCGGGTGCTGCAAAACGCCATGGATCAAACGCTGGAACGGGGGGAGCAGGCGATTTTGTTCCTCAACCGCCGCGGATCGGCCAGCTTTGTAATTTGTCGGGATTGTGGGCACACGATGAAGTGTCCCCGCTGCGATCTTCCTTTGACTTTCCACCGCTACCACGCCTTGTTGACCTGTCATCAATGCGGGTATCAAGAACCGCAGCCGGCCGAATGCCCGGCGTGTGCCTCCAAACGGATAAAATATTTTGGATTGGGCACCGAGGCGCTGTCCGAACAGGTGCAGCAGCGCTGGCCAAACGCCAATCTCACCCGCTGGGACCGCGACACCACCGCCGGTCGCGGCACGCACGAACAGCTCCTTTCAGCGTTTATCAACCAGGAAGCGGATGTGTTAATTGGTACGCAGATGATCGCCAAGGGGCTTGACCTGCCCCTGGTGACGCTCGTGGGGGTGATATCGGCCGATGTGGCCCTGGGTCTGCCGGATTACAACACCGGCGAGCGCACCTTTCAGCTGATGACTCAGGTGGCTGGGCGAGCCGGCCGGGGGCTATTGGGCGGCCGGGTGGTCTTTCAAACGTACCAGCCGGAACATTACGCCATCCAGGCCGCTGCAGAGCATGACTACACGATGTTTTATCTCGATGAAATTCGCTTCCGCACCCAGCACGGCCTCCCCCCCTTCCGCCGCCTGGCCAAGCTGCTGTTTGTCCATCACAACAATATCTGGGCCGAAGAGCAAGCTAACGCCGTAGCCGCTGATTTGCGCTGGCATGCCCTGGAACTGGGGCTGTCATCGACAGAAATATTGGGGCCGCAGCCCCCGTTTTTTGGCCGGGTTGACGGCCGCTATCGCTGGCAAATTGTCATCCGCTCCCCAGACCCCCTCAACCTGCTCAAAGATTTCCCAATCCCCCGAAACTGGATCGTCGATATCAATCCGGTTAGCATGCTTTAACAACCGGTCAGACCGTAAAAAAGCTCAACGACCACGCGCGGTTAACAGTCCAAAACCAATGACGGTCATTCCCGCCAACTGCCGTAATTCAAGTGGCTCATCCAAAAAAAGCACCCCTAACGATAAAGCGCTGATCGGGATCAGCAAGGTCACCAATAACAGATTAGTCGCGCCCACAGATCTCAATAGCCGAAAATAAACGATGTAGGCCACAGCGGTGCTGATAACCCCCAACCCCAAGAGCGCCAGCCAGGTAGAAGCGCCCACGCTTGCCCCCTGCCATGGTTGATCGAAGATGACAATATAAGGCACCATCAAGATCGAAGTAGCCGTCACCTGCCCAGAGGCGGTAACCAGCGCGGGGGTTCCCGCAAAGCGTCGGCCAAATATTCCGGCAATGGCATATGATATTGTCGCTCCAATAACAGCTACCTGCCCCCACATGCCGGCAGACGCTCCCTCAAAAGCTGCTGGACCAATAATAATGGCCACCCCCCCAACACCCACAAGAACTCCGATGAGGCGATTGGGTCGTAATTTTTCATCAGCCGTCCCAAAATGAGCCAGAATTACCGTCCAAAAAGGGGTTGCTGCGTTTAAAATCGAAGCCAATCCGCTTGTAATCTGCGTTTGCCCCCAAAAAATAAGAGCAAACGGAATCAAATTGTTGAGTAAACCCATCGCAAAAAATGCTCCCCACAATTTTATCTGCCGAGGCATCTTCAATCCGACAAAAATCACGACGAAGTTTAAGACAATTGCCGCTATAAAAACCCGACCAAAAACCACCGTTAACGGCCGAATTTCTTCCAAAGCAATTTCCCCAAAGAAAAATGACCCGCCCCAAATGAGAGATAAAAATGTCAGAAAGCCCCAATCGGATAAACGCATTGTCAAATTTGTCTGCTGCCGCATATTTTACTTACTCGCCGGGGCCTTCTCACTCCAATCGTAGAAATATATTGCTACACCAATTTTATGGCTGGACAATTTGAGCCACAATCCATTTCTTGCTCCATCAACAAGGGCTTGAAAAATTGACCAACACCAAATTCGCTTCACCGTTTCTAAGCGTCATTTGGGGCGGTTGTAAAAGCTGGTATACTGTTACGGGTTACCATAATTAGGTGTCTTTTTTGTGGCTTTTTTCTGTCATTTTAGAGACAATCAAGCATCAATCGGGCTTCAATTACACACTCGCCCGCCGGATCACCTATTTCACCTATCCAACATCTTCCTCTTAACAGGAGTTTCCGAATGTCCGATATCCAAACTGTTGCCAATCAGGTCGTTGAAAATGTAGAAAAAGTAATCATTGGCAAGAAGCAGTCGGTGCAGCTGACTGTCCTGGGGCTGCTCTGCCAGGGTCACATGCTCATTGAAGATGTCCCCGGCGTTGGCAAAACGGTGCTGGCCAAATCCCTGTCAAAATCGGTCGGCTGCGTGTTTAGCCGTATTCAGTTTACCCCGGATATGCTGCCGACTGACGTCACCGGCGTCTCCGTTTTTAATCAAAAATCCCTCGAATTTGAGTTTCGGCCAGGGCCGATTCACGCCCAAATTGTTCTGGCAGACGAAATCAACCGCGCCACCCCCAAAACACAATCCGCTCTGCTGGAAGCGATGGAAGAGCGGCAGGTGACGGTCGACGGGACAACCTACCCACTCAATCCACCATTTATGGTGCTGGCTACCCAAAATCCGATTGAATATGAAGGAACATTCCCCCTGCCCGAAGCCCAGCTCGACCGCTTTATGCTGCGCATTCGCCTGGGTTACCCCTCAAAAAATGAAGAAATTGCCATTTTGGAAGGCCAGCGCAAGATTCACCCGATTGACACAATTTCTCAAGTCATAACTGAGGACGAACTGGCTGAATGCCAGGAAGCGGTCAAAGAAATTCACGTTGATGACAAAGTAAAGGGCTATATTGTCGATATTGTGCGCGAAACCCGTGAGCATCCTGATGTTTATCTGGGTTCCAGCTCCCGCGGTGCCCTGGCCCTGTTCCGTTTGTGCCAGGCACGAGCCGGCATGCTCGGCCGCGATTACGTCATTCCGGATGATGTCAAAGCCCTGGCCTCCACCGCCCTGGCACATCGCATTATCGTCGGGCCGGCCGCACGGATTAAAGACATTACCCAGGAAGAAATTATCGATTCTCTGCTGCAAAAAGTTGCCGTACCCACCGGATAAGATGCCATGAGAAACCGGCGCACAATTTTATTTATCTTGATGGTCGTGGCCCTGATCAGCGGGTTGTATACCGGCCGGGAACTCCTCTTTCAAATCACCTATCTCCTGGGATTCGTGCTGATCCTTTCTTTTCTGTGGGCGTGGTCCAGCTTGCGCTGGGTCAATTTCTCCCGCCTGACGCGCACCCGCCGCACCCAGGTTGGCGGGCCGCTGGAAGAGCGCTTTCGCGTTTCCAACAGCAGCTATATCCCCAAATTGTGGCTGGAGGTGCGCGACTATTCCAATGTCCCCGCCCATCGGGCGAGCTATGTGATCAATGGGTTAGGCCCCAACGCCTCGGAAACGTGGCGCGTAAACACCATTTGCCAGCAGCGCGGCCGCTATCAGTTGGGGCCGATGACCCTACGAACCAGCGATCCCTTTGGCCTGTTTACTCTGGAAAAAGAGCTCAATGTGACGACCAACGTCGTCGTATATCCAATGACCGTTGAAATTAACAACTTTTTGCTGCCTCAGGGGGTTCTCTCCGGCGGAGAAGCGATCCGGCGCAAAACCCACTATGTCACGACCAACGCCGCAGGGGTTCGCGAATATGCACCCGGAGACAGTTTTAATCGCATCCACTGGAAAAGCACCGCTCGCCGCAATCGGCTAATCGTCAAAGAGTTTGAGCTGGACCCGTTAGCGGACGTCTGGATCTTGCCGGACATGTCGATTTATGAACATATTAACCGCCAGGAACAGGCGGTTAATGTTTCCGTTCGCCAGGCGGATTTGGTCCAAATATTGAGCATGCGCACCGAATCGTTTACCCTTCCCGACTCCACGGAAGAATATACCGTGACAGTGGCCGCATCCCTGGCCCAATATTTCCTCAATCTCGATCGCTCGGTAGGCATGTTGGCGTATGGTCAGGTCAATGAAATCGTGCAGCCGGATCGAGGGGAGCGACAGTTTAACAAAATCTTGGAAACCCTCTCGGTTTTGCGGGCTGAAGGCACGATGAGCCTGGAAGATTTGATGTTAACGGAGGCCCATCTTTTCCCTCGCGGATCAACGGTTATCGTGGTTACCCCGACCACAAAAGAATCGTGGGCGGCCACCGCGCGCAACCTCCAGCAGCGAGGTCTGCGGGTGGTAACCGTCCTGGTGAATCCCGAGTCGTTTGGCGGCCGGCAATCCTCAGCAAAGCTGTTCCCTCTCCTGCAAATTCGCAATATGGGTGCCTATATGATCAATGCCGGAGATGATATCGGCAATGCCCTGAGTCACGGCGGGATGGCTCCCCTGACTAACTAGCCCGGCGGAACACCATCCTCCTCCCAAAATTATGTTCGCCTGCCTCGATGTTCACTATCACCAACATTCCGGCACGGCCGCCTGCCTGCTCTTCCCGCATATCTCCGACCCCAAACCAGCCGAAACGATTGTGGCGTCACTAACCTCCACCGCCGCCTACGTTCCCGGTGAATTTTATAAGCGGGAGCTGCCCATTCTCTTAAAAGTGCTTAGCAAAGCCACCACGCCGATCGATGTGGCCATCATCGACAGCTATGTTGATCTGGCTGACAATAAACCAGGGCTCGGCCGCTATTTGTATCGCGCTCTGGAAGAAAAAACGGCGGTAATCGGGGTAGCCAAAAGCCGTTTTCGCCAGGCCGCAGCCGTAGAGCTGCTGCGCGGGCGCAGCCAATCCCCCCTCTTTGTAACCGCGGCCGGCCTCCCCCAAACAGAAGCGGCCGGTCTAATCAAGCAAATGCACGGCCCTTATCGGCTGCCAACCCTGTTAAAGCAGGTGGATTCCACTTGCCGCCGGGCGGCGAAATCTCTATAATCTAACCATTATCAATAAGTAAAGCGTTGATGAAGAGTAGTAAGGGTATTCACTTTTCACAGAGAGTTGACGGGTGGTGGAAGTCAACAGGGGAATATTCTGAATCCGCTTCTGAGCAGCCGTTCGAACAGCCATCAGGCACAAGAGCGGCCGGGTATGCCCGATATAGCATCTAGAGATCAAATCGTTTGAGATTTGGTGAAACCAAGTGGCACCACGGGCCCCCTCGTCTTGGAATGAGGGGGCTTTTTTTATTGGGTATGGAGGAATAATGATCGACATTAATTTGATACGAAACAAAACCGATTGGGTCAGAGAGCAGCTGGTTATTCTGAATGCGGCCGACGCCCCAATCGATGCCGTCCTGGAAAACGACCTCAAGCGGCGGGAAATCATCCAGCAGGTTGAAAAGCTGCGCAATGAGCGCAACATCGCCTCAAAAGCGATCGGGCAAAAGATGGGGGCGCTAAAAAAAGCGCAAGCCGATCTCAAAAAAGCCGCCGATAATGAGGAGCTTCAAGCGGTAGTCGAGGCCCTGGCGGCCGAAGCGGAAGCGGCCAAAGATAAACCGCGTCAGATTGGAAATCAGATTGAAGCGTTCGACCGTCAATTGAACGAAGTGGAATATACTCTCCACCAGGCGATGATCAATATCCCAAATATGCCCCATGAAAGTGTGCCCCACGGCACCAGCGATGAGGACAACGTCAACCGGGAACCCCAGGGTGCCCCGATTCCTCATTTTGATTTTGAGCCGCAGCCCCATTGGGATTTGGGTCCCGCCCTAGACATCATCGATTTTGAACGCGGGGTCAAACTGAGCGGCAGCCGTTTCTACATTTTGAAGGGACTGGGCGCCCGGCTGCAAAGAGCGGTTATTCGCTTTATGCTTGACTATCACGTCGATCGGCACGGCTATACGGAAATTTATCCTCCCTTTATGGTTCGGTCAGAAATGTTTGAAGGTGCGGCCCAGCTGCCAAAATTTTTCGACAACATCTATCGCGATGCCGAAGAGGATTTTATGTTTCTGGGCACGGCCGAAATCGCCTTGACCAACATCCATCGGGATGAAATTTTGAGCGCGGACGAGTTACCCTTTAAATACGTGGCGTATACCCCGTGCTTCCGACGCGAAAAAATGAGTGCCGGCCGGGACGTGCGCGGTATCAAGCGTGGCCATCAGTTTGACAAGGTCGAAATGTATCAATTTGCCACGCCGGAACAAAGCTATGCAGCACTGGAGGAGCTGGTCACCCACGCTACAAATATTTGTGACGCCCTCGGACTTCCCTACCGGCTGGTGGATATCAACAGCGCCGATCTGGGTTTTGCGGCCGCTAAAAAATACGATATCGAAATTTGGGCGGCCGGCTGCCAGGAATGGCTGGAGGTCAGCTCAGCCAGCAATTGCGAGGCGTTCCAGGCGCGACGAGCAAACGTTCGCTATCGCCCTGAGGCAGGTGCCCGGCCGCAATTTGTGCATACCCTGAACGCCAGCGGTCTGGCTCTCCCACGAGTGATGATCGCCCTTCTCGAAAACAATCAGCAAGCCGACGGCACCGTCGTTATTCCCGAGGTGCTGCGGCCGTATATGAACGGGATTGATACGATTCAATAGAGACCACAGACATCAGACTTCAGACAACAGAAAACCAACCCCTCTGTAGTCTTCTAATTATGTTTGCCTTCCACAACTTCAATCGCCTATCTGATGGGATTATCGACCTGACCACTGCCGTGCATGTGGTCAGTGACCCGGATGAAGGGCTGGCCCCGGCCTATGGGTTTCATATTCACCCGCACGGGCGACCCGATGTTGCCGGGAGGATATATCTTCGGCTGGTCAATTCACCATACGTAACCCTGTATGCCGGTCATGTGGGATACGGCATATCACCACCATATCAGGGCAATCGCTATGCGGCCCGGGCATGCCTGCTAATCCGGCCGGTAGCTTTGCACCACGGGTTCGAAGAGCTTTGGATTACCTGCAACCCCGACAACTGGGCTTCTCGACGCACGTGCGAAATTATTGGGGCGCAGCTTGTCGAAATTATTGAAGTGGATCCCTCAACCCCAATTTATCAGGATGGTGAAACCCATAAATGCCGCTATTTGTGGCAAATATCATCAAATATTGGCAAACCCTAAACATTGTTCAGCAAATTTCTACCTGTCTCTTATTGCGTTCCTGTATGATCTAAAGATACTCTTTGAGCAAACATATTCCAGTAGTCAGAAACCTTAGCAGTTCTGACGAGGTATCCATGGATCATTCTCTCAAACTCGTTAGCTTCAAACTATGTCCCTTTGTGCAGCGCGCTGTCATCACCCTCCTACATCGCAAGATCCCGTTTGAAATTGAATACATCGATCTGGCCCAAAAACCAGCGTGGTTTTTAGAAATTTCCCCCCTCGGAAAGGTACCGGTTTTAATTGTCGATGACGACAAGGCGATTTTTGAATCGTCCGTTATTAACGAACTGCTCTCCGAACTCTCCGAACCCATGCTGCATCCGGCCGATCCCATTGAGCGGGCCATCAATCGGGCCTGGATCGCCTACGCTGCTCAGCTGCAGGGGATGCTGTACCGGCTGGAAAGCGCGCCCAACGAAGCAGCGTTTCTTGAATACCAGCAGCGCCTGCGTAAACTCCTTCTTCGTCTGGAAAAAGCGCTGGCAGATGGTCCTTTCTTTAATGGGGAGGATCCTTCGCTGGTCGATTTTACGTACGCCCCGATTTTTATGCGGTTAAAATACCTGCATAATCATTACCCGATTACCATTTTTGACGGCTCTCCTCAAACAGCGGAATGGGCGACCTCCCTGATAAACTTGCCCGAAGTGGCGCAGTCCGTGGTGAGTGACTACAAAGATCGCTATCACCATTGGCTGCTTGAGCACAACGGCTTTTTGCAGCAGATGCTATCCCCATCCTGATGGAGTGAGTCACAAAAAACATAAATTTTTTAATCTAAGTTACTACCCTACCTGCCCGATGAATTATGGCAGTTTACAAAAAAACTGGTTACTAGATTCATGGCGTGTTTCCATCGCCCACGGCCCCCCTGTCATCCTGAGCGAAGCGAAGGATCCCGTCAATTTCCAGTGAACGCAGCCTTTTATCTAGACGAGAAGCGTTTCTATTTTCGACCATCTAGGCCTGAATGCAACTTGACGAGATTCCTCGCTTCGCTGCTCATTCTGAGCAATGACAGGGGTTAGGATAGCAACTTGAGTTAAAATTAATCTAAGTTGCCAATCCACAGCCTTTTTGAAAGGGCTTGGCTAGCCAAGCCCCTACTAGCCAAGCCCTTACAAAAAGGTTAGAGAAACGGTCCACGGTTGGTACGCCATGTGCGGTTTGCTATAATGCGCGGCTGTTGCGTTATGAGTCAGAGTTCGGAACAACCCCTCTATCGGTGTCCAAATTGCGATTCCGTTATTCAACCAGACAATAAACGATGTTTGATGTGTGGCCTTTATCTTGATGATGAGGTCTGGGCCGCTGTGACGGCCGGCACAGCTCCCGAGTTGCCGGATACACAACCCCCAAAAGACGCTGTGGTTGAACAGCAACCACCCGCGGATGACTCCCCAGATGAGGAACCATCAAAAGAAACTGCGGAAGCGATCCCTCCGGAAGCAGCATCGGCGGCCGTTACTTCACCTCTAAGCAGCCCCATTGAAGAAGATCAACCGCCAACCATCGAAATGCTCGCCCGCCCGGCAGCTCATCCGGCCGAACCTTCTGATTCTGAGCCATCCCTCCAGCTGTTTCCCGATGAAAAACGCCCCCCCTGGCTGGCTCTGGCCGCTATTTTACTGGCCGCGGTGATGATTTGCGTCGGAGTCGTGGCTTATTTTGCCCCAGCGGCCGTGCCCGTTGTGTGGGTCTTGAGCCCTACAGCCCAAGCTACATCTGAAATTTTGCCCTCCCCCACCACGACCCCCTCTCCCTCGGCGACGCTGACGGCCACCCCTGAAATATCTCCCACCCCAACCATCACGCCCACCCCGCTGCCCACCAATACCCCGCAGCCCCCGCGCACCCACACCATTGAGTCCGGGCAAACGCTGGTGGGATTGGCCTTGCTTTACGATTTAACGCTCGACAGCATTTTTAATCTAAACAACTTTAATAACGAAACCCTCGTGTTCGCTGGGCAGGAGGTGTTAATTCCCTGGCCAACCGCCACGCCACCGCTGCAGGCCATCGCGGTTGAAATCGGTGAGGCCACGCTGATTGTAGACCCCTCAGTCTGCCCTCCTTTTTATGAAATTCAGGAAGGGGACAGCCTCTTTTTTATCGCGGTTCAAAATGATGTGCCGCTGGACGCTCTCCTGGAACTAAATTTTCTGACCCTTGATGACGTGGTACGGCCGGGAGATGTCATTTGTGTGCCAAACGTCATCGAAGGGGGGTTCTTGCCGCCTACGCCCGGTCCGTCTCCCACTCCGACCCCCACCGCGGCTCCTACCGGCCCGCAGCTGCTTTACCCGGCCTCAGGAGAAACCGCCACTGCTGAAAACGGCATCATCGGTCTCCAGTGGCTGGCAGTCAAACCGCTTACCGAACAAGAATGGTATATGATCGAGGTGCTCGATTTAACCGATCCGACTCAGCCACCACGCCGCGGATTCACCCGGGCGAACTCGTTCCAGATGCCGGCCGATTGGGGTCCAACCGACGGCCGAGAACACCGCTACAGCTGGCGAGTGAGCATTATCCAGGTCACCGGTCAGCGCAGCGACGGCGGATTTATCTACACCTTTGGCGGCGCGGCCAGCCCCGAACGGGAATTTATCTGGCGGCCGTGATCATAGACCACTTAATCATGAAGTTAGCGATTTTTTCAGACGTCCATGGAAATTTGACCGCCTTAAAAGCGGTCGTTAGCGATATAAAATCTCAATCACCAGACCTTATCCTCTTTGGCGGAGACTGCTGCCTCCTTGGGGCCCGGCCGGCCGAGTGCCTCGATCTCGTCCGCGAGATCGCACACATTTCTGTTTACGGCAACACCGACGAGTGGCTTCATACTCCGCCATCCCTTCCTGAAAAAATGAGCAAATCTGAAAAAGCGGCATGGGATGTGTTTAACGAGCGAGTCGCATGGACAGTGGATATTTTAGGGAGCGAACGCCTTTCCTGGCTGGCCAACCTGCCGTTTGCCCACCAAATTTCGCCCACACCGGACGCTGCGTCAAATCTTCTCCTGGTTCATGCCAATCCGGTTGATGTCCTTCAGCCGATCTTCCCCACTGAGGAAGTCCAGCAAAAGATAGTCGGACAGGCCAACGATATCCAGCCGGATGAGGCTCTGGATTCGCTTCTTACCAACGTTCAGGCGGGTGTGATCGCTTATGGTCACGTCCATTTTCCCAACATTCGCCGCTGGCGCAATCTCACCCTGGCCAATATCAGCTCGATAAATCTGCCGACCGATGGGGATCCACGTGCCAAATACGGCCTGCTTACTTTTGACAAGCTGTCCGGGTGGACGATCGATCATCGCTATGTCGATTACGATCTCGCAGGGGAAATCGAGGTTGTGCGCCAGCTTCAGCCGCCGGCCTGGGAAGGGCTGGTTGAGCGCATGCAGGTATAAATCGATGTCCCTTGCTCAACTTCACCAGGAGATGCGCGCCTGCCGCCGGTGCGCCGATGCCGGCTACGATATCGTGCCTGGAGCGGTTTTCCGAGGCCGCAGAGAGAGCCGGGTTTTGCTCATCGGTCAGGCCCCCGGCGTCACCGAAGTTGAGGCCAAACGACCGTTTAACGCCGGGTCCGGTCGGCGGCTCTTTCAGTGGCTGGCCCTGGCCGGCTGGGAAGAAAATCACTTTCGCGACACCCACTACATGACGGCCGTCACCAAATGTTATCCGGGCAAGGCACCCAATGGTAAAGGGGATCGAGTGCCCAGCCGGGCGGAGCAGGCGCTCTGCCGGCCGTTTTTAGAGCGAGAGATCGCTATTGTTAACCCGCGGGTTGTCCTGCTCGTCGGCAAGCTGGCCATCAGCCTGGTCTATCCCAAATCCGCCAAGCTTAAGGATATTATCGGGTCAGCCCTCTACCTCCCGGAACACCTCTCTTTTTTGCCCGATCCAAATATTAGAGCGCAAGCCCAACCCATACAGCAGTACAGCGGCCAGAAAAACGGCCGTTTTGTCGTCCCCGTGCCCCACCCCTCCGGGGCTAGCCTGTGGCCCAACAAGCCGGAAAACAAAGCGCTCATCGGCCGCTCAATGGCCCTGCTAGATGAAATTCGCAATGCATGGAAGCTGTAAAGTCATACCCGCACTGATAAAAATTGAGAATAAATTGAACCCTTGCCCCGCTGATGAATAGGCAAAAGGAGAGCTGCTCGGTTTTGGCAATCTGCTCTTCGTTGTCACTTGGCGGGATCCCTCGCTTCCGCTCGGGATGACAGCCGGTGTGTGAAGATGAATTGGCTAACCACTTGATTTTTTGAGGTTCATTCGTGCGGGGCTAACCTTTTACCCATCACCCAACACCCAACACCCATCACCTTACACCCATCTAATGGGCTTCGACCTCAACTTGTGGTTTAATATCACCATGCGACGATTAAAAATCAAGAAAAAGCCAAAATTTTTGCGTCAGCAAAAAATACGCGAGAGCAATTTTATCATCAAAACCCCGGCCGAAATCGAAAAACTGCGCGCCGCCAATCAGATTGTGGCTGAAGCGTTTGTCAAATTAGACGAAATGATCAAGCCAGGGGTCAAACTCAGCGATTTAGATCGCATGGTTGAGGCGTTTATCATCAGCAAAGGGGCCAAATCCCTCTACAAAGGGTATCGTGGCAATCCGCCAACCCATCCCCCTTTTCCCGGCACGATCTGTGCCTCAATTAACGAAGAAATTTGTCACGGCCTGCCGAATGATCGGGTATTAAAAAACGGCGATATCGTGGGCATCGACATCGGGCTGCGCTATCGCGGTTTTTGCGGCGACGCCTGCGTCACGTTTCCGGTGGGAGAAATTGATGATAAAACGGCCGCTTTTCTCAAAGTGGCCAAAGAGTGCCTTTATGTGGGCATTGCGGCCGCTCAACCGGGAAATCGTCTGGGTATGATTGGTCAGGCAATTGAAGATCACACCCGCAAACACGGTTATTCGGTGGTGGTCGAGTGGGGTGGTCACGGCATCGGCCGCGAATTACACGAACCAATTTCCGTTCCACACCACGGGCCGGCCGAGTATGGGCCGATTTTGCGCCCCGGTATGACCTTTACCATTGAACCGATGATCAATATGGGTGCCGCCAGCTGTCACCTTTTGGCCGACGGCTGGACCGTTGAAACCGATGATGGGTCCCTTTCAGCACAATATGAGCACACCATTGCAGTTACGGCCAAGGGTCCGGATATTTTGTCGAAACTGCCGGATTAATTACCATAAATCAAGTTGATTCCTTAACCCCTGTCATTCCGAGCGAAGCGAGGAATCTCGTCAAGTGGCATTCAGGCCTAGATGGTTGAAAATGGAAACGCTTCTCTTCTATATTAATGGCTGCTTTCACTGGAAATTGACGTGACCCTTCGGATGCGCTCATAACAGGTTCTGCGAAATCGCGGATAGTTTATTTTTGAAGAGTTTTTATAAATTACTTACTTGATTTTGGTGCATCACACTTGAATTTTAAAAATCAGGATGACACGAATTAAAAGGATTTTCTGGTTTAAGTTGGGAAATTCGTGTCATTCGTGAAATCTTGTTTTTAAATTTTGTACCTTGACCCACTTAAATAAAGAATTGCCACATAGAGTCACCAGCCGGCCAGGTCAGAGATTGGCCAGAGCAACTGATTCGTTACAAACCTTAGTACTTTAATCTTTGAACTTCAAACTGTAAACATTGGGTTCCCTGCATCACGATCACATTATGACCGACCAATCTTTACGCGAACTCATTTACAAATGGAAACACGACGACGTCGGGGTAGCGCATAAAATCAACACCGCCTGTGAACTGCTGACCAATGAAAAATTTGGCCCGTTAAGTGACGAACAGCGCACTCTGGTGGATTTAATTATCAAGGCCAACCAAACGATTGGTGAAAACTGGCGGCAGCGGCTGGCCGGACTTGAAGGAAACGACGGATAGAACATTCTTTAATGGGCTATCTAAAATTAAACGCTTCAATCACCCCGCTCAAAATCGTTTCTTCCCAGCTGGTAAACGATGAAAACGTGCCTGGGGCCTCCTCAAGCGGCACGCTCGTGCCCCCAATAACATAAATTACCCCATCTCCACTCTCCAGATTCACCAGCAAACCGCTGAGCAGCCCATACGCCTCACCCAGGTGCCCTACTGGCCGCCACGCTTTCTCAGGATGGAGCTTATCGCCATCACCCGCTTCCCCGGTGTGAGTAAAACGGTGCACGCTCAATCCCCAGCTGCGCATCAGGCCATCGTGGGTATCCCCATTGACTTTTCCCTCTACCCAACACCACTGCTCCCCAACCATGTCTTTTAAGGTTGATGGCTTGAGCAGCGGCCGCCCTTCGTTGAACAAGAGCTGCGCGACCTTAATGAGGTCGGCTGCCGAAACACGCAGGCCACCCTGAGGTGAAAACCGGGTGCCGTTGCTCCCCACAACATACGTGGCCACGTCCGGCTCATACTCCGCCCCCTCCACCTGCCTGCCTGCGGCCTGGACATCCGGGTTTTCCACCGGTGGCAATCGCCCGGGCTGACGGCCGCCAAACCCATCGATCTGAGCCATCCACCGCAGGCGGCCGCTTCTCGGGTCGGCCGTTCGCCGGTAAACGGTCCCCAGGTTGCGGAAAGCTTCCGGCTCCAGATCGACCACATTAAAACGGCCGCTGATCCCCAATGGATTCAGCACTTCCTCTTTCATGTAGAGATCAAAACGACGACTGGTTAACCGCTCGATGATGGTGGCGATCACCCCAAAATTGAGGTTGCAATAAGAAAAAAAGCGGCCGGGTGGATCTTCTCCCCAATGACCACCATCTTCATAAAATGGTGAGTTGAGGAGCGGATTAAAACATTCTTCGATTCTATGAGGCAGCGGCAGCGTGTAAGCTCGCCCATCACGCAGCGAACTGTTATGGGAGAGCAGCATGCGCGGCGTAATTTCTTGGTTTGGAAAGTTGGGATGACGCAGCTCAAACCCCAACCCTGCCCGACAATCATCATCCAGTCCGATTTTTTGTCGTTCAACCAATCGCAAAAAACCGATCGTAGTCAACAGCTTTGAAATTGAAGCGATGCGAAACCCGGTTTCCAGAGTCACCGGTAAATCATTGGCGGGGTTTTGCTCGTCGATACGCCGCCTACCTCCGGCAAAGTGCCACACCGGCTCCCTGTTCTTGAGAACCACGCACACCAGGCTGGCCAAAGGACGATCAGAATCGGTAAGCAGATTTGTGAGTTGTCGATCGAGCATGTGCAAATTATCAATAATCATTCGTCAATAATCAATGTGAAAATTGATCATTGATAATTGACCATTGACCATTGATTATTGATTCGTGGTTTTCCTCATTTTTTTATGCGTGATATAATTCACAAGTACCCTCAAATTTAAAAGGACCCCAACCCCTTTAACAAGGAGACGCAAGTGAATCTGTACGAATATCAAGCAAAACGGCTGTTTGCCGAGTATGGAATTCCTATTCCTAATGGTGATGTGGCCCGCACCCCGGAAGAAGCACACGCTGTGGCCGAACAATTGGGCGGCCGAGTGGTGGTTAAATCCCAAGTTCACACCGGCGGGCGTGGGAAAGCGGGCGGCGTCAAGCTGGCTGATGATCCGGCCGACGCCCAGGCAAAAGCGAAAGATATCCTCGGCCTCGATATCAAAGGTCATATTACCCGCATCGTGCTGATCGATGAAATCGCCCCGGGCGGCATCGAACAGGAAATTTATCTGGCTATTTTAATCGACCGGGCCGCAAAAAAGCCAATGATTATGGCCTCATATGAAGGCGGGATGGATATTGAAGAAGTAGCGGCCACCCAGCCGGACAAAATATTTCGCGTGTGGATCGATCCCTCACTTGGTTTAAGGGGATATCACGCCACCTATATCGCTTCAGGAATGGGACTGCCCAAAAACCTGTGGAAAGAGTTTAATTCCCTCCTCAAGAATCTTTATACCTGCTTTATTGGGAGCGATGCTTCTCTATGCGAAATCAACCCCCTGGTGATTACCGGTGAAGGGCATCTGATGGCCCTGGACGGCAAGGTTTCTATTGACGATTCCGCTTTATCCCGACAGCCTAAACTGGCCGAGATGGAAGATAAGTCGATCATTCCCCCTTCTGAATTAAAGGCGGCCGAAGCTGGGGTCAGCTTTATCAAACTCGATGGCAATATCGGCTGCATGGTCAATGGGGCCGGTTTAGCCATGACGACAATGGACATCATCAAGTTGTTTGGCGGCGAACCGGCCAACTTCCTCGACATCGGCGGCGGTGCCAGTGCGGAAAAAGTAACGGCCGCCCTTGAAATCATTCTCTCCGATCCCAACGTCGAAGCGGTGTTAATTAATATTTTTGGCGGCATTACCCGAGGTGATGACGTGGCCCGCGGTATCGTCGCCGCGCTGGACAAAATTGATACCGACGTGCCGATAATTTTGCGGCTGGCCGGTACCAATTACCAAGAAGGACTGGCCATTCTGTCGAAAGCCAACCTGCCCACGGCCGAAACCCTTTCGGAAGCCGCCAAAAAGGCGATTGAAGCAGCGAAAAACAATTAGCTATTAGCCAATAGCGATTAGCATATAGCAATTAAATCATCATGAGCATATTAATCGATAAAAATACACGCGTTCTCGTTCAGGGAATTACCGGAAGCCAGGGTACATTTCATACCGGCCGGATGTTGGCTACCGGAACAAATATTGTCGCCGGTGCGGTTCCCGGTAAAGGGGGTCAGGCGGTGCACGACGTGCCGGTCTTTAACAGCGCCCAGGAAGCGGTGAACGAAACCGGGGCCAACTGCTCGGTAATTTTTGTACCCGCTCGTTTTGCGCCCGACGCCATCTTTGAGGCCGCTGATGCCGGGATCCCCCTGGTCGTTTGCCTGACGGAACACATTCCGGTTTTGGACATGATCAAGGTGCGCAATTACCTCGACAAAACCGACACCCGCCTCGTTGGCCCCAACTGCCCCGGGCTGGTTACCCCCGGCGAGTGCAATGTGGGCATCATCTCCGGCGATATCGTCAAACCGGGTCCCATCGGCGTTGTTTCTCGCAGCGGTACCCTCACCTATGAGGTCGTTTACGCCCTGACTTATCGCGATATGGGGCAATCTACCTGCGTCGGTATCGGCGGTGACCCGATTAACGGCACCAATTTCATCGACGTGCTCGAGCTGTTTGAAAAAGACGATCAAACCGAGCGAATCATTTTGATGGGAGAAATTGGCGGAAATGATGAGGAAAAAGCGGCCGAATACATCAAAAATCACGTATCCAAGCCGGTAACCGCCTTTATCGCCGGTCAAACCGCACCTCCCGGACGGCGTATGGGTCATGCCGGAGCAATTGTTGAAGGTGGCGCGGGCACGGCCGAAGGGAAGAAGCTGGCCCTTGAAGCGGCCGGGGTGCGCGTGGCGCAGCACCCGGAGCAGATCGTCGATCTGATCCTGGCCTAAAAGTCGGATAAACGGTGATTAAACGTCAATTTTAAATTATAAGACGGGATATCATCCGTTAAACTAAAAAATCCACCACAAAAACACAAAAAGCACAAAATAAAATTTCTGTGTTTTTTGTGTTTTGTTAATTTTTTAAGTAGATTACAAGAATTTTTCACAATTTAATTGTCCACAGATTGCGCAGATTTTCGCAGATTAGAGGGGAAAATCTGCGGCCATCTGCGTAATCTGCGGATATTTTTTCGTAAAACTTCTTGCTGACTACTTAAGTGTGCGTTTAATAATCCATTGAAGACGATGCCTGACCCTGTCGAAGGCTGAGTCGGATCTAATCGCCTGGCAATTTGGTGGCGCCGCTTCGGCTTCGACAAGCTCAGCCAGCGCTTTTAGATATTTTTTAAGGATTGATTACCCGCCGAGAAATGACCTTTCGACGACTCAAACAATATTTCCAGCAGCTGTGGCGCCTTTCCCGGCCATATATCCCGGTGGTTTTTTTGTGCCTGCTGGCCATGTGGCCATTCCTGACTCGTGCTTCGCTGCCCAACAACACCGACGCCGAATTACACGTCTTTCGGCTGGCTGAGCTCAGTCAGCTGGTGCGGGCCGGCATCCTATACCCCCGATGGGCCCCAAACTTCTATTTTGGCTATGGATATCCGATTTTCAACTACTATGCCCCCCTCGCCTATTACGCCGGTCTCGGCTTTGAACTGCTCCCGCTGATCGGGCCTATCGCGGCGGTCAAAGGGATTTTTCTGCTGAGTATATTGCTCGGTGGGCTGGGCACCTTTTCTTTTACCCGCCTGATCTGGGGAGATAACGCCGGATATGCTGCCGCAGCGCTGTATGTTTACGCTCCCTACATTCAATATATCGATCCACATGCCCGGGGGGTCCTGGCCGAATCATTGAGCCTGGGGCTGCTGCCCTGCGCCCTGGCCGCCCTAGCCCATCTTCACCAACACCCCGGCCGCTTCACCTTTGCCGCGGCCGTTCTATTTACATCCCTGACCTTCTTGGCGCACAATTTGATGGCCATGATTTTTGGGGGCGTGTTGTTGGGGTGGATTTTGTGGACGCTGCTGCCTGACTGGCGATCTTTTTTTCCACGGGGAGTCCTGCTAATCGCCCTCTTTTTGGGAATCGGACTAACCTCTTTTTTCTGGCTGCCGGTTGGATTGGAACGAAACGCCATTAATCTGACCAGCGTTGTCGGAGAAGCCGGCAGCCACTTCTCGTTTGCCAGCCACTTTCTGACCGTTGATGAGCTGCTCTCAATCACCCCAAGACACGATTGGGGGGCCATTTCACCAACCTTTACCTTTAATTTGGGATTGATCCAGTGGGTCACGGCGTTGTTAAGCGGCCTTTTATGGGTCATCGTGCAGCTAACCGTTTATCTGGGCAGAAAACCTTCCCTTCCAAATCCCTACCAGGCCAATTTCTTTATCCTTTCCGCTCTTATTTTGCTGGCCTTGATGCTGCCCCTGTCCACTGGGGTTTGGCAAACTCTTCCGCTCCTCCCTTTTTTACAATTTCCCTGGCGGCTGTTAGGGCCGATGGCCTTGATTCTAGCGGTTCTTTGCGGATCAATGATTCCCCTTTTGCAAGGTTATTTCAAAAATGCATCGTATCTCGGAACGGTGGTGATCGCCCTGACGCTGCTGCAGGCAGCACCGGTAGCCCAGGTTTTGCCCTGGGGAGAGTTTGGACCAACCGACACGGCCGCGCTGACAACCCAGGAGATTCGCGGCCGCTGGCTGGGCACCACCTCAACCGGTGACTTTGTGCCGGTTACGGTGGACGTCGTTCCTGAACGCCGGGGGCAGCTTCTGAGTAGTCTCCTCGAAAATCAGACGCCGGATCGCATCAACTACACCAGCATTCCGGATAATTCGCAGATTGAATGGCAGCAGATTAATCCCCTGCACATCAGATATGACGTTCAGGGCGACGAGCCGTTTTTACTCCGGCTGTACCTTTTTGACTTTCCCGGCTGGCAAGTTACCATCGATGAAGAGCTTGTAGAAAGCGAAATCGGCCGGCCGGAAGGGTTTTTGGTCATCCCGGTTCCGGCCGGGAACCATCAAATTGACGTAGTGTTTGGCTCCACGGCCGCGCGTACCTGGGGATGGGTACTCTCCCTGCTTTCCCTGGTGATAACCGGTCTAGTTATCTGGCGGTTTAAACCGGACAAGCAAATGAGCCAAACCAACTCCGATGCAAACGCGCTGCCGGTCTTGACCTCGATCTTGGGTTTGGCCATCCTGCTGCTTCCCAGCCAGTGGCTTCACGATCAATCCGGTGGTTTTGTTAAAGAAAGGACCGATATTCCCCTGCAGGTCAACT